>OEIU01000808.1_pt1 | contig 24996 bp, 21 predicted proteins | sample 1539221 | NCBI WGS metagenome assembly OEIU01 (sample SAMN03792071, study PRJEB22550) | activated sludge metagenome | feature: wastewater treatment plant; material: activated sludge; isolation source: Wastewater treatment plant of a petroleum refinery complex | place: Argentina: Zarate | collected...
GACCTTCGGCGGATCGATCTTCGCGGGCGGCTCGATCTTCGCCGGCGGCTCCTCCTTCACCGGCGGCTCCTCGCGGGCCGGCGGTTCGAGCTTGGCCGGCGGCTGCTCGATCGGTTCGGTCTTCGGCGGTTCGACGACGACGGCCGCCGGACAGTCCTTCAGCACCGGCAGCCAGCCGGCCGGGAATCCGTCGGCCGCGAACCAGCCGGCCAGCGGCGCGGTGCAGCGGAACCACCAGACGAGCCACAGCAGCAGGAGCAGCAGCAACAGCAGCAGCCACAGCCACCAGCGGCCGGCGAAACCGCGGCGGCCGCTGGTGTCATCGCGCACCGGGCCGCCGTCGGCCGGTGCCGGCGTTGCCGTCGCCGACGACGGAGTCGGATCGATCGCCGTGGCGGCCGTTGCAGCGGTGGCGGCGATGGCCGCGGCCGGCACGTACGCCGCGGCCGCCGGCTGCTGCTCGAATCCCCAGAAGCTCAGCACCGGCTGATCGCCGATCACGTGCAGGTGGCTGTCGTCGGGGATCGTCATCGCCTGCTCGAGCAGGCTGGCGAGGGCCTGACCGCCGCTTCGTGCGCCGCCGGCGCTGGCCCGCAGCTCGGCGACATAGGCGCGCAGACCATCGTGTATCCGGCGCAGCTCGGGTTCCAGGGCGGCCCGGCGTTCGTCGCTCAGCGAATCCCAGCGCTGGCTGTCGCCCGGTACTTCGGCGTTCCAGCGCAGGCTGCGCTTCTCGACGTCGAACGTCGGCCGCGCGAAGTAGTTGGCGAACGGCTTGCCCAGCTTCGCCAGCAGCGCCGCGCGAAGCTGCACGTGGCTCTGGTAGGCCGGCTTGCCGAACGCGCCCAGCGGCCGGTAGCGATCGACCGAGCTCTCGGCCAGCAGCGGTCCGACCAGCCCGGGCATGTTCATGAGCGGCGTCCCTGGTAGATGTCCATCTCGTAGGTCGAACCGTCCCGGTTGATGCCGTTGCACTGGGTGCGGCCGCGCGCGTCGGGAGCGCATTCGAAGCGGGGCATCTCGAACGGCTCGCCGCGGTTGCACACCACCGCGCCGCTGCCGGCGACCGCCAGCCGGCCCTGCCGCATCTGCGCATCGACCGGCCCGACGCAGGTCGAGCCATCGTCCTTGCGGCGGATCACCACCTGGCCCTTGCCGTCGTCGCCCAGCACCAGCGACAGATCGATCGGCTTGTTCTTCGTGCTCGTCAGGCCCGGGCCGGCCGACCAGTTGCCCTGCAGGAACGACGGCTTGCCGTCCCGCGGCGCATCGGGCGGAATCGTCAGCGGCTTGCCGGTGTCCGGCGGCGGCAGCTCCGGCAGCCGGCCCGGATCGACCGGTCCCTGGGGGCCCAGCGCGACCGGCGGCAGCGGGCGGCCGGGATTGGCGGCATCGGCCGGCGCGCCGGTCCTGTCCGGGTCGCCGCCGGGCACCGTCGTACCCGGGCCGGCGGCGATGGCACCCGGGCCGGTCCCCGCATCGGGCGCCGGGCCGGTCGTCGCGCCGGATCGCGCGGTGATGCCGGGGCCGCCGATGCCGGCTCCGCCTCCATCGGGTCCGGCCGCTGCGATGCCGCCCGTGGGCCTGGGCACCAGGGTGGGTGCGTCGGGCTGCACCCGCACGCATTCGAGCGCCCGCACGCCGTCGAGCCGCGCCTGGCGCAGCCGTGACAGCTCCTCGAGCAGTGCGCGCTGGCGCGCCAGCGCATCGTCGATCGCCGGCGTCGTCGGCGGAGGCGGGATCGTCGCGGTGCCGATCGTCACCGGATCGATCGGCGCCGTGCATTGCCGCAGCACCAGCAGCAACAGCAGCAGCGCCAGCAATAGCCACAGCCACCACCAGCGGCGCAGCAGCGACGATCCGGCCACGGTGGCCGGCACCGTGGCGGCGGCTGCGCCGGCGCCCGCCATTGCCGGCGCCGAGGCCGATGAGGCCGATGAGGCCCAGGCCGACGAGGTCGCCGACGCAAGCGCCGACGACACCGCCGCCGCCGCGCCGCCCGCGCCCGCCGCGGTGTTCGCGCCGCCTTCGGGCAGATGGCCCCACATGATCAGCACCGGCTTGCCGTCGACCTCGTAGAGCCAGTCGCCCGGCGGCCGCTGCAGCGCGCCGCTCAGCATCTGCGAAGCCAGCTCGGCGGTATCGCCTTCGCGCTTCAGCTTCTCGGCGAGCTGTTCGACCTCGCGCAGCAACTGGTCGGTCAGCGCTTCCAGCGATGTGCGCTGCTGCGCATCGAGCGCCGACACCAGCGTCGGGGTGCCGGCGCGTGACGTGAACCATTCGATCGATCCGGTGGTCGGATCGAGATTGGGACGGGCGAACAGTTCGGCATGCTCGCGGCCGAGCCGGTTGCGCAGGATCTGCGCGAGCTGCGAGTGGGCGGCGATCAGCGGCTGGCCGCGCATGCCCAGCCGGCGATAACCCTGCGCGACCGTCGTTGCGAGACGGTTCTCAGCCACCGACGGTCCTGCTTGCGATGGGAATCACCGCCGCCTGCTCCCTGCTCTCCGCCTTTTCAGCCGGCGGGCGAACCCAGTATATCGGTCGCAAAATGTACTTACAATTGATCGTGACGCATCGTCGAACGACGCAGAACGGCCGTATGCTGCATCTTCGATCCCGGAGCCGGACACGATGAACGAACAGGTGCCACAGGCCTCGCCTCGTCGATCGAAAGGCTTTCCGACAGTGCTGCTCATGAGTCTGAGTGTAGTGCTGGCGATCGCGCTTTTCTCCTACCTATATTGGTGGTTGTACTGGCCGCGCGCCGAGGGCATCCTGTCGCGTCCCCGGCTCGATGCCGGGGCCGCTCAGCAGCGCCAGCTCGAACTGATAGAGGCCGCGAACCAGCGGCTGCAGCAGGACATCGACACGTTGCGGCGCGCCTCGCCGGCCGCTGTCGATGCCTGTCCGCCCGGCACCTCCCGTGTGTCGCCGCAGGGGCGGCTGATCCTGCCCTCCGGCGGCGCGCTGCTGCCGGTCGATGGCCCGCGAGGCAGAGCCTTCGACGGGCCGGGCGGCGGCATCACCGTGCAGGGGCTGCCCGGTTCAAGCGATGGCGGCCCCCTCGCCAGGGCGGGTGGCGATCCTCCGTCTCAGGCGGGTCTGGGCCCCGGATCACCGCCGGCCGAGCCGGGCAGGCCGGCCGGCCCCCGGAGACCCCAGGACGGCGCGGCTCCGGCTGATGCGCCCCGGCCCCGCGGCGACGGCATACCCGGCGACGACGGCAGGCCCGACGTCGCCAAGCCCGATGGCATCGACAAGCCCGGCGATATCGCGAAGCCCGGCGACGTCGCGAAGCCCGGCGACAGCGCGAAGCCGGGCGAGTCGAAGGCGGATCCCGATGTCGCCGCGAAGCCCGGCGAACCGGGTTCGAAGACCGACGCGGCCAAGCCGTCGCCGGGCGGCGTGCTGGACAACGCCGCGCTGGCCGAACGGCTGGAGAAGGCCACGGTGATGATCGTCGCGATGGACGACACCACCGTCGCCACCGGCACCGGCTTCTTCATCAACGACCGGCTGGTGGTGACCAACCGGCACGTGGTCGAATCGAAGGCCGACGGCATCGTGTCGATCGCCAGCCGCTCGCTGGGCATGCGGCGCCGCGGCACCGTGCTTAAGATGAGCGGCTCGCGCGAGAGCACCGGCATGGATTTCGCGCTCGTGCGGCTCGATGACGGCAGCGCGCCAGGCTACCTGCCGCTCGCCGCGCAGATCGACAAGCTGTCGACGGTGGTGGCCGCCGGTTACCCGTCGATCTCGATCCGCGGCGATCCGGCTTACATGCGTTTGCTGCGTGGCGACGGTACCGCGTCGCCGGATCTGAACATGACGCAAGGCGTCGTGCAATCGATGTTCGACTCGCGCGGCGTCACCGAGGTCGTCCATACCGCGACGATCATGCCGGGCAACTCCGGCGGCCCGCTGGTCGACCGTTGCGGCCGGGTCGTCGGCGTCAACACCTTCGGCCGCGGCGACCCGCGCGGCAAGAGCACCCAGCAGGTGTTCGTCGCGCTGGGCAGCGCGTCGCTGATGCGTTTCCTCGAGGAGGCCGGCGGCACGCCGCGCGAGGCCGGCGGCGGCTGCGGCTGATTCAGACCCTGACCATCCGCTTGCCGCGGTTCTCGCCGGCCAGCAGGCCGATCAGCGCTCGCGGCGTGTTCTCGAGGCCGTCGATGATGTCCTCCTGCACCTTCAGCCGGCCCGCCGCGACCCATTGCTGCAGCTCGCCGATCGCCGCCTCGCGCTGATCGTAGAAGTCCATCACGATGAACCCGCGTACCGTCAGCCGCTTGACGACGATGAGGCCCGGCACGCCGCGCGGACCGCTGGCCGGCGGCGCGCCGTCGTAGGCGGACACCGCGCCGCAACAGGCGATGCGGCCGTGCAGGTTCATCTGCGCCAGGCAGGCTTCGAAGATGCTGCCGCCGACGTTGTCGAAGTAGACGTCGATGCCCTTGGGCGCCGCGGCCTTCAGCGACTTGAACAGCGCCTCGCCCTTGTAGTCGACGCAGTCGTCGAAGCCGAGCTCGTCGCGCCCCCAGTCGCACTTCTCGCGCCCGCCGGCGATGCCGACCACCCGGCAGCCCTTGATCTTCGCGATCTGGCCGACGATCGAGCCGACCGAGCCGGCCGCAGCCGACACCACCACCGTCTCGCCGGCCACCGGCCCGCCGACGTGCAGCAGCCCGAAGTACGCCGTCAGCCCGGCGATGCCGTAGACGCTCAGCAGATGCGTCATCGGCTCGATCTTCGGCATCTTCATCAACTGCCTGGCCGGCAGTACCGCATAGTCCTGCCAGCCGGTATCGCCGAATGCGAGGTCGCCCGCCGCGAATCCCGGCGCGTTCGAGGTGACGACCTCGGCGATCGCGCCGCCCGCCATCACCGAGTTCGCCTCGACCGCCGAGCGATAGGTGGCACCCTGCATCCATGCACGGTTGGCCGCGTCGAGCGAGATGTAGCGGGTGCGCAGCAGCACCTGGCCTTCGCCGGGCTGCGGTACCGGCGTCTCGACCAGCCGGAAATGCTCCGGCCCGAGCTTGTTCTTCGGTGCCTCGACCAGCAGGATCTGGCGGTTCACGGCGGCGTTCGGCATGGCGTCGTCTCCTCGGGGGCTGCGGGTTCGCCGCAGAGGATACTCCGGTCGATGCTCCGTCCGGCGCGACAGCCGATCAGCCGCGATCGATCAGCACCCGCCCGTCCTCGACCCTGCACGGATACACCTTGATCGGCAGCTCGGCCGGGTAGGCGGTGGGCTCGCCGGTACGCACGCAGAACCGGCCGGCATGGAACGGGCACTCCACCTGATCGCCGTCGAGCCAGCCGTCGGCCAGCGACGCATCGCCGTGACTGCAGGTGTCGTCGGTCACGTGGAACTGCCCGTCCACGTTGAACACCGCCAGCGGCGGCAGTCCCTCGAACTGGTAGCGCCGGCCGGTGCCTTCGAACACGTCGCCGGTGTCGCAGATCTCCAGCCACCGGCCCTCCGGTGCGGCTTCGCTCATGTCGTCCTCCTGCTTTGCCTGGCTTTGCCTGGCTTTGCCGCGACCGCGGAATCCGGCGTTGACAGCGCCGGAATGTCACAGCAGAATTCGAGAATACAAGAAACCGACTGTTTGGTTTGTAAATGTCGGCACAGGAGACACGCACATGAATGCCCCCGCTCCGGCCTACCTGCAGGTCGATCCCGTCAAAGGACTGTTCCGCGTCGCCCGCCGCGCGTTCACCGACGCCGAGGTGCTGGAGCGCGAGCGCAGCGAGATCTTCGACCGCTGCTGGCTGTTCCTCGGCCACGGCTCCGAGCTGAAGCGCCCCGGAGCGTTCGTGACCCGCCCGGTCGGCGGGCGCAACCTGATCTTCAACAAGGACGGCGAGGGGCGGGTCCGCGCGCACATGAACGCCTGCACCCATCGCGGCGCCACCGTCGTGCGCGAACGCTCGGGCACCGCGAAGTTCTTCACCTGCAGCTATCACGGCTGGGTGTTCGCCGCCGACGGCAAGCTGCGCGACCTGCCGGGCATCGAGGCGTACGGCCCGGATTTCAACGACGACGGTCAGTCGAACCTGGTGCCGGTGCCGCGGCTGGAGCAGTACCGCGACTTCTGGTTCGTCTGTTTCGACGCGGGCGCGCAGCCGCTGAAGGACTATCTGGCCGGCGCCACCGAATACCTGGACCTGATCGCCGATCAGTCGGACAAGGGCATGGAGCTGGTCGGCGGCACGCAGGAATACTCGATCCGCGCGAACTGGAAGCTGCTGGTCGAGAACAGCTTCGACGGCTATCACGCATTGTCCACGCATTCCACCTACTTCGATTTCCTGAAGAACGCCAACGGCGCGCTCAGTCAGGGGAACGTGTTCGGCGTCGCCCGTGATCTGGGCAACGGCCACGCCTGCGTCGAGTACACCGCGCCGTGGGGCCGGCCGGTGGCGAACTGGGTGCCGGCCTGGGGCGACCGCGGCAAGGCCGAGGTGCAGACGGTGCTCGAACGGCTGGAAGCCCGCCACGGCGCGGAGCGGGCCGACCGCATCGCGCGGATGAGCAAGAACATCCTGATCTTCCCGAACCTGGTGATCATCGACGTGATGTCGCTGACCCTGCGCACGTTCTATCCGCGCTCGCCGGACTACATGGAGGTCACCGCCTGGTCGCTGGCGCCGTCCGAGGAGAACGAATGGATGCGCGGCAACCGGCTGTCGAGCTTCCTGGAGTTCCTCGGCCCCGGCGGCTTCGCGACGCCCGATGACGTGGAGATGCTCGAGCAGTGTCAGAAGGGCTACCGCAACCTGAAGGAGGCGGGCTGGAACGATGTGTCGCGCGGCATGCTGAAGGTCGAGCCGGCCACCGTCGACGAGCACCAGATCCGCGTGTTCTGGCGCCGCTGGCACGAGCGGCTGGGGGGCGCGCCGCTGCCGCCGCCGCTGCCCCAGGCTCCGAAGCCCGAAGCCGCCGTGCTGGCCAAGTGAGCAGAGGCTGCACCATGGCTCCGTTCCGCTACCGCAAGCCCGGCTACGTCGCGCTGAACGTCACCGATCTCGATCGGGCGATCCCGTTCTATCGCGACCTGGTCGGCCTGACTCTGGAGGAGCAGCGGCCCGATGCGCTGTTCTTCCGCTGCTCCGACGATCATCACAACCTGGTGCTCTACCGCGCGCCCGAGCCGGGTATCCGGCGCATGGGCTTCGAGCTGGAATCGGCGGCCGACCTCGAGCAGGCGCGCCGCTGGATCCGCGGACAGGGCTGGGCGCTCGAGGAGCTGGATGCCGAGGAATGCCGGTCGCTGCACCAGGGCGAGACCTTCCGTTTCCGCATCCCTGATTGCACGCTGACCTTCGAGTTCTATGCGCGGATGGCGCGCGCCGCTTCGCCGTTCAAGCCGACGGTGGCGCGGATCCAGCGGCTGGGCCACGTGGTGGTCGGCGCCGCGCAGGCCGAGCAGGTCGTGCACACGTTGACGGAGCGGCTGAACTTCCGGATCTCTGACCGGTTCGGCGACCAGGTCACCTTCATGCGCTGCTTTCCGAATCCGTATCACCACTCGTTCGGCATCGCGCGGGCCGATAGTGACCGCTTCCATCACGTGAACTTCATGGTGTCGGACGTCGACGATGTGGGCCGCGGGATGAACCGGATGAAGAAGCACGGCGTCGAGATCGTCTACGGTCCGGGCCGCCACGACATCTCGAATTCGATTTTCCTGTACTACCTCGATCCGGACGGCCTGACGGTGGAGTACAGCTTCGGCATGGAAGAGTTCGCGGAAGACGGCGCGCGCGATGCGCGCCTGCTGCCGATGAAACCGGAGATCCTGGATAGCTGGGGCGGGCTGCCGGCTCCGAGGTTCGCACAGACCGGTAACGTAGACGGCGCGGCCTGACCCACGCGCCGTCATCTGCAATCGCGGGCTATCGACCCGCTGGAGGAGACACATGAGCATTCGATTCGCGCGGCGCATGCCGCGCCACGTGGCGGCCGCGCTGTGCGCGGCGGCGATCGGCCTGCCGGCCACTGCGCAGGCCCAGGGCAAGGACCTGAAGATCGGCACGGTGCTGTCGTTCTCCCAGGTGATGGGCGTCTACGGCAACGCGATCATGGACGGCTTCAACCTGGCGATCGACGAGGTCGGCGGCCAGGTCGCCGGCCGCAAGGTCGTCATCGTCCGCGAGGACGACAAGAACGATCCGAAGGTCGCGCTGCAGCTCGCCCGCCGGCTGGTCAAGGACGAGAATGTCGACTTCCTGGTCGGCCCGGTCGGCTCGCAGATCGCCGCGGCGATCCGCGACGAGGTGCATCGTTCGAAGACCTTCCTGATGGTCGCCAATGCCGGCAACGACGAGCTGACCCGCGAGCAGTGCAGCCCGTACATCATCCGCGTGTCGTTCTCGAATTGGCAGTGGAACCATCCGCTCGGCGAATTCGCGGCGAAGGAGCTGGGCAAGTCGGCCGCGGTGGTGGCGTCCAACTTCGTCGCCGGCAAGCAGATGGCCGGCGCGTTCGCCGACGGCTTCAAGAAGGGCGGCGGCGCGGTCGTCGACGAGAACTGGCCGGCGATGGGCACCGCGGACTTCGCCAACGTCTTCACGAAGCTGCGCGGCATGCAGGACAAGGTCAACGTGGTCTACGCGTTCATCCCGGGCAGCGGCACGGTGAACTACGTGAACCAGTTCGCGCAGGCGGGGCTCAAGATGGCCAACATCGGGCCGCAGAGCAATGCCGACGACTTCTTCTTCGATGCGATGAAGGACAATGCGGTCGGCGTCATCGGCTCCGGCCACTACGTGCTCAGCATGGATACGCCGCGCAACCGGCAGTTCGTCGAGGCGTTCCGCAAGAAGTACAACCGGATGCCGGCCGCGGTGGACGTGCAGGGCTACGACTCGGCGCGAATGATCATCGCCGCGGTCACGAAGCTGAAGGGCGACCTGAGCGACAAGAAGGCGGTGCGCGAGGCGATCCTGGCGGCCGAGATCGACAGCCCGCGCGGCTATCTGAAGATCGATCCGGCCACCGGCAACGCGATCCAGAACATCTACATCACGAAGGTCGCCAAGCGTCCGGACGGCAAGCTGTACAACCAGATCATGCACACGATCGAGAAAGTGCGCGATCCCGATACCTCGTGCAAGCTGGAATGGTGACGGCGGGGAAGATGCGCTTCCTCCGGCGAAGGGTCCGCGGCCGGGCCGCGGGCGGCACACGAAAGGGCTGACGTGGGCACCGTTCTGGAGTACCTGCTGAACGGTCTGCAGGCCGGGCTGCTGCTGTTCGTCGTGGCCGCCGGGCTCACGCTGAGCTTCGGGCTGATGCGGGTGATCAACCTGTCGCACGGTTCGTTCTACATGCTCGGCGCGTTCGTCGGCATGACCGCCGCGGTGGCCAGCGGATCGGTCCTGGTCGGCATCGCCGCGGCGGCGGCCGGCGCCGCGGTGGCCGGCGTGCTGGTCGAACGGACGCTGTTCCGGCGGCTCTATGCGCGCGGGCCGTTCGCGCAGATGCTGGTGTCGTTCGGCCTGATCTTCGTGTTCGACGAGCTGGTGCGCATCGTCTGGGGCGCCGACATCCGCAGCCTGCCGCGGCCGGAGTTTCTGAGCAGCTCCTACTCTATCCTCGGCGCGCGGGTCGAAGGCTACCGCCTGTTCCTGATCGCGCTGGGCTTGGCGCTCAGCACCGCGCTGGTCGTCGGGCTGGCCCGCACGCCGTTCGGCATGGCGATCCAGGCGGCGGTCGACGATCGCGAGGCGGCCGAGCTGATCGGCCTGGACGCGCGGCGCCTGTTCAGCGTGGTGTTCTGCATCGGCGCGGCGCTCGCCGGCATCGCCGGCTACGTCGCGGTGCCGCTGGTCAATGCCTATCCCGGCATGGGCGACGAGATCCTGATCTCGGCGCTGGTGGTGGTCGTCATGGGCGGGCTCGGCTCGATCGCAGGCTCCCTGTTCGCGGCGATGATCATCGGGCTGGCGCTGACCGCCGGCCAGGTGTGGATCGCCGGTTATTCCACCGCGGTGATGTACGCGGCGCTGGGGCTGGTGCTGCTGGTGCGGCCGCAGGGGCTGCTGGGGCAGCAGGAATGAGAGCGCCGATGAAGACATCGACGGGGGCTTCGGCGGCGCTGCTCGACAGCGCCTGGGTGCGCGGCCTGCTGCTGTGCGCGGCGATCGCCGGCCTGCTGGTCTGGCCGTATCTGGCGGTCGGCTCGGGCACCGAGTTCGCGTCGGACATCGTCATCTACGTGATCATGGCGGTGGGCCTGTACGTGCAGGTCGGTCTGCTGGGGCTGGTGAACTTCGGCTATTCGGCGTTCTTCGGCCTGGGCGCGTACATCGGCTCGCTGTACATGGTCAAGGTGTCGCTGGCGCTGATCCCATCGCTGGCGCTGACGATCGTGCTGGTGTCGCTGGTCGCGCTGGCGATCGGCGCGATCGCGCTGCGCGCGACCGGCATCGCGTTCGTGATGATCACGATGACGTTCTCGCAGCTTCTGTACGTGATCGCGCTGGCCGACGACAAGTGGACCAACGGCGTCAACGGCATCACCGGCATCCGCCGGCCGCGTCTGCCGGATTTCCTCAGGCGTGATCTGGGCATGGACCTGTCCACCGATGCAGGCTTCTACTACCTGTGTGTTGCCTGCTTCCTGCTGGTGCTGCTGGGGGTCTGGCTGCTGCAGCGCTCGCGGCTCGGCGCGGTGTTCGCCGGCATCCGCGAGAACGAGGAGCGGATGCAGGTGCTCGGCTATCCGGTGTATCTGTACAAGCTCGTCGGCTTCACGATGTCGGGCGCGATCGGCGGGCTGGCCGGCTATCTGAACGCGCTGCTGTTCGGCTTCGCCGGGCCCAATTCGCTGTTCTGGACCATGTCGGGCGAGGCGCTGCTGATGGTGATCCTGGGCGGCACCGGCTCGCTGGCCGGCCCGATCGTCGGCGCGACGATCTTCACCTGGCTGTCGCACTACGCGACCACGATCACCGACCACTGGCGGCTGATCGTCGGCGTCGTGTTCATCGCGCTGGTGCTGTTCGCGCCCGAGGGACTGACGGCGCTGGTGCGCCGCCGGCTGCGGCTGCGGACGGCCGCGGAGGCAAGATGATGAAGGCAGGACGATGAAGGCAGGACGATGAAGGCGGGGCGATGAAGGCGGGGCGATGAAGGCGGATGTCGATCCGGCGCGCGTTGGCGCGGACCGGGCATCGAGCGCTGGCATGGAGCCGGCGCGTGGCGCCGGCGTGGACTTGGCGCTGCACGGCGTCACCAAGGCGTTCGGCGGCTTCGTTGCCGTCAATCAGGTGAGCCTGGAGGTCACGCGCGGCCAGCGCTGCGCGCTGCTGGGCCCCAATGGCGCCGGCAAGACCACGCTGCTGAACCTGATCAACGGCCGGCTGAGCTGCACCGCCGGCTCGATCCTGATCCGCGGCCACGACGTGACCCGGCGCTCGGCCGCCGCCCGCAGCCGGTACGGCGTCGGCCGCAGCTTCCAGCGCACCAACATCTTCCCGGGATTGAGCCTGTTGGCCAACGTGCGGCTGGGGCTGATGGCCGGGCAGGGGCTGGCGACCTGGAACCCATGGCGGGCGATCGCCGCCGATACCGCGCTGAACGATGCGGCGCTGCGGCTGCTCGGCCGGGTGAACCTGAAGCGCGACCCCGACGAGCGCGCCGATGCGCTGTCCTATGGCGAGCAGCGCCAGCTCGAGCTGGCGATCACCCTGGCCACCGAGCCCGACATCGTGCTGCTCGACGAGCCCACCGCCGGCATGAGCCCGTCGGAGACCGCGGCGATCATCGAGCTGCTGGTCGAGCTGCTGGAGGGCCGCACCGTGGTCATCGTCGAGCACGACCTGTCGGTGGTCGACCGGATCGCCGAGCGGATCGTCGTGCTGGAGCGCGGCCGGGTGATCGCCGACGGCGCGCCGGCCGAGGTCAAGGCCGACCCGGCGGTGCAGCGCGCCTATCTGAAGGGGGCTCAGCATGCTTGAGGTCGACGGCCTGTGGGCCGGTTACGGCAAGTTCGGCGTGCTGGAGGACGTGAGCTTCACGGTGGCGGCCGGCCGCTTCCTCGGCATTCTCGGCAGGAACGGCGTCGGCAAGACCACGTTGCTGAAGGCGGTCGCCGGGCCGGTGCGGCCGGGGCGCGGCGCGGTGCGGTTCGAGGGCAGACCGATCCACCAGGCGCAGACGATGGCGATCAGCCGGATGGGCATCGCGCTGGTGCTCGACCGCAAGGGCATCTTCCGCAACCTGACGGTGCGCGACAACCTGGTGCTGGCGCGGCGGCTGCATCCGGCGCCGAACCCGCGCTGGACGATCGAAGGCGTGCTGACCCTGTTCCCGCGGCTCGCCGAACGCAGCGATGCGCCGGGCGGCGGGCTGTCGGGCGGCGAACAGCAGATGCTGGCGATCGCCCGCGCGCTGATGACGCAGCCGCGGCTGATGCTGTTCGACGAGCCCACCGAAGGTCTGGCGCCGAAGATCGTCGACGAGCTGGTCGTCACCCTGCAGCGGCTGCGCGCCGAAGGGCTGACCGCGATCGTCGTCGACCAGCGTCTGGAAACCGTGTTCGACACCTGCGACGAGACGCTGGTGATGAGCCGCGGCCGGATCGCGCTGCGGCTGCCGACCACCGGCCTGCGCGAGCGGGTCGGCGAACTCGAGGAACACCTGGGTGTATGAGAGGAGGACACGAGATGCCCGCGACACCGACCCGCAACGACGTCGAAGAGTTCCTGTACCGCGAAGCGGCGCTGCTCGACGACTGGAAGCTCAACGACTGGCTGGCGCTCTTCACCGACGACGCGCGCTACGACGTGCCGACCACCGGCCAGCCGGCCGACGTGTCGCACCAGACCCATCTGTTCTTCATCGCCGATGACCGTTTCCGGCTCGGCGAACGGGTCGCACGGCTCGGCAAGCGCGGCGCGCATGCGGAGTTCCCCCGCTCGCGCACCCGGCACATGGTGACCAACGTGCTGATCGATGCGGTCGACGGCGACGCGCTGGCGGTCAGCGCGGCGTTCTCGGTGCACCGCTTCAAGGACGGCAACGCCGACCACTACGTGGGCCGCTACCTGTACCGGCTGCTGAACACCGACGCCGGTCTGCGGATCCGCAGCAAGCGCTGCCTGCTCGACATGGACGGGCTGCGGCCGCAGGGGCGCATCAGCATCCTGCTCTGACCGGGCGCGACCGGGTATCCTGCCAGCTACGCGATACGCCAGATGCCGACCATGCGATCCCGAGCCGCCAGTTCCGTTGCCGCGCCATCGGTCGCCGTGCGCGCGGTGCGCAAGCGCCGCACGCAGGCGCAGCGCAGCGCCGAGATGCGCGAACGGATCCTCGATGCAGCGGTGCGCAAGCTCGGCGACAAGGGCTATGCGGGCTTCCGCACCGCCGACGTCGCCACCGAGGCCGGCGTCTCCAAGGGGGCGCTGACCCACCACTACGCCAGCAAGGATGCGCTGGTGATGGCAGCGCTCGAGCACGTGTTCCGCAAGGCGTCCGAACGCGGGCAGCAGCGTGCGACCCGGGTGCGCTCGATCGACAGCGCGATCCAGTCGCTGCTGAACGACAGTCGCGACTTCTTCTTCAGCGACCTGTTCCTGATCGCCGTCGATGTGGCCATCCTGGGCGGCCGTGACACCCCCAACGGCGAGCAGTTGAACGCGATCTCGCGGGCGCACCGGCTGCCGGTGGAGGCGGCCTGGCTGCAGGCGCTGATCGATGCCGGCGTCCCCGGTAAACTCGCCGAGGATCTGCTGTGGCTGACGATCAGCATCGTCCGCGGGCTGGCGATCCGGCGATTGCTCGCCGACGACCCGCCCCGGTTCGAACGGCTGCTGAAGCTGTGGCGATCGATGGTTGCCGACTATCTGCGCACCCATGGTGCGAAGAAGGCGCGCGACGAATGAGAATCCCGACAGGCTTCTAGGAGACGACAGCGATGGATCTGGGTATCAGGGGCCGCAAGGCCCTAATCTGCGGCGCCAGCAAGGGCCTCGGCCGAGCCTGCGCCGAGGCGCTCGCCGCCGAAGGCGTCGAGCTGGTGATCACCGGCCGCAGCGGCGAGGCGCTGGCCAGGGCGGCGGCCGAGCTTGCCGACCGGCACGGCGTGCGGGTCACGCCGGCGGCCGGCGACATCACGACCGACCCCGGCCGCGCGGCAGCGCTGGCCGCCTGCCCGGCGCCCGACATCCTGATCAACAACGCAGGCGGCCCGCCGGTCGGCGACTGGCGCAGCTTCGACCGTGAACAGTGGCTCGCGGCCGCCGACGGCAACATGGTGTCGGCGATCCTGCTGACCCGCGAAGTCGTCGACGGCATGGCCGAACGCGGCTTCGGCCGGATCCTGAACATCACGTCGGCGATGGTGAAGATGCCGTACAGCGCGCTGTCGCTGTCGGTGGCGGCCCGGCTGGGCCTCACCGGCTTCGTGAAGGCGGTCGCACCGGCATACGTGAAGCACAACGTGACGATCAACTGCCTGCTGCCCGAGCAGTTCGAGACCGACCGGCTGCGCGCCAACCTGGCCAAGATCAGCGCCGCCAACAAGCGCACGCCAGAGGAAGAGCGCGCCGCGCAGCTCGCCTCCGCACCCGCCGGCCGCTTCGGCCGCGTCGAGGAATTCGGCGCCGTCTGCGCGTTCTACTGCAGCGCGCACGCCGGGTATCTGACGGCGCAGAACGTGCTGCTGGACGGGGGGCGGTACCCGGGGGTGTTCTAGTTCGTTTGTGGCCCTGTGCGGGGCCGGGCCCGTGCACTGTCGGATGTCGATGCGGGGCCGGGCCCCTGCACTGATGATGCTCTTTTTCCAAGTGAGTCAGAAAACTGTACTCAATACAGTTTTCTGACTCACTCGCAAAATTGCTGTTGAAGCCTCTTCCCCGTCGGCGGTCTCTCGATTCCTGAACCGACATGCGTCCGTCGCGCGGCAGCCAGGCCTTGCGCCCATCCAGCCTCACCGCTCCTGCGCCCCATCCTCGATCGCCGCGATCCGCGCCAGCCGCGGAAAGTCCAGCAGGCCGATGCGGCCGTAGCGCCGCTCGACCAGGCCCTCGGCCTCCCAGTCGGTCAGCAGCCGGCTGATCGTCTGCCGGGTGACGCCGACGGTGGCGGCCAGCTCCTCGTGGGTGACGCGCGGGTCGGTGTCGGCGGCGCGCACTGCGGCCGCGTGATCGTACATGCCCAGCAGTATCTGCGCGACCCGGGACGGATAGGGGAATGTGCGGGTCTCGGCCAGCAGGTCGACCGATGTTCGCGTCAATACCGCCAGACAGCGTGCCAGGTGGAACACGTGGCGCGGGTGTTCGTCGACGATGATGCGAAAGCCGGCGCTGGGCAGGTGCAGCAGCCGGGTCGGCCCGACGGTGACGGCGTTGTGCGGCCGCGGCAGCCCGTCGAAGTCCGACAGGATGCCGAACCAGGTGCCGGGACTGAACGTCGCGAACACGATGTGACGGCCGGATTCGGTGAAGTGCGACATGCGGATGCCGCCCGACAGCAGGCCGAAGGTGCCCGACGGCGGATCGTTCAGCGCGTAGACGAGCTGGTTCGGCTGGTAGTGACGCTCGACCGAGAGCTGCAGCAGCAGGTCCACCAGATCGGCCGGCAGGCTGGCGAACCAGGTGTCGCGCTCGAGGATTTCCAGCAGGGCCGAACGGTCCAAACCCGAGGTCTCCGGTAGGGGGCGGGCTTCGACGTTCGTCGTGTCGGGGTACGCCGCACCGCCGATTCTAAGCCCCGACAACGTAACCCCGCGGACATTCGGCGGCGCGCCGACGGTGTAACGTCCGGCAAGGGAGGCTGCTGCCCGGCGCGGCCGCCGTCATCGGGCCGCCGGTCGGGCGGATCGGCCGGACCCGCAGGAGGAGTCGATGCATTTTCTGATCGTGGGGGCGGGCGCTCTCGGGTCGATCCTGGCGGCCCATCTGGTCCGCCGCGGGCACCCGGTGAACCTGGTGGCCCGCGGGCGCCGCGCCGAGCAGGTGGCGGCCGACGGCATCGCGCTGACCGGCCTTGCCGGGTTCACGGTGTCGGTGCCGGTCGTGCGGCCGGGCGAGCCGATGGGGGCGCCCGACGTCGTGATCAACTGCGTGAAGACCTATGACACCGGCCCGGCGCTGGCCGGCCTGAACTTCGCCAACCGGCCGGTCGCGCTGTCGCTGCAGAACGGCATCGTGAAGAACGAGGCGCTGGCCGAACGTTTCGGCGACGACCACTGGCTCGGCGCCACCGCCAGTGTCTCCGGCGAGCTCAAGGCCGACGGCCGGGTGCTGTTCACCGCCAACGACCGGCTGCCGATCGGCGAGCCGCGAGGCGGCCGCTCACCGAGGGTGGCGGCGATCGTCGCGGCGCTGCGCGAATCGGGCATCGCCGCCGACGAGTCGGACGACATCACCGCGACCGAATGGACCAAGTACGCGATGTTCGTCGCGATGATGTCGGCCGCGCTGCTGACCCGGCAGCATAGCTGGCGGCCGCTGTCGGACCCGCACGGTTCGCAGGCGGTGGCCCGGCTGATCCGGGAGGTCGGCCTGCTGGCCGCGGCTCGCGGCATCCGGCTGCTGGACCGCGGCGCGCTGCCGATCGCCACCATCGCCGCGGCCACGCCCGACGAGGGCGCCCGGCACGTTCGCGCATTCGGTCATACACTGTCCGAACGGGCACCGGAACACCGGGTATCGACCCTGCAGGACCTGCTGCGCGGCGGGCGGCTGGAGGTCGAGGAGATCCTGGGACACGCGGTGGCGCTCGCGCGCCGCCATGCGGTGGCCGTGCCGACGATTGAGACTTGCTACCAGTTCTGTGCGGTGCTGCTGGCCGCCGCGGTGGCGCCCGAAGGAGTGACCCGATGAATTCCGAGAACCCGTCACGGCTCGATGTATCGCTGGAGGACAAGTACACGATCCTCGAAGGGCCGGCGTTCATGACCGGCATCCAGGCGCTGGTGCGCCTGCCGATCGAGCAGCGGCGCCGCGACCGCGCGGCCGGCCACAACACCGCCGGCTACATCTCCGGCTACCAGGGCTCGCCGCTGGCCGCGATCGACGGTGCGCTGCGCCGCGCCGGCAAGCTGCTGCAGGAGCACGACATCGTGTTCCGGCCCGGCGTCAACGAGGAGCTGGCGGCCACCGCCGTCTGGGGCACGCAGTACGTGAACCAGTTCCCCGGCGCGAAGGTCGACGGCGTGTTCGGCATCTGGTACGGCAAGGGACCTGGCGTGGACCGTTCGGTGGACGCGCTGCGCCATGCGAACTGGGCCGGCACCAGTCCGCTGGGGGGATCGCTGGCGCTGGCCGGCGACGATCACGGCGCGAAATCGTCGACCGTCGCCTGCTATTCCGACGTGCTGTTCGAGTCGGTCGGCATGCCGCTGCTCTACCCGAGCAACGTGCAGGAGATCCTCGAGTACGGCCTGCACGGCATCGCGCTCAGCCGCTTCGCCGCCGTCTGGGCCGGCATGAAGCTGGTGACCGACGTGGTCGAGAGCGCCGGCACCGTGATGCTGAAGCCCGGCGAGCCGCGCATCGTCGTGCCCACCGATTTCGAGATGCCGGCTGGCGGCATCCACATCCGGCCCGCCGAGCTCTTCGTCGTGCCGCTGGAGGAGCGGCTGTACCACAAGCGGCTCTATGCGGCGCTGGCCTACATCCGCGCCAACGGACTGAACCGCATCACGATCGATCCGCCCGAGGCGCGGCTGGGCATCGTGTCGGCCGGCAAGTCGTACCAGGACGTGCGCAAGGCGCTGCAGAACCTGGGCCTGGACGAGGCCGCCGCCGCGCGGCTGGGCATCCGCGTGCTGAAGCTCGGCGTCGTGTGGCCGGTCGAGCCCGACATCGTCCGCCGGTTCGCGCGCGGGCTGCAGCAGATCGTCGTCGTCGAGGAAAAGCGGCCGATGATCGAGACGCAGTTGCGGGCGATCCTCTACGGTAGCGAGTCGGCGCCGAAGGTGATCGGCAAGGTGCGCGACGGCAGCCTGTACGACGCGCAGCCGTCGTGGGTGTTCCCGAACTTCGGCGAGCTGAAGCCGGTGCAGGTCGCGCAGGTGCTGGCCGGTCTGCTGGCACCGCTCGAACCGTCGTTCGCCGACTGGCGGCCGCCGGCGCTCCCCGCGCAGCAGGTGCCGGCGGTGCCGCGCACGCCCAGCTTCTGCTCGGGCTGCCCGCACAACCGTTCGACCAAGCTGCCCGCCGGCAGCCGCGCGCTGGCCGGCATCGGCTGCCACGGCATGCAGATCATCCTCGACCCGGCCAACTGCAAGACGGTGGCGCAGATGGGCGGGGAGGGCATGCACTGGATCGGCCAGCAGCCGTTCACCAGCGAACGCCATGTGTTCGCCAACATCGGCGACGGCACCTATGCGCACTCGGGATCGCTGGCGATCCGCCAGGCGGTGGCGGCCGGCGTGCCGATCACCTACAAGCTGCTGGTCAACGGCTTCGTGTCGATGACCGGCGGCCAGCAGATCGCCGGCGGCCAGTCGCTGCCGCAGATCGTCGATGCGCTGCGGGCCGACGGCGTGCAGCGCATCGTCGTGGTCACCGACGACACCGCCAAGTACCAGGGCGTGCGCTTCGCCGACGGCGTGCCGGTCAAGCATCGCTCGGAGATGGAGGCGGTGCAGCTCGAGCTGCGCGAGTACCCGGGTGTCTCGGTGATCGTCTACGAGCAGCCCTGCGCGACCGAACGGCGGCGGCTGCGCAAGCAGGGCAAGTGGCAGGACCCGCAGAAACGCGCGTTCATCAATACCGCCGTCTGCGAAGGCTGTGGCGACTGCGGCAAGGTGTCGGGCTGCCTGTCGATCGAGCCGCTCGAGACCGAGTTCGGCCGCAAGCGCAAGATCAACCAGTCGTCGTGCAACAAGGATTTCAGTTGCACCGAAGGCTTCTGCCCCAGCTTCGTCACCGTGCACGGCGGCAGCCTGCGCAAGCCCGACAGGCAGCCCGGCCGGGTGCTCGAAGCGTTCGAGGTGCCGGAGCCGGCGCTGCCGGCGCTGTCGCGGCCGTTCAACGTGCTGGTCGGCGGCATCGGCGGCACCGGCGTCGTGACGATCGGCCAGGTGCTGGCGATGGCCGCCTACATCGATCAGACCGCCTGTCTGTCGCTGGACGTCATGGGCCTGGCGCAGAAGTACGGCGCGGTGTTCTCGCACCTGCAGTTCGCTGCCGACACCAGCCAGCTCACGTCGCCGCGGATCGGCTTCGGCGAGACCGACACGCTGATCGGCTGCGATCTGATCGTCGCCACCGGCGACGAGCCGGTGATGACCCTGGCGCGCGGCCGCAGCCGCGCGGTGCTGTGCAGCGACCTGATCGCGACCGCCGAGTTCGCCCGCAATGCCGACTGGAGCGCGAATGCGGCCGGCCTGATCGACCGCGTGCGTTCGATCACCGGCGACTCGACGACGCTGGTCGACGGGCAGCGGCTGGCGGTGGCGCTGCTGGGCGATGCGATCGCCAGCAACATGCTGATGGTCGGCGTGAGCTGGCAGCTCGGCGAGATCCCGCTGTCGCTGGCGGCGATCGAACGTGCGATCGAGCTGAACGGCGTGTCGGTCGACATGAACCGCAAGGCATTCCACTGGGGCCGCTGCATCGCCCACGATGCGGCGCGGGTCGAGTCCATGGTGTCGGGCGGCCAGGTGGTGCAGTTCCATCGCCGGCCGGCCGAGCCGTCGATCGACGATCTGCTGGCCCGGCGCGAGCAGTTCCTGACCACCTACCAGAACGCGGCGCTGGCCCGCCGGTTCCGGGCGCTGGTCGACAAGGTGCGGGCGGTCGACAACCAGCCGCAGCAGAAGGGCGCGCTGACCCGCGCGGTGATCAACTCCGCGTTCAAGCTGCTGGCGGTCAAGGACGAATACGAGGTCGCGCGGCTGTACACGTCGGAGGCGTTCCGCAAGGAACTCCAGCAGACCTTCGAGGGCGACTACACGTTGCACTTCCACATCGGCGGCTGGCCGTTCGCACGCAAGGACCCGGCCACCGGCAAGGTCATCAAGCGCGAGGTGGGCCCCTGGCTGATGAAGGCGTTCGGCGTGCTGGCGAAGCTGCGCGGGCTGCGCGGCACGGTGCTCGACCCGTTCCGCGGCAGCGAGGAGCGGCGGCTCGAACGGGCGCTGATCGAACGCTACGAAGCCGACCTCGGCCGGCTCGTGGCAAGCCTGACCGCGGAGAACTACGACACCGTGGTCGCGATCGCCGCGCTGCCGATGAAGATCCGCGGCTATGGTCATGTGAAGCAGGCCGCCGCGGACACCGCGGCCGCCGAACGCGACCGGCTGTTCGAGCAGCTCAGCGCGCCGGTGCGTGAGTTGCGGAGAGCGGGTTGATGGGCATCGTCATCGCGCACGGCCCGCTGCGGGATTTCGTCGCGGGCATCTTCGTCGCCGCCGGCAGCCGCGACGAGGAGGCCCGGCAGATCGCCGACCATCTGGTCGACGCCAATCTCGCCGGCCACGACAGCCACGGCATCGGGCTGGTTCCCGCCTACCTGGTGCACCGCCAGGCCGGCTGGGTCCACCCGAACCGCGAGCCGCTGCGGGTCGGCGGCAGCGGCCCGTTCGCGGTGTTCGACGGGCAGATGGGCTACGGCCACCCGATTGCCAATGCGGTGACCGCAGAGACCGCACGGATCGCCGCCGACAACGGCGTGGCGATCGTCACGTTGCGCAACGTGCAGCACATCGGCCGCGTAGGCGCCTATGCCGAGCAACTCGCAGCCCGCGGCCTGATCTCGATCCACTTCGTGAATGCCGTCTACGACGAGCCCTGCGTCGCGCCGTATCTCGGCAGCGACGCGCGGCTGATGACCAATCCGGTGTGCATCGCGATGCCGTCGTCCGCACCCGGCGTGCCGCCGGTGCTGCTGGACTTCGCGACGTCCGGCATCGCGATGGGCAAGGTGCGGGTGGCCTACAACAAGGGCGTGCCGGTGGCGCCCGGCCGGCTGATCGATCATGCCGGCCAGCCCACGCAGTCGCCGGCCGCGCTGTTCGAGGCGCCGAAGGGGGCGCTGCTGCCGTTCGGCGATCACAAGGGCTGGGGCCTGGCATTCATCGCCGAGCTGCTCGGTGGCGGACTGACCGGCGGTCCCACCGCCGATCAGGAGCGGCCGCGGCAGGGCCTGGTCAACGGCATGCTGACGCTCGCATTCGATCCGAAGCGGCTCGACGACAGCAGCCCCTTCGGCGGCATCGTCGAGCGGCTGACCGCCTATGTGAAGGCCTCACCCCCCGCCGACCCGGCCGCGCCGGTGCTGGTGCCCGGCGAGCCGGAGGTCGCGATGCGCCGCGAACGCGGCGAAGCCGGCATCCCGGTCGACGATACGACCTGGAAGCAGATCGTCGCCGGTGCCGGCAGGCTGGGGGTCGCAGTGCCGACGGTCACCGTGCAGCAGGGCGACTGAGCCGACGGGGTCGCAGCCCCCCGCCGGTCCTTCGGCCCGGCATCGGCGTTCGCCGAGTCAACGCTTCGTGCGCGCCCACTCCGCCTGCACGAAGTTGTCGTAGCCGGCCTCGGCGATGCGGTGCCACAGCAGCGCGTCGTTGCGGAACGTCATGTACTGGCTCAGCATCGCCTTGAACTTCGGGTTCTTCTCGGCGAGCTCGTCGTAGTACTCGAATGCCGCCTTGTAGCCGGCCTGCATGATCTCGCGCGGGAACGCCTTCAACTGCACGCCCTGGCCGACCAGCCGCTTCAGCGCGGCCGCGTTCTTCGCGTCATAACCGTTCAGGATCACCTGCTCCTGCTCGGCCGATACCGCCTGGATCGCGATCCGGTAGCGCTCGGGCAGCTCTTCCCACTTCTTGCGGTTGATGAAGTGGCCGACCTGCACCGTCGGCTCCCACCAGCCCGGGTAGTAGTAGAACTTGGCGACCTTGTGCAGCCCCATCTGCTCGTCATCGACCGGGTTCGTGTACTCGGCCGCGTCGAGCACGCCGCGCTCCAGCGCCGCATAGGTGTCGCCGGCCGCCAGAAGCTGCGGCACGACGCCGAGCTTGGCGAGGATGTTGCCGCCGAAGCCGCCGATGCGGATCTTCAGGCCCTTCAGGTCGCCGACGGTCTTGATCTCCTTGCGGTACCAGCCGCCCATCTGCGCGCCGGTCAGGCCCATGCCGACATAGGTGACGCCGTAGTCGGCGTAGAAATCGTTCATCAGCTTGCCGCCGCCGCCGGCATTCATCCACGCCAGATGCTGGCGCGTGTTCAGCCCGAACGGCAGCGCCGACGCGAACGCGAACGTCGGGTCCTTGCCGACGTAGAAGTAGCTGGCGGTGAAGCCGGCCTCGACGGTGCCCTGCTGCACCGCGTCCAGCACCTGCAGCGGCTGCACCAGCTCGTTCGGCCCGAAGAGCTGGATCTGGAACTTGCCGTCGGTCAGCTCGCTGACCCGCCTGGTGAACGCCACCGTCGCCGGCCACGACGCCTCGGCGGTCTTCGGGAAGCTCGACACCCAGCGCCACTTGATCTCCGGCGACGACTGCGCGATCGCCGGCGCCGCGAGGATCGTGCCGGCCGTGCCGGCGCCCGCGATCTTCGCGAATTTCCTTCTGTCCATCGATGGGTCTCCGTTCGGTGTGATGGGTGATCGGTGCATCGCCGCGAGCCGGCGCCGCCAGGCCGACGGCCCTGCATGGCCACCGGTCCGCGTGACGGGTCCGCGGTTCGTCAGACGACCGGGCAGCTTCCGCCGTCGATGTTGATCGCGGTGCCGGTCAGGTAGCCGGCGGCCTCGGAGCCGAGGAACAGCGCCGTGCCGGCGAACTCCTGCGGCCGGCCGATCCGGCCGAGCGGCACTCGCGTGCCGAATTCGGCCACGAACTGCTCGTACGGCTTGTCGGGGGCGTTCGTCCGATGCCATCGGTGGGTCTGCTCGGATTCGATCAGCCCGACCAGCAGCGCGTTGACCAGGATGTTGTGCGGCGCGCCCTCGGCCGACAGCACCTTGGTCAAGGCCATGCCGGCGGCCCGGGTCACCGACGTCGGCGCGGTCTGCGCGCCGGGCGCCTTCGCGAAGGTGTTCAGCACGTTGATGATCCGGCCCCAGCGCCGCGCGCACATCGCCGGCCACACCAGCCGCGTCAGCCGGATCGCCGCGAACAGCTTCAGATCGAAGTCGCTCTGCCAGTCGGCGTCCGTGAGCTGTTCGATCTTCTTGGTATGGGCCTTGCCGGCGTTGTTGACCAGGATGTCCACGTCACCGAGCCCTGCGCTCACCTGCCGGTGGGCGCGCTCCAGATCGTCGGCCGACGTCACGTCGCAGCGCAGCGCCAGCACCTTGCCGCTGCCGACGGCGGCCAGCCGGTCAGCGGCCGCCCGCAGCGCTTCTTCGCCGCGCGCCAGGATCGCGACGTGCGCGCCGGCCTCCTTGTACGCGAGCGCGGTCGCCAGGCCCAGCCCCTGGCTGCCGCCGGTGATGAGCACGACGCGGCCGTCGGCGGAAAGTTTCATCGGGAAGTCTCCTGGATCGTGGCTGGAACGCGCGGCCAGAGCGCCGGCGCCTGAAGCGTATGACGGCCCCCGCTGCGCAGAATGTCAAGACGCGGACATTTCGTGGGCGGCGGCCGGATGGGCCGGGATCGCGTTCCGACGGTTCCAGGGTCCGTGGCGATCTTTCGAAAATGGAAAAACCATCCAGTTTCGTTGACCGCATTGAGGATTGTCAGTATGCTGGATAAAATTCTCAAGTGAATTCAAAATCGCAGGCAGAAAGCCGACGCGAGGAGACACCCGAATGAACATGAAGAACGCAGGCTTCAGGACAGCCGGGTCCGGATGGTCCCGCCGCCGCGTGCTGAAGTCTGGCGCGGTCGTCGCTGCGGGCGCGGCGCTGACCATGCCGCTGCATGCCGCCGCCTATCCCGACAGGCTGATCCGCTTCGTCGTTCCGTTTCCGGCCGGCGGTACAGGAGACGTTTTCGTCCGGACGGTGGGGCAGCATCTGAGCGAGGCCTTCGGCCAGTCGGTCATCGTCGAGAATCGCCCTGGGGCCAGCACGATCATCGGCACTCAGCAGGTGGTCCGGGCTCCGGCGGACGGGTACACGCTGCTGGCCACCTCCTCGAGCCTCGCCACGTTGCCGGTGATCAGCAGGAAGCTGGCCTTCGACGTCGTGAAAGATCTTCGGCCGGTCGTGATGCCGGTGCACCTGCCGGTGGTGATCGCCTCGGACCCGGAAGCGCCCTTCTCTTCGTTCCGGGAGATGGTCGCCTATGCAAAGGCCAATCCCGGCAAGCTCACGGTCGGCGTCAGCCCCGGCCAGGCCAGCGTATCCCGCTTCGTCATGGAGATGCTCAAGCAGCAGGCGGGCGTGAACGTGGTCATCGTTCCGTATGCGGGCGGCGCTGCGGTGACCACCGCGCTGCTGGCCAGGGACATTCAGTGCCTGGTCGATGCGGTGCCCGCCTCGGCCCCCTTCATCAAGGCAGGGAAGATGCGTGGACTTGCCGTGCTGACCCCCCAGCGGATGGCCGGCATGCCTGACATTCCTACCGTCGTGGAGAGCGGCATGCCGGACCTCGTCGTCGATACCTGGTTCGGCATCCTGGCGCCGGCGGGCATGCCCGATGACGTGGTGGCCCGACTGCACAAGGAGATCACGGCGATCACGGCCAGACCCGATGTACGGGAGAAGTTCCTGTCCCTGGGGATGGAGCCCGTCTCGCTGACCTCGGAGCAGTTCGCCGAATCGATTGCCAGGGCCGTGGGAACGTGGACACGGGTCGCGCGCGATGCGAACCTGCAGTTCGACTAGCGGCGAACCCTTGTCCACCGCAGCATCGTCCTGCGCGATGCCTGGACGCGTGCCCCCGCAGCGGGCCCATCGTGTTCCGGGGCTCGAGGCGCTGCGCGGTGGCTCAGGAGGTACGACCCTCCGTCACGGCAGGGCCGGCTCCCTGAATCCGTCGGCCGAGTTCCACCAGCTTCGGTCCCCCGGTGTCCAGCATGTCTGCGTCCGACACGATGGCGGCCGGGGCGGCGGTGTTTAAACCGAAACCG
>OEIU01000809.1_pt1 | contig 24952 bp, 23 predicted proteins | sample 1539221 | NCBI WGS metagenome assembly OEIU01 (sample SAMN03792071, study PRJEB22550) | activated sludge metagenome | feature: wastewater treatment plant; material: activated sludge; isolation source: Wastewater treatment plant of a petroleum refinery complex | place: Argentina: Zarate | collected...
CATCGACGTGTTCCCCGCCGGTGAAAAGCCGATGGTGCGCTCGATGCTTTCCGAATCCCTGCGCGCGGTGATCTCGCAGTCGCTGCTGAAGAAAGTCGGCGGCGGCCGCATCGCCGCGCACGAAATCATGGTCGGCATCCCGGCGATCCGCAACCTGATCCGCGAAGACAAGGTCGCGCAGATGTATTCGTCGATCCAGACCGGCGCCCAGCACGGCATGCAGACCCTCGACCAGTGCCTGCAGGACCTGGTCAAGCGCGGCCTCGTGACGCGACAGGCCGCGATCAACTACGCGAAGAACAAGGAAATCTTCAAGTAGCCGCTCAATCCGGGCGGCTGGCGCGGGCGCGCGCGTCCGCCCCGGTTCGGGGCTTCACGTGGCCGCCATGCGGAATTCCAGTGCCGGCGCCCCGGGGGCGCGTCATGGCGGAAGCGGGATTCGCCTGGCCTTGGCGGTCTGGCGGCATGCGACCTTGTTCAGGGTTTGCCGTTTTCGTGACGGGCCGCGCAAATCTGGCGGCATCCCTGCAAGGTCGTCGCGTAGCCTGCGTTGCGCTCCGCCTGTGGGCGGACTATGGTTGGAGTTCGTGTCCCCGGATCGGGGGCGAATGCCAACACATTGGGGAAACTCCATGCGATTGACGAGGATCTTTGGGCCGCTGGTTTTCGGTTTGGTGCTGGCCGGCACCTGCTTGCAGGCGTTCGCTGCAGACGCCGACAAGGATGCCACTGTCGAGCAGATCGACAATGCCACGATCGTGCAATCCAAAGGCGTCGACCAGAGTGTCGATTACGCCAGCCTGCGCCGCTTCGGTCCCTGGGATGATCGCAACTACCAGTTGACCGCGGCCGATATCCGCCTGCTGCCAGCCGATGACGAATACCGCCATGGCGTGCCCGCGTTCTTCAAGATCCTCAAGCGCAAGGAAGCGGCGGCCGAGGGCTATCCGATCCAGGAGCATTATCCGCGCGAGATCGACAAGGAATTCGAGATTCGCTTCGGCGGCCTGCTCCAGGATGGCGTCCTGCATCGGCGCGGACTGGGCATCTACTCGCACCCGGATCCGGCCAATCCGCCGTCGCCGCTGATCTACGCCACCGATCCGCTGCCGCACGCGGTGCCCGTCAACGGTGAAACGCCGATGGCCATCGGCGACAACGAAACCTCGATCAAGTACAACCCGGTCAATCCGCAGATCGTCATCGCCGGTTCCAATGGCCCGGGTGGCCAGGTGCAGAACTACTCGACCGATGGCGGCGCGACCTGGTTCAGCGCCGGCGTACTGCCGAGCACCTGTTGCGATCCGGCCATGGAGTGGTCGGCCGATGGCACGGTCGCCTATGCGGCAACGCTGCCCTCGGCCGGCGGATTGCGCGCCGGCCTGTTCCGCTCCACCGACAACGGCCAGACCTGGGGATCGGTGATCCTCGTTTCCACGGGCGGCTCGGACAAGGAATGGATCCACGTCGACAAGTCGCCGAGTTCGCCGTACCTCGAGAATGTCTACCTGACCTGGCACCAGTCCAACGTGATGTTCTTCTCGCGTTCCGTCGACAAGGGCGTGACCTGGTCGACGCCGATCTCGTTCCCGAGCGCGGCGCGCGGCATCGGCAGCGACATCACCACCGACAGCGCCGGCAACATCTACTACATCTGGCCGAGCAGTTCCGCAGCGACGGCGAACATCTACGTGGTCAAGTCGACCGACGGCGGGGCGAACTTCGGGGCGCCGGTCGTCGTGCAGCCGCTGTTCGATACCTTCGACTTCCCGATTCCGTCGATGGAGACGCGGCGTGCATTCATCTACATCGCCGCCGACACCGACCGTTCCGGCGGCCCGTTCGACGGTCGCGTCTACGCCGCGTACACCGCACTTCATCCGAGCAGCGGCGGTACCACGGCGACCAACCATGCCTGGATCCAGGTTGCCTATTCCGATGACGGCGGAGCGACCTGGGCGCTGACCACGACGCCGCACTCGGAAGCCGACATCGCGACGGTGGATCGCTACCACCCCTGGCTCGAGGTCGACGAAGGCGGCGCCGTGCATATCGGCTTCTACGACACGCGCAATTCACCGAACCGCACCGGCGTCGACTTCTACTACAATTATTCGGTCGATGGCGGTGCCACCTGGCTCGACGAGACGCGCGTTTCGGCGGGCACTTCGGTGAACATCACCAATGGCCAGGAATGGGGCGACTACAACGGCATCACGGCCGGCCCGGTCGAGGCGGCCATGAGCTGGACCGACAACCGCCCGGGCGGCGGCGGTACGCCGGTACAGAAATCCTATGTCGGACGCGTACAGAATCTTGCCGCGGGTCCCACCTACACGATGGGCAGCGCGGACCCGGCCGATGTCGCCGTCTGCGCCGGCGACCCGGTTCCGCCGCGCACCATCACCCTGCAGGGCTTTCCCGGTTACTCAGGTTCCGCCACGATCACCTTCCCCGGCCTCAATGCCGCGGTATTCCCGAGTGCCACCGCGACACCGAATCCGGTTGCCGTGGGTGCCGGCCCGGCCAATTCGACCATCGCCCTGACGACATCGGGTACTGCCGCCACCGGGAACTACCCGGTGACCGTTCAGGCCAGCGACGGCGGCGCTCCGGCCATCGTTCGCGAGGTCGGATTCACGGTCAATCTTGCGGCCGGGCTGCCTGCCGCCGCGACCCTGATGATGCCGCCGGACAGTGCCACCGATATCGGCCTGACCCCGACCTTTACCTGGTCCGCAGTTGCCGGCGCCGTCGACTACACGGTCGAGATCGCCACCGACGCGGGCTTCACCAACATCGTCGCCGGCGGCACCGTTTCCGGCACCAGCTTCACTCCGGCTTCGACGCTTGCACCCGAGACGCCCTATTTCTGGCGCGTGCGCGCCAGCAATGCCTGCGGCGACGGCAGTAACTCGGCGGCCTCGACCTTCACCACCGGCCTGCTGATCTGCTTCACGGGACCCGTGGCGATCCCGGACAACAACGCGACCGGCGCAACCGGCACCGTCGCGGTTTCTGCCGCCGGGACCCTTGGTGATCTCAATCTGGATGTCGTGATCAACCATACCTATCCTGGCGATCTCGAGTTGCAGCTCAGCAACGGCACGACGGCGGTAACACTGGCGACACGCCTCGGCGGCAGCAGTTGCGGCACCGACAACGTCGACGTGACCTTTGACGATGAAGCGGCCGGTCCGGTGGTCTGCGGCACGACCCCGCCCGGCATCAGCGGCGTGCGCCAGCCGGCCAATCCGCTCAGCGTGTTTGACGGCGCACAGCTGTCCGCTTCGTGGTCGCTCAAGGCGATCGACCGCGCCGGCATCGATACCGGCACGATCGAATCGTTCTGCCTGGTGCCGACCCTGCTGCCCGACCTGATCTACGCCGACGGCTTCGACCCGCCGCCTCCGTAGTTCATCGCGTCCGGATTCAAGCGACCGCGCCCCTGCTGGGGCGCGGTTTTTTCTTGCGCGAGACGGAGGCGCTGTAACCGCACATTGCGGCCGCCGGGTTGGCGGAAGTGCCAACAGCCTGCCGGAGTTTGCCCAGCCGGGCTGCGAATCCGTCGTTGCGATGCCCATTGGTGTCGCAGCTATTTCTGGCCGGAACAACCGGTATTCCTCGCAACGGTGGGGCGGCCGAAGGTAGGCCGCTGCACGGCACCGACAGCGCCGCTGTGCTAGGTTCCTGCCTCTATTCGACCGGGGAGTCGCGCGGATGCGGGGAACAACGAGAATCCTGGCGGCGCTTGCCGTCGCGCTGGCTGCGGCCCACGCGGTCGCGGCGACGCGGCATGCCACGCCCTGTGTCGACGGGCTTGCCGAAGGCTACCCCTGCAACAAGGTCGACCTGGTCGGGCATCTTGGCCTGGTCGAGCTCGGCACCACCGCTGGCGGCAGCGGCAACGACATGTGGGGCTGGACCGATCCCGATACCGGCAAGGAATATGCCCTCGTAGGCCTCAACAACGGTACCGCCTTCATCGACCTGTCGGATCCCGATCATCTGCTGCGCGTCGGCAACCTCGCCACGCACAGCAGCAACTCGACCTGGCGCGACATCAAGACCTACGGCTACTACGCCTTCATCGTCTCCGAGGCGATCGACCACGGCATGCAGGTGTTCGACCTGCGCCGCCTGCGCAACGTGGCGACGCCGCCGGCAACCTTCACCGAGGATGCCTGGTACGGCAACTTCGGCCGCGCCCACAACATCGTCATCAACGAGCAATCGGGCTTCGCCTATGCGGTCGGCTCGCGCCAGGGCACGCAGCAATGCGGCGCCGGCCTGCACATGATCGACATCCGCAATCCGCTGGTTCCCGTGTTCGCCGGCTGCTTCAGTGCCGACGGCTACACCCACGATGCCCAGTGCATCAACTACGACGGCCCGGATACCACGCACGTCGGGCGCGAGATCTGCTTCGCCGCCAACGAGGACACGTTGACCATCGTCGATGTCGAGAACAAGTCGGTCCCGGTCATGCTGTCGCGCACCGGCTACGCGGGCTCCAGCTACACGCACCAGGGCTGGCTGACCGCCGATCGCCGCTACTTCCTGCTCAACGACGAACTCGACGAACAGGACTTCGGCCACAACACGCGCACCTACGTCTGGAACGTGCAGGACCTCGATGCGCCGCAGCTGGCCTTCGCCTACACCGCGCCGGTGGCGGCGATCGACCACAACCTCTACGTGCACGAGGGCTACGCCTACGAATCGAACTACCGCAGCGGATTGCGCATCATCGACCTGTCCAGCATCGACAGCGGCAGCCTCGCCGAGGCGGCGTACTTCGATACCTACCCGGCTTCCGATGACGCGAACTACGGCGGCACCTGGAGCAATTATCCCTACTACGCGAGCGGCCTGGTCGGCATCAGCGACATGAACCGCGGCTTCTTCGTCGTCGAACCCAACCTCTGCGTGGCGCCGGCGGCGGCGGACGGACTGGTTGCCAATGCCAATGGCGACAACCGCATCGACCTGGCCTGGAATGCCAGCGCCACCGCGGGCGCCAGCTACAGCGTCGACCGCGTGCTCGGCGGCTGCACTGGCAGCGCCAGCGAGACCATCGCCTCGGGCCTGCTCGTGCCCGCCTTCAACGACACCACCGCCTCGGGTACCGTCGCCTATGGCTACCGCGTGCGCAGCGTGGCCGCTTCGGGACAGTGCGCGGCGGCGCCGACGGCCTGTGTCGAAGCGACCACCACCGGTACCTGCACGGCGCCACCCGCATTCAACGGAATCTCCAGCGCGAACTCGGCCGGCACCGCGCAATGTGCGATCGACCTGGCCTGGCAGTCGGCGCAGTCCTATTGCGGCGCACAGACGGCGTTCGAGGTCTACCGGTCGGAGGATCCGGCCTTCACCCCGGCGCCGGCCAACCGGGTGGCGTCGGGCATCGCCGCGCTTTCCTGGCTCGATGCCGCCGTCGCCCCGGCGACCGCCTATACCTATGTCGTGCGCGCGGCCGACAGCGGCAATGGCAGCGTGGACTTCAACAACATCCGGCTCACGGCGACTCCCGCCGGCCCGCCCGGCGACGGCGACTATTTCAGCGGTGCCGAAATCGGTACGCCGATCCTTTCCGGCGCCGACGACACGGCCACCACCGACAGCGCGGAAACGCCGCGCCACGTGGCATGGGAGGTCGTCACCGACCAGGCGCACAGCGGAGCACGCAGTTATTACTCGGGCTACAACAACTCCGAGTGCCTGTCGATCGGTACCGACACGATCACCCTGACCGCGGCGACCAGTCCGCAGCTCGAATTCTGGACACGCTACGGCATCGAGGCCAATTGGGATGGCGGCATCGTGCAGGTCTCGACCGACGAGGGTCAGTCATGGAGCACGATCACGCCCGCCGGTGGCTATCCGGGCACGCTGACCCACACCGGCAATGCCTGCGGGATTCCGCTCGGCAGCGGCGCCTATACCGGCACCAATCTGGGCTGGACGCGGCAGCAGTTCGACTTGGCCAGCTATGCCGGCCAGGCGATCCGGCTGCGCTGGCGCTTCGGCACGGACACGTCGCAGACCGCCGAGGGCTGGTGGATCGACGATATCCGCGTGACCCATGCCCAGGTGCCGGGCCTGTGCACGGCCGGCATCGACAGCATCTTTGCCGACGGCTTCGAGACGCCCTGAGCGCGGTCGCGCCTTCCCGCGGCGCGCGGTGCCCGACGCAACGGATCACGGCCCGATGCCGGCGCGGGATGGATGGCCTGGCCGCCGCGCAGGCAATAAAAAACCCCGGGTGTCGCCACCCGGGGCTCTTCATTTCGCAATGGCGCGAAGCTCAGGCAACCTGGACTTCGTCGGCCTGCATGCCCTTCTGGCCCTGCACGGCGACGAACGTCACGCGCTGGCCTTCCTGCAGGGACTTGAAGCCGCTGCCCTGGATCGAACGGAAATGCACGAACAGGTCGGGGCCGCTTTCCGGGGTGATGAAGCCGAAGCCTTTGGCATCATTGAACCACTTCACGGTACCGTTCTGACGATTGGACATATCTAACTCCTAACAAACTCAAAAGTAATGGTATTCACGTCCGGGGGAGACCCCGTGGGACGAGACTGAGGTTGCTAAGGAGCGCGCAATCGGAACGATGGAATCGTGATATTCGACCACATCGGGCCACGATTAACAGTGACCCTGGCAAACACAGTGCGCACACTGTACAGAGGATTGTTAAACAAAGCGACTGGGAAAACGAAAAAAGTGCCTTGCCGGACTTGCAAAATCTGCCTCGATATGACGCCCGGGACTGCATGCTCCAATAAAACGCATATATAACAACAACTTGGCTATGATTTGCCCCGGTCCGCGACGGCCGGCCGGGGGCCGGTTCCGGCGGCTGTCTTGCTATCGGGCCAGCCCGTTGCCGGTCTGCGGGGAGGGCGTATCAGGAGCCCTGGGCAGCAACCGGGCGCAGTTTCTCGTGCAGTGCGGCGTATTCCGCGGCCAGGGGTTCGGCCGCCGACGGGCGCGCAAGCAGGGCGGCCAGCGCAGCCGGTGGCGGCACCGGATGGCCGACCAGCGGTTCGACGATCTGCTCGAACTTGGCCGGGTGCGCGGTGGCGATGATGGCCCAATGTCCGTGCGCGCCGCGTTCTCGCAAAACGTCGAGGACATGGGCGGCGCAGGCGGTATGCGGGCAGAACACTTCGCCGTAGCGGGCGACGCCGGTGCTGATGGCCAACCGGATTTCGTCATCGCTGACGGCATGCGCCTGGAATGCGCCACGCAGTGCGTCGGCGTCGGCATACAGCCAGCGCAGCCGCTCGAAATTGCTTGGCGCCCCGACATCCATCGCGTTGGCCAGCGTCGCCACGCTGTCCCTGGGCTGGTAGGCGTCGCCGGCAAAGAAGTCGGGCAACACGCGATTGGCATTGGTTGCCAGTGCGATATCCGCGAGCGGAAGCCCGCAGGCACGGGCGAGGATGGCGGCCTGCGCGTTGCCGAGGTTGCCGGTGGGCACGACCACGTTGAGCGGGGCCTGCGTGGCACGCCAGTGCGCCAGCGAAGCATGCGCGTAATAGGCCATCTGCGGCAGCAGGCGTCCGAGGCTGATGCTGTTGGCCGAGCTGAGCGGTACGTGCTCCTGCAGGTCGCGATCGCCGAGCGCCTGCTTCACGAGGCGCTGGCAGTCATCGAAGCTGCCGGCAACGCGGAACGCGTGGATGTTCTCGCCGAAGCAGCCCAGCTGGTGGGCCTGGCGCGGTGACACGCGTCCATCGGGATAGAGGATGACGACACGCAGGTTGGGCAGGCCATGGAAGGCTGCCGCGACGGCGGCGCCGGTGTCGCCCGAGGTGGCGACGAGGATCGTCAGCGGCGGCGCATCGCTGCGGCGCAGGCGCGTCATGCAGCGCGCCAGGAAGCGCGCGCCGAAATCCTTGAACGCCGCGGTCGGCCCGTGGAACAGTTCGAGGACATGGGTTTCGGCAACCGGAAGCGCCTTCAACGGCGCCGGAAAATCGAAGGCTTCGGCGCAAATCGCGTCGAGTTCGCCGGCCAGCACGTCGCCCGCGAAAAACGGCCTGAGCAGGCGCGCGGCGACCTCCGCCAGCGATTCATCGGCGGCGAAATCGGCGACGGCGAAGCGCGGCAGGCTGGCCGGGACGTAGAGGCCACCATCGGCGGCGAGGCCGGCGATCAGCGCCTGGCTGAGGGCAACCGTGGTGCTGCCATCGCGCGTGGAAACATAGTTCATGCGATCACCGCGGCGGCCGGGCCGTTGACCGGGGTCAGATAGGCGCGACTGGCCAGGCCGGCTTGCGCGAACGCGTCGCACATGGCGGGGGCGGCCGCTTGCGCGCCGACTTCATCCTCGAACCAGGCGAACACGCTCGGCCCTGCGCCGGAGATGGCCGAGCCCATCGCATCGTGGTCCAGCGCCGCGCGCTTGACCGGATGAAACCCGGCGATCAGGGGCGCGCGGCGCGGTTCGATGACGACATCGGCGAGTCCGGCGCGCACGAGGCCGGCATCGCCACGCAGGCAGCCGGCGATGACCAGGGCGAGATTGCCGCTCTGCTCGACGAATTCCGCAAGGCTGTAATTGCCTTGCAGTGCCTCGCGTGCGCGCCGCGTTTCGAGCACTGCGTCGGGATGCACGACCACGCAATGCCAGGCATCTGGCACGGCAAGCCGGACCAGCCGGCCCTGTGCAGCAAGGACGAGGCCGCCGAGCAGCATCGGCGCGACGTTGTCGCCGTGGCGGCTGCCGCTGGCGACCGCCTCGCCATCGAGGGCAAACGGATACAGCGCTTCGCTGGGCAGGGACTGGTCGAGCAGGGCATTGGCCGCGACCAGGGCGGCGACGCAGGAAGCGGCGGAGCCGCCCATGCCCGAGCCGAGCGCGATGCCCTTGTCGATCTCGATGGCAAAGCCGTGTTCGAGTCCGAGTGCTTCGCGCAGCGCGATCACGGCGCGACCGGCGGTGTTGAGCGCGGCCTCGAGCGGCAGCCCCGGCACGCACCCACGGATCGAATCGATGCGCACCACGGGCTCGTCGATGCATCGCACCGTTACCCGGTCGCCGACGCCGGCGATGCTCTGGCCGAGGATGTCGAAGCCGACGGCGACATTGCCGACGCTGGCCGGTGCGAACGCCGTGGCCGACTTCACAGGCGGGCTCCTAGCGCCGCGCCGAGCCGGAGCAGGTCGGCGAACACGCCGGCAGCGGTCACCTCGCGACCGGCGCCGGGGCCCTGCACGATCAGCGGGTTTTCCGCATAGCGCCGGGTCGTGAACTGCACGCTGTTGTCGGTCAGGCGCAGGTTGGCAAATGCGTGCGATTCGGGCAGTTCGACCAGGCCGACGCTGGCCCGGCCCGCCTGGTCGAGCCGCGCGACATAGCGCAGCACGCACGCATTCTTCCGCGCGTTCGCGTATTTCGCCGCGATGTCGGCATCGAGCGATTCGAGTGCGGCGATGGCGACATCGCGGTCGAGCGCGAGCAGGGCGGCAGGAACCAGGCTCTCGACCTCGACATCGGACAGTTCGAGGTGCTGGCCGGCTTCGCGGGCAAGGATGACGAGCTTGCGCGCCACGTCGAGACCGGAAAGATCGTCGCGCGGATCCGGCTCGGTATAGCCGAGGGCGAGGGCCTCGCGGACCAGCGCCGAAAACGGCTGGCTGCCGTCGTAACGGTTGAACAGCCAGGCCAGCGTGCCGGACAGGATGCCATCGATGCCGATCAGCTCGTCGCCGGTATCGAGCAGGTCGCGCAGGGTCGAGATCACCGGCAGGCCGGCGCCGACCGTCGCCTCGTAGCGCCAGCGCGCGCCGCTCAGCGCGCGCGCCTGGCGGATCGCCTGCCAGCGCTGCTGCGGCCCGGCGCCGGCCTGCTTGTTCGGCGTGATCACGTGGATGCCGGCAGCCAGCCAGTCCGCATAGCGGGCAGCCACGGCGTCGCTGGCGCTGCAGTCGATGATCACCGCATGCGGCAGGTGCGCGGCATGCACATGCGCGGTGAATTCGTCGAGGTCGGCGCCGGAATCGCTGGCGGCCAGTTGGGCGGACCAGTCGGCCGGCAGCTCGCCGCGGTCGCTGCGCCACAACTGGCGGCTCGATGCGATGGCGCGCACGCGCAGGTCGAGGTTCGCCTCGCCGCACAGCCGCGGCGAGGCCTCGCGCAGCTGCTCGAGCAGGGAGCGACCGACATTGCCGGGGCCGATCACGCCGACCGAAATCGTCTGCGGCGACAGCCAGAACCCGGCATGCGCGGCGCGCAAGGCACGCGAGGCATCCGCGCTGGCCAGGGCCACCGAGATGTTGCGCTCCGACGCGCCCTGGGCGATCGCGCGGATGTTGACCTGGGCGCGGCCGAGCGTGGCGAACAGGCGCGCGGCGACGCCGGGCGTGCCGGCCATGCCGTCGCCGACCGCGGCCAGCACGCTGATGTCGCGGGTGACCGTGATCGCCTGGATCTGGCCCGAGGCGAGTTCACGCGAGAACACCGCATCGAGCGCCACTTCCGCGCGCGTGCAATCGATCGCGCGCACGACCACGCAGATCGAATGTTCCGAGGAGCCCTGCGAGATCATCACGACCGAGACCTTGGCGTCGCGCAGCGCGGCGAACACGCGTTCGGCCGTGCCCGGCACGCCGATCATGCCGGCGCCTTCGACGTTGACGATGGCGAGCTGGTCGGCCAGCGACAGGCCCCGCACCGGCCCCTGCGCGGCGTCGCCGAACGTGGTGATGCGCGTGCCCGGATGCTCGGGCCTGAAGGTGTTGCGGATCAGGATCGGCAGGCCGAGCGCCATCGCCGGCAACATCGTCTGCGGGTGGATGACCTTGGCGCCGAAATAGGCGAGCTCGCAGGCTTCCTCGTAGGACAGCGCGTTGAGCGAAACCGCTTCGGGCACGAGGCGCGGATCGGCCGACAGCACGCCATCGACGTCGGTCCAGATATGCAGCTCGACGGCTTCGAACAGGGCCGCGAAGATCGCCCCGGAAAAATCGCTGCCGTTGCGTCCGAGCGTGGTCGGCCGGCCGTCTGCATCGCGGGCGACGAAGCCGGTGATGATGGCGCGCCGCTGCGGATGGCCGGCGCGCCACCCGGCCAGCCGCGCCGCGCTGGCCTGCCAGTCGACGGCGACGCCGAGTTCGCCGTGGCTGACGACGAGCACGTCGCGCGCATCGAGCAGGGCGCATTCGTGGCCGAGCGCTTCGATGTGCGCGCGCAGCAGGTGCGCGGACCAGACTTCGCCGAGTCCCTGGATCGCATCGAGCGCCTCGCGTGCCGGAATGCCGAGCACGGCCAGTGCCTTCAGCGTGTCAGCGAGATCGGCGAAGCGTGCTTCCAGCCAGACTTGCGTGGCCCCGGAATTCGCGGCCAGCAGATCGCGCGCGGTTTCGAGATGGCGTTCGCGCAGCGCGCTCCATTGCGCCTGCCAGTCCGGATTCTTGTCCGCGGCGGCCTGGGCCAATGCAATGAGTCCATTGGTGACGCCCTGCATGGCCGAGACCACGGTCACCTGCTGCGCGTCTTCGCGCGCGAGCAGGATGCCGGCGACGCGCCGGAAGCAGGCCGCATCGGCCAGAGACGAGCCGCCGAACTTGTGGGCGGTCAGCGCAGCGTGGGAGCCCTCCGCCGTTGCGGCAAGGTTCTGACGCGTGGCAGCAAGCGTGGCTGACAATCGGGCAAACGGACTCATGAAGCCTCCGGGTGGTGGCCCTGCGTTCGTCGAGGTAGGGAGCGTGCATCCCGCAGCCTCTTCGAGCTGCGGGGCCGTTGCGATGGAAACTAACTGCGCACGGCTGACCGCACCCGGCCGGGTGTCGTCATCGTCGTAGTCGTAATCAATGTGCACATGCAGCAAGTTGAGCCGATCGGCTGCAGTTTTGTCAAGTTACGGTTGCATACGAAACTACAGCAAACGGCTACTTGCGCCGGTGCGCGGGCTTGTTCGCCATCAACTGGCGCAGTTCGTCGCGTTCGGCGTCGGAGAGCTGACCCTCGACCTGGCGGGCGATCAGGTCATCGAGTCGCTGTTGGGACGTCTGGACGTCCAATTGGGCGATGGCGCCGAGGAAGTCGGCGCGGCCCTGGTCGGTGTCGACCAGCAGGTCCATGGTCGCCAGCTTGTTCAGCGCAACGGCCTCGTCGCGGCCGGCGAAATGTTCGAGCAGGCCACCGGTGGTCAGGGACGGGCGCTCGCGGCACAGGCGGATCAGTTCGACCAGCAGCCCGATACCCGGCTGGCGCAGTTCGGAGAACGTCCACGGCGGTTCGATCTCGGCGGCCAGCGACGGGTACTGCACGAGCAGGGCCACGGCGGTGCGTACCAGCGAACGTTGCGCGGGCCGTTTCGGCTGCGGCCGGGCACCGGCGTTTCCGCTGCCGGCGGGGGCGACCGTTTTTGCGCCGCTCAAGCGTTCCAGCTCGCCGTACATGAGGTCACGGAATGCGCCATCGGGAATCTGCCCGATCAGCGGGCGCGCGCGTTCGGCCAGGCGGGCCTTGCCGTCGAGACTGGAAAGGCTGACGTCCTTGCCGGTCTCGGCGAAGAAGAACTCGCTCAGTGGCATGGCCTGCTTGAGCCGCTGCTCGAAACCGTCGAGGCCTTCCTTGCGGATCAGCGAATCGGGATCCTCGCCCTCGGGCACGAACAGGAACCAGGCCTGGCGGCCGTCGCGCATGCGCGGCAGCACCGACTCGACCGCCCGCCAGGCCGCCTGGCGACCGGCACGATCGCCATCGAAGCAGAAATACACATCAGCCGAATTGCGGAACAGGATCTCGGCATGGTCGCTGGTCGTCGCGGTGCCGAGCGTCGCCACGGCCTGGGTGATGCCGTACTGGTGCAGGGCGATCACATCCATGTAGCCCTCGACCACGAGCAGGCGCGGAATCTTCTGGTTGGCGTCGCGCACCTGCCACAGGCCGAACAGCTCGCGACCCTTGTGGAACAGCGGTGTCTCCGGGGAATTCAGGTACTTTGGACCGGGGCTCTTGTCAGGAGTGCGGACAGGGATGTCCGCTTCTTGATCTTCGCGATCAGGACGATCGCTGGAGGCAATGACCCGGCCGCCAAAGGCTATGGTCCGCCCGCGCCGGTCGAGGATCGGAAACATCACGCGGTCGCGGAAGCGGTCGTACTTGCCGCCGCGGTCGCCGCTGGCCAGCATGCCGGCCTTGTCGAGCAGGGCGATACGTTGCGGCGTCGTGCCGAGCGCGTTCTTCAGCGCGTCCCACTGGTCCGGCGCGAAGCCGAGGTTGAAGCGTTCGAGGATCGCCGCATTGAGGCCGCGGCGTTCGAAATAGTCGCGCGCCGCCGCGTTGTGCTTGAGCTGTTCACGGTAGAACGCGGCCGCCGCATCGAGCAGGGCATAGAGGTCGCTGACATCTTCGCGCGGCTTGTCGCGCTGGCCGCCCTCGTACTCGACCTTGACCCCGGCGCGCGCTGCCAGCTCCTCGATGGCGTCGGGAAACTCGAGGCGGTCGTAATCCATCAGGAAGCGGATCGCGCTGCCGTGCGCGCCACAGCCGAAGCAGTGGTAGAACTGCTTGGCCGGGCTGACCGTGAACGAAGGCGAACGCTCGTCGTGGAACGGGCAGCGCGCCGACCAGTCGCGCCCGGCCTTCTTCAGGGTCAGCTGACCGTGAACGAAGGCGAACCCTCGTCATGGAACGGGCAGCGTGCCGACCAGTCACGCCCGGCCTTCTTGAGCGTGACGCGCTCCTGGATCACATCGACGATGTCGATGCGGGTCAGGAGATCGTCGATGAAGCGTTCGGGGATGCGGCCAGCCATGGGCTTAGTGTAGCGGGGGCCGGGATCGCCTTTCCTTCTCCCCTCGGGAGAAGGTGTCGCGAAGCGACGGATGAGGGTACGGCCGGAGCGAGCAGATTCAAGGCAGGTCGGGTTCTCAGGCGCAAGCGTACCCTCATCCGCCCTGCGGGCACCTTCTCCCGAGGGGAGAAGGAAATGCCCATTCCCGGCACTTTACGCAAGCCGGGCCTTGATCAGCTCCGAAACCTGGCCCATGTCGGCGCGGCCGGCGACCTGCGGCCTGACCAGGCCGATCACCTTGCCCATGTCGCGCGGGCTGGCGGCGCCGGAATCGGCAATCGCCTTGCCGATGATGGTATCGAGCTCGGCGGCCGAGAGCTGTGCGGGAAGGTAGGTCTGGATGACCTCGACTTCGGCGCGCTCGACGGCGGCCAGGTCCTCGCGATTGGCGGCCGAGTACTGCTCGATCGAATCGCGGCGCTGCTTGAGCATCTTCTCGAGGATGCCGAGCACCTGGGCGTCGTCGAGTTCGATGCGCTCGTCCACCTCGCGCTGCTTGAGCGCGGCGAGGATCAGGCGAATGACGCCAAGGCGATCCTTTTCGCCGGCGCGCATGGCGGTCTTCATGTCATCGGTAATGCGGGCCTTGAGAGACATCGTGCACCTCGTCCTGGGAATGATGGTGGCAACGCCGGGCCGGGATCGATGCCCCGGACGCCGTGTCGATGGGCCGGAAACACAAACGGCCGGCGCTGCGTGGGCAGAGCCGGCCGAATGTTTCAGCCCGGATGTTGCGGCTTCAGAACGGAGCTGAAACCGCGATCAATCGGTCATGCGGAGCGCCGAAGCGACCGCGCGACCGCCCGATCAATACATGCGTTGACGCTTGGTGACGTCGCGCGAAACGCGGCGCAGGTGGCGCTTGACCGCAGCCGCGCGCTTGCGCTTGCGTTCCTGGGTGGGCTTTTCGTAGAACTCGCGCTTGCGCACTTCGGCCAGCACACCGGCCTTCTCACAGGTGCGCTTGAAGCGGCGCAGGGCAAACTCGAACGGTTCGTTCTCGCGAACTTTGACGCTTGGCATAGTCTCTCCGCTGTTAAACTCGACACCCGGGCTCTCGGGCGAGCCGCGCATTCTATTTCATGGCATCGATCATTGCAAAACCCGGTCCGGTGCTCGGCATCGAGACTTCCTGCGACGAAACCGGCGTGGCGGTCCATGACCGCCAGCGCGGCCTGCTCGCGCACGCCCTGTACAGCCAGATCGACCTGCATGCCGAATACGGCGGCGTGGTGCCCGAACTGGCCTCGCGCGACCACGTACGCAAGCTCCTGCCCCTGATCCGGCAGACCCTGGCCGAGGCCGGCCTGGCCGTTTCCGACCTCGGCGGGGTGGCCTATACGGCGGGTCCCGGCCTGGTCGGCGCCCTGCTGGTAGGCGCCGCGGCGGCGCGTTCGCTGGCCTGGGCGCTGGAAATCCCGGCCATTGGCGTGCATCACATGGAAGGACACCTGCTCGCCCCGATGCTCGAGGACGACCCGCCCGAGCCGCCTTTCGTCGCCCTGCTCGTGTCCGGCGGCCATTCGATGCTGATCGAGGTCGAGGCCATCGGCCGCTACCGCCTGCTCGGCGATACGCTCGACGATGCGGCCGGCGAGGCCTTCGACAAGACCGCCAAGCTGATGGGGCTGCCCTATCCGGGCGGGCCGGCCCTGGCGAAGCTCGCGGAGACCGCTGAACCGGGCCAGTTCCGCTTCACCCGGCCCATGACCGACCGTCCCGGCCTCGATTTCAGCTTCTCGGGCCTGAAGACCCAGGTCCTGCTGGCCTGGCAGCGCAGCGACCAGGGCGACGCCACCCGCGCCGCGATCGCCCGCGATTTCGAGGAAGCCATCGTGGAGACCCTCGTCATCAAGTGCCGTCGGGCGATGCGGGACACCGGCGCAAGGCGCCTGGTCATCGCCGGCGGCGTCGGCGCCAACCGTCGCCTGCGTGCGCAACTGGCGAAGGCAGCCGGCGAAGACGGCTTCCGCAGCTACTTCCCGCGCCTGGAGTTCTGCACCGACAATGGCGCGATGATCGCCCTGGCCGGCTCGATCCGCCTGCACGCCGGCCAGCACAACGACCCGCAGATCAAGGTCTATCCGCGCTGGGACCTCGAATCGCTGCCTGCCGTCGTCTGATCACCGCCGCTATCCAACTATTCAACGAATCGATCCGAATCCATGGACATCGTTTTCATCGAAGACCTGCGCATCGAGACCGTCATCGGCATCTACGACTGGGAACGGCGCATCCGCCAGACCGTCGCGCTCGACATCGAAATGCGCTTCGACAACACGCGGCCGGCGGCTACCGACCGCATCGAGGACACGCTCGACTACAAGGCCGTTTCCAAGCGCCTGATCGCCTTCGTCGAAACCTCGGAATTCCAGCTGGTCGAGACCCTGGCCGAACGCTGCGCGGCGATCATCCTCGACGAATTCGAGGTGACCCATGTCAAGTTGCGCCTGGCCAAGCCCGGTGCGGTGCGCGGCTCGAAATCGGTCGGCGTGCAGATCGAGCGAGAATGCATGTAGCAATCGGAGTTCTCCCGAGACGTCGCGCTGTTTCCCTCTCCCGCCGGGAGAGGGTGCCCCGCAGGGGCGGGTGAGGGTCCGGTCAGAGCGATAGGATCACGGTTTCGCAGAACCCGCTGATCGGTCTTGCCGGTGAAACGGGATATCCGGTCAACCTCCGCGTCATCCCGGCAAAGGCCGGGATCCAGTGTCGTGGGGTTTCAGTAACGGCTGGATCCCGGCCTTCGCCGGGATGACGGCATGCGTTTGATGGCCTGCGCGTCCGGGCGCGGTATTCGCCCGCATTTCCTGATCGGCTGCCGAAACGGTTTCGCGGTTTCTGCGCCGACTTCAGGCGTTGCCCGTCGCGGTTTCCCACGGAAACGGCGGCAGCGTGTGCACGGCTTCGGTGAGTTTCTGCGCCCAGGCCTGGCGGATGTCGGCGAAGAACTCGGTGTCTTCATCGATGCGCACTTTCTGGCTGACGCGCAGTTCGCCCTCGCGGATGATGGCGAGGTCGATCGGCAGGCCGACCGACACATTCGAGCGGATCGTCGAATCGAGCGAGACCAGCGCGCAGCGCGCGGCATCGCCGAGCGAGGTGTCGCGATCGATGATGCGGTCGAGGATCGGCTTGCCGTACTTGGATTCGCCGATCTGCAGGTAGGGCGTTTCCGGCGACGCGCTGATCCAGTTGCCGAGCGGGTAGATCAGGCGCACGGCCGCTTCGCCGCCGGCGATCTGGCCGCCGAGGATCAGCGTCGCCTCGACGCTTACGCCGCTCTGTTGCGCGTTCTCGTTGACCTGGGCCTGGTTGGCGACGAGCACGCGGCCGATATAATCGGCCACTTCGTAGAGGCGTTTGGCCTTGAACAGGCTGAACTTGGCGTCCGCGTCCTCGATGTCGCGGCGCAGGGTTGAAATCACCGCCTGCGTCGTCGCCAGGTTGCCGGCCGACATCAATACGAACACGCACTCGCCCGGCTTTTCGAAGACGGCGCAGGGTCGAAATCACCGCCTGCGTCGTCGCCAGGTTGCCGGCCGACATCAATACGAAAACGCACTCGCCCGGCTTTTCGAAAACGTGCATCTTGCCGTGCGTGCGCACGTCGTCGAACGAGGCGCTGGTGCGTGTGTCGGCGGCGAGCACGAGGCCCTGGTCGACGTGGATACCCACACAATAGGTCATGGTTGGAACTGCGATCGATCTGGTCGGGCATTGTAGGCACGGCTTGCTATCACCGCGATAGCCCAAAACTGACGATAGTGTGAATCAAGGCACGAGGATGGCGATGAATGAACTGACCGAATGGCTGGCCTTGCCCTGGGTGCAGACGGGATTGGGCCTGGTCGCCCTGGTTGCGGCATGCTGGCTGACCGCCACCGTGGTCCGCCGCGCGCTGGCGCGCGCCTTCCGCGCTGTGGCGCGGCGCACCAGCTGGACCTGGGACGACGTGCTCATCGAGCACGGAACCCTGCGCCAGATCACGCGCATCGCTCCTTTTTATTATGCTCGCCCTCCGGGCGGCGTTGAACGCGCTGGCTGACCTGTACAGCCGCAAGTCCGACGGCAGGCGCTCGATCAAGGCCTTCGTGCAGTTCGTCAAGATCGCGATCTACATCATCGCCGCGGTGGTGATCGTGGCGATCCTGATCGAACGCTCGCCGCTGATCCTGCTGTCCGGCCTCGGCGCGCTGTCGGCGATCCTGCTGCTGGTCTTCAAGGACACCATCCTCGGTTTCGTCGCCGGCATCCAGCTGACCACCAACGACATGCTGCACGTCGGCGACTGGATCGAGGTGCCGGCGGCCGGGGCCGACGGCGATGTCATCGACATCGCCCTGCACACGGTCAAGGTGCAGAACTTCGACAAGACCATCACCACGATCCCGACCTGGCGGCTGATCGCCGATCCGTTCAAGAACTGGCGCGGCCTGCCGGACGCCGGCGCGCGCCGCCTCCAGCGGTGTCGGAGGCCGGCGGGCGCCGGATCAAGCGTTCGCTGCTGATCGACGCGGGCAGCGTGCATTTCCTCGACGAGGAGGAAATCGCGCGGATGTCTTCATCGCTGGTGCTGCACGATTACCTGGCCGGCAAGGCCGGCGAGGTGTCGCGTTTCAATGTCGGGCTGGGCGAAGCCGGTCGCTACGCGCTCAACCAGCAGCGCCTGACCAACCTCGGCACGCTGCGCGCCTACGCCGTGTCCTATCTGGCCGCGCTGCCCGGGATCCGCAAGGACATGACCCTGCTCGTGCGCCAGCTCGACGCGCGCGGCGAGGGCATCCCGCTGGAGCTGTACTGCTTCACGCAGACGACCGACTGGTACGAGTACGAAGGCATCGTCTCGGACATCTTCGACCATATGTTCGCGGTGCTCCCGGAATTCGGCCTGCGCCTGTACCAGAAGCCGGCCGGCGGCGACCTGCGCGATATCCCGCTGGAGTTGTACTGCTTTACGCAGACGACCGACTGGTACGAGTACGAAGGCATCGTCTCGGATATTTTCGACCACATGATCGCGGTATTGCCGGAATTCGGCCTGCGCCTGTACCAGAAGCCGGCCGGCGGCGACCTGCGCGATGCGATCGCGGCCGCCGCTGTTCGAGAAGCGGGCAGCGCGGTCGCGCGGCCGTGACGCGCGTCCTGCTCAGCCTCGGCTCCAACCTCGAGCCGGAACGCCACCTGCGTGCGGCGCTGGGCGAGTTGCGCGCGCAGTTCGGCGAACTTGCCGTATCGCCGGTGTATCGCACCGAGGCCGTCGGCTTCGAAGGCCCGGCGTTTCTCAATCTCGCGGTGGGTCTCGACACCGACTGGACTCCGCAGCAGCTGGACGACTGGCTGCACGCGCTCGAAGACCGGCATGGCCGGCGTCGCGACGTGGCCCGCTATTCCAGCCGCACCCTCGACGTCGACATCATCCTGTTCGGCGATCTGGTCGTGCAGGGTCCCGGCCATCTGCAGGTGCCGCGCGACGAACTCAGGCACGCCTTCGTGCTCGCGCCGATCGCCGACATTGCGCCGGATGCGCTGCATCCGGTCAGCGGCAAGACCATGGCCGGGCTCTGGCAGGCGCACCCGGAGCACGGCCGGGGCATGCAGCGCGTCCGCCTGGAGTGACGACGGCGCGCCGTTCCCGCCGCGGCGCATGACGGACGGGGCGGCGACGCTATACTTTGCCGGTGCCGCCTGCAGCGCGTCCGCCGCGAGTGGGGGTGGCGCGCGGTTCCCGCCGCGGCGCATGACGGACAGCGCGGCGACGCTATACTTTGCCGGTGCCGCCTGAAGGCACCCACATTCGAAACGGGGAGTCGACATGTTCGAGAAGTTTTCGCATAGCTGGTCACTGGTCAAATCCAGCGCAGCGGTGTTGCGCGCCGACAAGGAGTTGCTGGTCTTTCCGCTGCTCTCGGCGATCTGCTGCATCATCGTCGCCGCGAGTTTCTTCATCCCGGCCATCCTCGGCGGCCTGTTCGCCGGCATCCGCGGCGACCAGGCCAACCCGCTGATGTACGTGCTGCTGTTCGCGTTCTACGTGGTCCAGTATTTCGTCATCATCTTCTTCAACTCGGCCCTGATCGGCGCGGCCATGATCCGCCTCGACGGCGGCGACCCGACCGTCGCCGACGGCTTCCGCATCGCCATGTCGAAACTGCCGGCGATCTTGGGCTACGCGGTGATCGCGGCGACCGTCGGCGTGCTGTTGCGTGCCCTGCAGGAACGCGCCGGCTTCATCGGCCGCTTCGTCATCGGCCTGATCGGCCTGGCCTGGACCGTCGCCTCGTTCCTCGTCGTGCCGGTGCTGGTCAGCCAGGACGTCGGGCCGATCGATGCGGTCAAGCGCAGCGCGGAACTGCTCAGGAAGACCTGGGGGCAGAACCTGATCGGCACCGGTGGCATCGGGCTCGTGTTCGGCCTTGGCATCTTCGCCCTGGCCGTGGTCGGCGGCGGATTGATCGTGCTCGCCGTTTCCAGCGGGATTGTCGCGATCATCGTGACCACCGTGGTCGCCGTCGTGCTCGCCCTGCTCCTGCTGATCCTGATCCAGGCGGTGATCCAGGCGGCCCTGCAGGGCGTCTACGCGGCGGCCCTGTATCGCTATGCCACCGAGGGAGATGCGGGCGCGGGATTCGGCAACGAGCTTGTCGCCGGCGCCTTCAAGGTCAAGGCCTGAGCCAGCCCGGCGCGGAGCCCGGCCGGGTCCCGCGCCGACTGCCGGTCAGGTGCCGAAGCCGATCTCGGCGAGGCGGCCCGCCTGTTCGCGCCAGCCGGCCAGGCGCGGCAGCACGCCGAGGCTGGCGAGATACTCCTCGTCGATCGGCTCGTCGCAAGCGAGGGCGACCGCGACATGCACGGCACCCGGAATCCAGAAGCTGCGCAGGCTGGATTTGCGCGGTGCGCGGTGGAAGGCGACGGCTTCGACGATCGGCATCGGCAGCCCCCACAGGCCAAGCAGATAGGCGCCCGCTTCGGCGTGGCCCGGGCGGTCATCGGCCGCGGCTGTCGCGTCCACGGCGATGCCTTCGTTGCGCACGCCGGGCAGCAGCAGTCCGATGTTGGCCAGCAGGGCCGCCGTCGAACCGAGGTCCGCACTGCTTTCCGGAAGCATCTTGAAGGGCAGGCGCGAGGCCATCAGGGCACGCCGCTGCAGGTCCTGGCGATCGACCTTGACCGGGCTGGCCATCGAGAACACCTCGCTGGCCAGGACCAGTTCGCGCAGCGTGGTGGTGCCGAGGCGGGTCACCGCCGAACGCAGGTCGCTGATCTCGCGGCCCTTCGAGAAATAGGCCGAGTTGCACAGGCGTAGCACCTTGGCGGCGATCGCCGGGTCGCTGCCGACCAGGGATGCCACCTCCGAGGAGTTGCTGCCCTCCTCGTCGTCGAGGGTCTGCATCAGGCTGAAATAGAGCTTGGGTGGCGCCGGCAAGGTGTCGATGCCACCGACCAGGGTACGCAGGCGCGGGTTGTCGACGGTATCGCGCAGTTCCTCGTAGCTATGCACGGACTCGAGCAGCTGCGCCGCGCTCATTGGCAGCGGCAGGAAGCGGTGGGCGACGCCGAGCAGGCGGCTTAGCGAGCGCTGGTCCATCTTTTCCGGCTCGACCAGGGCGATGCGGATCGCGCCCGGACGCAGGATGCGGATCTGCTCGAGCAGGTCGGTCGGCGAATGGTTGGCCTGCATCGGGCCGACGATGACGACGTCGTAGTCGCTTTGCGACGCGGCGGCGATCGCGCTGCGGCCGCTGGCGGCCATGTCCAGCCGGGATCCGTCCCCGAGTTCGGACACGTAGGCATCCAGATCACCGGTGGTCGAACCCGGTATTCCCACATAGAGGATTTGCAAGTCAGTTCCCGTGCCGGGCGACGATAGGTGTCCGTGCCGCGTCAATGTATCCAATGCCGGCAGCCACGGCCAGACCCGGTGGGGTCGCGCGGCCCGCGGGTGCTCAGCAGGATCTGGCGGTTGCGGCAAGGACTTGTTCGGGGCAGGCCTGCGGGCACGTGGAAACTGTTAATCCGGTCACAAAACGGATACCTTTCGCAAGTCCATCGACAGTCGGCGGGTGCGCGGCAAGGCCGGCCGGATTGCGGAAAGGACAGGTTTCGCGGCGGGCCTGCCGGCAAGGGAAACTGTTAATCCGGTCACAAAACGGATACCTTTCACGGGTCCATCGAACAAAGAGTTCCCCGATTCCGAGCGACCAGTCCGGGCAGGAGCGCCATGTTCTCAAGCTTGCGCACCAAGATGAAAGGGGGGAACGGTGGACGTGAGCCGAATGGTGCGGTGGCGCAGGACGAGAGCGAATTCGGCGAAGTCCGCTACCGGCCCCTGCTCGTCAACCAGGTGATCCATGGCCACCAGCAGCTGCGCATGCTGATGCGCGGGGTGCTCTCGGCGTGCTCACGACGCGACGAGGCGGCACTCATCAGCGGGCTGCAGGCCTTCGCCGAGCTGTTCCGCGCGCTGGCCCTGCTCAAGTCCTCGCAAGTGTTTCCGTATGTTCGCTGGGGCCTGCACAACGACCGGTCCGCGCTGCTCATCCTCGATTCCGTGCAGCATGAATCGCAACGCAGCACGCGCATCATCGAGGCCGTTCTCAGCGAGTACCTCGGTACGCCATGGGCCAGCGAGCACCGGCGCCGCATCGTCGCCGATGTTTCGCGCACGGCCCGGCACCTCGCCGAGACGATCGGGCGCGACGAGACCTCGGTCCTGCCCCACTACATGTCGCCCGGCCAGTACCGTCACATCGGCATTCCCGCCGCCTTCAACCTGACCCGCTAGGCCCGCTACATCGCCAGCGAGCGCCCGCCGTCGACATTGATGACCTGGCCGGTGACGAACTGTGCATCGCGCAACAGCCAGAGCACGGCCGAGGCGACATCGGTGGCCGATCCCGCGCGCCTGAGTGGAGTGCTGGCGATGATGTCTTCCTGTCGGGCATAGGCCTTGCCGTCTTCGGGCCACATCACGGCGCCGGGGGCGACGCCGTTGACGCGGACTTCGGGCCCCAGTTCGAGCGCGAGTGCTTTGGTCATTGTTGCCTGCGCAGACTTGGCCATGCAGTACACGGCATAGCCGGCCAGCGGACGTTCGGCGTAGATGTCGAGCAGGTTGACGATGGCGCCGCCGCGTTCACGCAGGTGCGCGGCGGCGGCCTGGGCGAGAAAGAACGGTGCGCGCGCATTGGACGCGAACAGCTCGTCCCACTGCATCTGGCTGACCTCGCCGAACGCCGTCGGATAGAACGCCGAGGCATTGTTGACCAGGCCGTCGAGGTGTCCGAAGCGCGCCACGGTCGCCGCGACGAGGTCGGGCAGGCGCTCGAAATCGGCCAGGTCGGCCTGCAGGGCGAGCGTGCTCGACGGGCGCGCGCGTTCCAGTTCGGCGATCAAGGTGTCGAGTTCATCGCGCGAATGGCGGCAATGCAGGGCGAGATCGTAGCCCGCTGCGTGCAGGCTGCGCGCAATGGTCGCGCCGACCCTGCGTGCGGCGCCGGTGATCAACACGACCGGGCGGGCGCTGGCTGGATCCGTCATCGGGCATCTCCGTGGAGGTCGGTATTCGGTATTCTGGGCAGATTGCCGCAACTTGGCGCAACGAGCCAGCCGTGTCCAACCTCCTGCCGACGCCATCCGCCGAGGAACTTGCCCATTCCGCCCGCCTCGTGGACCTGATCCGCGGCGAAATCGCCGCGCAGGGGCCGATGCCGTTCTCGCGCTTCATGGAGCGCTGCCTGTATGCGCCGGGCCTTGGCTATTACAGCGCCGGTCGCACCAAGTTCGGCGCCGCCGGCGATTTCGTCACCGCGCCCGAACTCGGCATGCTGTTTGCGCAGACCATCGCCGATGCGCTGATGCCCGCGCTTCGCGGACTGGGTCCCGAAGCGGATTTCTGCGAGCTCGGCGGCGGCAGCGGTGCATTTGCCGAGGCGGCCCTGCTCGCTTTCGCCGAGGCCGGCGTGGTGCCGCGGCGCTACCGCATCCTCGAGCCGAGTGCCGACTTGCGCGAGCGCCAGCGCGAGCGCCTGCGTGCCGCCCTGCCAGCCGATCTTAATGCGCGCGTCGAATGGCTGGACCGTCCGCCCGAGGCGGACTGGCGCGGCGTGCTGTTCGCCAACGAGGTGATCGATGCCTTGCCGGTGACGCGCTTCTGCAAGCGCGACGGCGAGGTCTACGAGGAATTCATCACGCTTGATGACGCCGGCCAGTTCCGCCGCAGCGATCGCCCGGCCGATGCCCTGGTGGCCGGTGCCGTGCGCCATGTCGAGCGCGATCTCGGACGCGAGTTCGCCAATGGCTACCGCTCCGAGATACTGCCGCAACTGCCGTACTGGATGCACTGCCGTACTGGATGCAGGCCGTGCTCGGTAGCCTGAAGGCCGGACTCGTCCTGTTCGTCGATTACGGCTATCCGCGCGCCGAGTACTACCTGCCGCAGCGCGACGACGGCACCCTGGTCTGCCACTACCGGCATCGCGCGCATGGCGATGCGCTGGGCATGCCCGGCTTGCAGGATGTCACCGCCTTCGTCGATTTCACGGCACTCGCGGAAGCCGGCAACCAGGCCGGGTTCGGCGTCGCCAGCTACGCCACGCAGGCGCAATTCCTGATGGCCGCGGGCCTGCCGGAGCGCTTCGCGGCGGCCAGCAGCGGAGCCGATGAAATGACCTGCTACCGCCTGGCCCAGGAGGTCAAGCGCCTGACCCTGCCCGGTGAAATGGGCGAGAAGTTCCAGGTCATGCTGCTGGCGCGCGATGTCGGGCAATCCGCGCTGGTTCCGGGCCTCGCGGCGATCGATCGCGGGGGCCGGCTGTGACCGGGCCGGGTGTCCCTGGCGCGCGATCGCGAGCGCTCGTGGTCCTCGAGCCCGCCGGGGACGCGTCGAGCCCGCCGGGTACGCGGCATGCTGAGCTCATTCTTCTCGCCGGTCCGTTTCGGCGTCCTGCTGGCCCTGCTGCTGCTCGTCCTCTGGCGCTGGATGCCGCGCTGGATGCGCGTGCTGGCCAGCCTGCCGCTTGCCGCCTGCATCGCGCTGAGCCTGCCGCTGGTCGCCAACCAGCTGGTGCGTTTCCAGGAATCACGGGCGCCGGCGACGGACGCCTGCGCGGCTTCGGCGCCGCCCACGATCGTCGTGCTC
>OEIU01000810.1_pt1 | contig 24949 bp, 24 predicted proteins | sample 1539221 | NCBI WGS metagenome assembly OEIU01 (sample SAMN03792071, study PRJEB22550) | activated sludge metagenome | feature: wastewater treatment plant; material: activated sludge; isolation source: Wastewater treatment plant of a petroleum refinery complex | place: Argentina: Zarate | collected...
ACCGACCTGCCGTGCCAGCAGCAGATGCTCGAGCGTCTGCGGCATCGGGCCGTCGTCCGCGGCGACCACCAGCATCGCACGATCGATCGCGCATACGCCGGCGAGCATGTTGCGGATGAAACGTTCGTGACCGGGAACATCGACGAAGCTGATCGGCTCGCCTTCGGGCGGTTGCCAGCTCGCATAGCCGAGGTCGATCGATATGCCGCGCTTCTTCTCTTCCGGCAGACGATCGGTGTCGGTGCCGGTCAGCGCCTTGACCAGCGCGGTCTTTCCGTGATCGATGTGTCCAGCGGTGGCGACGATCATGCGTCGGTCCGGCGTGGCCTGCACACGCCCGTATCTCCTCGTTCATCCGAAACCGCCCGCACGGCAGTCTTGACAGGGGCTCGTCACCCGGGTCATTCTACTTGAGCGTCGACAAATAGTCTCGGCTGTCAGCCAGCCATCAAGGAGGAGGGAACGCGATGAAACGTCGCGCCTTTGTGTCGGGCGTGGCCGCCGCAGCGGCCACCGCCGCTTCGAGTGATCGCGCGATCGCCCAGTCGGGCAAGGTGGTGTGGAATCTGCCCCACGTCGCAGCGCCCAGCTATTACCACATCGTCAACCTGACCGCCCTTGCCGCGAAGGTCAAGGAGAAGTCCGCCGACCGCATGGAGATCCGCGTCCATCCGGCGTCGTCGCTGTACCCGGGGCCGGAGCTGATACAGGCGGTGCTGGACGGAAGGGCCGAGATCGCTCCGATCATCTCGCCGTACCTGACCGACGTGCTGCTCGAGACCGGCGTGCTGGAACTGCCGTTCATGACGCAGACGCTGGACGAGCACCGCAAGGCGCTCACCGCGCTGCGCCCGTTCATCACCGAGATGACCGCCCGGCGGGGTCTCAAGCTGATAGCGGTCTATGGCTGGCCGTCCCAGCAGTTGTTCTCGACCCAGCCGGTCAGGACGATTGCCGACTGGAAGGGGAAGAAGGTGCGGGTGACCGGCGCCGAGACCTCCGACTTCGTCAAGCTGGTCGGCGGCGCGCCGGTGGGGATGGGTTTCGCGGAGGTCTACACGTCGTTGCAGCGCGGCGTGATAGACGGGGCGATCACCACCGCGACGAACGCCGAGCCGATGAAGTTCTTCGAGGTCGCGAAGTTCCTGAACTACTGGTATTTCTCGGGCGCGGCCACCGAGCTGCTGGTGGTGAATCAGAAGGCCTGGGAGCGGCTGTCGCCGGACCTGCAGAAGGTCGTCACCGATGCCGTGTCCGAAGTGCAGCTCGAGGAGAAGGAGTGGGCTGACGTCCGCAAGCTGGACGATGCCGCCCGCGAGCGGGTCAAGACGCTGGGCATGACGGTGATCGACCCCGCTGCGGAAGACATCGCCAAGGCGCGGCAGGCGGCGCGCCATGGCTGGGACCTGTGGCTCAAGCGCACCGGCAGCAACGGCAAGCGGGCGATGGAGCTGGCCCAGAAGGCGATCGGCCGTACATGAAGGGAACGGATCGGCTCGCGCGCTGGGCGGCGCTGCTGAGCGGAGTGATCATCCTGATCATCACGCTGCTGATCTCGTTCGATGTCGGCATGCGCTACCTGTTCGACAGTCCGCAGCTCTTCGTCGACGAGCTGTCGGGGTTTCTGCAGGTCGCCCTGATCTTCCTCGGGCTGGCTTATGCCTTCACCACCGGAGCTCACGTCCGGGTGGATCTGCTCACCACGCGGCTGGCCGGCCCCGTGCGGGCCCGCCTGCGCCTGTTCACGCTGTCCGTCGGCCTCGTGCTGGTGCTGGTCGTGAGCTGGGTGACGGCGCGGTCCGCCCACACCGCCTTCGACTACGGCAGGGTGTCGACGGTGGAGCTGTATCCGCTGTGGATTCCGATGGTGATGATTCCGCTCGGGCTCCTGCTGTTCGCCGTCGTGCTGGCGGCGGCCTTGCGGCGTCAGTGGCAGGTGCTGCGCAGCAGAGGGCCGCAGGCCGACGAGATCCGCCCCAGCGAGCTGCCCGAGACCCGCCCGGGCGAGGGGCCCAATTGACGGAGGCGATGCTCGGATCGCTGCTGATCGGCGCGATGTTCACGCTGTTCGCGCTGGGCCTGGAGATCGCGTTCTCGCTCGCGCTGGTGGGCGTCATCGGCCTGCTTCTGATCAGTGGCTGGCAGGTCGGTCTGGGCGTCATCGGGTCGATCGCCTGGTCGAATGCGACCAGCTTCAACTTCATCGCGCTTCCGCTGTTCGTGTTCATGAGCGCGATCCTGCTGCACTCCGGGGTCGGCAAGGGGCTGTTCAACGCGATCTCGCGGTGGGTCGCCTTTCTGCCGGGCGGCCTGGCGGTTGCGGCGGTGGTCTCGTGCGCGGTGTTTTCGGCGGTATCGGGGTCGAGCGTGGCCACGGCGGCGACGATCGGCATGATCGCGATTCCCGAGATGCTGCGGCGCGGCTACGCCAGGCCGTTGATCATCGGTTCGCTGGCCGCCGGCGGCACCCTCGGCATCCTCATTCCACCGTCGGTGCCGATGATCCTGTACGGCGTGATGACCGAGACGTCGATCGGCCATCTGTACGCGGCCGGCATGATCCCGGGCCTGCTGCTGACGGTGATCTTCGCGGTCTACGTGATCGGCTACGCGATCGTCTATCCGCAGGCGGCGCCACGATCGGCCGAGGACAGGTCCACCTTCGCCGAGAAGCTGGCCGGCCTGCGCGAGATCTGGCCGGTGGCGCTGCTGATCGTCGTGGTGCTGGGCGCGATGTACGCCGGCATCGTCACGCCGACCGAGGCGGCCGCCCTCGGCTGCCTGGTGAGCCTTCTGATAGCGCTGGCCATGCGCTCGCTTTCGGTCGGCGTGGTGCGGCGGGCCTGTCTGGAGACGGTGCGGGTCACGTCGATGGTGATGCTGATCATCATCTTCTCCGGCATCTTCTCGCACGTGATCGCGCTGCTGGGCCTGCCCAAGGCCCTGCTGTCGTCGATCTCCGCGCTCGGCCTGCCCGCCTGGGCGTTCTTCGTGCTGGTGTTCACCGCGCTGCTGGTGATCGCCTATGCGCTCGAGGAACTGTCGGTGATGATCATCATCCTGCCGATCCTGTTCCCGCTGGTCACGGCCTTCGGCTTCGATCCGGTGTGGTTCGGGATCGTCATGGTCGTCTGGCTCGAGATCGGATTCATCACTCCGCCGGTCGGCATGAACCTGTTCGTCATCCAGGGGATGATGCCGAATGCGAGTGCCATCGACGTGGTGCGGGGCACCACGCCGTTCGTGCTGCTGATGATCCTGCTGGTCGCGCTGCTGTTCGCCTTCCCGGAGCTGGCGTTGTGGCTGCCCGGGCAGATGTCCAACGCGGCCCGCTGACGCGGGAACCGAGCAAGACCGCTCCCGCTTCGTGGAGGTGAAGATGAACCGCAAGTCCTTTGTCCGCTCGCTGGTGCCGGCGATGCTCGGATCGATGCTGGTGCGTCCCGCGGCCGCTCAGGAAGCCGGCTGGCCGTCGCGCCCGATCCGCTGGATCGTGCCCTATGCGCCCGGCGCCGGCACCGACACGACCGCGCGGATGCTGGTCGACAAGCTGTCGGCCGCGCTCGGGCAGCCCATCATCATCGACAACCGCGGCGGTGCGGGTGGGGCGATCGGCACCGATGCCGGCGCCAAGGCGGCACCCGACGGATATACCTGGACCTTCGGCTCGGACCCGCCGTTCACGATCAATCCCAATCTGCGGAAGCTGCCGTTCGACCCCCGCAAGGACTTCGTGCCGGTCAGCCTGCTGGCGCAGGTGCCGCTGGTCCTGGTGGTGTCGCCCGACCTCGGCGTCTCGACCGTCCGCGAGCTGATCGACATGGCCAAGGCGTCGCCCGGAAAGCTCGCGGTTTCCTCGTCCGGAAACGGCTCATCCGGTCATCTGGCGGCGGAGTACTTCAAGGCTGCCAGCGGCACGGACATGCTGCATGTCCCGTACAAGGGCCAGGCCGAGGCCGTCAACGACGTGGTCGCCGGCCGCGTGCAGCTCAACTTCAGCGCGATCGGCAACGTGCTGCAGTACGCGAAGGCGGGGCGGCTGAAGATCCTGGGCGTCGCCAGTCAGCGGCGGTTCGAGGGGCTGCCCGACGTACCGACCATCGCGCAGGCCGGGGTGCCGGACTTCGAGATCGCGGCGTTTCACGGATTGCTGGTTCCGGCCGGTACACCGGCCGCCGTGGTCAGGCGCATCAACGAGGAAGTCTCGCGGCTGCTGCAGTCGCCGGAGGTGTCCGCGCGGATGCAGGGACTCGGCTTCTTCCCGGTCGGCGGGCCGCCCGAGAGGCTGGAGCAACTGCTCGAGAACGACACCGCCAAGTGGGGCCGGCTGATCCGTTCCGCCGGCATCAAGCCGGATTGACCTCGGCGGCAGCGAGAAAGTCGCGCACCGCGGGCGCGCACAGATCCGGGTCCGAGGCCGCGACGTGATAGGAGTCGCGGTCCAGGACCTTCAGCGTCGATCGCGGAATCAGACGCTGCCAGTTCCGGACCTGCTCGACGGAACCCAGCCCGCTGCCGGTGGTCGTGATCACCAGCGTGGGGCAGGCGATCGCCGGCAGGTCGGCCGTGACGTCGCAGTCCGGCAGCATCGCGATGACGCCCTGCAGCGTCGACAACGCGGTGCCGCCCATCAGATCGGACCACCATTCGACGCCGGCGGCGGGCATCGCCGACCCGAGGCGGTTGCCCATCGTCCAGCGCGCCCAGCTTCGTGCGCCATGCTCGCGCAGGTGCGCGAGCCACTCGGGAATGACGTGGCCGAGCGAGGCCTTGGGCGAGGGCGGCGTGCCGACCAGGGCGAGGCGCCGGACCCGGTCCGGATACCTCGCGGCGAACTTCATGGCCACGGTGCCGCCCAGCTTGGCCGACACCAGATGGAAGCTGTCGAGTTCCAGCAGGCTGGCGAAGCGAGCCAGGTCGTCGGCCAGCACGTCGATCGTCCACGGAAAGTCGGCCGGCATCGGCGTGGATGCGCCCAAGCCGCGCTGATCGACCCGGATCACGTGGTAGCGGCGCGCCAGGTGAGGGACCCAGGCCCGCCAGGCCTCGGCGCTTTCGGCGATGCCGTGCAGGCAGACGACGGTCTGCGCTGCCGCCCACGGATCGGTGAAGTCGTCGATCCGATAGGACAGCGTGCAGTCGTCGGCGATCGCTAGGCTGGGCATGGCAGTTTCAGGCAGGGCGGACCAGGCGCGGCCGCCGCGCCGTCGTCCGCTTCGGTTTCGGGCGACTGCCCGCGGGCCGCGCCAGCAGCCCGTTCATCAGCGTGTCGACGAACATGTCGATCACCTCGTCGGGGCCGAGCGGGCCAGCGGGGCGGTACCAGCGGGCGATCGAGTTCAGCGCGCCGGCGGCCGCGAACGCAGCGAGCTTCGGGTTGCAGGGCGCGAACACGCCTTCCTCGACGCCCTGCGCGATCAATGTGCGGATCTTCAGGTCGATGCTCGCCTTCAGCTTGCGCAGCTTCAGCCGGCTTGTCTGGGGCAGCGGGTCTTCCCCGACCCTGACCAGGCACATGCCGAACTCCATCGTGATGATCTCGGCATACTTGCGCATGACCGCGATGAGCTGCTCGGTGGCGCTGCCTCCTCTGGTCGTGACCTCCGAGGCCGCCTCCTCGATGAGCTGCAGACCGATCCGTACGCATTCGAACAGGATCTCGTCCTTGCTCTTCAGGTAGTAGTACAGCGTCGGCCGGGTGATGTGCAGCTCGTCGGCCACCGCGTCGAGCGACGTGGCGTGGTATCCGCGCTCGGCAAACAGCCGGGCGGCGGTGCGCAGCACCGCGTCGCGCTTGTTCTCCCGTTCCTGTTCGCGTTTGTCCTTGTGCCAGGGCGAGGTCGGCTTCGCCGTTCTGGATGAGGTCATGGGAGGCGTCCGTCAGTCAACACGCGCGCCGCTGATCGAGACCACCCGGGTCCACATCTGCAGTTCTTCGCGACCGGCCGCAGCATACGCCGCGGGGTCCGCAAAATCCACCTCGAGGCCCTGGGACTCGCAGAATTCCGCGAATTCCTTCGTATTGGCGATTCGTGCGGAGGCCGCGGCGATCCGGTCGACGACCTCGGCGGGCGTGCCGGCCGGCGCCATCAGTCCGAGGCGCGAGGCGATCTCGAAGCCCGGCAGTCCGCTCTCGTGCAGCGTCGGCACGTCGGGAAGCGAGCGGGTGCGGCGCAGGCTGGTGATCGCCAGCGGCGTGAGCTTGTCGGCCTTGATGTGCGGTGCGGCCTGCGCGATCGCGGTGAACGTGAAGTCGACCTGCCCGCCGATCGTGTCGGTCAGTGCCTGGGCGCCGCCCTTGTAGGGGACGTGCAGCGCCTCGACCCCCATCGTGGACGTGAGCAGGGCCGCCGCCAGGTGCGTCGTGCTGCCGCTGCCGGCGGTGGAATAGGTGACCGTTCGCGGCTGGGCCTTCATCCGCTGGCGCAGGCTGGCCACGGTCGGCGTCGTCGACGACTTCGGCGTGACCAGCACCAGATAGGCGGCATTGAATCGGGCGATCGGCGTGAAATCGGTGATCGGATCGAAGCTGAGCTTGGAGTAGAGCGCCTTGTTGATGTAGTGGGTGGAGGCCGCCACCAGCAGCGTGTAGCCGTCCGGCGCGGAGCGGGCGACGGTTTCGGTCGCGATGATTCCATTCGCGCCGGTCTTGTTCTCGACGACCACGGACGTATTCAGGTCGCGCCCCAGACGCTCCGCGACGTATCGCGCCGTCAGGTCGGTGGCGGTGCCGGCGGACGTCGGCACGACGAACCGGATCGGCTTGTTCGGATATCCCTGGGCCATCACCGGAAGCGTTGCCGTCAGCAGCGCGAGCATCAAACCGAAGCGTCCTGCCAGGCGATTCATGTCGTCCCTCCTTTCGTTGCGGCGGACCGGTACGGTCAGCCGGTGATCCGCGTACGCCACGCCTGGGCACCCGAGCCGATCATCTGCCGGCCGAGCCGGGTACGCCACCACCGGTCGTTCCCGTGCTCCTCCCGCCATGACCACAGGCGCCTGCTCCACAGGTGCAGCGGGTATTCACGCGTGAAGCCGATCGCCCCGTGGATCTGGTGCCCGAGCGTCGCGACCCGCTGGGCCGCCAGGCCCGCGCGGATGCGCAGGGCCGCCACCTCCGCGCCGTCGGGCGCCGCGGCGTCGGGACCGTCGGACGGATCGAGCAGGCAGCATTCGAGCATCGCCTGGGTCGCGGCCAGCTCTGCGGTCATCTCCGCCAGATACGCCTGGATGACCTGGAACTGGGACAACGAGCGGCCGAACTGCCGACGGTCACCGGCATAGGCCACGGTCATCTCGTGGATCCGCTGCATCGCGCCCAGCATCGCCGCACTGCGCAGCAACGCTGCACGCTGCCGCAGCGCCGTCGGCCCGTGAGCTTCGTCGACCCCGGTCACACCGTCCGGCACGACGTCGGGCGCGGTGCACCGGTCGAGCGGTTCGCCGGCCATGTTGACGGTCGGGTCGAGCCGAAGGTCGGCGGTGGGCACCATGCCGACCCGTGGCAGTCCCTGCCATCGGAAGGCCAGCAGCGTGCGTCGGCTGAACCGGCCCCAGGGCAGGCGCAGACCATCGGTCGCGATCCGCAGATTGCCGCTGCGGTCCTGGCTCACCGGGCCGGCGTCGTCGAGAATCAGCAGCCCGAGCAGCTCGGAGGGCTGCGTCTCGATGCCGGCGGCCACGGCCAGCCAGCGCGACAGCCCTTCACAGTCGGCATAGGGCACCAGCGCGCCGGCGTGGCCGATCGCCCGGGTCACCGACACGACCTCGCGCTCGGAAAGACCGGCGGAATCGGGGCCGACCAGGCCCAGTGCGACCAGCTCCTGCCAGGTCTCGGCGTCCATCCCCGCCGGTTCGGCAGCGAGCGTCCGGTCCGCGGTCCGCTTCTCGCGCAGCAGGCGCTCGACCGATCGTCCGATCAGGTCGTCCATCGACTCGTCCGTCATCGCAGTCCCAGCCCCCGCGCGACGATGCCGCGCAGGATCTCGTTGGCGCCGCCGCGCAGCGTGTAGGCCGGCGAGTGCAGCACCGACTCGGCGACGAACCGTTCGAAACGGTCGGCGCTGGCCAGCGTCGGCACCACGTCGAAGAGATCGCGCGCGGCATGGGCGACGTCCGCCTCGAACCGTGTGCCCAGATCCTTGACCAGCGCCGCCTCGGTATTGGGATCGGCGCCCCGCTCCATCAGGGCCGCGACGCCGATCGACATCGAGCGCAGCGACCAGTAGCGGCTGACCAGCTCACCGATGGCGGCCGCCGCGCGGTCGTCGGGCGGCATCGATTGCGCTTTGCCGATCAGCTCGTCGAGCAGCGGCAACGTGCTCATGAAGCGTTCCGGCCCGCTCCGTTCGAAGGCCAGGTCGCCGGTGATCACCTTCCAGCCCTCGCCCGCCGCACCGAGAACCCTGGAATCCGGCACGAACACGCCGTCGAACGTCACCTGATTGAAATGATGCTCTCCGGTCAGCAGAAGGATCGGCCGGATCGTCACCCCTTGCGCGGGCAGCTCGACGATCAGCATCGACAGGCCCCGGTGCTTGATGCCGTCCGGCTCGCCGGTCCGGCACAGCACGATCAGCTTGTCGGCGACATGCCCCTGGCTCGTCCAGACCTTCGTGCCGTGGATGCGCCAGCCGCCGTCGACCCGTTCGGCGCGGGTGCGGACCGACGCCAGATCGGAGCCGACATCGGGCTCGCTGTAGCAGGCGCCGAAAACCGATTCCCCGCGCGCGATCGGCGGCAGCAGCGCGAGCCTCATCTCCTCGGTGCCGTGCCGCAGGATGCTCGGCCCCACCTGACGCTCCGCGACCCAGTGGCCGGCAACGGGAGCACCCGCCGCGAGAAGCTCCTCGATGACGACGAACCGTTCACGCTGCGAGCGTTCATGGCCGCCGTACCGGCGCGGCCACGTCATTCCCAGCCAGCCGCGTTCGCCGAGGCGGCGGCTGAACGCACGGTCGGCGCCGCGCAGCCAGCTATCGCATTGCGGCTCGAAGCCCCCGCGCTCCAGCTCTTCGCGAACGAAGGCGCGCACCTCGCGCCGCAATGCCGCCAAGGGTCCATCCAGCCGTTCGGGTACGAGTCGGGCCAGCGCCATCCATCTCCTCCAGCGCGGTCATCGGACCGCCTTCCGGTCGGCCGATTCTGTCATCGGCCATCTTTTGCGTCAATTAAGTGACGTCGATGATGGATGTTCAACTTGCGCGTCGAGAAGCGATCTTCCGGAGCGGAGCGCACGGTCCGCGTCGAACGCTATCGGGAATCGTTTCGCGTCGCGCGCCGCGCGCTGAGCGGCACCGCGATCATCAGCGCCGCCAGCAGCCAGAACGCGGTGCGCAGGCTGGTCGCGTCGGACACGAACCCCACCGCGGCGGGGCCTACCAGCATGCCGGCATAGCCGGTCGTCGTGATCGCGGCGATGGCCAGCGCGGCCGGCATCGCTCGTTGGCTGCCGGCACGACGGAACAGCACCGGCACCAGGTTCGCGGCCCCCAGGCCGATCAGCAGGAAGCCGCCCATCGCCGGCAGCACCTGCGGCGTCGCGAGCAGCAGCGCGAAGCCGGCCAGCGTGATCAGGCCGCCCCACAGCAAGGTGGCCCGGTCGCCGATGCGGGCGGTCACCGCGTCGCCGGTCAATCGTCCGGCGGTCATCGCCACCGAGAACAGCAGGTAGCCCCAGCCGCCCTGCTCGGCCGGCAGCAGGCCGTCGCCGGTGAGCAGCAGTGCGCTCCAGTCTAGGATCGCGCCTTCCGTCAGGAAGGTGATCGCGGCCAGCGCGGCCAGCAGCAGCACCTGGCCGCGCGGCCGCACGAATAGCGGCCCCTGTGCCGGACCGGTGCTGCGCAGCAGGCGGGAGACCGCAGGCAGCATGGCCGCCAGCATCGCGAGCGCGCACGCGACGCTGGCGGCGAGCGGCTGCCAGCCGATCGACAGCAGGCCGGTCATCGCCGCCGAGCCGGCGAGGCCGCCGAGGCTGAAGAGCGCATGAAAGCCCGACATCAGCGGCCGGCCGGCCGCGCGTTCCACCTCGACCGCATGCACGTTGACGGCCACGTCGAGCGAGCCGAGCGAGGCGCCGAAGGCGAGCAGCGCCAGGCCCAGTGTCAGCGGCGTGCCGGCCAGCGTCAGCAGCGGCAGCATCAGCGCCAGACCGAAGCCGCTGGCGAGGATCACCGGCCGGCTGCCGCAGCGTGCGCTGAGCACACCGGTGATCAGCATCGCCGCCACCGATCCGACGCCCAGGCACAGCAGCAGCAGACCCAGCAGGCCGTCGTCGATCGCCAGCCGTGCCTTGGCGAACGGCACCAGCGGTGCCCAGCAGGCGACGCCGAAGCCGGCGACGAAGAAGCCCAGCCGCGTGGCGAGCCGGGTCGCCGGGCGATCGGCCGACGATGCGCCGGCCTGCGCACGCGGTGCGCTGCTCGCCGCATCCGGTGTGCCGGCTCGGAAATCCGGCGCGCCCGGGCGGTGACCCGGTGATGCGGCGTGCGGCCCGCTGCGGCGTTTCAAAGCGCCCAGGTACGCTGCATCGACGGCCGTTTGGCGAACTCGGCCGCCCAGGCCGCGAAGCCCGGATGGTTGGTCCGCCAGTCCAGCTTCGGGAACCGCAGGTCGGCGTACCACACCGCGCAGCCGAGCGCGAGCGCGCCGAGGTCCGTCCGCCCGCGCAGCAGGTCGAGCCGGCTCTCCAATGCACGCAGCGAGGTGTTGAACTTGTCGAGCTGCCCGTCGAGCCAGGCCGGCCAGCGCTGCGCCTCGGGCCGCGCCACCTCTTCGTAGCGCGACAGCAGCAGCGCATCGAGCATGCCGTCGCCCAGCGCCTGCAGGGTCAGCGTGCGCCAGCGTTCGGGGCCCTGCGCCGGAATCAGATGGCCGCCGGCCTGCGCGTTCAGGTACTCGCAGATGACGCGGCTGTCGTACAGCGCCTCGCCGTCGTCGGTGATCAACGTCGGGACCTTGCCGAGCGGGTTGGCGGCGATGACCTCCTGATCGCGCTGGATCGGATGGGCATTCGACGGCAGCAGCTCGATCCGGTCCGCGATGCCCAGCTCGTCGGCGGTGGCCAGACACTTGCGCACGTAGGGCGAGGTCGGTGAGAAGAACAGCTTCATGGGATCTCGGGGTTGGGGGAACGGACGTCGATCATAGGCGGATCTCCGGCCGGGCGCCGGACGGCCCGACGGCAAGGCCGGGTTGCGAGCCGCGCGATAATGAGCGCACAACGACGCCAGGCGACAGGAGACCGGCGATGCCGACGAGGAAGCGACGATGGGACTGACCGGCGGTTATGCCGGCTGGCGCAACGTCGCGGCCTGCTTCCTGATGGCGCTGTTCGCCTGGGGGCTGGGGTTCTATTCGCACGGCATCTATCTGACCGAGCTGCAGAAGAGCACCGGCTGGTCGACGTCGTTCATCTCGTCGGTGATCACCGGGCACTATCTGCTGAGCGCGGCGCTGCTGGTCGGCATCGCCGACGTGATGGACCGGCTGGGGCCGCGCACCGTCGTGCTGGCCGGCGTGGTGCTGCAGGCGGCGGCGGTGCTGATGCTGCCGCAGGTGCGGGCGCCGTGGCAACTGGTCGTCGCCTATGTGCTGTTCGCGGTCGCGTGGACCTGCATGAGCTCGGTGCCGATCGCGACGCTGGTCGGCCGCTGGTTCGACCGCCGCCGCGGCCTGGCGCTGAATCTGTCGCTGTCGGGCGCCACCGTCGCCGGCATCGTCATCGCACCGGCGATGCTGTTCATCACCGCGTCGGCCGGCTTCGGCGCCGCCACCGTCTGGCTGGTCGGGGCGATGGTGGTCGTGCTGGGCATCACCGTGCCGATGTTCGTCCGCTGGCCGCGCGCGGCGGAGCGCGACGATGATCGGGCGACACCGCCCGCCGGTGCGGCGCCGCCCGATCAGCCGCAAGGGCAGTCGCAGGCGCAGGCAGATCCGCACGCATCGGCACGAGCCCGGACACCGGCCCAAGCGCCGTCGCCGGCCCATGCGCAGTCGCCGGCCCATGCGCCGCCCCTCGATCGGCGCGCGGTGCTGGCGCGCCAGGACTTCTGGACGATCGCCGGCTCGTTCGCGCTGGCGCTGCTGGTGCAGGTGGGCTTCCTGACGCAGCAGGTCGCGATCCTGCGGCCGTCGTTGACGCAGCCGCAGATCGGTCTGGCGATCGCGCTGACCACCGGCACGGCGCTGGTCGGACGGATCGTCATGGGGCTGTTCATCGACCGGCTCGATCAGCGGCGCGCATCGTCGTTCGCATTCCTGAGCCAGGCGGCGGCGCTGGTGGTGGTCCTGCTGTCGAGCGCGCCATGGCTGCTGCTGGCTGCCTGCGTCGTCTACGGCTTCTCGGTGGGCAACGTGATCACGCTGGCGGCACTGATCGTCCAGAAGGAGTTCCCGGCGCGCTCCTACGGCACCGTCGTCGGTCTGAGCACCGCGATCGGCCAGGTCACCTATTCCTTCGGTCCGGCCGTGTACGGCTGGCTGCGCGATCTGTCCGACGGCTACCGGGTGCCGTTGCTGTTCGGCATCTCGCTGCTGACGATCGCCGGCATCGTGGTGCTGCAGCGCGGTCGCAGCGCTTGCGGGGGCTGAAACTTGCCGAGGCCGGAGCCAGGGTATTTTCCCTAACCGGGGCGCTGCACCCGGTTCCCGGCGTTGTCACCGCCGCGCAGCATCGCATAAGATCGGCCCGGCACTCGACCGAGCGTCCGGCATCGCCCGTCAGTTCATGCGGGACCTCCATGGCGGACCCATTCGCGCACAAGCAAACTGGAAGGGGACGGACATGAAACGTAGAACATTGTTGCGCGGCAGCGCAGCCCTGGCCGCGGGCATCGCGGCGCCGGCGATCGCCCAATCGGGTAAGTGGCCGAGCAAGGAAATCACGCTGATCAATCCGAACGCGCCGGGTGCGTCGACCGACCTGACCGCGCGGCTGCTCGCGCAGGCGCTGGAGAAGCGCTTGAATGCCACCGTGGTGGTCAAGAACGTCGTGGGCGGCGCCGGCGCGCTGGGCCCGTCGACGCTGGCGGCGGCGGCCCCCGATGGCTACACGATGGGTCTGGTGGCGATCTCCAGCCACATCACCGTGCCGGCGATGATGGACGTCAAGTACGACCCGTGGAGCGCGTTCGACGTGATCGGGCAGGTGGCGACCTTGCGCTACGGCATCGGCGTGGCCAGCACGTCGCCGATCAAGACGATCGAAGAGCTGATCGCCACCGGCAAGCAGCGTCTGGTCACTTACGGCTCGAACAACGTGACCAACGTGGTCGCGATGTTCCAGCTCGCCAAGCTCACCGGCGCGAAGTTCCGCTGGGTCACGTTCAGCGGCGGCGTCGAGGCGGTGGCGCAGGCGGTCGGCGGGCAGGTCGATGCGGTGATCCAGACGGTGGCCGAGATGAAGCCGCAGATCGAGGGCGGCAAGCTGCGCTTCCTCGCGGCCGCGGCGGTCGAGCGCTGGCCCGATTTTCCTGACGTCAAGACGTTGCGCGAAGCCGGCTACAACGCGGTCAGTCACGGCCCGTTCGGCTATGCGTTCCCGGCCGGCGTCGATCCCGAGATCCGCAAGAAGATGGAGGCGGCGCTGGCCGATGCGATGGCCGACAAGGCGGTGCAGCAGCAGATCTCGAACCTGGGCATCGTGCCGGTGTATCGCAACGGCGCCGACTACAAGGCGTTCCTGAAGTCCATCGAAGGCGAGCTGGTGCCGATCCTGCAGGAGACCGGCATGTACAAGAAGAAGGCATGACGGAGAAGGCATGACCGCGAAGCAGCAGGCCCGGGTCGGGGCCGCCTGCCTGTTGCTGGTTGCGCTGGTGGGGCTCTGGCAGGCCTGGCCGCTGGAGCGCTGGAGCTTCGACGGCCCGGGCGCCGGCTTCTTCCCGCAGATGGTGGCGGCGGTCTGCGTGCTGCTGTCGCTGCTGGTGCTGGTGTGGCCGGGCAAGATCGCCGACGAGGCGGGCGACGACGCGGCCGACTCGGCGGCGATCAGCACCCGCAACACCTTCGCGCTGTACGGCCTGGCGCTGCTGGTGCTGGCGCTCGGCACGATCTTCGCCGGGTTCACGGTGACCGCCGTGATCACCACGGTGATCGTGATGCGGTTCGCCGAACGGCGCGGCTGGCTGCTGTCGATCGGCTTCGCGGTGGTCGCGTCGCTGGTGTGTCTGCTGCTGTTCGGCTGGCTGCTGCGGGTCGATCTGCCGACCCGCGCGATCGACCAGATGATCCTGCAGCTCGTGCGCTGATCGGTTCGCACGAATGGACGCGCTGCTCAACGGTTTCGCGGTGGTGGCCACGCCGGCCAACCTGCTGTACTGCTTCATCGGCTGCCTGCTCGGCACGATCGTCGGCATCCTGCCGGGACTGGGGCCGCTGACGACGATCGCGATCCTGCTGCCGATCACGTTCAAGATGGACGTGACCTCGGCGATCATCATGCTGTCGGGCATCTACTACGGCGTGGCCTACGGCGGCACGGTGACGTCGGTGCTGATGCGCATTCCGGGCGAGGCCTCGTCGGTCGTGACCTGCCTCGATGGTTACGAGATGGCGCGCAAGGGGCGCGCGGGCGCGGCGCTGGGGATCGCGGCGGTCGGCTCGTTCGTCCCCGGCACCGTCGGCGTGCTGGGCATCTCGTTCCTGTCGCCGCCGCTGGCGAAGCTGGTGCTGGCGTTCGGCCCGGCCGAGTACGCGATGCTGATGCTGGCCGGCCTGGCGATGGTCACCTACATGTCGGGCGGGTCGCTCTCGCGGGCGCTGCTGATGGCGGCATTCGGCCTGCTGCTGGGCTGCGTCGGCGCCGACCCGATGAACATGACGCCGCGGCTGACCTTCGGGCTGCTGACCCTGGGCGACGGCGTGAACCTGGTGCCGCTGGCGATCGGCCTGTTCGGACTGTCGGAGGTGCTGTTCATGGCCAGCCGCAAGCCCGACGAGCTGAACATGCTGCCGCCGCCTCCGGGGCTGAAGGCGTTCATGCCGACCCGCGAGGAGGCGCGCCGGTCGGTGGCGCCGGTGGCGCGCGGCACGGTGCTGGGCTTCCTGATCGGCCTGCTGCCCGGCGGCGGCGCGATGATCGCGTCGTTCCTGTCGTATGCGGTGGAGCGCAAGCTGTCGAAGCATCCGGAGGAGTTCGGCAAGGGCGCGGTCGAGGGTCTGGCCGGGCCGGAATCGGCGAACAATGCCGGCACCTGCGGCGCGTTCGTGCCGCTGCTGACGATGGGCATCCCGGCCAACGCGATCACCGCGCTGCTGATCGGCGCGTTCATGATCCACGGCGTGACGCCGGGGCCGATGATCCTCGAGCGGCAGCCCGAGGTGTTCTGGGGCGTGGTGGCCAGCATGTACATCGGCAACCTGATGCTGCTGGTGCTGAACCTGCCGCTGATCGGGCTGTTCGTGAAGATCCTGCATGTGCCGCGAGCGATGCTGACGCCGGTGATCCTGATCGTCTGCCTGATCGGCGTGTACTCGGCCAACGGCAATCCGGGCGACGTGCTGGTCGCGGTGGTGTTCGGCTTCATCGGCTACGGGCTGAGGCGTGCCGGCTTCGACCTCGGCATCGTGATCCTGGCCTACGTGCTGGGGCCGATCTTCGAGCGGTCGGTGCGCCAGGCGCTGGCGATCTCCGACGGCGATCCGATGATCTTCTTCAGGAGCGGCCTGTCGACCGGCTTCGCGGTGGCGGCGCTGGTGATCCTGGCCGCCGGGCTGTGGCCGAAGCGGGTCGGGCGGGTCTGAGCGCCGGCCGGACAACCGGCGCGGGCCGCCGGCCCGGCAGGCCCGTCAGCCGGTAAGGATCGGGCGCAGCGCGTCGATCTCGTCAACGACGAAATCGAAGAACGCGGCGACCCGCGGCCTGTGGCGCTGTTCGGGCGCGACCAGCACCCGCCAGATCCGCGTCAGCGCATCGACCGGGCCGAACAGCCGTTCCAACTCGGCATCGGCGTCGCCGAGCACGGTCGGCAGCGCCGCCAGTCCCAGACCGGCCCTGACCGCCTGCACCAGCCCGAGGATGCTGCTCGCGCGCGCAGCCGGCGCGGTGCCGGGCGCCACCTGCGACAGCCAGGTCGACAGGCGGTGGCCGGCCATCGATTCGTCTAGCCCGACCAGCGCGTGCCCGGTGAATTCGGCGACGCTGGACGGGCGACCGTGGGCAGCCAGGTAGCGGCGACTGCCATAGACCGCCCAGAACGAATCGCCGATCTTGCGGCTGATCAGCGCACCATCGTCTGTGTCGCCCGAGCGCAGCGCGATGTCGGCGTCGCCGTTGCGCAGGTCGACGTAGCGGTCGCTGGTGACGAATGCAACGCGCAGTTCGGGATACCGGGCATGGAAGCGTTCGAGCAGCGCCGAACCGGCGAGCCGGGCGACGATCGGCTCCGGGCAGGTGAGCCGGACCACGCCGGCGACGGCGTCGGTGTCGCGCGCGACTGCCTGTCCGAACGCCGCCATCGACTGCTCGGCGCGCTCGGCATGCGGCAGCATCGCTGTGCCGAAAGCGGTGAGCCGGTAACCGGTGGGGTGACGCCGGACCAGCGGGCGCTCGAGGCTGCGCTCCAGCGCCGCGAGCCGCCGCTGCACCGTCGACTGATCGATGCCGAGCGCCCGCGCCGCGGCCAGCGTGCTGCCGTGCCGGGCCACCGCGAGGAACAGCTTGAGGTCGTCCCAGTCGAAATCCATCGGCGGCAGGGCCGCGCGAATGCGGTCCCGGACGGCAATTTTGCGCCTTACCGGGACGCACGCCAACCGTTACTGTGGGCGCATGCGGTCGACGCCGCGGAGGGCTGAACGATGAAACCGAATCGATGGGAATCGTGGTCCGTACCACTGGTGGCGATGCTGCTGGCCGCCGGTGCCGCGCGGGCACAGGATCCCGCCGTTACCGACGGGGACAAGTATCGCGTGCTGCTCGACAACGAACACGTCCGCGTGCTGGAGTACACCGACCAGCCGGGCGAGCGTACCCACGTGCATCGCCATCCGGCGTTCGTGATCTATGCGCTGGCGCCGTTCGAACGCACGCTGACGCTGGCAGACGGCCGCGTGCTGCGGCGGCGTTTCGCGGCCGGGGACGTGATGTACTCGGGCGGCGAGACGCATGTCGGCGAGAACGTCGGCACGACGCCGACCCGGGTGCTGATGGTCGAGCTGAAGGCCGCTGCGCGCTGAACCGCACGTCTGCCGCACCGCAGACCCGGCTCGTCGGCGGGCCATCGGTGCGGGCCCGCCGACCACGAAGGCGCCTGCGCCGCAGGGTGGCGCACCTGTGCGGCGCCGACTACGATGGCGTCATCGAACGCCACCATGAGCCGCACCATGCCCGCCCCCGCCGGCACCCCCGATACCGCGATGGTCCGTGAAGCCGCCCGCTGGGTGTCCGATGCCCGCCGGATCGTCGTCCTGACCGGCGCCGGCATCTCGACCGAGTCCGGCATCCCGGATTTCCGTGGTCCGCAGGGCCTGTGGACCCTGAATCCGAAAGCCGAGAAGCTGTCGAACATCGAGTACTACCTGGCCGACCCGGAGGTGCGCAGGCTCGCGTGGCAGTCGCGGCTCGAGCATCCGGCCTGGACCGCGAGGCCGAACCGCGGTCACATGGCGCTGGTCGAGATCGAGCGGCGCGGCAAGCTGCACGCGCTGATCACGCAGAACATCGACGAGCTGCACCAGCAGTCCGGCATCGCCGCCGACAAGGTCATCGAGGTGCACGGCACGGTGCGGCGGGGGGTGTGGTGGGGGGGCGGGGCGCGCCCGCCGATGGGGGGGGGGCTGGCGCGGGGGCGGGCCGGCGCGGCCCATCCGCACTGCATGCTGTGCGGCGGCATCCTGAAGAGCGACACGATCTCGTTCGGCCAGGCGCTGGTGCCCGAGGTGATCGACCGGGCGATGGCGGTGTCGCGCGAGGCCGACCTGCTGATCGCCGTGGGCTCGACCCTGCAGGTCTATCCGGTCGCCGGCGCGGTGCCGCTGGCCAAGCGGTCGGGCGCGCGCGTGATCATCGTCAATGCCGACCCGACCGCGATGGACGACCTGGCCGACGCGGTGCTGCGCGGGCCGATCGGCGAGATCCTGCCGACGATCGCCGGCGGGCCGGCGACGCACTGACCGGAGCAGCGATCCGGTCCGTCGCAGGGCTTCCGATCGCTTCGCCGGCGACGGGGCGGGGCGGGGCGGGGCGTGCGGTTTGCGGCTTGCGGCTTGCGGCCCGACGATGGGCCGGCCGCAACGGCTCAGGTGCGCCCGGGCCCTGGCGGCATCGGCGGCAGCGACAGCTCGCCGCGCGATTCGAAGCGGATGCCGCCGAACGCCGGCCCCGACAGCTTGCCGCGGACGACGAAGTCGGTGCGGGTGCTGCCGCCCGACATGATGCCCAGTGCCTGGCGCACCAGTGCACTGAGCGGCACGCTGACCGGCAGCGTGATCACCGTTTCGCCGTAGCGCGGCACGGTGCCGGCGCGGTCGGTGACGCCGCTGCCCAGCCGCATGCCGCGCGCCTCGAGCTGCACCGCGGCACCGTCGAACGTCACCGGCGTGTCGTTCGGATTCTGCACCCGCAGCCGGACCGCGAAGCGCAGCTCCATGCCCTGGCCTTCGAGCGGTTCGACGCCGACCACGTCGACCGACAGCGGGTCGCTCCAAGGCAGCGCCGCGCAGCCGGCCAGCGGTGCGGCGGTCAGCAGCACGATCATTCGACGGCGGGTGGTCATGGCAGCCTCCGGCGGCAAATGGGGCATACCTGTGCGGTCAACGCACGGGTGATACAGTGGGCCCACCCGGCAGGGCCCTCCCCGAGCCGGCCGCCGCCGCCTCGCGGCGCTGCCGACGGCGGCCGCCCGCACCGACTGCATCCGTTCACGAAGCCCGAGGAGGTGGCGACCTTTGCAGATTCGACGTGTAGCCGGCGCGCTGGGTGCGGAGATCGACGGCATCGATCTGCGCGAGCCGCCGACGCCCGGGCAGGCGGCCGCCGTCGAGGCGGCACTGCTCGAGCACCAGGTGATCTTCTTTCGCGACCAGCCGTTGTCGCCGGCCCAGTACCTGGCGTTCGCCCGCAGCCAGGGCGAGCCGGTCGAGTATCCGTTCGTCCGCGGCCTCGACGGCTGCCCGCTGATCATCGAGGTCAAGAAGCTCGAACACGAGCGTTCGAACTTCGGCGGCGTGTGGCATTCCGATACCACCTATCTCGAGGAGCCGCCGATGGGCTCGATGCTGCTGGCCCGCGAGCTGCCGCCCTACGGCGGCGACACGCTGTTCGCCAGCCAGTATGCGGCCTACGAGGCGCTGTCGCCGCCGCTGCAGCGGCTGCTCGACGGGCTCACCGGCATCAGCAGCTCGGCCAAGGCCGACGTGTCGCGCACTCGCGAGGACCGGATCCGCAGCGACGGCCGCGCCGATGCCGCCGCCGAGCTCCGTGCCGAGCATCCGCTGGTACGTACGCATCCGCGCACCGGCAGGAAGGCGCTGTATCTGAACGTCGCGCATACCGCCGGCATCAGAGAGCTGTCGCAGCCCGAGGGCGATGCATTGCTGCGGTTCCTGTTCGAGCATCAGGTGAAGCCGGAGTTCACCTGCCGGTTCGTCTGGCGGCCGCATTCGCTGGCGTTCTGGGACAACCGCTGCGTGCTGCACAATCCGGTCAACGACTATCATGGTTTCCGCCGCGTGATGCACCGGATCACGCTGCGCGGCGACCGGCCGCGCTAGGAGCAAGGGGTGACGCAGTTCGAGAAGGTGGTGCTGTTCACCGACAGCGACGGGCGGGCGCGCTTTCGCACCGAACCGGTTCCGCTCGACCAGGGCACGCCGCAGTCGATGCTGTCGGCGCTGCTGCCCAGCGGCGGCTATCAGCTTCGCGAAAGCCCGGTGGGGTTCCGCAGCCAGTTCCATTGCACCGGCTCGCCGCAATGGGTGTTCATCCTGCGCGGCCGGATGGAGATCGGGCTGCAGGACGGGAGCTCGCGGGTGTTCGGGCCCGGCGAGCATTTCTACAGCGCCGACGTGCTGCCGCAAGGCGCCACCTTCGATCCGGCGGTCCATGGGCACTGGAGCCGGCAGGTCGGCGATACGCCGCTGGTCACGCTGTTCCTGCGCGGTTGAGTTGCGGGCGGGCGGCTGAGTTGTCGAGCGGGCGGGTGGAGTTGTCGGATCAGCGGGTCAGGCTGTCGGGCGCGCGGGGGGAGTTGTCAGCGGAGCGGGTCAGGTCGTCGGGCGGGCGGCGTGCCGGCGCCCGCCGGGCGAAGCGTCCGTGGCCGCCGCTGTCTGCGGCCGGGTTCACGCTGCTGGCCGCCTGCGGTCCGGCCGCCGCGCACACGTCGGCCGAGCATGAGGCGACGCTCGGCGACGTCGAGATCGCCGCGCACTACGACAACTCGGTCGGCTCGTCCGATGCCGCGTCCCAGGGCGTGATCACGTCGCGGCTGCTGAAGACGCGGCCGGCGCTGCGGCCGGGCGAGGTGCTGGAGTTCGTGCCCGGCATGATCGTCACGCAGCACTCGGGCGACGGCAAGGCGAACCAGTACTTCCTGCGCGGCTTCAACCTCGACCACGGCACCGACTTCGCGACCTGGGTGGCCGGCATGCCGGTCAACCTGCCGACCCACGGGCATGGGCATGGCTACACCGATCTGAACTTCCTGATTCCCGAGCTGGTCGAACGGATCGAATACCGCAAGGGGCCGTACTACGCAAGCAATGGCGATTTCTCGTCGGCCGGATCGGCCCACGTCGCGCTGCGCCGCACGCTGGATCAGGGCTTCGGCAGCGTCACGTTGGGCTCGTATGGCTATCGGCGGCTGCTGGCTGCCGCGTCGCCCAAGCTCGTCAACGGCGGCACGCTGCTGGCAGCGGTCGAGGCGCAGGGAGCCGACGGGCCCTGGGAGAATCCGCAGAGTCTGCGCAAGTGGAACGGCGTGCTGCGCTACTCGGACGGTTCGCGCAGCAGCGGCTTCGACCTGACGATGATGGCGTATCACGCCCGCTGGAACTCGACCGACCAGATTCCCCGGCGCGCGGTCGATGCGGGCCTGATCGGTCGTTTCGGCGCGGTGGACCCGACCGACGGCGGCAACAGCGACCGCTACAGCCTGTCGGGCGAATGGCGCCGGGCGCTGGCCGACGGCATGGTGGTGGCCTCGGCCTATGCGATCCACTACCGGCTGAATCTGTTCTCGAACTTCACCTACGCGCTGGACAACGAGGTCGACGGCGATCAGTTCCTGCAGCGCGACCAGCGCAACGTGTTCGGCGGCCGCGTGGCACGGGTCTGGTACGGCCGGCTCGGCGGCCTGCCGGTGACCAACGAGATCGGCCTGCAGGCGCGCCACGACCGCATCCGCGTCGGCCTGTTCGACAGCGCCGCGCGCCAGATCACCGCCACCACCCGCGACGACCGCGTGCGCCAGAGCAGCGTCGGCCTCTACGGCGAGAACGGCATCACCTGGACGCCATGGCTGCGCACGGTGGCGGGGCTGCGCGCCGATCAGTATCAGTGGAAGGTCGCCAGCAATCTCGCCGTCAACAGCGGCAACGAATCGGCCGGCATCGTGTCGCCGAAGCTGTCGGCGATCTTCGGGCCGTGGGCGAAGACCGAGTACTTCGTCAACTGGGGCAGGGGGTTCCACAGCAACGACGCCCGCGGCACCGTGATCCGCGTCGATCCGAAGACCGGCGATCCGGCGACGCCGGTCACCGGCCTGGTGCGCACCACCGGTTACGAGGTCGGCGTGCGCTCGGAGTGGCTGCCGGGGCTGCAGACCTCGCTGGCGGTGTGGCGGCTGAACATGGGCTCCGAGCTGCTGTTCGTCGGCGACGCCGGTACCACCGAGGCGGGCCGGCCCAGCCGCCGGCAGGGCGTCGAATGGAGCAACCGCTATCAGCCGCTGCAGTGGCTGTCGTTCGATCTGGACTTCGCGGTGTCGCATGCCCGGTTCACCGATGGCGACCCGGCCGGCGACCGGATCCCTGGTGCGGTGTCGCGGGTGGCGTCGGCCGCGGTCGCGGTGCGCGATGTCGGGCCGTGGTCGGGCAGCCTGCAGCTTCGCTACCTGGGTCCGCGGCCGCTGGTCGAGGACGGCAACGTGACCGCGCGCTCGACGACGCTGGTCAGCGCCCGCGTCGGTTACCGGATCGGCAAGCGGGCGGAACTGTCGTTCGACGTGTTCAATCTGCTGAACCGGCGGGTCGACGACATCGAGTACTTCTACACCTCGCGGCTGCGCGGCGAGGCGGCGCCGGTCGACGATCGCCATTTCCACCCTGCCGAGCCGCGGGTCTTCAGGCTGACCTTGCAGCTCACGCTATGATCGGCCGATGCGATCACTCGGCAAGCGGGCCGAAGGGGCCCGCCTGGAACGGATCATCGCGTCGCCGCGCTGGGCCGGCGACGGATTCCGCAATCTGCATCCGATAGCGCCGGGGCTGCGCGATCGCGCGGCGCCGCGCCCGACGTTGCGCGACTTCCTCGGCAACGGCGATCGTCGCGTGCCGGCCGCGCGGCTGCCGGTCGTCGATCCGCGGCCGGCCTGGCGGGAGCCGCCGGCGGGCGGACTGCGCGCGACCTGGCTCGGTCATTCGTCGGTGCTGATCGAGATCGACGGCCTCACGGTGCTGACCGATCCGGTGTGGGGGCCGCGCGCATCGCCGTCGCGGCTGGCCGGCCCGAAGCGATTCCAGCCGGCGCCGGTCGCACTGAAGCAGTTGCCGCCGCTCGACCTGGTGATCGTCTCGCACGATCACTATGACCATCTGGACTACCCGACGATCCGGCAGCTCGCCCGCACGCCGGTGCCGTTCGTCACGTCGCTGGGCGTCGGCGCGCATCTGCAGGCCTGGGGCGTGCCGCCCGAGCGGATCGTGGAGCTGGACTGGTGGGAGTCGTTCACGTTGCGCGGACTGCAGGTCACCGCCGCGCCGTCGCAGCACTTCTCCGGGCGCTGGCTGAACGATCGCAACGCGACCTTGTGGTCATCGATGGTGCTGCGCACCGATAGGCATCGGGTGTTCTTCAGCGGCGACACCGGGCTCACCGACGAGTATCGCGTGATCGCCGGGCGGCTGGGGCCGTTCGACCTGGTGATGCTGGAGGTCGGCGCGTTCCATCCGGCCTGGGGCGACATCCACCTGGGGCCGGACAATGCGCTGAAGGCCCACGAGCTGCTGGGCGGCGGGCTGCTGCTGCCGATCCACTGGGGAACGTTCGCGCTGGCGATGCATCCATGGGATCAGCCGGCCGAGGTGCTGTACGCGCAGGGCGCGCAGCGCGGCGTATCGCTGGCGATGCCGCGGCTCGGCGAGCCGGTGCAGCCGGCGCGGGCGGAGGCGGTGTCGCCATGGTGGCGCGACGTCGGCCGCGCCTTCGGCGTCGCGCAGCAGCAGCGGCCGGCGGCCGATGAGAGCGAGGCACCGCCCGCCGGCGTGCCTTGGCCGATCGACTGAAGGGCGGGCTGCGCGGTCTGCAGCTTCCGCGGCGGGCGGTTGCGTCAAGGTGCCACTCTGCGCGCGCCCGTTCGGCTGAAGCCAGCGCCGCTTGGGACTAGAATGCTCGCCTCGCAGGCCGGGGCGGGCCGAGCGGCGACCGAACCCGACTCGAATCCGAACGGAGACTCCGATGCGCGTGCGTCACTGGGCACTCAGCCTGCTGCTGGCCTTCTTCACGACCTTCGCCTGGGCGCAGGACATGGTCGTCTATCACATCGACGACGCCGACGCGCAGGCGCTCAAGGGCCTGCGCAACATCCGCAACCACCTGGACGTCGATCCGTCGGCGAAGATCACCGTGATCACGCACGCGCAGGGAGTGGACTTCCTGATGGAAGGCGCGAAGGACCGCAACGGCGGCCCGTATGCCGGCCCGATCGCGGCGCTGGTCGCGCGCGGCGTCAAGTTCGAGGTCTGCGAGATCACGCTGAAGAACCGCAACCTGAAGAAGGATCAGTTCATCCAGGAAGCGGACTTCACGCCGTCGGGCGTCGTGCGCCTGGCGAAGCTGCAGAAGCAGGGCGCGGCCTACATCAAGCCCTGACGCGCTGGCAACAGCGCCGATAACAGGCGGGCGGCTCCCGCCCGGCTGGCGTTCCCGCGGGAACGTCAGGATTGCGCCGCGGCCGGTATCGTGGCGCCGGCCTCCAGGCCGAGGAACGCGCCGTCTGCCGCCAGCCGCGCCTGCAGCGCCGGCACGTCGACGTCGCGCGGGGCGATGCCGGCCGCGAGCGCCAGCGCCGCCGCGGTGCCGGCCGCCTGGCCCATGACGAAACATGCGCCCGACACCCGCGCGGCCGACTGGCCGAGATGCGTCATCGACGCGCAGCGGCCGGCGACCAGCAGGTTGTCGACACGAGGCGGGAGCAGCATCCGGTACGGAAGCTGGTTGTAGCCGCGCACGTTCGGGATGTCGGGGAACACGAACTTCACGTCGCCGGCGACATGGTTCTCGATCATCCAGCCGTTGACGCCGATGGTGTCGGGGAAGCTGGCGCACGACAGCACGTCGTCGTCGGTCAGCCGGTAGTCGCCGACGATGCGGCGCGTTTCGCGCAGGCCGACCTGCGGTGCGATCTCCAGCAGGTAGGCGTTCTCGAAGCCGGGCGCATAGTCGCGCAGGAAGCGCAGGAACTCGACGATCTGACGCCGCCCCTCGACCTCGGCCCAGCTCGCCTGCAGCGCATCGGTGCCATCGACCGGCGTGCCGTCGGCATTGGCGAGCTGCGTGACGTTGGCGCGCCATTCGGTGGGATTCTTCTGCGGCCGGATGATCGGCGACTTGCGCGCGAATGTCCGGCCATCCCGCATCGCCTGCTCCATCCAGCGGCCGAAGTGGTTCCATGCATCGCCGGCGCGCACAGGATCGACGCCGTTGACCCGGAACATCGTCGATGGATACAGCATGCCGTGGCTGTCGGTGCCCTTCTCGTACGGCACGCCGGCGTGATGCGACAGCTCGGCGTCG
>OEIU01000811.1_pt1 | contig 24934 bp, 20 predicted proteins | sample 1539221 | NCBI WGS metagenome assembly OEIU01 (sample SAMN03792071, study PRJEB22550) | activated sludge metagenome | feature: wastewater treatment plant; material: activated sludge; isolation source: Wastewater treatment plant of a petroleum refinery complex | place: Argentina: Zarate | collected...
CGGTTGTCGATGACGACCTAAAGCATGCCATAGTTAGTCTCATCTTGAACGCTAAATAGAATCAGACGCCATCGGGCGTCAACCGAACGTCAGAGGTCACAGGATTCGCCAAACGTCAATGCAGTTGGCTGTCATGTTCGCTCAGAGCGTGGCGGTGGCGGCAAGGTCCCAGGCGGCAGAAGTCAGCGATGGGGGTGATCTTGCCTGAAGTCAGCCTCATGTCAACGCAGATTGACAGAACGCGTCACTACGCCTTCCTGTGGCACATCACGGCTTCTTTGATTCTGTCGCATCCCACGGCAGCGCGAGAAGTCGCTTCAACTCGATCAGGTTTTTGGCGCCAATCTGACTCTTGATGCGCGCCTCGATCTCCTCGAACGAGCGTGCAGCGTCCGCCGACATCGTCCAGCCAGCCTTCGTGAACTGCAGGCAGACCACTCGCGTGTCGGTCACCGACGGTACGAATTCGACGAGCCCGAGCTTGGCCGCTTCGTTGGCGAGCTTGTGTACGGCCTGCCTCGAGATCCCCATGCGGCGCGAGAGGTCTGACAGCCCGGCCGGATGTCCACCCATGTTGCCAAACAGGCGACTCAACGCTGGTGTCACGCTCCCGTAGCCGTGGGCCCGAGCGAGCTCAAGCGAATGCTCCTCCACCCAGTTGAAGCGGCGCAACAGCAGGTTCCGAAGGAAGGTCTTCTGAGGCATCGCGTGCTCGCTGCGCAGTGTGTGGATCCGGCGAGTATAGGTAGACGTGGAGGCGGGTAAATATTGATTGACGACATCGTCAACTTACGTTGACAATCACCGCAGATACGGTCATTTTGCGTCTTTGGGGGTGCGGCCATGAGTTTTACGCGGCGGTCTACATTGCGGATGCTGGCTCTGCCCTCGCTGGCTGGCCTTGTCACCCCGGCTGTCCGCGGGCAGGGCTTTCCGAATCGATTGCTGACGATCGTCGTGGCATGGCCGGCAGGCAATCCGCTGGATGCCATGGCCCGCAAGCTGCAGCCGCTGATCGCCAAAGAGATCGCCCAGACGGTCGTCATCGACAACGTGTCGGGTGCGGGCGGAACGATCGGCGTCGGACGGGTGATGGTGCAGCCCGCGGACGGTCACACCATCGTGATGGGCTCGCCGACCGAGATGATTCTCAGTCCCGCGACGATGCCGGCGGCCCGATACCGCCCGGAGGATTTCCAGATGGTCGCGTTCTTCGGGCGCGCTCCCTACGTGCTGGTGGGTCGACCCAGCCTGCCGCAGCGAACCCTGGCGGAAATCGGAGCGCTAAGGGGCAAGGCCTCGGCGCCGCCTCTTTCGCTCGGAAACATCGGGCCCGGTTCGCAGATCCACTTGGCAGCCCTGCAGTTCGCGAGGGCAAGCGGCGTGGCTGTCGTTCATGTTCCCTACAAGGGCGTGGCACCGATGTTGCAAGACGTGATGGGTGGGCAGATCGATCTCGCGTTCGTACCGGTCAACGGCAACCTGATGAGCTTCCTCAACGACGGGAAGCTTCGGTCATACGGCCTGGCGTCAACAGAGCCGTATCCGCTTTTCCCTACCCTGCAGACGATGGCATCTGGGAGTCCGGACTTTTCTGACTTTCGATTCGACACCTGGGGCGCCATGTTCGTGCGAAGCAGCACCGCTGCCGACGCCTCGGCGCACCTGAACCGAGCCATCAACTCGGCAGCCCAGGATGCCGGCTTCCGCGAGTGGGCGAATGCGACGGGAACCGAGATCGCGCGGCCGATGAGTCTGGCGGAGCTCGATCAACTGTACCGAGCAGAGGTAAAGACGTTCCAAAGGCTCGCGAAGTCGATTCCGTCGACATCCTGATCGACACGCAACCCTGTCGACACCACGTCAACCCGTCTGCCGATCGTCAAGACGCATTCAATGAAGCGCATTGTGCTCGAGACAACACTCAGGGTGTGTCGGCACTGTCGGCACTGTTGGAGGTCTTCTCGCATCAATTGCCACCAAGGCGCAGCGCAAACGCGGTCTTGTCGCTCACGCCCAGTTTGACGTAGGCGGAGCGCAGGTGGTGGCGCACGGTGGCCGGCGCGAGGCCGAGCCCGTCGGCCACCTCGCGGTAGGACTGGCCGGTTGCGTAGGCCGCAGCCACGGCACGCTCCTGCTTCGTCAGCAAGTCCCGGGGTTCGCGCCTGCGCATCGAGACGAAGACGTGGTCGCCGGCCCAGCGGATGCCGGCGTACAGATGGCGGCCGAGATACTCGGGCTGATGTGCCGCGATGCGCGCCACAAGCGGCGCCGGCAGCAGCGGCCCCGTCCAGCCGGGCCACTCGCCGCGCAGCAGGTCCAGCGACCCCGACTCAGCCACGCGCAGCGAGCCCATCGAGTCGGTGCCCAGCAGAACCGTCTTCTCCGGATTGCGCAGCGCCGTCAACTGGTCCGCCAGCGCCATGTCCAGCGCGGCGGCCAAGTGCGGGGCCATCAGCTCGAGCAGCGACATGTCCGCGGCCGAAAAGCGCGGCTTCGTCTTGCGCCGCACCACCGAGATGAAATTCGAGATGCCTGCCGCACGATCATGGTCGGCGATGCACAGGGACTGGGAGATCCCCATGTGATCGGTCAACGCCGCCGTGCCAGGCTGCGAGTACAGGTCGGCGCGGCTGAAGTAGTGCGTGCGGCCGGGGTCCTTGACGACGCGACGCGCCACGACGTTGCCGGGGTCGATGAGGTTCAGACGCTCGCCAATATCCTCGGGCAGCTCGTAGGCGAAGGAGCAATGCACGTGATGCACGTCGCCGGACACGCTGGCACGCCCCCACCAGGCACAGTCGAACGAGAGGTGGCGCCTCAGGCATTCGATGGCACGGCGCTGAAAGACCACTGCGTCGCTGCTGCGGGACGCAGAGTAGCTCTTCAGGATCAGTGAGCTGAGCGCTGCTGCACCGAGAAAGGCCATGCGTGGACGGTAAAGCGCGTGGATCAAATGAACGATTCGACCCTAGCACGCCATGCGCGCCGGGCGTTTGCGCCGGCGCAAGGCGCCACGCCGGCCGCCGCGGCCGGCACGCCTGGATCGGACGGGCCGGCGCGGTATGCTCGCGCCGCTTCGACGTCCTGCCACCATGGCCCATGGCCCGCATCTTCATCTCCTACCGGCGCGATGATTCCGGCTATGCGGCCAGCATCGTGCGCCATCATCTCGAGAGCGAATTCGGCGCGGGGTCGGTGTTCATGGACATCGACAACATCCCGCTGGGCGTCGACTTCCGCACGCATCTGTCCGACGCGGTGGCCACCTGCGACGTGCTGATCGCGCTGATCGGCGAGCGCTGGACCGGCGCGCAGCCCGGCAGCACCGAGCGGCGCATCGACGACGTCAAGGACTTCGTGCGCATCGAAGTCGAAGCCGCGCTGCAGCGCGGCATCCCGGTCGTACCGGTGCTGGTCGACAAGGCACAGTTGCCCGCGGCCGATGCCCTGCCCGCGAGCCTGCGCGAACTGGTGTTCCGCAACGCCGCCGAGGTGCGCGCAGGCCGCGATCAGGCCGCGCAACTGGCGGCGCTGGGCAAGGGCCTGCACCGGCATCTGGGCACGGCGCAGACGCAGGCCCCGCCCCCGGCCGCGCAGCGCCCGCAGATCGCTGCCATGGAGCCGCCGCCCGATGCGGCGCCTGCCGGGCGCGGCTTCCCGATGGATCAGGCAAGGCCGCCGGCCCCGCGGGTCGTGCCGATCCTGGCGCTGGCCGTTGTCGCCGCGGGCTTGGTCGCCGCGGGAGGCTGGTTCGTGCTGACCCGCTCCGGCGACGACCCGGGCCCGGCCGCAAGCACGGAAGCGCCCACGACCGCGACGCCAATCAACCCGGCGTCTCAGAACGAAGGGAAGGCCGCAGCAGCAGCAGCAGCAGCAGCAGCTGCCAGCACGCCTGCCGAAGACTGGATTTCGGTGAAGCCGATCCGGCCGAAAGCAGCGGCGGTAAAGACATCGCTGGACCCGGCGCTGTTCGACGGCTACAGCATCGCCATCTACTACCCCGAGGGCGACGTGGCCGCAGGCAACACCGCGCGATCGATCCAGGCCGAGCTCGCCGCGCAGGGCTTGCGGCGCGGCGTGCAGGTGCGGGCGGCCACGGCCGAGTTCCTGCGCTCGGTGGTGCCGCCCGAGACGCTGGAGCTGCGCTATGAGGAAGGCATCGAGAACGCCCAGGCGCAGAGCCTCGCGGCGGCGCTCGCGGCCGGATCCGGCGCACGTCAGGCGAAACTGCAGCCGGTCGAGCGGCGCACTGCCAACTTCCTGTCCTTGTTCGTGCCGGCCGGAGGTTGAGCGCCGTCGCCGCGCCTGCGCCCGCCACCGCGATGAGCTTCGCCCGCACCAAGATCCAGCCGCCGCGGCAGCGCCCGGGCTCCATCGCGCGGCCGGCGCTGGAGGCCCGCCTCGATGCCGCACTGCGCCTGCAGCGCTTGGTGCTGGTCATCGCGCCGGCCGGCTTCGGCAAGACCGCCGCGCTGACGCGGCAGATCGCGCGGCTGCCCGAGGGCAGCGCGCTCGCCTGGGTCAGCTGCGACGAGGACGACGACCTGCAGCGCCTGCTGGCCTGCCTGTGCGCGGCGCTGGAACCCTATGACCCGCCCTGGCGCTCCGACCCCGAGACGCTGGGCGCACGCGCCGCCGGCTCGCGCAGCCAGCGGCGCGAGGCCGCCGACGAGCTGCTCAACACGCTGGCCGCCTGCGAAGTGCCGCGCGGCGTGATCGTCTTCGACGACCTGCACCGCATCACCGACCCTGCGCTGTACGACTTCATCGAGCTGCTGCTGCCGGATCTGCCGCCGCATTGGGTGCTGGTGCTGGCCGGCCGCGAAACGCCGCCGCTGGCGCTGGCGCGGCTGCACGTGCAGGGCGAGCTGGCCGAATTCCGCGAAAGCGAGCTGCAGTTCGACGCTGCCGAGGTCGAGGCGCTGCTGCAGGCCACGCCCGGCGCCGCCGCGCGCGTGGCGCCGCAGCAGCTGCTGGCGCGCACGCAGGGCTGGGCCGTGGGCCTGCGCCTGGCGCTGAGCACGCTGTCCGACGGCCGCCCCGCCGCCGGCGCGCTGCGCTCGGCGGCGCTGGACCGGCATGTCTTCGACTACCTGGCGGCCGAGGTGCTGCAGGACATGCCGGACGAGCTGCGCCTGTTCCTGCTGCGCTGTTCGGTGCTGCCCGAGCTCAGCGCCGGTCGCTGCGAGCAGGTAGCGCGGGACCCGCGCGCGGCGCGCTGGCTGGAGGAAATCGAAGCCCGCGGCCTGTTCGTCAGCACGCTCGAAGGGCCGGAACTGACGCTGCGGCTGCACGACCTGTTCCGCGACTTCCTCGAAGACCGGCTCGGCCGCGAGCTGCCGGCCGAATTGCCCGAACTGCTGAAGCGCGCCGCCGCCGGCGAGGAGGACACGGTGCGCCGCATCGGCTGGCTGCTGCGCGCCGGTGCCGCCGGCGAGGCCTGCACGCTGCTGTGCGAGCAGGGCCCGCTGCTGATGACCCGCGGCACGATCGCGCCGGTGCTGCGCATGATCGAGCAGTTCCCGCGCGCGCTGCGCGACGGTCCGCGGCTGCAACTGCTGCGCGGCCAGGGTGCCTGGGCGCTGTGGGACTTCGACACCATGTACCAGGCCATGCATGCCGCGGCCGCCGGGCATGCGCGGCGTGGCGAACGCGACGGCGAGCTGCTGGCGCTGGCCTATGAAGCGCTGGCGCTGTGCGCCAGCTACCGCATGCCCGAAGCGGAGCCGCTGTTGTCGCGCCTGCACGGCGAGCAGCTGCCCGGCGCGGCGCTGGTCTGCGTGCTGCACGTGCGCGTCTGGCAGGCGCTGGACTTCGGACCCTTCGACGAACTGGCAACCCGTTTCGGGCGCGAGCTGGACGAAGCCGAGCGCCTGGACACCGCGCTGCTGTGGTACCACGCCTCGCCGGTGGCGCGCTACCTCGGCGCGCCCGGCATGGTCGCCCAGCTGCAGCGCTTCGTGCACGGCGCGATGCGCCACTGCCAGGCGGGCGCCACGCCGCTGCGCGTGCTGGCGCTGACGATGCAGGCCTTCGTGCTGCTGTGGGCCGGCCGGAACGGCGAGGCCGAAGCCGTGCTCGCGAGCGCCGAAGACGACGCGCGCTGGCTCGGCGGCATGCGCGGCCTGGGCGTGCAGACCCACGCCTGCCGCGTGCTGCTGCACGCGCTGCGCGGCGAGGCCGACGCCGCGCGTGCGGCCATGCGGCGGCCGCGCGAGCTGCTCGAGGCCGAGCCCGACGGGCCGCGCCGGCGCATGGTGCTGGCCGCGCTGCAGGCGCAGGAGGCGCGGCTGAGCGCCTGGCTCGACGACCTGCCGCGGCTGCGCGAGCTGATCGCGCAACTAGAGCGCATGCGGCCCCAGGACATCGACGCCGCCACCAACGCGCAGCGCGCGGTGCTGCCGGCCTACCTGGCCGACGCCGAAGGCCAGCCGGCACGGGCCATCGCCCTGCGCCGCGCTGCGCTGCAACATGAAGACCGGATCGGCCGCCTCGGACTGGGCGTGGAAACGCGGCTGCGCCTGGCCGCGGCCGTGCATGGCCGCGAAGGCGCCGCGGCGGCTGCCGCCTGCCTGCAGCCGGCGCTGCAGGCCATCGACGACGCCACCGAACTGGCGGCCGTGCTGCTGGCCGGCCCCGCCGTGCTGCGCACGCTGGCCGAGGCCGACTGGGGCGGCCATCTGGACGCGGGTGCCCGCGCGCGGCTGCAGCACTGGGCGGCGGCGTGCCGGCAGATTCGGCGCGGCCCGGCGCCGGCCCCCGCCGGCGCAGCGCGGCCGGCGCCGTCCGAGCTGAGCGCGCGCGAGGCGGAGGTGCTGGAACACATCGCCGCCGGCGACAGCAACAAGCTGATCGCGCGCGCGCTCGACCTGAGCCCGCATACCGTCAAGCGCCACGTGGCCAACATCCTGGACAAGATCGGCGTGCAGACCCGCGGCCAGGCCGCCGCCTGGTACCGGCAGCACGGCTGATCCCGGCGCGGCGCCGGCGGCGGCGGCGGCATGATGGCCCGCCGCGATGGCCCGTCGCGGCGGCAGGCGTGGCTCCATCGAGCGATGTGCCGCCGCCGCGCGAATCGCACACTGCCTGGCATCGAAACGGCCGTACGTGCCGTGCCGGGAGACCGACGATGAACGCCACCGCCCCGCCTCGCACACCCCGCATCGGACGGTTCGGCGCGCTGCTGCTGGCGCTGGGGCTGGCCGCGTGCGCCAGCCTGCCCGAGGGTGCGCCGCACCGCGAGGCTGCGGTGCCGCCGCAGCCGCTGCACGACACGACGCTGGCGCGCATCGCCGCCGACTCCACGCCGCCGGCCAAGCAGGCGCTGACCGGGCTGCGCCTGCTGCCCGGCGGCGACCAGGCCTTCGACGCACGGCTGGCGCTGGCGCAGCAGGCCGAGCACACGCTGGACCTGCAGTACTACGTGCTCGCCGACGACGCCGCCGGCCGCCAGCTGCTGCGCGCGCTGCGCGACGCCGCCGGGCGCGGCGTGCAGGTGCGCCTGCTGCTCGACGACCTGCACAGCGGCGACGTCGCGTGGCTGCTGGCCGGCCTGGCGGCCTACGACCGCATCGAGGTGCGGCTGTTCAACCCGCTGCCGCAGCGCGCCGGCTCGCCGATGACGCGGCTGCTGCTCAGCCCGAACCAGTTCGAGCAGCTGAACCGGCGCATGCACAACAAGCTGTTCATCGCCGACGGCCAGCTGGCCATCAGCGGCGGGCGCAACATCGGCGACGAGTACTTCATGCGCTCCAGCGCCGCCAACTTCGTCGACATGGACCTGCTGACCACCGGCGCCGCGCTGCCGGCGCTGCGCGAGGTGTTCGAGCGCTACTGGAGCAGCGCCTACGCCTACCCGCTGCAGAAGCTGCTGCCGCCGGCCGCCGACCGCGACGCGCAGCGCGCGTGGTTCGACGCAGGCGTCGAGCGCGGCCCGGCGCCCGCGGCGCCCGTGGCGCGCGACGCGCTCGGCCAGAGCCCGCTGAGCACGCAGCTGCGCCAGGGCCATCTGGAGCTGCATTTCGCGCCCGTGCAGGTGCTGGCCGACGCGCCGGACAAGGTGGTGCGCGCGAGCACGCTGGACGACAGCGCCCTCGGCCAGGGCCTGCTGCGGCTGCGCGCGGCGCGCTCCGAGGTGGTCATCGTCTCGCCGTACTTCATCCCCGGCGCGCGCGGCATGGCCATGCTGCGCGAGGCGGTGCAGTCGCATGTGCGCGTCAGCGTGCTTACCAACTCGATGGCCGCCACCGACGAGCCGGTGGTGCACCACGCCTATGCGCGCTACCGCCAGGCGATGCTCGACCTGGGCGTGACGATCCACGAGCTGAGCCCGCGGCTGAGCCGCAAGGCCGGCGTGTTCGGCGATTTCCGCTCTTCGGACGGCCGGCTGCATGCCAAGGTGGCGTTGGCCGACCGGCGCTGGGTGCTGATGGGCTCGATGAACATGGACGGCCGCTCGGCCTACGCCAACACCGAGCTGGGCCTGCTGATCGACAGCCCCGAGCTGGCCTGGGAGCTGCGCAGCCTGATGCAGCAGGCGTATGCCTCCAGCAGCTACCGCGTGCGGCGCGCCGGCCCGGCCCTGGAATGGGTGGCACGCGACGGCGGCACCGAGGTGGTGCAGTTCGACGAGCCCGGTGCCGCCTTCAGCCTGCGCCTGAAGACCGCGCTGCTGTCGCTGCTCGTCGCCGAGGACCTGCTGTAGCGGGCGCGGGGCGCGGCGCCCGCGCGTCCCGGCCTGCTGGCGATCGCGTGCAAGCCAGCGAAGCTGCCGCTTGCGGCGCATTGCGCGCCCTCGGGGCGGCGTCGCGGAACGCACTCGGCGTGACGCCGATGGCGCCCTGAAACATCGCGATGAACGCCGACGCCGTGCTGTATCCCAGTTCGTTCGCGATCGACTGGACAGGCCGGCCATCTGCCAGCATGGCCATCGCGCGTGTGAGTCGAAGCCGCTGCCGCCACCTGGCGAAAGACATCCCGAGCTCTCGTTGGCAGCGCCTTGCCAGGGTGCGCTCGGTGCTGTGCACCTGCATCGCCCAGTGCACGAGCGATCGGTTGTCGCCCGGGTCCCTGAGAAGCGCGTCCAGCACCGGCTTCAAGATGCGATCGTTCGACACGGGAACGAAGGTGTCCAGGCTGGCGCCACCGGCAAACTGGTCGATCAGGACGTGCATCAACCTGGAGTCTTCGGCACTTTCCGCAACGCGGACGCCCCGCTGGTCGAGATCCTGCAGGATGGCCTTCGCGATCGGGCTGACCGCGATGAGGCAGGCTTTGCCCGGCAGGCTGCCGCACGCGCAGCGGTCGATGTCCAACACCAGATAGGCGGCACGGTCGCCCGCCCAGGCCAGATGCTCGGTCTGCGGCGGCAACCACACGCCGAAATCCGGCGGCGCCGCGTAGCGGCTGCTCGTCACCGTCAGCTCGATGACGCCGGCCATGGCGTAGACGAACTGGCCCCAGGTGTGCCGGTCCGCGGGAAAGGAACCGCCTGCGGGCAAGCGCACCACCTTGATCGCGATCGGCTGCCGCGGCCAGACCACGCCGAAGACGGGCCCAGGGCTGCGGTTCAGGTTGTCGGGTTTCACGTATTCACTGTCCGGACAACAGAGCCGCCGGCGGCCTACAGTGCCTCATCGACCAAGTCGGGGACGCCACTGTGACCGCTCTGCAGACACTCCAAGCCATACCACGCCTCGATCTGCGTGGTTTCGTATCGCCGGTGCAGCTTCTCGAGCGCTTCAGCGAAGCCATTGGCGTAGAAGTATGGTGCAAGCGAGACGACATCGGAGCGGTGGGTCTGGCGGGCAACAAGGTCCGCAAGCTCGAAGTCGATCTGGCGTACGCCGTGGCTCATGGCGCCACGCACCTGGTCGCGGAAGGCTCGCGGCTGTCCAATGCCGCGCGCGCGGTGGCAGCCGCCAGCGCCGCGCTCGGGCTCGAGTGCACGCTGGTCCTGTGCCACGACGAGCCGCATGAACCCGTCGGCAACCTGATGCTCGATGGTCTGCTGGGGGCGGACTTGCGCTTCGTCGGGGACCTCAGTTGGCAGGATCTTGCGCAACACGCGCAGGCAGTCGTCGGCGAACTCGAACGCGCAGGCGAGAAGGTCTATCGCCTTCCCATCGGCTGCGCCTCCGAGCGCAGCTGCCTGGGCTTTGCCCTGGCCTATGGCGAACTGCGCGAGCAGATGGAGCAGCGCGGGCGCGCCGTGCAGACCATCGTGCACGCCAGTTCCTCCGGAGGCACCCATGCCGGACTCGTGCTCGGCAATGCGCTTCACGGATCCCGCAGCCATGTCCTCGGCATCGTGGTCGCGGAGAACGTGTATGCCGACGTGGTGGGCACGTACCTTGGCTATGCCCGCGGAGGCGCGCGCTTGATCGGCGCCGGCGTCGAACTGCAGCGAGCGCACATCCACATCACCGAAGCCTATCTCGGTGAGGGCTATGGCCGCCCTGCGGCGGGGGTGTACGAAGCGATCGACCTGCTCGCGACCTTGGAGGGCATCGTGGTCGACCCCGTCTACAGCGCGAAAGCCGTCGCGGCCATCGTCGATCTCGCCGCCAGGAAAGAGTTGAAGGGGCCCGTCGTCTTCTGGCATACGGGCGGCTATCACGCGCTCTTCGACCCCCGCTTCGCGAAGCGCGTCTGGTCGAACATCGCTCGTCTGTCGAGCACCGCGCTGTGATGAAGATGAAGAGCTTCATGCACGTCGGATCTGCCGCGCTCCCGGGCCAAGCCCGTCGCTCGATCGCCGGCTGCGCGCCGAGAGCCGGCGCCGATCCCTTGCGTTCGATCGAAGGCCGATCAGTCCGGCACGCGCCAGCGCGCAGCGGCCTGCCCGCGTGTCTGCACGCCGAGCTTGTCGAGGATGTTGGCCACGTGGCGCTTGACGGTATGCGGGCTCAGCGAGAAGGCGCGCGCGATCAGCTTGTTGCTGTCGCCGGCGGCGATGCGCGCCAGCACCTCGCGCTCGCGCTCGCTCAGGCCGTCCAGGCCGGCGCCCTCGGGCGGCGGAGCATCCGGCGACGCCGGTAACGACGCCGCAGCCACTGCACCCTTGCCGAGCAGGCCGCGCAGCATGCGCAACTGCCCGCGCTCTTCGGGCGTCAGGCGCGCGCCCCAGTCGGCCTCGGCCAGCCGCTGCAGCAGCGGCGCACCGGCAAACAGCGCACCGCCGACATCCGCGCCCTGCGCCACCTGGCGCAGCCAGGGCTGCAGCAGCGCCGCCGCCGCATCGAGCGCGCCCTGGCGCACGTGGATGTCGGCCAGCATGAAACGCGCCTGCGCACCGGCGTAATAGCGGTAGCGCTCGATGTCGTGCGCCATCGGCTCGAGCAGCGTGCGCGCTTCGTCGAGCCGGCCGTCGAGCAGCGCGATGCAGGCCCGGCTCCAGGCGCGGCAGCGCGCTGCCGATGCCCATTCCCACGGATGTGCGGCCTCGTTCAGCAGCGTGTCGACGCGGCGCAGCGCCGCTTCGTCGCCCAGCAGCCAGGCGGCGCGCATGCGCGCCGCCAGCACATCCGACAGGTGCACGCGGCGGTGGCTGGGCGCGCCGTGCTGCTGCATGTCCTGGTGCGCCTGCTGGCCGTGGCGCAAGCAGGCCTCGGCCTCGCCGCGCAGCGCATGCAGCAGCACGTGGGTCAGGGCGTTGTCGGTCATCAGCAGGCGCGGCCGGCCGAGCCATTGGCAGTCCTCGTCGGCACGCTGCAGCCATTCCCAGGCTTCGTCGAGCCGGCCGGCGCCGATGGCCTGGCCGGCACGCACGTGCATCACCGCCGCGCGCAGCTGCGACGGCGCCGGCCCGGCGACGCGCATCACGCCGGCAGCGAAGCGCTCGAGCAGCACGCCCATGCCCGGCAGGCCGACCAGCAGGCTCAGGTTCGCGCACTGCAGCCACAGGCGCACGTCGGGGATGCGCTCCAGGCAGTCGAGCATCTCGCCGACCATCGCCACCACCTGCTCGCTGCGCTCGCCGGCAAAGGCATCCCAGGCGCTGATGTAGCAGATGACCGCGTGCGCCGCGTCGTCCAGCGGCAGCGCGCGCAGCGACTGCAGCATCGCGCTGGCCTCGTCCCGGCGCCCGACGTGGTGCATGCCGGCGCTGGCATAAGCGCGGGCCACCGCCGCGTCGCGCTGCCGGCCGGCCGCCGCATAGCCGTCGGCGGCGCGCTGCATCGCGTCGTAGAGCGTGTCCCAGTCGTAGCGGCTGAAGGCAAGCAGGCCGCGCAGCAGCTGCAGCTCGGCCTGGGCATCGAACTGCGCCGGCGGGAACATCGCCAGCAGCTGCTGCAGCAGCGGGCCGCCGCCGCCGGCCAGCAGTTCCGGCCCGCGCTGCGCCAGCGCCTGCACCGCTTCGTCCCAGGCACCGGCACGCACCAGGAAGGCCACGGCGCGCGACAGGTCGCTCTCGTGCGCGGCGGCACGCCGCAGCAGCGCGGGCACGGCGTCGGCGTGCAGCCGGCGCAGCCGGTCTTCGAGGAAGTCGCGGAACAGGTCGTGCAGCCGCAGCGTCAGCGGCTCGGTGTCGAGCACGCTGACGAACAGGCCGCGCCGCTCCACGTCGTCGAGCAGACGCGCCGCAGCGGCGTCGCCGGTCAGTTGCATGCAGCGCTCGGCGCTGAGTTCGGGCAGCACCGAACAGTCGAGCAGGAAGCGCTGCAGCGGCGCCGGCATGTGCTGCAGCACCTCGGAGGCCAGGTAGTCGAACAGGTGGCGCTGCGTGAGATCGGCGCCGCGCCGTTGCGCCGGCGCCGTGCCGGCTGCCAGGCTCAGGCGCAGCCCCGCCGCCCAGCCGTGCGTGCGCTGCAGCAGGCTGCGCGTCAATGCCGCATCGGCCGCCACGCCGTTCAGCGCCTGCAGCGCATCCACCTCGGCCGGGCTGAAGCGCAGCTGGCGCTGGCCGAACTCGGCCAGTTCGCCGGCGGCGCGCAGCCGCGCCAGCGGCAGCGGCGGCTCGCTGCGGCTGGCCAGCACCAGCCCCCAGCGCTCGGGCCAGCGGTCGAGCATCTTGTGCAGCAGCTCGAAGACCTGCGGGTCGCTGATGCGGTGCAGGTCGTCGATGACGATCAGCCCGCGCGGCACGCGGGCCGCGGCCAGCGCGTTGAGCAGCTCGCCGCTGACCTCGCTCAAGCCGCGCTCGCCCTGCGCCAGCGTGCCCAGCGCCTCGGGAGCCACGCGCCATGGCAGATCGAAAGGCTCCAGCGCCGCGCTCAGGCAGGCGAGAAAGCGCTGCAGCGGGTCGTCCTCGTCGGCGCTGATCCAGGCCAGCGCGCAGCCTTCGGGCAGGCGGCGGATCGCCTGGGTCAGCGCCGCCGTCTTGCCGTAGCCGGCCGGCGCGAGCAGCAGCGTCAGCGTGGCTTGCTGCAGCGCCCGGGCGAGCGCGTCCTCGAGCGCAGGCCGCCCGACCAGCGCGCTGCGCGGCCGTGGCGGCTGAATCTTTGCCAGCGCGAAGGCGGGCATGGCGCTCGGACCCGACATCGGCGGATTCTGGCGCAGCGCCGCGGGCGAGCGTCGCCGCATGGCTTCGACGAGCCGCGAATGGCTCTTTCGGGCGATGCGCGGCATGGCCCACCCGCGGCAGATTGGGCACAGGCCGCGTCACGCCAGCACCATGCACATCGTCAACCACGCCCACTTGAAGCAGCAGCGCCGTGACGGCGAACAGCAACTGACTGCCGCCGACCGCAGCCTGGGCGTGCAGGGCTTCGAGGTCTGGATGCAGCGTCTCGACCCCGGCGCGCACAGCGTGGAGAAGCAGCACGGCGGCGAGCTGGTGGTGGTGGTGCTGTCCGGCTGCGGCAAGCTGTGGATCGACGGCGGCCCGCAGCGTTTCGCCGCGCCGTGCACGGTGCTGGTGCCGCCGCGCGTGCCCTTCCAGTTCGTCAATCACGGCAGCGAGACGATGCAGATGGTCGCGGTGTGCACGGCCACGCCGCAGCCGCTCGATCCGCCGAGCTGATCGGGCGGGAAGCGCCTGCCGGCTCGCTGTGCATAGCGGCCGGCCGTGAACAGCCAAGTCATTCACCGCAGAGGAACGGAGGACGCAGAGGTTCGCAGAGTCCAAGACAGGCCGCCCGACCTGGCTTGCGTTCCTCTGCGCCAACTCTGCGTCCTCCGTTCCTCTGCGGTGAAGGCTGTTTGAATTCAGGGCGCTTCGCGCCGCGAGCTGCATCTCCCGAGCACGCTGAATACCGTGGCTCCAGCGCGGCAGCGCACGTGGCCCGCCGGGGCGGCCGAACTGGCTCCTACGGGCGATGACTGCGCGGGTGCGGACGGGAACACTGCGAAGCATGTCGAGTTGCCATCGACATGCCGCACCCGACCCGCAAGCAGCACCAAGGACGACCATGACCCGCACCCTGACCCTGACCCGTACCTCGACCCTCACCGGCAGCGCCGCGGCCCAGCCGCGAACCACCCCCCGCGGCAGCGGGCACGGCGCGCCGCGCCTGAACCTGTACGCGCCGATCCACAAGGCGCTGCGCAGCATGATGAGCGACACGCTGGTGCGCATCGGCCGCCTCGACGCGGACGACGCCGAGGATCTGCGGCAGGGCCTGGCGCAGTTCGACGCGCTGCTCGCACTGTGCGAAAGCCACGTGCAGCACGAGAACGACTTCGTGCATCCGGCGATCGAGGCGCGCCGGCCGACGGGCTCGCTGCGCATCGCGCACGAGCACGACGAGCACCTGCAGAGCATCGCCGAACTGCGCGGCGAGGCGGCCACGCTGCGCGCCGCGCCGGCCGAGCTGCGCGCCGCGCTGGCGCTGCGCCTGTACCGCCATCTGGCGCTGTTCGTCGCGGCGAACTTCCAGCACATGCACATCGAGGAGACGGCGCACAACGCGGCGCTGTGGGCGCACTACAGCGACGACGAGCTGATGCAGCTGCACGGCCGCCTGACGGCGTCGATCGGCGCGCGCGAGATGCTCGAAGTCGCGCGCTGGATGGTGCCGGCGCTGAGCCCGGCCGAGCGCGCCGCGGTCGTCGGCGGCATGCAGGCCGAGGCGCCGCCCGAGGCCTTCCTCGGCCTGCTGCTGCAGATCCGGCCGCGTCTGGACGCCTGCGGCTGGAACAAGCTGGCACGTTCCGTCGGCGTGGCGCCGCAACTCGTTCCCGGCGAACCGGAATGAGACGGGCACGACCATGAAGCCGCTGCCTTTCCGCTGGATCACCACCGCCACCGCGCTGCTGGCCGCGGTGGCCGCGGTGGCCGCCCTGTTCGCCACCCTGCCCGCCGCCACCTGAGGAGGTCGAGATGAACACGAACCCGTTCCGCCTCGCCGGCCTCTGCGCCGGCATCACGCTGTTCGCGCTGCTGCATGCCGGCGCCGCCGCCCCCGGGGCCGGGGCCGAGAAGGCGGTACGACCCGAGGCGTCGCAGGTCGAACACGGACGCTACCTGGTGCGCATCGCCGGCTGCAACGACTGCCACACGCCCGGCTACCTGCAGGCCGGCGGCAAGGTGGACGAGAAGCACTGGCTCACCGGCGACGCTTTCGGCTGGCGCGGCCCCTGGGGCACGACCTATGCGACGAACCTGCGGCTGTACGTCGCCGGCATGACCGAAGCGCAATGGCTGCAGCGCGTGGCCAGCATGCGCCCGCGCCCGCCGATGCCCTGGTTCAACGTGCAGGCGATGACCGAGCAGGACCGCAAGGCGATCTTCCACTACCTGCAGTCGCTGGGACCGGCGGGCCAGCCGGCACCGGCCTGGGTGCCGCCCGACAAGCAGCCGCCGCAACCCTTCGCGCAGTTTCCGGGCTGAAGTGCCCGATGCCGCTCAGGCCGACGGCGCCGGCGGCGCCGCCGCCGGGGGCATGTGCAGCACACGCTGCGGATAGGGAATCTGCACGCCCGCTTCGTCGAGCGCTGCGAGCAGCGCAAGATTGACGGCCGAGCGCACGTTGCCCTGGCCGTTCTGCGCGTCGCTGATCCAGTAGCTCAGCGACAGCTCGAGCCCGTCGGCGCCGAAGGCCGTCAGCGACACGCCCGGCTCCGGCTTGGACATCACGCGCGGCACCGCGGCCGCGGCAGCCGCCAGCCTGGGCATCAGCGCGGGCAGGTCGGTGCCGTAGGCCACCTGCACCGAGGTGCTGACGAGCACGTTCGGATCGGCCGGCGGCAGGTTCTCGACGCGCTGCGTGACCAGCATCTCGTTGGGCACGATCGACTCGCGGCCGTTGGCCGCGCGGATCACCGTGTAGCGCGTCTTGATGTCGGTGATGCGGCCCTCGAAGCCGTCGACGCGCACCAGGTGGCCGATGCGCAGCGCGCCCTCGGCCAGCACGACGAAGCCGCTGACGTAGTTGGCGGCCAGCTTCTGCAGGCCCAGGCCGATGCCCACGCCGATGGCGCCGCCCAGCACCGACAGCGCGCTGATCGGGATGCCGACCGCGGTCATCGCCACCAGCGTGCCGATGGTCAGCAAGGCCGCGCGCGTGGCGTTGGCCGCCATCTTGCGTGCCGAGACGATGGGCCCGGCCGCCCGCTTCATCAGCCGCGACTCGATGGTCGCCGACAGCCACAGCACCAGCAGCAGCACCGTGCCGGCGCTCAATGCGCCCTGCAGCATCATCAGCAGCGACACGTCGGCGCCGCCGATGCGCCAGTGCAGCAGGTCCATCTCCTGCAGCAGCCGCGGCAGCACGCCGGTGAGCCACAGCACCAAGCCGATCCAGACGAACCAGGAGACGGTGCGCTCGAGCCGGCGCACCAGCGCCGAGTGCGGGAACGCGGTGTGCAGCACCTGCACGCTGAGGCGGATCAGAACCAGGCTGAACAGGATCGGCAGCGCCAGCCGCAGCAGCCCGACCGGCAGCACCTCCTTCAGCGCCCAGCGCGCCGCCAGGCCGGCGAGCAGCGCCGCCAGCGGGAAGAACACGCCGTCGTAGAGCCGCTTGCCGAACCAGATGCCCGCGTCGCGCGGCTCGCGTCCGCGCACCGCCCAGACCAGCGCATAGGCCGCCGCCAGCGCGCCCAGCAGCACGGCGAACTCGATCGCCACCGCCTGCGGCGTCAGTTCCCCCAGCACCTGCTGCAGCGATGTCAGATTGTCCATGCGTGAATCCTGCGGCGCGGCCGGGCGCGCCGCGGCGCCGCGCTGTGCTCCTCAGAGGTCGGCCAGCACGCGCAGGTGTGCGGCGACGCTGCGCGCCAGCGCGCTCAGGTTGTAGCCGCCTTCGAGGCACGAGACGATGCGGCCTTCGGCATGCCGGTCGGCCACCGCCTTGATGCGCTGCGTGATCCATTCGTAGTCGGCCTCGACCAGGCCGAGCTGGCCGAGGTCGTCCTCGCGGTGCGCGTCGAAGCCGGCGGAGAAGAAGATCATCTGCGGCTTGAACTCCTCCAGCCGCGGCATCCACATCATCTCGATCAGCTCGCGGATCGCCGGGCCGCGGCTGTAGGCCGGCACCGGCAGGTTGATCATGTTCGTGCCCAGCGGCGTGCCGCCGCTGTACGGATACAGCGGGTGCTGGAAGAAGCTGAGCATCAGCACGCGCTCGTCGCCCGCGATGATGTCCTCGGTGCCGTTGCCGTGGTGCACGTCGAAGTCGACGATGGCCACGCGCTGCAGGCCGTGCACGTCCAGCGCGTGGCGCGCGGCGACGCAGACGTTGTTGAAGAAGCAGAAGCCCATCGCCTGGTCGCGCGTCGCATGGTGGCCCGGCGGACGCACCGCGCAAAAGGCGTTGGCGGCGCGGCCGGACAGCACGTCGTCGGTGGCGGCCACCGCCGCGCCGGCCGAGCGCAGCGCGGCCTGCCGCGTGCCGCCGCCGACCACGGTGTCCGGATCGACCGCACGCGGCTCGCCGGCGGCCTCGACCTGCTGCATCAGGTCGATGAGTTCGGCCACGTAGCCGCTGCTGTGCGCGCGCGACAGCTGCTCGGGCGTGACCAGCGGCGCATCGCGGAAGTCCAGCGCGATGTCCAGCCCGGTCGCGCGCAGGTGGTCGGCGATGGCGTCGAGCCGTTGCGGGCACTCTGGGTGGCCCTCACCCATATCGTGCAAACGGCACTCCGTGTGACTGTAGAAGGCGGTGCTCATGCCTGGGACGTCGGGCTTTTGGGTTAAGGTCTGGCGGATGGATTCGAGTGTAGCGCGCCGCATCTCGCGCCTCGTGGACCAGCTCGGCACGGTCATCGTCGGCAAGCGCGCCCAGCTCGAGGACTGCGTGGCCTGCCTGCTGGCCGGCGGGCATCTGCTGATCGAGGACGTGCCCGGCGTCGGCAAGACCACGCTGGCGCATGCACTGGCGGTGTGCCTGGGGCTGAAGTTCTCGCGCGTGCAGTTCACCGCCGACCTGATGCCGTCCGACCTGGTCGGCGTCAGCGTGTTCGAGCGCAGTAAGGAAACCTTCGTCTTCCACCCCGGCCCGGTGTTCGCGCAGGTGCTGCTGGCCGACGAGATCAACCGCGCCGGGCCGAAGACGCAGAGCGCGCTGCTCGAGGCGATGGAAGAGCATCAGGTCTCGGTGGAAAACGAGACGCGCGCGCTGCCGCGGCCCTTCTTCGTCATCGCCACGCAGAACCCGACCGACCAGCTCGGCACCTATCCGCTGCCCGAATCGCAGCTCGACCGCTTCCTGCTGCGCATCACGCTCGGCTACCCCGACCGCGCCTCCGAACGCGCGCTGCTCGTCGGCGAGGACCGGCGCGAGGCCATCACGCGGTTGCCGGCGGTGATGTCGACGGCCGATCTGCAGGCGGCGCAGCAGGCGGTGCGCGCGGTGCTGGCCTCGGAGGCGCTGCTCGACTACCTGCAGTCGCTGATCGCCGCCACGCGCTCGGGCCAGTGGTTCGTCGAAGGCCTGAGCCCGCGCGCCGGCATCGCCGTGCTGCGCGTGGCCAAGGCGCGCGCGCTGATGGCGCAGCGCGACTACGTCGCGCCCGACGACCTGCAGGCGATCCTGCCGCAGGCCATCGCCCACCGGCTGCAGCCGATCGCCGGCGCCGGCCGCGGCGCGATCGAGCAGGTGCGCGCGATGGTCGAGGCCACACCAATCCCGTGATCCCCCCTGCGGCACCCCTGCGGCCTGCGGCCGCGCGCCCAGGGGGGGCGAGCCTGGACGCGAGGGATCGAGTGGACGCCTCGCGCCTGGCGAGCGGCCGGGCGTCCTCGCCCGGCGCGGCCGGCAAGGCCCGCCGGCAGCCCGGCGCCGCCGGTGCCGCAGCGGCCGCTGGATGGACCGGGAAGGAGCGCCGGCGCAGGGGGCTGCGCGGCCGGCTGCGCCGCTGGTGGCTCGGACGGCATCCTCGCACCGACACCTGGAGCCTGAGCCAGCGCAACATCTACATCCTGCCGACCAAGGGCGGCTGGGCCTACGGCGTGACGCTGCTGGCGATGCTGGTGTCGGCCATCAACTACCAGCTGAACCTGGGCTACGTGCTGACCTTCCTGCTCGCCGGCAGCGGGCTGGTGTCGATCCACATGACGCATGCGACGCTGCGCGGGCTGACGCTGCGCCTGCGCCCGCCGGCGCCGGTGTTCGCCGGCGAGCCGGCGCGGCTCGAGGTGGTGATGTCCAGCCCCGGCGGCGCGCGCCACGGCGTGTGCCTGCGCCTGCGCAATCGCGGCCGCCACGGGCGCGACGTCTGGTGCGACGTGCCGGCGCTGGGCCAGGCCAGCGCCAGCCTCAGCATCGTGCCGGCCACGCGCGGCTGGCACGGTGTGCCGGTGCTGGTGGTCGAGACGCAGTTCCCCTTCGGCCTGTTTCGCGCCTGGACGCACTGGCGGCCGGCGAGCCGGGTGCTCGCCTATCCGCAGCCCGAACACCCGGCGCCGCCGCTGCCGCTGGCCGGCAGCGCGAGCGGCGGCACGCCCCAGCCGCGCGCCGGCCAGGGCAGCGAGCTCGACGGCGTGCGCGCCTGGCGCCGCGGCGACAGCCGCCGCCACGTGCTGTGGAAGAAGGCGGCGCGCAGCGGCCAGCTGGTCAGCCGCGAGACCACGACCGAACACAGCCGCGAGCTCTGGCTGGACTGGCAGTCGGCGACGGGCGGCACCGAAGGGGCCGATGCCGAGACCCGGCTGTCCCGGCTCACCGCCTGGCTGCTGGCAGCCGAGGCGCAGGGGCTGGTCTACGGCCTGAAGCTGCCCGGCCGGCAGTTCGCGCCCGGCCGCGGCGAGCTGCACCAGCGCCAGCTGCTGCGCGAGCTGGCGCTGTGGAACTGAAGCGCCGCCGGCTGGCCGCGCCGGCATGGCCCGGCTGGCGCCACCTGCCGCGCGACAGCCGCGACACCTTGTTCCTGCTGGCAGTGATCGGCTGGACCGTGCTGCCGCATGCCGCGCACCTGGCGCCGTGGTGCATCGCGCTGACCGCGCTGATGCTGCTGTGGCGCGGCCTGCTGGCACTGAGCAACGCGCCGCTGCCCAGCCGCTGGGCGGTGGCGGGCGTGCTGCTGATCGCCGTGGCGCTGACGCTGTGGACCGAACGCTCGCTGTTCGGCAAGGAAGCCGGCGTGACCATGCTGGTGGTGCTGATGTCGCTGAAGACGCTGGAGCTGCGTGCGCGGCGCGACGCGCTGGTGGTGTTCTTCCTCGGCTTCTTCCTGGTGCTGACCAACTTCCTGTACTCGCAGTCGCTGCCCACCGCGGCGGCGATGCTGCTGTCGGTGTGGGGCCTGATGACGGCGCTGGTGCTGGCGCACATGCCGGTGGGCAAGCCGCCGCTGCGGCAGGCGGGCGCGCTGGCGGCGCGCGCCGCGCTGTTCGGCGCGCCGCTGATGGTGGCGCTGTTCCTGCTGTTTCCGCGCGTCGGCCCGCTGTGGGGCGTGCCGCAGGACGCCAGCGGCAAGACCGGGCTGTCGGGCTCGATGCAGATGGGCGCGATGGCGCAGATCGCCAACGACGACACCATCGCCTTTCGCATCCGCTTCGACGGCGCGCCGCCACCGCCGCAGGCGTTGTACTTCCGCGGGCCGGTGCTGTCGCGCTTCGACGGGCGCGAATGGACGCGGCCGCCGGGCAGCGAGCCGCTGGCGCCGCGCCAGCGCGCCGAGATGCGCCTGCTCGGCCAGCCGCTGCGCTACGAAATGACGCTCGAACCCAGCCGGCTGGCGCTGCTGCCGCTGCTGGAGCTGAGCCCCGAGCGCAGCGACGCGGCGCCGCTCGTCGAGAGCCTGCGCGCCTGGCAGCGCGGCGACCTGCAGTGGCAGACCGAACGGCCGGTGGCCGAGCGGCTGCGCTTCGAGGCGCAAGCCTGGCCGCTGCACCGCCACGGCCCGACGCAGATGACGCCGGCACTGCAGGAGCAGCTGCGCCTGCCCGCGGACTACAACCCGCGCACGCTGGCCTGGGCCGCCGAGCTGCGGCGCCGGCCGCAGCTGGCGCAGGCCGACGCGCGCGCGCTGGTCGGCGCGGTGCTCGAACACCTGCGCCAGGGCGACTACCTGTACACGCTCGAACCCGGCAGCTACGGCAAGCACGCGGTCGACGAATTCTGGTTCGACCGCCGGCTCGGCTTCTGCGAGCACTTCGCCGCCAGCCTGGTGGTGGTGCTGCGTGCCATGGACGTGCCCGCACGCATCGTCACCGGCTACCAGGGCACCGACCCGCGGCCGGTGGACGGTTACTACATCGTGCGCCAGAGCCATGCCCACGCCTGGGCCGAATACTGGCAGCCGGGCGAGGGTTGGGTGCGCGTCGACCCGACCGCCGCCGTGTCGCCCGAACGCGTGCTGCGCAGCAGCCAGCTCGCGCCGCGGCAAGGCGTGGTGGCCGACGCGCTGGGCAGCGTCAGCCCGCAGCTGCTGGCCGAACTGCGCAGCCTGTTCGAAGCCGCCGGCAACCGCTGGAACCAGTGGGTCATGAACTACTCGCGCCGCCAGCAGTTCGAGTTGCTGCAAAGCCTGGGCGTGGACGCGCCCACCTGGCAGGACCTGGCGCTGGCGCTGATCGGCCTGCTCTGCGCCGGCAGCCTGGCCGGCGCCGGCTGGGCGCTGTGGGACCGCCACCGGCAGGACCCGTGGCAGCGGCTGCAGCGGCGCATCCAGCAGCGGCTGGCGCAGCTGCAGGTGAACGTGCTGCCGCACGACCCGCCGCGGCGCCGCGCCGAGCGCGTGCGCGAACGGCTGGGTGCGGCCGGCGAGCCGCTGGCGCTGCAGCTCGAAGCGCTGGAGCGTGCGCGCTATGCGCACGCCGGCCGCGCCGAGCCGGTGCGCGGCTGGTGGCAGCGCTTCGCCGTGCTGGCGGCCGCAGCCGGCCGCCGATAATTGCGCATGATCGCTCTCGCCTGCCGGCTGCTGCCGGTGCTGTGTCTGGCACTGCTGCTGCCGCACGACGCCGCCGCGCGCAAGCCGAAGACGCGCGACACGGCCGTCGCCAATGCCGGTTCGGCCACTGCCGAAACTTATGCGCAACGCCAGGACGTGCGCGAATTCGCCTTGCAGCTCGCCGAACGCCGCGAACTGCCGCCGCCATGGGTGCAGGCGCAGCTGGCGCAGGCGCGGCTGCAGCCCACGGCGCAGCGGCTGATGATGCCGCCGCCGGCCGGCACGGCCAAGAACTGGGCCGCCTACCGCGAGCGCTTCGTCGAGCCGCAGCGCATCATGGCCGGCGAGCGCTTCTGGCAGGACAACGCCGACTGGCTGCAGCGCGCCGAGGAGCGCTTCGGCGTGCCGGCGCAGATCATCGTCGGCATCGTCGGCGTCGAAACCTTCTACGGCCGCATCACCGGCAACTTCCGCGTGCTGGACGTGCTGACGACGCTGGCCTTCGACTTTCCTGCAGGGCGCAGCGACCGCAGCGCCTTCTTCCGCAGCGAGCTGGAGGAATTCCTGGTCTGGTGCCGGCGCGAAGGGCTGGACTGCGCGGCGCCCAAGGGCTCGTTCGCCGGCGCGATGGGGCTGCCGCAGTTCATGCCCGGCAGCATCAACCGCTGGGCGGTGGACTTCGACGGCGATGGCCACATCGACCTGAACGGCAGCGCCGCCGACGTCATCGGCAGCGTCGCCAACTACCTGGCCGCGCACGGCTGGCAGCGCGGCATGCCCATCACCTTCGAAGTGGCGGTGCCGGTGGACACCCGTGCCCGCGCAACCCTTCTGGCGCCCGACATCCTGCCCAGCTTCAGCGCCGAACAGATGGCCGCGCTCGGCGCCGAGCTCGACGCCGCCGGCCGCGCCCACGAAGGCCCGCTGGCGCTGGTCGAACTGCAAAACGGCGATGCCGCGCCCAGCTTCGTCGCCGGTACGCAGAACTTCTATGCGCTGACGCGCTACAACTGGTCGAGCTATTACGCGATGGCGGTGATCACGCTCGGCGAGGCGGTCAAGCGGCAGCTTTGAGCGCGTCCGCCGGTCAGCCGCCGACGTCCGGGCTGGGCGCCACGCCCTGCTCGCGCGCCGCCTGCTCCTGCACCTGCAGCGAGCGTTGGTAGGCCGGCCGCTCGCGCAGCCGCTGCCAGTAGGCGGCCACCGCGGGCGTGAAGCGCGGTCTCATGCCAAGGATGTCGGCCAGCATCAGCGCGTAGCCGACCGAGATGTCCGCCGCGGTGAAGCGCCCGGCCGCCAGGAACTCGCCCTGCTGCAGCCGCGGCTCCAGCGTGCGCAGCCGCGCCAGGAACCACTTGGCATAGTCCTCGGCCACCTGCGGCTGGCGGCGCTCCTTCGGCTCGAGGCGGCTGTAGCGCAGCACCAGCGTCTGCGGAAAGGTCAGCGTCGCCTCGCCGAAGTGCAGGAAGTTCAGGTAGTCGGCAAAACCCGGCTCGTCGGGCTCGACGTTCAGCGCGCGCGGCGAATGTCTGACCGCCAGGTATTGGCAGATCGCCGCCGACTCGGTGAGCCTGGAGCCGCCGTCGAGCAGCAGCGGAATCGTGCCCAGCGGATTGACTTCCAGATACTCGGGCTTCAGGCCGCGCGGCGGGAACGGCAGCATCCTCAGTTCGCAGGCCAGGCCGATCTCCTCGATCGTCCACAGGGCGCGGAACGAACGGGCGCTGAGGCAGTGGTACAGGGTGATCATGCGTTGGGTGACGGTCGTTTGGCGAGAAGCGCGCGGGCCACGCGCGAGGCCGGTGCGCGCTGCAGCTGCGCACTGATCCAGGCAGCCGTGTCGACCAGCCGTTCGAGCTCAATGCCGGTGTCGTGGCCCAGGCCGTGCAGCAGGTAGACGACGTCCTCGGTGGCGGCGTTGCCGGTGGCGCCCTTGGCGTAGGGGCAGCCGCCGAGGCCGCCGACCGAGGCGTCGAAGCAGCGCAAGCCGAACTGCAGCGAGGCATAGACATTGGCCACCGCCATGCCGTAGGTGTCGTGATAGTGCCCGGCCAAGCGCTCGGCCGGCACGCGCGCCGCGACCGCTTCGAGCATGCGCTGCACCGAGGCCGGCGTGCCCACGCCGATGGTGTCGCCCAGCGAGATTTCGCGGCAACCGATGTCGACCAGCCGCTGCGCGACTTCGGCCACCTTGGCCGGCGCGACGGCGCCTTCGTAGGGGCAAGCGATGACGCAGGACACGTAGCCGCGCACTTCGACTCCGGCCGCGCGCGCGGCGCTCATTACCGGCAGGAAGCGCTCGATCGACTCGGCGATGCTGCAGTTGATGTTCTTGCGCGAGAAGGCTTCGGAGGCCGCGGCGAACACCGCCACCTGCTCGGCGCCGGCGGCGCGCGCCGCCTCGAAGCCCTGCAGGTTCGGCGTCAGCACCGGGTAGCGCACGCCGGGGCGGCGCTGCAGCGCGCGCATCAACTCGGCATGGTCGCCCATCTGCGGCACCCACCTGGGCGACACGAAGGAGGTGGCCTCGATCTCGCGCAGGCCCGCGTCGGCCAGGCGCTCGATCAGTTCCAGCTTGGTGGCCAGCGGCACCACCTGGGCCTCGTTCTGCAGGCCGTCGCGCGGCCCCATCTCGACGATGCGGATGCTGCTCACTGGACGACCCTGCGCACTTCGTGCTCCGGGATGAGCACTTGGGAGCGGCCCGGCGTGCTCA
>OEIU01000812.1_pt1 | contig 24929 bp, 22 predicted proteins | sample 1539221 | NCBI WGS metagenome assembly OEIU01 (sample SAMN03792071, study PRJEB22550) | activated sludge metagenome | feature: wastewater treatment plant; material: activated sludge; isolation source: Wastewater treatment plant of a petroleum refinery complex | place: Argentina: Zarate | collected...
CGATTCAGCGCCAACACGATCGGCTGGCCGCGTCGCACGAGCTCGAGGACCAGGCCGCGTATTTCGCCACGCTCTCGCGCGCGCCGGTCAGCAGGTTGAACAGCGCCGTCTTGCCGGAGTTGGGGTTTCCGACCAGCGTGATGCGGGGCAGGGCGTGCAACGCGGGGCTCACGCCGGCCCCCGGTTCGGCTCGGCACCGGGTTCGATCAGGACACAACGGGCTTGACCAGACGCAGCGCGAACATCGCTTCGCCGACGCGCACTGCCAGCGGTTCGCGCCGGCGCGGACCCTTCTAAACGACTTCCACGGGTCCGCTGGGCAGAAAGCCGAACTCCGCCAATCGATCGACGACGGCCCGTCGATGCGGTCACGGCACAGACCCGAGACCGACGCCTGTGCGCCCGGCAGGAGTTCGGCCAGCGAGATCGGGGTGTTGGTCACGTTGCGCGGGCGTGCGACGGATCGCATTGGCGCGCAAATGCGAATGGTTCGTACTCATTGTGCGTCGTCCGTACGCGGGGGATCGATCCCTCGCGCGGCCCAACTGGCTGGCCGTTCACGGCGCACCGACGTCGCGTGATGCCGACAAGTCGCTCGCAGGAGAATCCGGATGTGCACCCACGTCGCGCCTTCAACGACGGGTTCGGCAGCTCGGTGCAACGAGGGCAGGGGCCTTCGTCCCGCGTGCGCACCCGCCTGCGCGGTCGAAGGTCGGGTGCACCGCGACGCGACTGCCCACGAGGTTCCCGCGAAGGCGGGCGGCCTGTCATTGGATTTCGCTATGTGAACGCTTCTTGCCGATTCTTGACACTGCGCGGGTAGGCGATAACGATGAACGTCACGGTCTGGTCGCAACCTCCACGGCATGTCGTTCTCGGCCGGAGCCGGTTGCGACGGCCGGACCAATCCATCCGTCAGGTCGCGGTGGCGAATCGAGCGTCGGAGGTGGGCATGAAGCTTCGGAAGAGCGTCAAGGATTTGTGCGAGGAAGCCGACGCACAGATCGAAACATGGGACGTGGTGACGGCGATCGCGCATCATGGACGCCCCGACGTGCTGCTCGTGGACATTCGCGATGTCCGCGAGCTCTGGCGTGACGGTGGCATTCCGGGTGCGCTGCACGCACCGCGCTGCATGCTGGAATTCTGGATCGACCCGGAAAGCAAGTACGCGAAACCGATCTTCCAGTCGGGCAGGCGCTTCGTCTTCTTCTGCGCGGGAGGGCGGCGCTCGGCGCTCGCGACCAAGACCGTGCAGGACATGGGTCTCGGCCCCGTCTGCCACATTCGCGGTGGATACCGCGCCTGGAAGGACGCCGGCGGCCCTACCGTGCGCATCGAACCGAAGGCAGCGGCGGATCCGCAGGGTTCGACGTCGCCGTCGGGCTAGCGAGTCGGTACGTGCCAGGCGTGCACGACGTGCCGGCTTCGATGCGTCCAAGACGCGGCCTCGCGAGTCGGCGGGTGCCCGCCGGGCATGTCTTGCGCATTGGTGGCTTTCGCCATGCAAACGCTAGTCGCCTTTCTGTTGACGGCGTCGGATCCCACGGCAACCATCGGAACAAGCCGGAGCTGCAGGCGGGTCGAGTGACCCGCCGTCATGTTCGGTGCGTCATGGCGGCACTGTCGCCACTTCACTTCACAGAGGAGATAGAAGCGTGGCCAGTTACGTTCGCTACATGGATCGAACGCGCGAGTACTACACCAGGCGAGGATACGACCAGGCATACAAGTGGGCGCACTTCGAAGACGTTCCGTTCACGCCCTTGAAGAAGCCCCTGAGCGAGTGTCGCGTCGCGCTGATTTCGACCAGCGAGATCGCGGTGCGAGATGTCGACAGAGAGGGCGGCGCGGAGATGATGTCCAACCTGGGCGGGGTCTACTCGATTCCGTCCGACGTGCCCCTCGAGCGTCTCTACAGTACTTCACACAGCTACGACCGCGCCGCGACGACTCTCGACGACGTCGACGCGTACTTCCCGATCTCGGCAATGCGGGCCGCCCGCGAGTCGGGGCGAATCGGAGAAGTCACCCGGCGGTTCCACGGCGTCTATAACGCGTACAGCCAGCGAATCACCCGCGAACGCGACGCGATCGAGGTCGTGCGGCGCTGCCGCGAGGACGGGGCAGACGTCGCCGTTCTCGTCCCGGTGTGACCGGTGTGTCACCAGACCGTGAGTCTGGTCGCACGCGCTTTGGAAGAGCACGGTATTTCGACAGTGATTCTTGCGACAGCACGCGACATCGTCGAGCACTGCGGAGTGCCCCGACTCGTTCATGTGGACTTCCCGCTAGGCAGTCCCTGCGGCGAACCCCACAACCCGGAGCAGCAGCGAGCCATTCTCGAGGTTGCGATGAAGTTGCTGGAAACCGCGTTCGTCCCGAGAACGACGGTTCAGGCCCCCTTCAAGTGGAGCAAGGGAGACGCCTGGAAGGACCTCGTGTTCACCGAGGAGCAGCCCTTCCAGACGCCCGAGGTCGAGCAGCGCTGGAACGAGAAGAAAGAGCTCTACAAGAAGCTCAAGACCGAAGGAAAACTGTAACGTCGATGGCCCCGGAATAGATCGTGTGCTCGACGCCCTTCAGTGCGCCCGGGACCCGGGCGCTCATGGTTCGCCGGTGCTCGAAGTGAGCGGGGGATCCCAGCCGGGTGACGCGCTCGCACCCGGGGCGCTTTCCCGGATTCCGGGGCATGGCAGCCGATGAAGTTTCTCGGAAAGGAAGCACCGTGGGCGCTGCTCGTGTCCGGCAGACGGGCGCAGCGCCCACCTCCCCGACTCGCTCGAGACTGGCCCGACTGCCAGGCCTGTCAGGAGACATGTCGTGCGGCCTGATGCGCTAGGCGGCATCCGGATTCTCGAACTGGGGCGGGTGCCCCCGGCAGAGATCCCCGGGATGATGCTTTCGGACATGGGGGCCGATGTCGTCAAGATCGAGACACCCGCGCGCGAGCAGCATCTCGCGCCCGATCAGCGCCGGGATGCCGCGTTCTCGTACACGAATCGCAACAAGCGCTCGATCGTGCTGGACATGAAGTCCGAGCGGGGTGCCGAGCTGTTCCGGCAACTCGCGGCAGGCGCGGACGTGATCATCGAGGGCTTCCGGCCAGGCGTGATGGCGCGACTCGGTGCCGGATACGAAGCGGTTCGGGAGTTCAACCCCAGGATCGTCTACTGTTCGATCTCGGGTTTTGGACAGGATGGGCCGTACCGCACGCAGCCGGCGCACGACCTGAACTTCCTGGCGCTCTCCGGCGCGCTCGGGATCATCGGGCAGGAGGGCGATGCACCGAGCATCCCGCTCAATCTCGTCGCCGACAACGGGGGCGCCGCGCTTCACGCGACACTCGGAATCATGCTCGCGCTGTTTGCCCGGGAGAGGTCCGGGCATGGTCAGTATGTGGACGTTTCGTACCTCGACGCGACCATCGCCCTGCTCGCGGCCACGCCCAATCTTCGACGCTACTTCTCGTCGGGCGCTGCACCCAGGCGCGGCGCCGGTGTGTTCTCCGGAGCGTATCCGTACTACTCGATCTATGACACGCGGGATGAGAAGCAGCTGACGGTGGCCTGCTCGGAGCCGTGGCTCTGGGAGAAGTTCTGCCGGGCAATCGGACGGCCCGACTTCGTGCGGTACGGCAGGCAAACCGAACACTACGGCCGTGCGCCCAACGAAGAGGAAGCGGCTGTCCGCCTGCAGGTCGCCGAGATCATGCGAGAGCGAGACCGGGACGACTGGAGCGAGATGCTGATCCTTGCCGACGCCTGCGTGGGCAAGGTCTACAGCATCGACGAGATGGTCCTGGACCAGCAGGTGCTGCACCGTCGGATGGTCGTGGATCTGCCCCATCCGGAGTGGGGGCCGGTGCGGCAGTTCGGAAGCCCGATCAAGTTCTCGGAAAATCGAGCGGAGCCGCGCACGGCTGCACCGGCTCCGGGAGAGCACACGGACGAGGTCTTGCGGCAGCTTGGCCTGACGCAGACCCAGATCAACCAGTTGCGCGAGAGAGCGATCGTGGCCTAGCGCCGGCGCGCGTTCACTAGACAGGGAGCAGGAAATGAACTCTGAACGTCGAGCATTCAATGCCGCCTTGGCGTCTGCGGCGCTGCTCGGGGCTCTCCAGGCAAGAGCCCAGAGCTTCCCCGATCGTCCGGTCCGGCTGATTTGTCCCTATGGGCCAGGGACGGTCAGCGACCGGCTCAGTCGTGCCCTCGGCCAACAGCTCAACGCCGGGTGGGGGCAGCCTGTAGTCGTCGAAAACGTCACGGGCGCCGGAGGCGTGATCGGCATCCAGGCGCTGGCCAAGAGTCCTCCGGACGGCCACGCGATCGCGATGATCGCCAGCAATTTCGCGATGAACCCGGCGGTCTACCCGAGGCTCTCCTACGACACGTTCAACGACTTCAAGCCGGTCGTTCACCTCACGTTCAACCACTTTGCCTTCGTCGTCCATCCGTCCTTTCCTGCCCGGACGCTCGAGGAATTCGTCGCACTCGCGAGAGCGAAGCCGGGGACGATCGATTTCGCGTCGAGCGGCACGGGCGGCTCGCCTCATCTTGCGGTCGAGCTGCTGGCCTATCTCGCCAAGATCAAGCTCACGCACATTCCGTACAAGTCCAACGGACAGGCCGTCACCGACGTTCTCGGAGGAACGGTTCCCATGATGGCCACTTCGGTCTCCACCCTGCTGCCGCACATCCGCCAAGGCAAGCTCCGGGCGCTCGCGGTGACCGGCAGCAAGCGCTCGCCGCTGCTGCCGGACGTGCCTACCGCCGCGGAGGCGGGCGTGCCCGGCTACGAGATGAAGAACTGGAACGGCATCATCGTCTCGTCCGGCGTGTCCGACGCAGTCGTCGGCAGGCTACAGAAGGACATCACGGGGATCTTCGAGCGTGCCGACTTCAAGGCCCAGGTCGACGCGATGGGCGCCGAAGTCGAACTGCTCGGGCCCGCCGATTTCGGCCGGCGGCTCCGCGACGAGGTGGCGATGTGGCAGCGCGTCGTGAAGGAATCCGGCCTCAAGTTCGATTGAGACACCGCTTCGGGAGCCGGGTGTCCGTTCTCGGGCAGGCCGAACCACGTCGCGTCGCGGGCTCGACGATTTCTTTTCAAGTGCAAGGAACCCAGAGTGTCGCAAGATCATGAAGCTCACGGCAGCGAAACCCTCGAGCAACTCACGTCGGCCGTGAGGCGTTTCGTACGCGAGGAATTGCTGCCTGCCGAACAGCAGGTCGAGGAAGAGGACGAGATTCCCGAAGGTATCATCGACCAGCTCAAGGCGCTGGGGCTGTTCGGAATGACCATCCCCGAGGAGTACGGTGGGCTCGGATTGTCCATGTACGAAGAGGCCAACGTCGTGTTCGAGATCGGCTATGCCTCTCCCGTCTTCAGGTCGTACTTCGGCACCAGCAACGGCGTCGGAACGCTCGGCATCATCATCGACGGCACGGCCGAGCAGCGGCGCCGATATCTGCCACGGATTGCCACGGGCGACCTCGTGACGTCCTTCTGCCTGACCGAACCCGACGCCGGATCCGACGCGGCGTCACTGACGACGCGCGCGGTGCGGGACGGCGATCACTACGTCATCACGGGCACGAAGCGGTTCACGACGAATTCGCCCCAGGCAGGAATATTCACGGTCTACGCGCGAACCGGGCGCAGGGAGGACGGACCCGGCGGCATTTCGGCGTTCCTCGTCGAGCGTGAAACGCCCGGAATCACGGTCGGGCCCAGGCATCGAAAAATGGGATTCCGTGGCGCCCACACTGCGGACGTCGTGTTCGAGAACTGCCGCGTTCCGGCTTCTGCTCTTCTTGGCGGGAGGGAGGGGATCGGCTTCAAGAACGCCATGAAGTCGCTGGACCATGCCAGGATCCACATGGGCGCGGTCGCCGTCGGCCTTTCCCAGCGGATCATCGACGAGGGGGTACGGTATGCGATGGAGCGTCGACAGTTCGGCAAGCCGATCGCTCACTTCCAGCTGATGCAAGGCATGCTTGCCGACTGCGCGACGGAGGCATTCGCCGCGCGAGCGATGGTCGAGAAGGCCGCGCGTGACAAGGACGCCGGAATCAGGATCACCAAGGAGTCCGCTTGCTGCAAGTACTTCGCCACCGAAGCACTCGGACGGATCGCCGACAGGGTCGTACAGATCCATGGGGGGTATGGGTATCTGAAGGAATATGCAATCGAACGGCTTTACCGCGATTGCCGGTTGCTGCGAATCTACGAGGGAACGAGTCAGATCCAGCAGCTGATCATCGCACGGGAAATGCTGAAAGAAGCGGGCGCCTAGATGCGTTCGCACCAATGAGGAGATGACAATGAAGAGGCAGCTTACTACGCTCGTCGCGGCGTGCGTCCTGGCCTTGTCCGCGGCGCAGGCTTATGCGCAGAGCTATCCGAACCGCCCGGTTCGATGGCTGATTCCGTACTCGGCCGGAGGTCCTGCCGATCTGCTGGCGCGGGCCGTCGCGCCCAAGCTGTCCGAACAGCTCGGCGTGCCGGTCATCGTCGAGAACCGGACTGGCGCTGGAGGCAGCATCGCAATGGAAGCAGTCGCGAAGTCGGCGCCGGATGGCTACACCATCGGCCTCGGTCTGACCGGCACCCACATGATCAATCCGTTTCTCTACGCGAAGCTGCCCTATGATCCGCTGAAGGACTTCAGCCCGGTCACGCCGCTGGTGTCGTACACCAACGTCCTGCTGGTGACGGCTGACCTGCCGGTCAAGACGGTGTCCGACCTGGTCGCGTATCTGAAGGCCAACCCGAACAAGGGCACCTTCGCTTCAGGGGGGAGGGGAACGAGCAATCACCTGCAGGGCGAATTGCTGAGCTCCCTGACCAAGACCTCGATGCTGCACGTGCCCTACAAGGGCAACGCGCAGGGAATCGTCGATGTCGGTTCGGGCAACGTCACCTGCATGTTCGACATCCTGGCGACAGGGCTGGCCCATGCAAAGCTCGGCAAGGTCCGGGCCATCGCGGTTTCGGGCATGAAGCGAAGCCCGTATGCGCCGGAGATTCCCACCCTCGCGGAGTCGGGCGTCGCAGGGTACGACGAGGCCGGTGCGGATCTCTGGATCGGCGTGTTCGCGCCGCCGGGAACGCCGAAGCCGATCGTCGATCGCCTCTATCGGGAACTGGACAAGGCGATGAAGACGCCCGAAGTCGCCGAACGTGTCCGCGGGCTGTACTACGACACGTGGACGCTTGCGCCCGACGAATTCGCGGCGTACTTGCGCACCGACTTCGAGAAATGGCGCAAGGTGACCGCCCTGGCGGGGCTGAAGCCGGAATGAGTGGGCCGCTCTCGGGCACCCGGGTGGTCGATCTCACCAGTGTGGTAATGGGGCCATACGCCACCCAGATACTCGCCGACTATGGTGCCGACGTAGTCAAGGTCGAGTCGCCCGATGGCGATGTCATGCGCCTCGCGGGCCCCATGCGTCATCCACGCATGGGGCATCTCTTTCTGAACACGAACCGCAACAAGCGCTCGGTCGTCATCGACCTGAAGCATGAAGAGGGGCGCGCGGTCCTGCTCGAGTTGGCGCGCAACGCCGACGCGTTGGTCTACAACATCCGGCCCCAGGCCATGGCGCGCCTGGGTCTGTCGTACGAGGATGTCTGCGCGGTCAATCCGGGGATCATCTACGTCGGAGCTTTCGGATTCAGCCAGCGAGGACCGTACGCGGCGCGACCAGCCTACGACGACCTGATCCAGGGCATGTCCGGCATACCATGGCTCGTCGAGGCCGCCGGCGCAGACGAGCCACGATATGCACCGGTCATTCTGGCCGACCGGATGGTGGGGCTGCAACTCGCGGTCGCGATCACCAGTGCCCTCTTGCACCGTGCTCGCACGGGCCGGGGCCAGCGAGTCGACGTCCCCATGTATGAGGGTCTCGTGTCGGTGGTGCTTGGCGAGCATCTCGGGGGCCGGATGTTTCATCCACCCGAAGGGCCGGCCGGCTACCAGAGAAGTCTGTCGCGCAACCGTCGCCCGTATCGCACGCTCGACGGTCATGTGTGCGTCATGATCTACACGGACAAGCACTGGAGGCGGTTCTTCGAGGCAATCGGAAAGTCCGAGATGTTCGAGTCCGATTCGCGCTTTTCGACGCACGGCGAACGGACGCGGTGCGTCGACGAAGTCTATGGCTTCCTCGCGGAAGTGATCGCGACCCGCAGCACGGACGAGTGGCTGGAATTGTTCGATCTCGCCGACATACCGGCGGCGCGGATGTATTCGATGGAAGACATTCTCGCGGACGAACACCTCTCGGCCATCGACTTCTTCCAGTGCCGAAGCCATCCGACGGAGGGACCGATCACCATGGTCGCCGTCCCGACGGAGTGGTCGGATTCTCCTCCGGCCCCCATTCGTCATGCCCCCGGCCTGGGTGACGACACGGTCGAAGTGCTCAGCGAGGCCGGCTACACCGCGGAAGACATCGAGCGGTTGCTCTCGCAAGGAGCCATTCGGCAGTCTTCGCGGTAGTGCCCGGGCGGAGCTTCATCGCGCGACCGCTGTCGAGCCGGAGAATTCGCGTGCACGTCGCGTCACTGTGTTTTGACATGCGAATGCTAGAGCGGAACCATTGACACTCGCGCGGCCGCCTAGCGATGATCGGCGATCACTTTGCAGCGGGCGGGCCGGCGTCTCCGGACGCACGCTGCGATCGACGGATGCAAGGCCCAGTTTCAGGAACATCGCGATGACGGAACACGCAGGACGTGGCAGCGGACAAGACACCATGCCGAATTCCACTGATCGGCTCGAGACGCGCGTGACGCGCGTGTTCGGAATCCGTTATCCGATCATTCAAGGTGGCCTTGCGCGGGTCGCCCGGGCCGAATTGGCGGCGGCGGTATCCAATGCAGGAGGCCTCGGCCAGATCGCGATGGCAGGCGTGGGAACGACGCCTGAGCTGATGCGTGCGGAGATTCGCAAGGCGAAGGCCCTGACCGATGCGCCTTTCGCCGTCAACTTCCCGATCGGACATCTGAACATCGATCCGCATCTGGACGTCGTGGTCGAAGAGGGGGTCGCGGCGGTGTCGCTGACCAGGGGCGATCCCCGGCCGGCAATCCGGAGGCTGGCTGGAACCGGAATCCGCGTGCTCGTCCTGGTGTCGGGACCGGAGCAGGCCAGGAAGGCCGAACAGGCGGGTGCCGACGCGGTTGCCACCGTAGGCTATGAAGGTGGCGGCCATCTCGGGCGCGGCGACCTCACGACGTTCGTTGGCGTTCCGCTGGTGGCCGATGCGCTCAGCATCCCGTTCGTCGCCGGCGGTGGGGTGGCGGACGGACGCGGATTGGCAGCGGCCCTCGCGCTTGGTGCCGACGGCGTGGAGATCGGCACCCGATTCATTGCGGTGCGCGAGGCGTTTGCGCACGACAAGTACAAGGCTGCGCTGCTGCGCGCGACGAACACCGTCATCGTGAAGCGCCTGCTGGATCAACCGGGGCGGGCGCTCGCGAATCAATGGACGCGTGACTACCTGGAAGCCGAGGCCAGAGGTACTCCCCGCGACGAATTGCTCGACATGGTGAAGGCGGAAGCAAACGAGCGTGGCGTCTACCACGGCGACGTGGACGGCAGTCTGCTGTGGGCCGGACAGGGCGCCGCATTGATCGAAGACATACCGACGGCCAGGGAACTCATCGAGCGGATGGTCGCCGAGGCCCGGACCAGTGCGTCCAGGCTCTGGTCATTGGCGGACGGCCATCCGCCGGTCACGTCCGATCGAGTCCAGAAGTCGCTGCAGATCGGGTGATCGTGACCATGACTGGACCGCTGTCCGGTGTCCGTGTGCTCGACCTGACCTCGACGATCATGGGGCCGTATTCGACCCAGATACTGGGCGATATGGGCGCAGACGTGATCAAGGTCGAAGCCCCGGAAGGCGACGTCATGCGCGGGCAGGGCAGCGCCCGCGCGCCCGGCATGGGACCCGTGCACCTTGCGTTGAACCGCAACAAGCGAAGCCTGGTCCTCGATCTGCAGCAGGAAAGCGCGCGACGCGCATTGCTCAGGCTCGCACGAACCTCCGATGTGTTCGTGCACTCGATGCGCCCGGGGGCCATCGCGCGCCTCGGCCTGGGCTACGAGCAACTGCGCGAGATCAATGCGCGGATCGTCTATTGTCGCGCGGTCGGCTTTGGCGCCGACGGCCCCTATGCAGAGCGACCCGGATACGACGACCTGATGCAGGGCCTCTCGGGAATGTGCGCGCTGAACACGGTTCTCGCCGGCGAGCCACGCTACACACCCACGGCGATCGCCGACAAGGCGGTGGGCTTGACCGTCGCCTATGCGCTTCTGGGCGCGCTCTACCACGCCCAGCGAACGGGCCAGGGCCAGTGCGTCGAAGTCCCGATGTTCGAGTCGATGGTGTCGTTCCTGATGGTCGAGCACCTGGGCGACAAGACCTACGACTTCGACCACGGAGACTTCGGTTACCCGCGACTTCTGAGCCCGAAGCGCAAGCCGTTCGCGACGAAGGACGGCCACCTGTGCGTGCTGCCATTTACGGATCGACACTGGCGCGACTTCGCTGCCCTGGTGGGCCGTCCCGACTGGGCGACCGACGCACGCCTCTCGACCGTCAAGGCGAGAGGCGAGAATTTCGAGTTGCAGTATTCCCTGATGGCCGAAGCGTTGCGGGAACGCCCCAGTGCGGAGTGGCTCGCGGACATGGAGCGTCTCAGCATCCCTGCGGCGCCTGCAGTCCGCATGGCCGATGTCTTCGCTGATCCGCACCTGTCGGCTACGAAGACGTTCACGCAGGTCGAGCAGCCCACCATCGGCAAGGTGACCCAGATCAAGCCGCCCGTGACATTTTCGGCCACGCCTTCGAGCATCCGGCGTCCGGCACCCAGACTCGGCGAGCACAGCGAGGAGATTCTGAGAGAGGCGGGCTTGACGGAATCCGAGATCGCCGAGATGAAATCCTCCGGTGCATGCGTCTGACGCATCGGAGTCGAGATGACCCGAACCCCCAATGCGAGGAGAACATCAGCAATGCCAGACGCCAGCAGTGCGGCCCAGACCGGAGAGTCCTGCGACTGGCCGGGACTCGTCGACGAACTCAACCGGCTCCTGCGCCTGAAGACCACCCCGATCGGAATGAAGTTGTTCGAGCGTGTGGAGGACATGCAGGCCATTCCGAAGATCCGCCGGCCCGGCGCCATTCACACCACCGACCAGATCGTTGCGCAGGCAGCGCGTCTCGGTTTTACGATCGGCATCACGCGCGACGACCTCGTGGGCCCACAGTGCGCGACGGTCATCGGCCTGCATCCACGCGATGACGAGTGGCTCTCGGGCAAGAAGATGGCCGGCGTCTGGTACGCGACCGTTCCCGACGCGTCCGCGCACCAGCATGCGATGAACGTCGTTCCGCACGGCAAGTACGAGGCGTTGGCCGTTTCCCCCTTGGCCAGCGGCCGACTCGATCCGCCGGACATCTGCCTGATCTATGGCACGCCCGGACAGATGATCATCTTCATCAATGGTCTCCAGTGGACCGAATACAGGAAGTTCGACTGGAGCGTCGTCGGCGAATCGTCATGCGCCGATTCCTGGGGGCGCGCGCTCGCGACGGGCGAGCCAAGCCTCTCGCTGCCGTGCTTCGCCGAACGGCGTTATGGCGGAGTGCTGGATGACGAGATGCTGATGGCACTGACGCCGCGCGATCTGCGAAAGGCGATCTCGGGGATGCAGGCACTCGCGAAGAACGGATTGCGGTACCCGATCCCGCAGTACGGAATCCAGGCCGATGTCCGCGCCGGGATGGGTGCGAGCTATCCGACCACCAAGACTTGAACGAACCCGGGCTCGGCACCCGGCCGTGGCCGGCCGGGCCCGCATGAGACGCGAACGTCGCTCGGCACTGACCGCGGTCGATCGAGACCGGCGAACAAGGGGGCATGACTGAATGGAGGCAGGCATCGTCGCCTATGGCGCGTACATTCCGCGTCGCCGGCTTTCGCGCAAGTGCATCGCGGATGCGAACGCCTGGTTCAATCCCGCCCTGCACGGCCAGTCCAGGGGCGAACGCTCCATGTGCAACTGGGACGAGGATCCGATCACGATGGCCGTCGAGGCCGCTCGCGACTGCCTGGTCGGGCACACGCGGGAAGGCATACGCGCGGTGCATCTCGCTTCGACGTCGTTTCCGTTCGAAGACAGGCTGAATTCGGGTGTGGTTGCACAGGCGCTGAACCTCGGGGCCGACCTCGAGTCCCTCGACGTGGGCGCCACCCAACGGGCCGCGACCGCGGGACTGGTCACCGCTCTGAGGAATGGCTGCCGCGACGGAGAGACACTCTTCGTGGCCGCGGAGAGGCGCCGCGCGAAGGCGGGCAGCACGCTCGAAATGATCTGTGGCGACGGTGCGGCCGCGATCCTGGTCGGTTCGAACAAGCCGATCGCCCGGTTTCTGGGCAGCCACAGCCTCACGGTGGATTTCGTCGATCACTACCGCGGCAGGGGCTCCGCGTTCGACTATGTCTGGGAGGAGCGCTGGGTTCGCGACGAAGGCTACGCAAAGCTCGTCCCCGCAACCCTCGCGGGTCTTTTCGAGAAGCTTTCGATCGACCCCGCCACGATCGCGCATTTCTGCATGCCGTGTTCGATCGGAAAGGTGGCTGCCTCGGTCGCGAGAATGGTCGGCATCCGCGAGGCCGCGGTGCACGACAACCTGCACTCTGTCTGCGGTGAAGCCGGCGCTGCCCATTCCCTGTTGATGCTCGCCGACGCGCTCGCCGCGGCCAGGCCTGGAGAGCGGCTCCTGGTGGTTGGCTTCGGTCAGGGCTGCGACGCCTTGCTGTTCGAGGCGACCGACGAGCTCGGGCGGCTCACGCCCCGCATGGGCGTCCGGGGCCACCTGGCGAGGCGCTGCGACGAAGCCAACTACAGTCGCTTTCTCGCATTCAACGACCTGGTCCAGCTCGATCGGGGGATGCGCGCCGAGCTCGACAAGCAGACGCCCTTGTCCACGCTGTACCGCAAGCGCGACATGGTGCTGGCCCTGAATGGGGGGCGTTGCACGAAGTGCGGCACGCTGCAGTTTCCGAAGTCGAACGTCTGCGTGGATCCGGCCTGCAACGCCTTTCACAGCCAGGACGACTACCCGTTCGCCGAGCGGACCGGCAAGGTCATGTCGCACACTGCGGACCTCCTGACGTACTCACCCGACCCGCCTGCGATTTGTGGCATGGTGCAGTTCGATGGCGGCGGACGCATCATGATGGATTTCACCGACGTGGACATGACCGAGGTCGCAGTCGGGCTGCCGATGCGCATGGTGTTCCGGGTCAAGGACTACGACACACAGCGTGGGTTCACGCGCTACTTCTGGAAGGCGACACCCAGCTTCGCTGGCAGGGGAGACTGACATGGCCAGCGGAATTCGTGACAAGGTTGCGATCCTCGGCATGGGATGCTCGACGTTCGGCGAGCGATGGGACAAGGAAGCCGACGATCTGATGATCGAGGCGTTCGAGGAAGCTGCAAAAGACGCCGGCATCGAGAAGAACCAGATACAGGCTGCGTGGCTCGCGACGGGGATCGAGGAGCAGCACGTAGGCAAATCGGGTATTCCGCTCGCCATGGCGCTGCGGCTTCCCTTCATCCCGGTGACGCGGGTGGAGAACTACTGTGCCAGTGGCACCGAAGCCTTTCGGGGCGCCGTCTATGCCGTCGCCTCCGGGGCGTGCGACATCGCGCTTGCCATGGGCGTCGAGAAGCTCAAGGACACCGGCTACGGCGGGCTGCCGCAGCGCTCCCGCGGCACCCTGAATTCGATGATCCTGCCGAATCTTTCGGCACCCGGCAGCTTTGCACTGCTCGCAGCGGCCTACGTCGCCAAGCACGGGTGCGACGCCAACGACCTGAAGCGCGCGATGGCGCACGTTTCCGTCAAGAGCCACGACAACGGTGCACGCAATCCGAAGGCGCACCTGCGAAACAGGATCACGATCGACACCGTGATGAGTGCTCCGATGGTGGCTGCACCCCTCGGACTGTTCGATTGTTGCGGCGTGTCCGACGGTGCCGCATGCGCGATCGTGACGACACCGGCGCTGGCGCGTTCGCTGGGAAAGACGGACGTCATCAGCGTCAAGGCGCTGCAGCTTGCCGCGTCGAACGGGGAGGAGTCGCAGCACAACTCGTGGGACGGGAGCCATTTCGTCACCACCCGGGTCGCCGCGAGACGCGCGTACGAGGAAGCCGGGATCACGAAACCGCGCGACCAGATCGGCCTGATCGAGGCTCACGACTGCTTCTCGGTCACCGAACTGGTCACGATGGAGGATCTGCACATCTCGCCGGAAGGGGGCGCCATCAAGGACGTGCTGGATGGGTTCTATGACGCCGACGGCACCGTCCCATGCCAGATCGACGGTGGACTCAAGTGCTTCGGTCACCCGATCGGGGCTTCCGGCCTGCGCATGCTCTACGAGTTGTACCTGCAGATGCTGGGGCGGGCCGGCGCCCGGCAGCGCAAGGACCCGCCTCTGTTCGGACTGAGCCACAACCTCGGCGGCCTGGGGCCGCACCACAACATCTGCTCGGTGTCGATCATCGGCCGGCACGGTGCCTGAACCCTCGAGGCGAATCGCGCTTCGGACATGACAGGAATGGTGATGGGCAAGCCGGCGCTGGCGGCCGGACCGGCGAGGAAAACCGCGCGTTCGGCCGAGGTTCCGCAGACGAACGCCCACGGTCTGCAGGGCCTGCGCGACATGTGTTGCCGGGATCACATCTGACACGCCTGGAGGCGACGAGACATGCCGATCGACTACCAGAAGATCAAGAACTGGCCGTTTCCCGACGTGGTGCAGACCTACGGCGAGAAGGACACCATTCTCTACGCTCTCGGCGTGGGCTACGGGTACGATCCCGTCGACGAGGCGCAACTTCCCTTTGTCTACGAGGGCGGCCTGAAGACGGTGCCGACCATGCCGGTCGTGCTCGGATATCCCGGTTTCTGGGTCAAGGATCCCGCCGCCGGCATCGATTGGGTCAGGGTCGTGCACGGGGAACAGGCACTGCTTCTTCATCGGCCGATCCCCGTCGCCGGCACTGTCATCGGTCGCACCCGGGTCAAGGCCATCGTCGACAAGGGTCCCGGCAAGGGAGCGCTGCTCATCCAGGAGCGCTCCGTCATCGACAAGGCGAGCGGCGCCTTGCTGGCGACACTGGAGCAGACCAGCTTCTGCCGCGGCGACGGAGGCTTCGGCGGTGGCGATGAACCGCCGCCGCCGCCGCCCGCTTTACCCGATTCGGCGCCGGACGCCTGCTGCGATCTGCCGACACTGCGCCAGGCGGCGCTGATCTACCGTCTTTGCGCCGACCCGAATCCGCTGCACGCCGAGCCCGCGGTGGCGAGGGCGGCGGGATATCCGCGCCCGATCCTGCACGGTCTGTGTACCTACGGTGTCGCTGGCCACGCCATACTGAAGACATTCTGTGACTACGAGCCGGAACGATTGCAGGCCCTGTCGGTACGGTTTTCCGCACCGGTCTTTCCGGGGGAAACCATCCGCACCGAAATGTGGAAACGCGGAAGCACCGTTCTTTTCCGTTCTCGCGCGATCGAGCGCGACGTCGTTGTCCTCAACAACGGTGTCGCAAGGGTCGACGGCTGATCAATCGCGGGGAAGGTGTCAATGAGTGCAGAGCAGCACGTGCAGACGGAACTCGTCGACGGCATTGCGACGATCACGCTGAACCGGCCAGAAGCATTGAATGCGCTGTCGCCTCGAATGACCGATGCACTCATCGAGCACACTGCGAGTGCTGAGTGCGACGACCGCGTACGATGCCTGGTGCTTCGCGGCAACGGTCGGGCGTTCATGGCCGGCGGAGACGTGAAGGGCATGCGCGAGGCCCTGACCACGGATCGCGAGGGACACCTGGCGAGAACGGAGATGCGCGTGCTGCGTGCACACCAGTTCGTCGCGCAGCTTCGTCGCATGCGCAAGCCGGTCCTGGCGGCGGTGCAAGGGCCTGTTGCCGGCATCGGCCTCGGCATTTCGCTCGCCGCCGATTTCGTCGTGGCCCGTGACGATGCCTACTTCCTGATGGCCTATCGCCATATCGGGCTGAGCGCCGACGGCGGCGCTACCTATTTCCTGCCGCGTCTCGTCGGCGAACGCCGGGCGCTGGAGTACGCGCTGCTCGGAGACCGGATTCCCGCAGCCGAAGCGCTCGCCTGCGGCCTGGTGAACCGGGTCGTCCCCGCCGCGCAATTCGAGGCCGTTACGGCCGACATCGCGAGGCGGCTGGCCGACGGGCCGACGCGTGCGCTGGGCGCCGTGAAGCAGCTGATCCGGACCTCGTTCGAGAGTACCTGGGACCAGCATTCCCACCGGGAGGCCGAGAGCATTGCAGCTGCGGCCGCGACTCAGGATCACCTCGAGGGCGTCACCGCCTTTGTCGAGAAGCGCAGGCCGGTTTTCGCCGGCAGGTGAACACCGGACCATCGCGCCGGACCGGCAGCGGCTGGCGATCCCATACCAAGGAGAACGAATGGACTTGCAGCTCGAAGGAAAGGTCGCCGTCATCACGGGTTCCGGCCGAGGAATCGGATACGCATCTGCATCGGCTCTCGCCGGCGAAGGCGCGAGGGTCGTCATCAGCGACATCAATCCGGACGCGGTGGCGAGAGCCGTTGCCAACCTGAAGCAGGCGGGTCACGACGTGCTCGGCATCGTCGCCGACGTCTGCGACCCGGAACAGGTGAACGCACTTGCCGAGCAGACCACTCGGCGTTTCGGCGGCGTCGACATCCTCGTGAACAATGCCGGGTTCACGCGCGACCGGTATCTGACGAAGATGCCCGTCGAGGACTGGGATGCAGTCGTCGACACGATCCTGAAGGGAGCGTTCTACTGTACGAAGGCCGTTCTCCCCTCGATGATCGAGCGGCGCTGGGGGCGGATCATCAACATCTCCTCGCGTGCCCACCTCGGCAACCCCGGCCAGACCAACTATTCGTCGGCGAAGGCCGGCCTGATCGGTTTCACGCGGGCACTGGCCTTCGAGCAGGGCAAGTTCAACATCACGAGCAATGCGATCGCTCCCGGCATGATCGAAACGGATCTTATCCGGGAGATGTCGAATTACGAGACCCTGCGCGCGAACGCGCTGGCCCGCCAGCCCGTACCGCGAATGGGCAGGGTCGACGACATCGCCGACGCGGTGCTGTTCCTCGCGTCCGAGCGCGCCGGATTCATCACCGGAGAGACCCTGCACGTGACCGGAGGCCGCTACTCGACCTGAGGAACCGACATGGATTTTGCACTTGACAGCACGCAACTCGAGATCAGGGACTCGCTGCGCCGGTACCTGATTCAGGAGGTGGCGCCGATGGTCGACCGGCACGAGTCCGAGTCGACCCCCGTGCCGAGGGCCACGGTGGAGGCCATGCGCGAGTTCGGCCTGATCGGCGGAATGCTCCCCGCAGAGAGCGGCGGATTCGACCTGTCGATGACGACCTACGGCATGCTGATCAACGAGGTGGCGCGCGTCTGGCCCTCGTTGCGAAGCACGGTCAGCACGATCAATCTGGCGGCTTCGGTCCTGGCGGACGCCGGCTCGCCATGGCTTCGCGAGAAGTACCTGTCCCGCCTCCTGAGCGGCAAGGCGATCGCCTGCTTTGCATTGAGTGAGCCGAATATCGGCTCGGACGCGGCCAACGTCGAAACGCGTGCGGTCAGGACGGCGAGCGGCTGGCGCGTCAATGGCCGGAAGCTCTACATCAGCGTTGGCAACATCAGCGACTTCGGCGTCGTCTTCGTGCAAACGCAGCGAACCGAGGGCAGGCGCGAGGTCACTTGCCTGGTGTTCGAAGGCTCGGCACCCGGATTCTCCGCAACGACGATTCCCAAGATGGGGATGCGCAGTTGCCCCCTCGGCGAACTGCTCTTCGAGGACGTCGACATTCCCTCGGAGAATCTCGTCGGCGACGAGGGCGCGGGGCTCGCGCTCGCGAAGAAGCATCTGAACGTGGGCCGCTGTGTCGTCGCGTTCTCGGCGCTGGGCATCGCCGAGGCGGCCTACGAGGCCGCCGTCAAGTACGCCGTCGAGCGCGTTCAGTTCGGTAGGGCGATCGGCCAGTTCCAGCTCGTCCAGCAGATGGTCGCCGACATGATGGCACTCGTCGAGACCTCGCGGCTCATCTGCTATCGCGCCGCCGACGCGATCGACCGGAGCGCCGGCGACAGCAACGTGCTCTGTTCGATGGCGAAGCGGTATGCAACGGATGCAGTGCTACGCGTCGCGGAACTTGCCCTGCAGGTTCACGGCGGCGCCGGATATACCTGCCTGTTCCCGGTGGAGCGTTATTACCGTGATGCGCGACACTTGAGCATCGCCGAGGGGACCAACCAGATCCAGGCGATGTTGATGGCACAGAGCGTGCTGGGCCTGTCCGCGCTGAGGTAGCCGCCTCGAAGGACGCGGCCGGCCAAGCACGCCACCGCCGAACTAGAGTTCGACGCCTCCGAAGATCTCGGTAGGCTTTCTGAGCAGCAGGCGGCGCGCTCCCCTGCGTCGCGTCAATCCGGCGCGATCGAAGAATTCCAGGACCTCGATGGTCTGGTTGCGGCCGACGCCCGATCGCTCCCGGAAAGCGGCCGCCGTCAAACCGTCGTTGTCGCTTCCTTCATGCGCGGCCAGCCGTTCGGCGAGGTCCGCGAGCTTTGCAGCCTGGCGCAGAGTCAGAAAACGATTCTTCGCGATGCCGACAACCAGGCCAAGGCTCTCCAGTCGTCGCAGCGTCTTGAGCAGTTCCGGTGCATCCTGGCCGAGCGATTCGGAAAGTGTGCTCAGCGACGGCGCCCGCAGGCCCTCGCGCTCGATCAGGTGTTCGATGCGGCGCCACGCGGCAAGATCGGAAGCGCTCGGAACAGGCCGGTGATCGTGCAAATGAAGCCAGGGACCGGTTCGCGAGACCTGCTTGCGGGCAATCGACTCCCCGAGCACTGCCCGGAGAAGCGGCGCCGATGGCCGCGAACCGACTGCCGCGGCAAGCGTGCTCTCGCGAACACCCACATGGTCGGGGGATCGGCGGTGATTCTCCCGCAGCGCTTCGGCGATCTCGTTTCGCACGGCATTCCAGCGCGACGCCGGGACACCGTACCGTGCGCCGGCGAACGGAAACACTCGCAGGTCCGCCGCGGCAAGGATTCTTTCGGCCTCCTCGGTACACAGGTCGCGCCCGATCGCGAAGTGGTCGATATTGATCTCGTAGCCATCGATCTGGAGCAGTTCCTCGAGGGCACGCGCGTGATCTGCGTGCGCCATGGCTTCAGCCGCAGCCCGCCGAGAGGGCCGTGTTCGGCCGCGCGGCGGTGCAAACGGATTGACCACCCTGCCGCCACCGATCGTGCACTGGGCGGACTGGTCGCGCACGATGAAGCGATCTCCTGCGATCGCGCCGACCGGTGCGTCGAGAACGAGCTCGACGTAGCCGGCCGCGCCCGGCGCGATCGGCTCCTCGCCCAACAGCGCCAGATGTCCTGTGACATGCCCGGCCGCAAGATGGACGTGCACCGGAAGCCAGTGCTTCACCGACTTCGGCGCACCCGGCAGCAGGCGGAACCGGGCGTCCAGAGCGCGGGTCGGCGCATGCAGCGCCTCATCGACGATCCAGGCACCACGCGGCGCCAGTTCCCGGTCAAGTCGGTCGCCCGCCAGATTCAGTGCGGCGCGATCGCCAGCACTGGCGCGAGTCGCCGGCTGGCCGTGCACACGAATGTCCCTGACCCGCACGCGAGAGCCTGCAGGAGTGACCTGGAGTTGGTCGCCGATCCGGACTTGTCCCGACACCACGGCACCAGTCACGACGAGGCCGGCGCCGGCGACGTTGAACGAGCGGTCGATCGAAAGCCTGAACCGGCCCGCGGAAGCAGTCCGCCCATGCCCGGCCGCTTCGGCAAGCAGGCGGCGGCGCAGCGCGTCGACACCCGCTCCGCTGACGGCCGAGACTTGATGCATCGCGATGCCAGCCAGCGAGGTGTCCGCCAGCAGCGCCTCGACTTCGGCTTCGACCTCCCGGACGCGGTCGGGCTCCACCCGGTCCACCTTGGTGATCGCCACGACCCCTTCAGCGACGCCAAGCAGGTCGAGGATTGCGACGTGCTCCCGCGTTTGCGGCATCACGCCGTCGTCCGCTGCGACGACGAGCAGCACGTAGTCGATTGCCGCGACGCCTGCCAGCATGTTCGCGACGAAGCGCTCGTGCCCCGGGACGTCCACGAAGCCGAGAATCTCGTCCTGAACGCCGCGCATGTACGCGAAACCGGGCTCGATCGTCAGCCCACGCCGCTTCTCGTCAGGCAGGCGATCGGTGTCAACGCCGCTCAGGGCCCTGACCAGGGAGGTCTTTCCGTGATCGACGTGCCCGGCTGTCGCGACAATCATGACGGCTGGTGGTACCGCACGTGCCGGCTCAGCCGGCCCGGATCTTCAGCGCGACAAGCTGAGCGTTGAATTCCCCCTCGCGCTCGGGGTCCAGGCAACGCAGGTCGAGCATCAGCGATGCGCCAGTCAGGCGACCGATGACCGGTATCGGGAGCGCGCGCAGTGCACGCTCGATCCTGCCGACGAGCCGGCTCGCGCCCTTGCCACTCGGCCGCATCACCAGCGCCCAGGAGGGGATGCCCTCCGTCGGCAGCGCGCCGCTGCCAATCTGGCTCAGGCAAGGCTCGACCATCACGTCGGCAATGCCGGCGAGCACCGTGGCCAGAGCGTTCCGCAGGCGCTCGGCCTGCGCATGGATATCGGATGGCGCGCGCGTCAGGAGGCGCAAGGTGGGCAGCGTCTCCGGGAGGCGCGGTGGATCCAGATAGAGGCGAAGCACTGCTTCCAGGGCCCCCAGCGTGATCTTGTCGGCACGCAAGGCGCGCTTCAGCGGGTTCCGTTTGATCCGTTCGATCAACTCGCGGCGACCCACGATGATGCCCGCCTGGGGGCCGCCGAGCAGCTTGTCGCCGCTGAAGGTGACCAGGTCGACGCCAGCCTGCAGCGCATCCTGTGGCGTTGGCTCCCTGGGCAGGCCATAGCGCGAGAGGTCCACCAATGTCCCGCTGCCGAGATCCTCGACGACAGGCAGATTCCGCGCATGAGCGATGGCAGCCAACTGTGCGCGGGACACGCTCGCGGTGAAGCCCACGATCTTGTAGTTGCTCGTGTGCACCTTCAGCAACAGCGCGGTCCTGGGACCGATGGCGGCTTCGAAGTCCCGGGCATGGGTCCGGTTCGTCGTTCCAACCTCGACGAGACGCGCGCCAGCGCGACGCATCACGTCCGGGATCCGGAACGAGCCGCCGATCTCGACCAGCTCGCCCCGGGACACCAACACCTCCTTGCGGGTAGCAAGGGTCGCGAGTGCCAGCAGCACTGCGGCAGCGTTGTTGTTGACGACGGTGGCCGCCTCGGCTCCGGTGATCTGCCTCAGCAGCGGCTCCACCAGATCGTCGCGATCGCCACGGCTGCCTCCGTCCAGGTCGTACTCGAGGGCGCAGGGATAGGTGGCAGCGATTCTCATCGCCTCGATCGCCGGGGCCGGAAGCAGTGCTCGACCCAGATTCGTGTGCAGCACAGTTCCGGTCAGGTTGAAGACCGCGTGAAGGCGGGGCCGAACCCGCTCTTCGGCCAACTCGGCGATCCGCGTCGTCAGCGCTTCGCTGGTCGGCAGGGCCGCACCCGCCTGAACGGCCTGGCGGGCCGCATCCAATTCGATCCGGACACAGTCGGTGACGAGGTCGCGACCGTGCGCCCGGATCACCTCCCCTAGGGCTGGTTCCGCCAGTAGTCGATCGACCGACGGCAGGCGGGAGAGCGCACCGGGAATCGCGTCCGGTCCGGCTTCAGCTTTGCCGGCCACGGGGGTCCGGGCCGTCATGGTCGCCGCACTGTCCGATAGCGATAGCGGTGGGCATTCATTTGGTGCATCGCCGACACTCCGCGAGTTTGATCCGCATCGACCGCTGCAGGCATCGCGCGGCGCCTCTTGACTGGCGGAGGGGGTGGGAGTCGAACCCACCAAAGATGCTTAGCACCTCCTCCCGGATTTGAAGTCCGGGTGCGCCACCGGGCCGCATTCCCCGTCCTTTGAGACACCTGCCTACAGCCTACGACCTCGCGCTCCCGTCCAGTTTAGCAAGCATGGTGGATCCGAGGCCCTGCGGGTTCAGACGACGCCAGCCTTCCGGAACCTTTCGTAATCCGCCTCGGAGTAGCCGATTTCGGCCAGTACCTCGGCGGTATGTTCGCCCGGCATCGGTGCGCGACCGCGAATCGCTCCAGGGGTTTCCGACAGATGGATCGGCGTGTCCACGACCGGCGCCGGAGACGGCGTGCCCGGGAACGCAAGGTCGCGCAGGATGCCGCTGGCCTGAATGTGCGCGTCGTCCAGGGCCTCCTGGGGGCTGTAGACCGGCCCGGCCGGAATTCGCGCATCGCCGAACGCCTTCAGCACCTCGGCCCGCGAGCGGGCCGCGCACCATGCGCCCAGACGCTCGCTCACCAGGCGCGCGTTGTTGCTGCGACTCATGTCGTCCTTGAACCGTGGGTCGGCGAGCCAATCGTCGGCTCCGAGCATCTTGCAGAACTTCTCCCACAGCGGCTGGCCCACGACCTGCACGATCAGCCACTGTCCGTCCGAACACTTGAACAGGTCGGCCGGTGCGGAAGAGAAGCCGAGGTTGCCTTGCGGTACGCGGTCGGGCTTCGAAATCGCCTGCTCGATCAGGATCGAATTGGAGATCGTCAGGGCTGTCGCGAGGAGGGAACCACTGACCTCCTGTCCACGCCCCGTTCGTTCGCGCGCCATCAGGGCCAGGAGCGCGCCGAATGCTGCGGAGATCGCCGTACCGTAGTCGACATATGCGCCGACCGCGCGTCGAGGTGCCCCCGGATCCCCACCCAGATAGACAGTGCCGGAGATTGCTTCCGCGATGCCGTTGAATCCGACCTTGTTCGCATTCGGTCCGGTCCGCCCGAAAGCGTTGGTCGTGACCAGGATGACCCGGGGATTGATGGCCGAAACCGAGGCGTAGTCGAGTCCCATCGACTTCAGCGTCGAAACCGGCAGATTCGCAATGATGATGTCCGCGCGTGCGACGAGTTTGCGCACGATCTCGCGACCCTCGGGCGAAGTCGGCTCGAGACACAGCGAGCGCTTGCCGCGATTCACCTGCATGAACATCGGTCCCTCGCCGCTCTCGGCCAGAGGCAGGATGAAACGATCCTCGCTGCCCCCGACGCGATCGACCCGGATCACGTCGGCACCGTGGTCCGCGAGGAGAGCGCCGCAGAATGGCCCCGCAACGAATCGACCGAAGTCCAGCACCCTGATGCCGGAAAGAACGCGTTCACCAGTAGACAAGTTCCGCCCTCTCTATGAATGCACTGGGTTGGACACGGCGAACGGCCGCAGGATCGAGACCGACCCGGTCGGCTCGGTGCCGCTGATCGCCGGTGCGCAGTCGCGCTGTCATCGGGCGCGTGCGGCGAGTCCGTCCCCGGATCGTGGCGATGGCAATCTATCACGGCCCCCGACTCCGGATTCTCGATGTTTCGACATGCGAACCTGATTTGTCAGGCTCGCTGCCGAACCGGGCGAGGCCGGCGTCCGATCGGCGCGGCCCGCAGGGAGGGCCGAACGGGCCGGCAGGCCGGACTCGGAGCAGGCCCGAGGCGCCGCCTACTCCTGCCTGTCGAGCATGTCCTCGATCGAGCGCACCATCCTGACCAGCCTGGGGCCCAGATCCGACTCGAGCTGATGGGAGGCAACAGTATGGACAGGTACTGCGCAGTTGAACACCATCAGGAAGTCGTTGATCGGGCGTCGCATCGGAACCGCGACCGCTTCGACGAGCGGATTCTGGTGACCATGCCCCAGGCAGAAGCCCGATTTCGCGAAGGCCGCGACGCTCTCTTCGACGCGGGAGGCGTGGATCTTCCAGAGCGCCGGATCCTTGACCTTCACTTCGTTCAACACAGCCGTGCGATCCTGACGGGACAGTCCGGCAAGGTAGGCCCGCCCCATCGCGGACGAGACGATCGGGAAGGTCTGGCCGATGTCCGCCCGCGACTTGGTCAATACTCCGGGAGACCGAGCCGTCTCGATGTAGACCATGTTCAGTCGTTCCCGCAGGCCCATCGAAACCCAGCCGCGCGCATGGTTGGCAAGTTCCCTCATCGGCCGCCGGGCAATCTGCCGGACGTGGAGATTCCCCAACAGCGGGAAACCGATCGACAGCACAGCGGTGCCGAGGCCGTACTTCCCATACTTGCCCGCCTGCGGAAGATGGCGCAGGTACCCGAGACGCATTAACGTGTAGGTGAGCCTCGAGACGGTCGGCTTCGGCAATCCTGTTCGATCCGAGATCTCCTTGTTGGTCAGTTCGGGTTCTGTAGGACTGAAGCAGCGCAGCACGTCCAGGCCACGGGCGAGCGTGGTCGCGAACTGACGATCCGATTCATTGTCGTCGAGCGTTACGGCTTTCATCTTCGGTGCTTGCGTCCTTGACCTCACGGCGACCTTCTCCTGCCCCGACGATGCGCCGGGGCCGCGGCAAGCTGGTCAACGTTTCGATAATCAGAACACATCGCAAGAAGCGCAGCAACATCCGACCCTGTGAAATCGGCCGTGGCGAACACGTCGGCGACGACACTTGCCGGCGCAGACAGCGTCGCGTGCTTGGAGACTCCAGCGGGCATCGAGTACGCTGCGTCCGGGTTGCCGGGCACGTGCTCCATCGACTGTGAAGGAAATGGCCGCATCTGGATCGTCAGGCTTGGGCGAAGCGGGGGCACTCGACCGGGCTCGGGCGCTCGCCAGCGACGGCACCCGAGTTCGCCCGAACTTCCGAAGAGGAGCCCTTCCATGTCGACC
>OEIU01000813.1_pt1 | contig 24929 bp, 23 predicted proteins | sample 1539221 | NCBI WGS metagenome assembly OEIU01 (sample SAMN03792071, study PRJEB22550) | activated sludge metagenome | feature: wastewater treatment plant; material: activated sludge; isolation source: Wastewater treatment plant of a petroleum refinery complex | place: Argentina: Zarate | collected...
GGCGAGACGAAGGCTTTTGTCGCCGCCGTCAGGTTCCTCGGCGAGGACGGCAGCCTGATCCGACCGCCTTACGAAGGCTTTAGCGAATCCAACAAATTTGCCGCCTTTTTCTATGCGAAAGGTGGGAAAGCCGATGCGCCGTCCACGACCACCTATCCTTTCGCCGCGCCAGCGGGAGCCGCGGCGATGGAGGTTGAGTTGCATCCGTGGCGTTTCAGGCAGAAAGCGCAACTTGTGGCGGCGCCGGCTCCGGTGTCCGACGAGCCGCGACGGCGGGCCAACGAATCGCCGCACAAGGGAGATCGAGCCGATGCGCTGATGACGCATGGAGCGAATCGCTCCGTGGGGTCGCAGATAGCCGAATGCGTCGAAAATGGTCGGATCAAGATTATCGGCATCGTCGGAAAAGGTCTTCGAAAGAAGTTGAAAGGCTGAGTTGCCGACCCCGCGTTGCCGTTCAACGGTTGCGACAAGGATTTGGACCGCGCCGATCCAAGCCATCTGGTCGTCGATACCGCTTGGTTGCCGCACGCGTTCGGCTGGAAGAACGCTCTGATATGGATTTCAAGCTGGCAGGGAGGAGCGCCCTGGTGATGGGCGGCCAAGGGGCTTGGGCGCGTGATCGCGGCCGAGCTCGCCTCCGAAGGCGTTCGCGTCGCGATCATGTCCCGCGACGCCGGGCGTGTCGAGCAGACAGCAAGGGAACTTGGCATCCTGGGCTTTGCTGGTGATATCTCCGCGGACGGTGGCGGCCGCCAAGCGGTCGAGCAGGCCACCGCCATCCTCGGCGCCGTGCCTGATGTTCTCGTCACCAACACCGGCGGCTCGAAGCCGGCAGCTTCGAGGCGATGAACCGAGAGGCCTGGAGCGATGGCTTCAACAACCTCTGGATGAGCCTGGTCGATGGCGTTCAGGCCGTCTTGCCTTCGATGCGTGAAAAGCGCTGGAGTTGCATCCTCGCCGTGACCTCCGTCGCCTCGCATCGAGAGCCTGCGGCGCTGATCTCTTCCGTGAATCCGTGATGTCCCGATAATGCACGGAGGCCATCTTGTTCCTCGCGCCGCAGGAAGGAGCCTCCTTAAGTGGGATTGTCCAGGTCGAAGACGCCGGAGGCTTCATCGTAGGAGAACAGCTCGGCATAGCGCGCCCAGGAGATCACCGCCTTGAGAGTCTGGTCGGCGTAGTCCTCTGACATGTGATCCTCCAGCTCTTCCTGGAACCGGCTGCGCGGCGCGCGATGCGATGGACGCTCGTCGAGCACACGTCTGATGTGCGCCGCCAGCGGAACATCCGCCAGGAGATGTTCGGCGAACAGCTTCTTGCGGGCATCGACCTCTAGCTCCGCGAAGCGTTGGCCGTCGGCGGTGAGCACCAGGTCGCCCCCTTCGAGATCGGCGAGCCGAAGCAGTTGCAGGGTCTCGGCGATGGGGAACAGGTCGTCCACCTCGAGCTGGAGGGCGGCGGCAAGGGGTGGAAGGTCGGCCTGGCCGTCATAAGGAGCGTTGTGGACCGTCTCGATCAGCCCCGACAGGCGATTGGTCGAGACATGCGGCAGGATCATGTTGATGCCGGTGCCTGGAAAGATCGCCGGCCTCGCATCCGCCGAGGCCGCGGGCGGCTGCGCGCGGGCCGTCATGCGGGCATAGATGTCGTCGACCATCTCCCGAAACGCCGGATCGAGCCGGTTGCGGGGATGCAGAAACGGCACCTTGATCTCGGCGGCGATGCGGCCCGGATTGGAGGAGAAGACGAGGATGCGGTCCGACATCAGCACCGCCTCCTCGATATTGTGTGTCACCATCAGGATCGCCTCGATCCCCATGCGGCCCTCGTTCCACAGGTCGAGCAGGTCCGTCCGCAGCGTCTCGGCCGTGAGCACGTCCAGGGCCGAGAAGGGCTCGTCCATCAGCAGCAGGCGGGGATTGACGACGAGGGCGCGGGCGAGGCCGACACGTTGGCGCATGCCGCCCGAAAGCTCCTTCGGATAGGCGCTCTCGAAGCCGTCGAGGCCGATCAGGTCGATGGCCCCGAGGGCGCGCCTGCGGCGCTCCTCGGGGGCGATGCCGAGAGCCTCCAGGCCCAGCTCCACATTGGCGAGCACCGTCAGCCAGGGGAAGAGCGCGAAGGACTGGAACACCATCGCGACCTCGGGCGCCGGGCCGCGGACGGTGCGGCCCCCGATGACGACGCGCCCTGCGCTCGCCGGCATCAGGCCCGCCACGATGCGCAGGAGGGTCGACTTGCCCGAGCCGGAACGTCCGAGCAGCGAGACGATTTCCCCCGCCGGCAGGCTGACATTGACATCGTCAAGAACGAGAAGGTCGCTCGCCCCGCCCTTGTGATAGAGATGCTTGACGCCTTCGACCGAGACGAGGGGAGCATCGGCCGCAGCATGCCGAGTGGTCGCAGCGGAGGTGCTCGAAGCGAGGATGCTCGAAGCCATGGGCGCGGTCTCCGTTCCGGAATGGGAAGGGGTCGGTCAGCCAAGCCGGAAGCGGCGCTCGGCATAGAGGTAGAGCGGGCGCCAGAGCACCCGGTTGAGCACGATCACGAAGAGGCTCATGACGAGGACGCCGAGCACCACGCGGGGATAATCTCCGGCTTCCGTCGCCCGCGCGATATAGGAGCCGAGCCCCGCGGCCTCGAGCCTGGCGTCGCCCCAGCTCACGGCCTCCGCCACGATGCTCGCATTCCACGAGCCGCCCGAGGCCGTGAGCGCGCCGGTCACGTAATAGGGCAGGATGCCGGGCAGCACGACCTTGCCCCACCATTGGCGCCCGGGCAGCCGGTAGAGCGTCGCCGCCTCGCGAAGATCGGTCGGGAAGGCGCTCGCCCCCGCGATGACGTTGAACAGGATGTACCATTGGGTGCCGAGCACCATGAGCGGCGACAGCCATATGTTCGGATCGGCCCCGGTGGCGACGATCAGCACCACGGCGAAGGGAAAGAGCACATTGGCCGGGAAGGCGGCGAGGAACTGGGCGAGAGGCTGGATCCGCTCCGAGACCGCCGGGCGGAAGCCGATCCAGACGCCGACCGGCACCCAGATCAGCGACGCGAGGGCGATCAGGACCAGCACCCGCAGGAGCGTCAGCCAGCCGAGCGCGAAAACATGGGCGAGATCGCCCCAGCCGAGCGTTTGCCGCAGATAGCCGAAGGCCCTCCACAGGGCATAGGCCGTGACGGCGGCCACGAGCGCGAGCCATGCCAGATCGAGGCCGCGGCGCAGCCCGGAGCCGGCGTCGCCGGGGGGCGCGTCCCGGCTCGTCCGCCGGCCGCCGGCGAGGGCGGTGACGCGCGCCGTCACGCGGTCCGCCCCGTCCGACAGGGCCCGGATGAGGCGGGTCCGCCTCAGGAGGTCGAAGAGCCAGGAGCCGGGCCGATCCTGGGACGCCGTCTGCTCGAAGCGGAACTTGTCGGCCCAGGCGACGAGGGGGCGGAAGACGAGCTGGTCGTAGAGCAGGATCACGACCGCGATGGCGAGGACGGCCTCGCCGATGGCCGCGATGTCCTTCCGCTCGATGGCGAGGGCGAGCCAGGAGCCGATGCCGGGGAGCGCGATCCTCGTGTCGCCGACGGAGATCGCCTCGGAGGCGACGACGAAGAACCATCCGCCGGACATCGACATCATCGCGTTCCAGACCAGGCCCGGCATCGCGAAGGGCAGCTCGAGGCGGATGAACCGCAGCCAGGGCGAGAGGCCGAAATGCCGCGATACCTCCGCGAGGTCCCGCGGCACGGTCCTCAGCGACTGGTAGAAGGAGAAGGCCATGTTCCAGGCCTGGCTGGTGAAGATCGCGAAGACGGCCGCGCATTCCGCGCCCAGCACGTTCCCCGGAAACAGACCGAGGAAGAACACGATCGTGAAGGTCAGGAAGCCCAGGACCGGCACCGATTGCAGGATGTCGAGCGCCGGCACGACGACGAGTTCCGCCCGCCTGTTCTTCGCTGCCAGCGTTGCCACGACGAAGGTGAAGACGAGCGAGGCGGTCATCGCGGCGAACATGCGGAGCGTCGTCCGGATCGCGTAGTCGGGCAGATGGCGGGGATCGAGGTCGATCGGAGAGAGGTCGAGCGCCGAAAGCGGCTCGTGCATCTCATGGGCGCCACGAGCCACTGCGGCGAAGGCCGCGCCGATCAGCACGAAGACGGCGAGGTCATAGCCGTTCGGCAGGAAGGCGAGGCGGCCACGTACGCCGCCGAGGCTCCCCGCCGGGAAGAAGAAACGGGTGGTCATGGCTCACCTCCAGACGACCGGTCGCGGCGCGGTCGGTCGCGAGGGAGCCGGATCAGCGGATCAGGCGTTCACTCGCGAGGCGGCCGGCGCATGCGGCGCGGTCCGTCGACTGTGACTGTCGCTGGGCATCGAAACGGATGGTCCTATGGGAGCCGGCCGGATGCGGGGTCCGCGCCGAAGACGACGGACGGATGACTCCGGCATTGCATGATGTCAACTGCCCTGACTTTGCGGTGCTTGGCGTCGCGAGCGTTTCCTCGCGTGCATGTAGCGGAAGGCGGCTCCCCCAAACCGATCCGATTCATGCAGCTTGAGACTGTTACCTGAACGGTCGTTTTCTGCACGATTCCGGCCCGTTGATCCGGCGCGGTTGGCCGCTGGCCTTGATGCGGTCCGCGGAATGGCTCCCAATCAGTCTCTCGCGCCGTGACGCGCACGACTCTAAACGGACTTCGCCGATCACCGGCCTCAGCTATTCCGATCTGGTCGAAACCGCGCGGTTCGAGAACGCCAGGAAACTTCTGTGCGACACGGATGCCAAGATGATCGAGATCGCATTCGCGTCCGGCTATAGCGATCCTGCGCACTTCGCCCGTGCCTTTCGCCGCATGGCGGGCGTGACACCCCGGCATTTCCGGGAGTTGTCGCGCCAACGCCCCTGACCCCCCGAGTTCTCAACCGAGACGACGAGTCGAACCCTATCCTTCGTCGCCGCGCGCGTGGCAACGCGCCATCCCTCGGCCGAGCCCGCAGGATCAAGCCGCACGATTCCGGAATCCAAGGTGTTGCGGCAAGGCACCGCCTGAGGCTGGCCTGCCGAGATCGAGCGTCTTCTGGCGTCTTATGGCAAGAGACGCACGCCTTCGGACGCTACGCGGCGATTATCCGCCGGATGTGGGGCAGCGTCACCTGAGACGCTCGCGTCAAGGGTTCAGAAGAAAAAGGGGGCAACGCATGAAACTTTTCCGAGCCATTACCACGCTCGGATGCGCGCTGCTCGGGACGGCTGCGATGGCTGACCGAGAACGCCGCGCGTGCGACGCTGTCCTATAATTTCTTCAGCGCACCGGCCCCGACCATCTCGCGGTACTGATTTTCGATGTCACCTGACGGCTGTGTCTGCCAATGGCTCGGCCGTTCTTCATAAGGGGCCGCTCAATAGGCTTATCGATGGGCGCGCGTCTTCGCCTGTCCTTCGGAAGGATCACGCAATGTTCAAAACAACGCTGCTTCTCGCCACCGCCCTGGCCTGCCTCGGCCTGTCGGCGCCCGCATTCTCTCAAACTGCATCACCGCCCGCGCCGCATGTTCCGCTCCAGAAGAGGATCGGCGTGGCGAAAACCGAAGTCCTGCCCTCGCTGATCGTGCTGAACTCGAAGGGCGCGACCCTTCAGGGAAGCTCTCTTGTCCTGACGGGGGTCGCGAGCAACTCGATCGTCTTCGCGGATCGTCCGCGTCGTGCCGCGGGCCATGTGCTGACGGCGCATCTTCTCGATGAATGGGCCTCGGGCAGCGACAGTTTCGCGAAGGATCCGCCCAACGCGACCGTCTCGGTGTTCAGCAAGGATGGCGAGGCTGTCCGCGACGCCGTCGTCGTCCTGAAGTCGCCGAAGCTCGACGGCGACAAGCTCACCTTCGACGTCCAGGTTCTCGAGGGCGATCTCACCGGCGGCGACGGTCCGGCGAGCATCTTCATCGACATCATCGGCATGCCCTTCACGCCGCTCTCCTTCGCGGGCGCTGCGCGCCGGGCCGCGTTCCGCGCCGCCTGGTACAGAGGGGCAGCGGTGGGGGCCGCTGCCGCCGCCGGTGCCTATTATGCGGCGGCGCCCTATTACTACCGGCCAAGCTGCGGCTACTACCCGCTGCCGCCCTGCTACTGAGGCCGGCGCTGAAAGCCTGATTCCACCGGCCTCGACCAGGCCGGCGGAGAATCGGATCAAACCTCCACCGCGTGACGCATCGAGACACGGAAACCGCAATGTCGAGACTCATGACGGCCGTGATCGCCCTCGCGGGCATCTTCGCGCTCACGGCGCCGGCTCTCGCGGAGGAGCGATCCACCGACGATCTGGCCAAGGCCGCGCAGAATCCGGTCGCCGACATGGTCAGCCTGCCGTTCCAGAGCAACACCAATTTCGGGACGGGGCCCTATCGCGGGACCGCGGAGGTCATCAACATCCAGCCCGTCATTCCGATTCATCTGAATGACGACTGGAATCTCATCACGCGCACGATCCTTCCGTTGATGGGGATGCCGCGCATGTCGCCGACGCTCGACAGCACGAGCGGACTGGGCGACCTCAACCCGACGGTTTTCCTGTCGCCCGCCAATCCGGGCGGGATCATCTGGGGCGTCGGTCCGACCATGTCGATGCCGACGGCAACCGACAGGATCCTCGGCACCGGCAAGTGGAGTGCAGGCCCGGCCGCGGTCGCACTCGTCACCCCTGGCCGCTGGGTGATCGGCGTATTGGTCAACAACATGTGGTCGTTCGCAGGTCCCGACGACCGCAAGCGCGTCAATCAGCTCACGGCTCAGTACTTCGTCAATTACAACCTGCCGGGAGGCTGGTACCTGACCTCGAGCCCGATCATCACAGCCAACTGGGTCGCCAAGGCAGGCCAGCAATGGACCGTTCCGTTCGGCGGCGGCATCGGCCGTGTCTTCAAAGTCGCGGGGCAGCCCGTCAACGCCCAGATCGGTGCCTACTACAACGCCGTGCGGCCGAGCGACGGGGCCCGGTGGCAATTGCGGGCGCAATTGTCCCTCCTGTTCCCGACGCATTGAAGGCCGGACACGGGACATCGCCTGTCGCAATGATGCATTGGCTTGGCCTAGAGGCTGATGCAGGCCGCCATGAGCCGATTTGAGGCTTCTTCCCGAGAGGGGAGAGGCAGAACAGGAGGATACGGGATGGATCGCCGAAGAATAACCGCCGGTCTCCTGGCTATGCCGCTCGCGTCGCTCGCGTTGACGCAGCCTGCGCGTGCGGGAGCGCGGCCGGTGCACACGGACATCCCGGATCCCAAGGAGGCGTCGCGTGCCGCGTCCCCGGCGCGGGACAGCGATTGGCGGGAAATCTACGCCTACAGTCTTGGCGTGCAGGCGTTTGTATTTGGTTTTCCGTGGCTCTACCTGCCGACTCTTCGATGGTCATGGACCAATGTTCCAAAGCCCGCGGGCAGCATCGCCCCTTATGCCCCGCTGAATCACTTCTTCAATGTCCGCAAGCTGGCGGATGCGACCTATCGAGACGGCGGGTGCCCCAATAACGATACGCTCTATTCCATCGCCTGGGTCGACGTCCGGAACGAGCCGCTGATCCTGTCTCATCCGGATATGGGGGAGCGGTATTTCACCTTCGAAATGGCTAGTCTCGATTCCGACAATTTCGCCTATGTCGGAACGAGGACCACAGGCTCGAAGGCCGGCCACTTCGCCATTGTCGGCCCCGACTGGTCCGGCGACCTGCCCCAGGGCGTGCAACGTCTCGAGCCTTCGCGCACCGTATCGGCGCTCATTCTCGGCCGCACGCTGGTCGACGGGCCGAACGATGTACCGAACGTGACCCGCCTCCAGGACCAATACCGCCTGACGCCCCTGAGCCTATGGGGCAAGCCCGGCGCCGTTGCTCTTGACCGCCGGGACGTCTTCAAGCCCTTCGACGCGAAAGCCGATCCGCTCGCCGACTGGAAAACCATCAATCTGGCGATGACGCAGGATCCGCCGAACGAGAGGCATGTCGCGACGGTGAAAACCTTCGCGCAGATCGGCGTCGGTCCCCATTGCGATGTCGAAGCGATGGACCCGGACACCAAGCGCGGTCTGGCGCGGGCGGCTGTAGAGGGTCGCAGATTGCTGAACGACGTGATCCGGTCGGGCGACCTCGGGTATCGGGTCAACGGTTGGAGCATCCCGCCGATAGCCATGGGCCGCGCCGGATTGCATGACGACTTCCTGCTGCGTGCCTCGCTGCAATGCTTGGGGGGCATCATCGCGAACGATCCGGCGGAGGCCGTGTATTTGAACACGACCGTCGACGGAAAGAACGAACCTCTCGACGGATCGAAGCGGTATGTCCTGCACTTCCTCAAAGGTCAGCTTCCGGACGTCAAGGCCTTCTGGTCGGTCACGATGTACGACCAGACCTACAATCTGGTGGCGAACCCCATTCACCGCTATTCGATCGGAAATCGCACCGGCGGCCTGAAGAGCGATCCGGACGGAGGCTTGACGATCTATCTTCAAGCCAGCGCCCCGGATGGCGACAAGCAATCCAACTGGCTGCCGACCCCTGCGTCAGGCGGCTATCTTCTCGTCTTGCGGACATATCTCCCCTCGCCGAACATCATTGAGCGGAGATGGCAGCCGCCGGGAATTGAGGTAGTGTCCTGAATGCCGATCGGGCGGCTTTCGCAGTTGCGGGAGCATGCCTGCCAGACCCCGTCCGAGGTGCATAATCGCCTCCAGGATCGAGCTCGATGACACTCCTTGCTTCCCGTTCGGGTTGTTTTCTTCTCATTGCGGCCTCGGGCTTCTTCCTCGTCAGCGCCGGCGCGGCCTCGGCGCAATCGCGAGAGGTGCCGGTGGAGCAAGACCTCCGCCAGTACGAGAGGCTCAATCGCGAGATTGACCGCGATACCGGCGTGCGCGGGTTCCAGGGCATGGACCTCGACGATGACGGGCCGGATGAAGGCGTGCAGGGTTTCAGCTCCCCAGGTTTCCTCGATAACGATTCAATGGATAACGGCCCAATGCCTCCCGGCGCCATGATCGACGAGGATATCGACTAGGGTGTCACCGGCCGATGATCGGCACTCGGTCGACCTTCAGCAGGATGCATTGCCCGCTGTCGGTGTCGATGCTCGTCACGTCCGTTCCGACAAGGCACCGGGCGCGCGGGACGATCGGCCGGGACTGAAAGCGTGCATCGCTTGGCCGGCCGCGATCGCCTCGCGGCCGATTGGGCCAGGGCGACTTGAGCTAGATCAACGGAATCGAGTTCAGGGCATGCTCAATTCCCTCAACAGGGAGAGAGACATGACCGCGCCTTGTGAGAAAGCGACCGTCGGCCCTTTGGACTGGTTCTTCGCATCGCTCGGGGAGTATGGCCGCCTTCTCGCCGCCGCGGCGGAATTGAGGGCTATCGATTGCGAGTGCATGCAGACGATGCTGGAGAGCCGCATGTCCGAGCCCGACCCGGCCTCGCCTGAGCAGGTTGACAAGGTCGCCAACTTGATGCGGATGCTGGCGAGCCTCGATCTTGATGCAGAGGCGATCCGCATCAGGCAACCTGAGGTCATGCAGGCGCTAGAGACGGCGTGCTCCGGTTGCACAAAGCGCAGTCGCTGCGACCATGAACTCGCGTCCGGCACGGCCGCACGCGCGTTTGCGGAGTTCTGCCCGAACGCAGCGCGCCTCGCGGCCTTGTCGGGCGTCCAGGTGGCAGCAAGCGAGAGACCTTAGAGACCGTTTGGAAATCCGGCGGCGGAGGTCTGACGAGAGATTTTCGTGTCCCGGCAGGAGGCGATTGCAGCCGATGTCTTATGATATCGGCAAGATCGACCACGCACCAGGGCGCGGAAAGATCCGTCCGCCTATGTCAAGCACAGGCGGCCGGCCGTTGCCGAGGATCGGCTGTTCCTGCTGTCGACGGCGCCCTGTCGGCCGTTCACCACGTCCCCCTCGATCTCGTACATTGTCGCCCGAGCCTTGCGGCGAGCTGGGATAGAAGATCCTCCATCTACGGGGGCCAGCCTTCTTTGCCATTCCGCGGCGACCGTCATACTCCGCGGCGGCGCCACGCTCGAGGCGGTCGGTGCGGTCCGCCGTCCATACCTGGACGAGCCTCGTCAGCATGGTCTTCGTGCTGATGCTCTGCATCACGGGCCTGCTGCTCAAGATCGTCTGGGCGATCCTCGACATGGCCGCCATCCTCGTGCTGGGAAGCGGCCTTTATCTCTGGCTGGCACAACGATGGAAGGGGGCCTCCCGTATCGCCGAGGCGCCTGGCGACGTCGCTCCCATCGGAACGGCTGCCGGGAGCCCCGCAGAGTGATGGCCGCAGCCGCCCCCCGCATCTGGAGGATCCCGATCCTCATCGGTGTCGTATCGAGCGCCTGCCTGATCGTTGCCCTCGTCGATCGGCGTCTGGGACCTCCTCGCCAGCCTTGGCCTCGCAGCGGTGCTCGGATACGCATCCTGCAAGGGTTTCACCATCAAGGGGTGAAGGGGCCCGGCTGAGTGCGTCGCGCCGCTATCCGATCGGGAGGGATGACTTGTCGACGTCGCAATCCGGCGCGGCCGAATTTTCGGATCTCGTGGCGCGGATCTCGGCTCTCTTTGGAGACATCCAATCCGCCTGGGCGGCCCGCCTGGCGCGGTTCCAGACGGCTCCGGAGGAGGCCGCCGCATTGTCGCGCTCCCTGCGGGAGGCCGGCGAGACGTGGCAAGGGCTCCTGGGGATCGCCTGCCTGTCCGTGATCGTCGTCCTCGCCGCTTCTTACGTCATGCGCAGGCTGGCGGCTGGACGCTCCGCCGCGGCCGCGGCTTCGACGCTGCTGGCCGGCATCGTGCTGGCTGTCGTCTTCGGGGCCGTCCTCCCGGCGGGTGCCGGCCGCGACGTCGCGCATCTCTGGACTCTGGCGACGGCGGTCACGCTCGTTCTGGCGGATCTCATTTACGCCGTGCTCTCGCGGCACGACGACGATCCGCTCATGCGCCGGCTGGGGATGCAACTGGCCGGGGCCGCGGCGGCCGGGATGTGCAGCGTCACCCTCCTGGCGACGTTGCGGCGGCTCGGCGCGGGGACGGGGCTTGCCGATGCGGTGTCCTTCGTGACCTCGCTTTCGGTCACGGTCCTGCTTTGCGCCGGATATGTTCTGGAGCGGCAAGCGATCGAGCGCTCGCTGCTTCGCGGGCCGCCCCCCTCCCATGCGGCACGAAGGCTCGCCGGCGCGTGGCCGTGGATCGCCGTCGCACTGGTCCTGACGACTTTCGCGCTGCTTCAGATCTCGGCCACGCTGGCCGGTCCTCTCCCGGGATTGCCGGTGCTGGGGACCGTGCTGCTGATTCTTCTGACCCCCCATCTCGATCAGCTCATCGCGCGGAAGATCGAGGCGGCGGAAGCCTCGATCCCGGTCTCGAAGCGAGCCTGGTATCGGACCGCCCGCGTCTCCTTCTGGCTCCTCGTCGTCTGCTGCCTCGGCATGCTCTGGTTCACACGCCTGTCCGTCGCGATGGGCTTTCCCCGCGGCCTCGTCGTCTCGCGGGGACTGGAGATCGCGCTTTCCGCGATGGCGGCCATCTATGTCTGGCACGTCGTCGACGCCCTGACCGGGCATTCGCTCGTCCGGGCGGGGCCTCACGGGGACGAATCGGAGGACCACCCGGCGACGAGGCTCGCGACGCTCGTTCCGATCATCCGGATCGTCCTTCAGGTCTCGATCGTCGCCTTCGCGGCCCTGTCCATTCTCATCGCCCTGGGCGTGAACGCCTGGCCCCTGCTCGCCGGGTTGAGCGTGTTCGGCCTCGCCATCGGCTTCGGCTCGCAATCGCTCGTCAAGGACATCGTTTCCGGGATCTTCTTCCTCCTCGAGGACGCATTCCGCATCGGCGAATATATCGAGACTTCCCAGGCCAAGGGAACGGTCGAGCGGATTTCGATCCGGTCGGTGGCCCTTCGCCACCCGCGCGGCGCGCTCGCCACCGTTCCCTACGGCTCGATCGGAAAAGTGGTGAATTTCAGCCGCGATTGGGTGATCGAGAAGCTCGCCTTCCGCGTCGCCTTCGACACCGACGTGAACCTCGTGCGGAAGCTCTTCAAGACGATCGGCCAGGAACTCGCCGCCGATCCGGAGCTGGGGCCGGATCTGCTCGAGCCCTTCAAGAGCCAGGGCATTTTCGCCGTGGACGAGGGGGCGCTCGTGATCCGCGCCAAGTTCATGGCGCGCGCGGGGCGGCAATTCCTGATCCGCAAGGCGGTCCTCGCCGCCGTCCACAAGGCGTTCCGCGAGAACGGGATCGTCCCGGTGGCCCGTCTGCCGCAATTATCCGCGCCGGGCTCCTGACTCCGCTAAAATTAAAATCGCAACTGCAATGATAGAACTTAAGACCATCGACCTTTAGTTCTCGGGCGCTTCATGGCCCCTTGGAGCCGTCGCGGTCCGAAGGTTTCGACGTGATTGCGGTCCGGAACAGTGCGGCCTTCAGTTGCGCGACCCGGTCAACGTTTTCCGGATGGCACAATTGTCGATCGAGATATTCCTGCACGGCTCCCGAGAGCCACCAGCTCATCGAGAGGTCCCGCATGCGAGGCGCCTGATCATTGATGTATCCTGCACTGCCGAAGGAGCATTCCTGACCGTCGTGGAGAAGAGGAACACGGTCGTAAACCTGGAATGTGAAGGTGTCCGCCACCGTCTGGCGTGTCCGATCAAGAGCTTCGGCAGCGTGACCCGCGCGGGTGGCGACCAGGGCTTCGATGGGGGCGAGGTAGCCTTCGTACCATTGCTGCGGCGGAGGTCGTGGCAGGCGCTTTTCCGGCCCGTCGGCTTGGTCTGCATTGGGATCGTTCGTCACATGGACGATGATCGGCTGGAGCTTGAACTTGCGAAGAGCTTCCGCCAGCTCGCGTGCCGTCGTCAATCCGTCGTTCTCGAAATAGCCGCCATCAACCAGCTCGTCGCGGACCTCCTTGTCGTGGCGAATGGTGGCCTGCGGCGAAATAATGGGAAAGCGAGCGCTGGCGGCGGCGGCCGTCGAAAGCCGGATGCCGGTATCGATTGCGAGCGGTCCCGGCGCGCATGGCCGGGCAGCGGAACAGGCGATCGTCCGGAAAAGGTCGAAGGTAGTCGGAAAGATGCCGGTGGGCATCCCGGAAAAATCCGAGAAGGGCAGCAGATCGGAGATGATGGTTCGCTGCCCGGTCGCGACCGACGTCGTGTTCAGGAGAAGAAGAGGCAGCCATCCTTGCCGTTGCCCATTCATCTCCTGGCCGACGTAGCTCGCCAGGTTCGGTCCGTTGCCGCCCGTGGGTGGCTGCACGACGGCATCGTAGTGCTGCTCGAACGCACGCTCGAGAAGGACAGCGCGGTCGGAAGATCCGAGGAAGCCGAAGAGATCGCGAAAGGCAAGGCCGATGACGGCCGGAGACAGGAAGTCGCCGGAAAGAAGCGTCTGCAAACAGATCTTCCAAGTGATCTTGTCCGGGCGATCGTAATTCTCGCCAGGGCCCCACCAATCGCTGGTGATGCGATTGCAGGCGGCCTTGCCATCCTTCGAGACCGCCAGGGCCGCGCGGATCATCACCGCTCCGACCGCGCCGCCCGACACGCCTGAGATTGCAAAGAGCCGCCGGCGGAGATCGAGATCGGGCTGATCGAGCAGTTCCCCGACGATGGTCGCCGTGAAGAAGCCGGCCCGGCTCGCGCCGCCCGCGCTCGCCAGGACGACGGGGCGCGCCGGGCAGTTCTCGGCGTTGCCGTTTGCGCTCGGACAGTTCACCGCCATCCACCGCTTCACCGCCTGGTCGAGCGGAATCTGGCTGAGGCCGGACACTCCTGGTTCCGTCCGGAGGTCATGAAAATGAGGCGACAGGCCAGTGAGAACCGCCAGCACGAGGACAGTAAGAAAGACGACGGGAAGCCGCCATTGATGAGACAACGCCGTGAGGAAGGACAGAAGTGAAACGGGCAGCGCCAGCGTCACGATGACGAAGAGAGCCCGCGGAGCCAACTCGGCCATTTGAAGGGGCGCGATGATCGCCCCGATCCAGAAGGCCGCCAGGGAGGCGAAGAGAGCGACGGCGGCGAGGTCCCAGCGCAGCGATCCGCCTGTCTGCGCGGCGCGCGATGTCCGGCCTCTCGCGGTCGCGAGATCGAGAAACCAGAACGCCCGCTCCTCGACCAGCAGGGTCGCGTTGCGGCCGCTGAACTGATCGAGGAGGTACTCGCCGAACGGCTTGCGGCGCTCCGCGGGATCGGAGAACCGCCTGCGGATCAGGACGTAGATTACATAGGCCAGGAAGCAGAAGCCCGTGGGCCATAGGAGACGTCGAGGGCTCGTTACACCCAGAACATCTTCGACCGGCCCGATATCATTGCCCGCGCCCCAGATCCCGATAATGACCGCGGTGAAACACAGGGCGCCGAGCGCGCGCGGCACCCAGGTCGCAGCCAGGGCATAGCGCCAGCGCAACTCCTGCAGACGCTCGTCATCGAGTGGCAGGCGGGCGCCGCGAGCCGCCCAGGCCTGCTGCTCCAGCACCTTGCGGGCCGCATAGTGAACGATGGCGGCCCAAAAGAAGAGCAGGACGAAGAACGCGCTCCAATACCCGACGTATTTCTGTGTTTCCAGAAAGATGTCGCGAGCGGGCTCCGCCAGCCAGAAGAGGGCGATCCCGAGTGCACCGCTCAGCGCCGGGACCCGGCAGACCCAGACGACGCGGAGCCAGCGCAGGACGCTGCTCCACGCAAACCACCACACGGCAAATGCGATCACGACGATCGTGAGAGCCGTCAGCATGGTCGGCACAGATGGCATCGCTACGTCTCACTGAAATGGGTCCAGCGAGCGACCCGGCTTTGAAAGATCAAGTCGCCGCAGAACCATCCTCGTCATACGGCCTCCGCCTGAAAGGCTCGGCTGCATTTCTCTCCCAGGCGTCATGACCGGGACAAGCCCGGTCATGACGCCTGGGAGAGAACGGGCCGGTCCGATCTACCGGATTTCGTATCACAGGGTCCGAACCGCGCCGGGATGTCCGGAGGTCTTTTGTTTGAATCCTACGCGGCGACCGGCATGGTCTCAAGGGTTGCGTGATGGGCGGTTTCCGCCTCGGCGGGTGGAATGTTTCCGATCGGCTCAAGAGGGCGGCGGGTGTTGAACCAGCCGCCTTCCGCCATCCACCCCTTCCCGTTTCGAAGGCTATGGCCGGGGCAGAGACCGCGGGGCTTTGATGAAGATGTCGACGTCGTCGCGGTGTTGTAGAGGGCGAGCGAGGCGCGGACCGATTCATCGACGCAGAAGCGCCGCAGGGCCCCACCGCCCCGGCAATGTCGGGCGTTCCCGCCTCGAACTTCTCCGGCGCGCCCTTGTAGACGGTCCTGGCGAAGGTCACGTCCTCGATCATGTGCCCTCCGCCCTGCCAGGGCGGCATCGCCTCCAGCAGATGGCTCTTGCCGTAGAGAGCGCCGATTCCGGTCGGGCCGAACACCTTGTGGCCGGAGAAGACCAGGAAATCGGCGTCGAGCGACTGCACGTCGATCGGGATGTGCGGCGTCGACCAGCACCGGCACGCCATAGGCATGGGCGAGCGCGACGATCCCGCGGATCGGGTTCATGGTGCCGAGCGCATTGGTGACATGGGTCACGGACACGATCTTCGTGCGCCCGGAGAGAAGCGTGGCGAATTGCTCGAAGATGATGTCGCCCCGATCATCCACCGGGATGACCCGGATGAAGCGCTCACGCTCAGACCCGATCCACTCATGCGTCGTCGTCTCCCGATCTCTCGAACTGTGCGACGGGGTTGGAGATGCCCGCGGCCCTGCGAGGGGAGCCGAACGGGAACGGGCGACGGCTCAGATGCCGTCGCCGCAGCCGAAGAACTGATCCATCGTCCGGGCCGGCTCCAGGTCTTCCGGCAGCCGGGACACGACCCTGGCCGGGACGCCGGCTACGGTGGTGTGAGCGGGGACGTCGTGCAGGACGACCGCCGCCGCCGCCACCTTCGCGCCTTCGCCCACCCGGATGTTGCCGAGCACCTTCGCTCCGACGCTGAGGAGCACGCCGCGCTCGACCTTGGGGTGGCGATCGCCGCTTTCCTTCCCGTTGCCGCCGAGCGTGACCCCCTGAAGGATCGAGACGTCGTCTGCCACCACCGCGGTTTCGCCGATCACGACGCCCGTCGCGTGGTGGATGAAGACGCCCGAGCCGATGCGCGCGGCGGGATGGATATCGCAGCCGAACACCTCGGAGATGCGGCTTTGGACATGCAGCGCCAGCGTCGCGCGGCCCTGGTGCCAGAGCCAATGCGCCACCCGGTAGGCTTCCAGCGAGGCGAAGCCCTTGTAGAACAGGAAAGGATCGAGATAGCGGCGGCAGGCCGGGTCGCGCTCGCGGATCGCGGCGAGGTCCCGGACGGCGAGGCCGGAGGCATGGGGATCGGCCTCGAAAGCCGACAGGCAGAGGTCACGCATCGCAAGCCGCGCAAGATCGCCGTCGCCCAGGCGATGCGCGAGCCGATAGGAGAGGGACGCCGCCAGGCTCGGCTGGGCCAGGATGGTCGCCTGGATGATGCCGGCATAGAGCGGCTCCTCGATGAGCGCCGCCTCCGCCTCCTCCCGCAATTCCCGCCAGACCTCCGCCTCGGCCGGGCGCTGATGGATATTCCGCAAAGGCGACTGCACGCGATCGGCCCTTGCTTCGATGGAGGAGACGGCTGCCGCCATGATCGTCGTCCTTCAGCCCACGCGTCGGAACATGGCCGGCAAGTATTCCTGGAGGGTGGCATGGCCCTCGAACTTCACGTCGACCGTGCCGGTCGCGGCCCGGACGCCGACCACGCGCCCTCGGGCATGGCGCCAGATCCCCAGAAACTCCGCGAGATCGAGACGCGCGAACACCACCGCATCGCCCTGCCTGATGCCGTCTGCCATCATCACGGTCTCCTCGTCCGATCCGGGCGCTCGAAGGACTGTCCGAGTGCTTGGAGAAATGTTTTCCACGTCAGGACCGAACGGAAGAGAACTGGTGCCGTCCGATCTCGATATGGCGACTTAAAATTCTCTAACTCATTGTTAGATATTGATATTTGGAGATTTCACGTTCTTTTGCAAGCCCCGATTTCGTGAAAGATGTCTGGTTCTGCCAAAGCAAAGAGAACGCGAGGAAGGCGCCGCCTGCGCTCGGGAAAAGAGAATAGACATCTATCTTGCGGTTCTCGCCGGAGGACGGCTGCGGCGGTCTCCTCCTCGAGGGGAATAGGCGACCCTCGCCGCCTCTTCGGCATCCTCGATGCCGGCGATCTCCGGCCGGGCTTGATCCCATCCAGGATCAGGCTGGCGGATCGCCGGGAAAGCCTCAATAGGCTCTATCCGGTCTCCAGGGCGGCCGTCCTTGAGAGCTCCGCCAAGCCGGCGGCGTGCGGAAGTGAAGACACGGCGTCGAATCAAATGATCGACGACATGTCCGCATGCCGCACGGGCGCGGCGCGCAGGATCGGCACCGGGTCATGGGACAAAAGCATCCTCCTTCGCTCCGAATGCGTCACGCGCAAAGATGGCGACCGGATCGAAGGATAATCTTCCACAAGGCGTATTCTTGAAAGTACACACCGATTCATTCTCATATAACAAAGAAATTTCATTGCATTGACGTCGACTCGTTTGGACATGGACCTGTAGGCATCCGGGCGCTCTGCTTGGATGCCTCACCTGACGGCCTCCTGCGGCAGCCGCTCACAACGTCGGGCATCAGGATGAGCCAACTTCGAATTGTCGGGTTATCGGGCACCACCCGGCGCCCCTCGCGCACGACGACGCTCATCCAATCCGTCGCCCGGGAGGTGGGACAGCGGCGTGAGATCGGCTTCAGATCGTACGACCTTGCGGAATTCGGACCGGGGCTCGGCGCCTTCATGCGAGCCGAATTGCCGGACGCCGCCCAGGAGGCGCTGACGGAAATCGAGCAGGCCGACGCCCTCATCGTCGGGACTCCGATCTGCGAGGGCTCCTATGCCGGCCGCCTCAAGCATCTGATCGACTTCCTCGATCCGCTGGCGTTGCCGACGCTCGGCCTCGTGCTTCACCGATCCGACAAGGATATCGGCCCGACGGGAGAGCATCTGGCTTCGATCATGAGGCAGGTTCTTCGCGAGACCCTCCCGAAGGAGTGTCTTTCTGCTTGACGTCGCTGTCCATCAGGGTGCGATGGTGCGCGCCGCCCGCTGAGACATCTTCCAGGTCGAAGATGCTCAAGCTTTTATGTAGGCCCAAGCTGCCTTTCCCGATCCCAGCTGAACATTGACACGTTTGTAATCCGCAACTTCATACCTATCGGCTGCCGCCAGCTCCGCCTCCGTGATCTCGAAAACCTTCCCGGCGACGCTATCAGCAGGGTCCGGGCTGGCCTCCACGACAGGATGAAACTTCTTGCCGCTCCTGGCGACGACGTCTGGGTCGAGGATCTCGAGCATCGACTGCCGGTAGCCCTGCATCGTGTCATCCTCACCTTTCAGAAGGCGACCGAAGGAAGAGAGCTGCACATTCTCCTGCTGCAATGTTCCATACGAAAACAGCAGAATGGCCGGTTCGTCGCTCATGGGGATCTCGTCTTCGTAATGGCGTGCAAGAGCTATGTGAGCTTGCTGGATGCCTCGCGCAACCGACAAGCTATCGATCTGTCGTTCGGCACGCCATTCGACCATCTGAAAGTTGGCAAGTTGCAACGGGTTGTGACGCCGGCCGGCGACGGGGCCTCGTGCCGGCTCAGGACATGAGCGCCGAGCACCCGATCTCCTCGATCCACGACCTGTCTCGCCAGATGCCCGGGAACCGTGCGACCCTGGCCATGGAATGGATCCGCGACGGCGGGCAGCCGCTGCAGGCCGTTGGGTCATTGCGTGAGCGACCATCAATGAATATCGACAAGAAGACGCATTTCAATATCTGGTACTGGGTCGCGGCCTTCATCGGGCTGATGATATTCCAGTACGTGTTCACGACCGCCACCCAGGTCGCCCAGATCCCCTACAGCCAGTTCGAAACCTATCTGGCCGAGGGCAAGATCGCCGAGGTTGCCGTCTCCGACCGCTACATCCAGGGACGGTTCAAGGAGCCGATCGACGGCCGGCCGATGTTCATCACCACACGCGTGGAGCCGGACCTCGCCCGCCAGTTCCAGGGGCACGGCGTGGTCGTCACCGGCCAGATCGAGAGCACCTTCCTGCGCGACCTGCTCTCCTGGGTCGTGCCGGTTCTGCTGTTCGTCGGTATCTGGATGTTCGCGCTGAAGCGCATGGGCGGCGGGATCGGCGGCGGCCTGATGCAGATCGGCAAGTCCAAGGCCAGGATCTATGTCCAGTCCGATACCGGCGTCACCTTCAAGGACGTCGCCGGCGTCGACGAAGCCAAGGACGAGCTCAAGGAGATCGTCGACTTCCTCAAGGACCCCCAAGGTTATGGGCGGCTCGGCGGACGCATGCCCAAGGGTATCCTTCTGGTCGGCCCGCCCGGTACGGGCAAGACGCTGCTGGCGCGGGCGGTGGCGGGCGAGGCGGGCGTGCCGTTCTTCTCCATCTCGGGCTCGGAATTCGTCGAGATGTTCGTCGGCGTGGGCGCGGCGCGGGTGCGCGACCTGTTCGAGCAGGCCCGCTCCAGGGCGCCGGCCATCATCTTCATCGACGAGCTGGACGCGCTCGGCAGGGCCCGCGGGATCGGGCCGATGGCGGGGGGCCACGACGAGAAGGAGCAGACGCTCAACCAGCTCCTGGTCGAGCTCGACGGCTTCGATCCCTCCGCCGGCCTCGTCCTTCTCGCCGCCACCAACCGGCCGGAAATCCTCGACCCGGCTTTGCTGCGCGCCGGCCGGTTCGACCGGCAGGTTCTTGTCGACCGGCCCGACAAGCCCGGCCGCGTGCAGATTCTGAATGTCCATCTGAAGAAGGCCAAGCTCGCCTCCGACGTCTCGCCCGAGCAGATCGCTGCGCTCACCCCTGGCTTCACCGGCGCCGACCTCGCCAATCTCGTCAACGAGGCGACACTGCTCGCCACCCGGCGCAAGGCCGATGCGGTGACCATGGCGGATTTCAACAACGCCATCGAGCGCATCGTCGCCGGGCTCGAGAAGCGCAACCGCCTGCTCAACCCCAAGGAACGGGAGATCGTGGCCTATCACGAGATGGGCCATGCGCTGGTGGCGATAGCGCTGCCGGGGGTCGATCCCGTCCACAAGGTCTCGATCATCCCGCGTGGCGTCGGCGCGCTCGGCTATACCATCCAGCGTCCGACGGAAGACCGCTTCCTGATGACGCGCGAGGAACTCGAGAACAAGATGGCGGTGCTGCTCGGCGGCCGGGCGGCCGAATGGATCGTCTTCGGCCATCTCTCCACGGGCGCGGCCGACGATCTCGTCAAGGTCACCGATATCGCCCGCGCCATCGTCACCCGCTACGGCATGTCGGAGAAGCTCGGCCATGTCGCGCTGGAGAAGGACCGCCGCTCCCTCTTCTCCACCGACCAGCCCTATTACGGACCGCCGGAGCACGACTATTCCGACGAGACGGCTGCGGCCATCGACGCGGAGGTCAAGCGGATCGTCGACGAGACGTTCGAGCGGACGGTCGCGCTGCTCGGCGAGCGCCGCGACGCGCTGGAGCGCACGGCGCGCCGGCTTCTGGAGACGGAAACGCTCGACGCCGAGCAGATCGCCGCGCTCTAGCACCTTGGGTATGACGATGGCACGGGTTGAGGTGTTTCCGGTCGAGCGACGGCGCCGATGGTTGCGGTCGGAGAAGGAGCGGCTCGTGGCCGCCTCGTTTGAGCCCGGCGTCCCGGCGTCGGACGTGGCGCGGTCGGCGAACATCCACGTCAGCCAGCTCTTCCGGTGGCGCAAGCAGCTCTGCGATGTCGTAGCCCCTCGACGCAGGTCCTGGTCCCGGTGACGATCACGCGGGATGCTCCCGCGCCCGTCGATAACGTGCCGCTATGCGGAGAGGCTTCCCGAGCTTGTCGCTGCAGGTCCAGGAGGTGCTGCGGCAGGATCCATTGAGCGGTCATCTGTTTTGCTTCCGGGGTCGTCGCGGAGATCTTTTGAAGGTGATCTGGCACGAGGCGCGTGCCTGTTCACGAAGAAGCTGGAGCGGGGACGCTTCCCCTGGCCGACGCCGGCTGACGGGGCGGTGTCGATCTCGACCGCCCAACTCGGCTACCTGCTGTCGGGGATCGACTGGCGCCATCCCCAGGCAACCTGGCGTCCGACCTCGGTCGGCTGACGATCCGTCTTGCGGGCGGCTATGGACGTGATTCCATCATCGGGTGATCGCCGAATCGCTTCCTGCCGACCTCGCCGCCGCCCACGGGATGATCGTGGCCGAGCGCGCTGCCCGGATCGCGGCCGCGAGCGAGGATGAGGCCGACGCCCAGGCCGCTGCTGCCCGGGCTTGCCGGACCGTCCCGCTCCGGCGACGCCCCTCACGTCGTCCCTTCCCGGAGCATCTGTCGCGGGAGCGGGTCGTGATCGCGGCACTGTCGGCCTGCCCGTGCTGCGGGTCGGGCAAACTGTCGAGGCTCGGCGAGGACGTCACCTGCGCGCCCTGGCGCAGCGCGTCGAGGTTGCCGACGACGAGGTGCGCATCATGGGGTCGAAGTCGGAACTGCTGCGAACGCTCATCGCCGCTTCAAGCGGGCAATCGGCAGCGTTCGGAGTTCTGTTCTGAAATGGCGCACCCGACACGATTCGAACGTGTGACCTTTGCCTTCGGAGCGTCACTTCTTGTGTTTTCCCGAGATTTCCAGTGATCGCTCGACTATACCTAAATAGTTGATTTTCTTATCATATTGCTGTTTCTCTTGATTGAGCGGCGGTGCGGTGATCGCCCGAGATTACCGCCCCCGTGCTACCCCGGTGCTACCCAGCGCGGTCAAGAGATGGCGAATGAGAAACTGACAAAGAAGGTCGTGGACGCGCTTCTCCCGCAGGCGAAGGATTATGTCGTCTGGTGCGGAAAGCTCCCCGGCTTTGGCTGCCGCGTACGCCCGACAGGACACAAGACGTTCATTGTCATGTACCGCGTGGGCGGGCGGAACGCGACAACCAAGAAAGTCACCATCGGCACCTACGGGAAGATCACCGTCGAGCAGGCGCGAGATGATGCGAGCAAAGTTCTCGCCAAGGCCGAGCTGGGCGAGGACGTCGCCGCCGAGCGCGCCCGTGTCCGAGCTGAAATGACCGTCTCGCAGCTTTGTGACGAGTATCTGCGCGAAGGCGTGGACCATAAGAAGGCGTCTACCATCGAGAGCGACACGAGCCGGATCGAAGCTCACATTCGCCCACTTCTGGGCACCAAACGGATTGGCGCGGTGACGCGGGGCGACATCAGCAAGTTCCTGCGCGATGTAGCGTCCGGCAAGACCGCACGTCCCAAGAGGCCGGGAAGGCGCGGAAGCGGCGTGAAGGGCGGCAGAGGAACCGCGACCCGAACCGTCCGCTTGCTCGGTGGCATGTTCACCTACGCTGTGCGACGTGATTACCTCAAAGAGAACCCATGCCGGAACGTGCTTCTCTATAAGGATCGAAAGGGTGACCGCTTTATGACGACGGAGGAGTTCCGGCGCTTGGGCGAAACGCTGTCGCTTGCTGAAACGGCAGGCCTGCCCTGGAGCTTCAACGCCGGGAAGAAGGCCAAACATCGTCCTGTACGCCCGGAGAACCATCGCGAGGTCTTTTCGCCTCACGTCACCGCCGCCATTCGGCTCTTGATGTTCACCGGCTGCCGCTTGCGTGAAATCCTGCATCTGCGTTGGCAAGATATCGACTTCGAACGCGGCGTTTTGAACTTACCGGACAGCAAGACCGGCTAAAAAAGGTGCTGCTGGCCGGATCGGCCTTGACGATCCTGTCAGACCTTCCGCGCTTGGGTGTCTATGTGATCGCCGGGAACGATCCTGAAAGGCCACGCGCCGACCTCCACCGGCCTTGGGCGCGCATCATCAAGCACGCGGAGCTTGAAGGCCTACGCCTGCATGACCTTCGGCACTCCTACGCATCTATTGGCGCAGCGAGCGGTATCGGCTTGCCGGCGCTCGGCAAGCTGCTCGGTCACAACAACCCGTCGACAACGCAGCGCTACGCGCATCTTGCCGACGACCCGTTGCGGCGGGCATCGGAGGAGATCGCCAACACCATCGCCGCCGCCATCGGAAGTGTGGCGTCCAAGCAACGCGGCCCAACTTCCAAAGACGAAACATCGCCGCCCCTTGGGGGACAAATAGCGAACGCCGGTATATCCTAGAACCGGGGATACCCGGCGATCTTTGGAGTAGGAGAAGCCGGATGAAATCCATCTACCTCAATCGCAAGCAGGCTGCCCACTACGTCACGGAGATGTGGGGCGTGCCGTGTTCCTACAAATGGCTCGCCAAGCTTGTCGTCGTCGGCGATGGCCCGAGACACTGGAAATGGGGCCGGGCCGTCCGCTATCGCGCTGACGCCCTGGACGCATGGGTGTTCGGTCGCATGACTGGGCCCTTCGCCCCCTCAAGCGAGGCTCATTTGCACCTTCGCGCTTTCTCTTACCTCAGCAGCGGCCAAGGCCTGCCCTTCGAGGAGGCCTAAGAGATGCGTGAGGAAAAATTTCGCAGGCAAAATCAATTAGTTGACACCATATGGGGGTCTGGTTTGTATTGGAGGGGCGAGGATGGCTCGCCCTTTCAACGCCAACTGAAAGGACCATTCCCATGGCCGACTTTGACACCGACGACAATTTCATTCTCATCCCTGCCGCTTCGGGCGGCGGCGCGCTGGTGCGTCGCAGCCAGATCGCAGGCGCGCGCGCGAACGGCGCAGACGGTGCCATCGTCTATCTGGCGGCGGGACCGAGCGTCTACACGACCGCGACCATTCCTCAGCTCGCGCGCTACCTCGCTGCGGACGTGGCGGACATGCGCCGCCAGTAACCGCTATTGCCATGCACCATCGGGTCCGCCCGGTGGTGCATGGAGCTGCGGGAGGGTTAGCCCATGAAGGCGCGCAAAGACCCCACCGATGAACAACTCCTGAGGCGTATGCAGCATGAACCTATCAGGCCGAATGACCCCCGTGCTCGCAATGATGCCTATTGGGCCTTGCGCCACCAAGGCTATCCCCATGCACTCGCCAGCCGCGCCCTGCGGAACACGCCGCCGCGCTTCTATCGTGAAGAAGTGAAGCTCTCTGGCGAGTACATTGACGACATCGATCTAGAGGACCTGCTGATCGTCCCGACGGTAAACGTAGAGGTGCAAAAGCTCGCCGTTCTCGTGCGACCGGACCTCACCGAAGAGATCGCATTGAACGCACCGGCACGGGCAACCGAGTATACGATTTGGTCAGAGGCGATTTCGGGATTTAGCGTCCGAGTCCGGCCAACAGGCGTCAGAACATACGTCGTCATGTTTCGGATCGGTGGACGCGGCCCGCAAGGCAAGATCAGCCTTGGGAAGCCGGGCGTCCTATCCTTCGACCTCGCGAAGCGCATGGCTCGTGAAGTCCGATTGGAAGCCTTGTCGGGAACCGATCCACGGCCGATGCACAAAAGCGGCGAATTGCTGCGGCTGGCGAAATGAACAGGGAGCCGTCTTGGCTCGGTTCCCCCCTGTTACCTCAAGCGCTGCGAAACGCCGCTGAAACGAGCGGCCATTTTGTTGAGTCCCCATGAGTCTGTTTCCAGCGAAGCGCTTGAAACAAAGGGATGAAACACGCGAGACAAACGAGAAATGCCAGCGAGACAGCATGAAGCGGGTCATTGCCGCCGTGGAATCGCGGTTTCGATATTTGCTGGCGACTCTGTATGTCTTTGCAGCGAACGGATTGAGCCAGATGGCTCCGCCCAAACGCTCTCTTCGCCGGGGTTGTAGCCGGGCTCAGTCATCGGGAAGAGTATAAGGGTAAAGCGCCGGCACCACCCCCTTCTCCTCCCTTACCATTTTC
>OEIU01000814.1_pt1 | contig 24901 bp, 29 predicted proteins | sample 1539221 | NCBI WGS metagenome assembly OEIU01 (sample SAMN03792071, study PRJEB22550) | activated sludge metagenome | feature: wastewater treatment plant; material: activated sludge; isolation source: Wastewater treatment plant of a petroleum refinery complex | place: Argentina: Zarate | collected...
CGGGTGTTTCTCCGCGCAAACCCCGGGGGGCCTGGCCCGTGCCCGGGCGCACCGAATCAACCGTGTCCCACCCAGGCCGGGCCCCGCCGGCATTGCTCGCTCCGGGCATGCGCGTGAGATTCATGGCCATATGAAATGTATTCGTCCATGAATACGAAAATCAAAAAGCGACCATCCTTGGCCGCACTTCTCAATTTATGAGTATTCGTGTTCTCGCCGCCGGCTGGCAGACCAGCGTGCAGGACGGCGGCCGCCGCGGACTCGCCGCGCTCGGCGTTGGCGCCTCCGGTGCAATGGACGTCGTCTCGCGCCGGCTTGCGAACATACTTGTAGGCAATGGGGAAAATGCGGCGGCGCTGGAAATCACCTTGCGCGGGCCGCGCCTGCGCTTCGATGCCGACTGCGTGGTCGCGCTGACCGGCGCTGCGCTGGACGGCCTGCCGATGTGGCGTCCCGTAGCCGTGCGCGCGGGGACTGACATAGCGTTCGGCACGATGCAGCGTGGCGCGTATGCGTATCTCGCTGTTGCTGGCGGCATCGAAAGCGAGACGGTGCTTGGCAGCCGCAGCACCGACATCGTCGCGGGATTCAATGCGGCGCTTGCGGCGGGCGATGTGTTGCCGATCTTGGAATCGTCGCATATTCAACATCGGGATTTGTGGCGCAGGTTTCATGCACGCCCGCTCACAGGGGATTCCGGAAATCGGGATGTCTTTCCAGCGAATTGGTCCCTCAATCCGCGTTCGTGGTTCGACCTCGATCTGCACAACCCGATCGGCGTGATCGAAGGGGCGCACTTCGCACAACTCAACGACGCCGCGCGGCGAGCGCTGTTCGATTCGACTTTCCGCGTCGGTGGCGATTCCAGCCGCATGGGCCTGCGCCTGCACAGCGCCCACCTGGACTTGCGCGAAGCAATGGAACTCGTCTCCTCCGGCGTCGTCCCCGGCACCCTGCAACTGCCGCCCAGCGGCGACCCGATCGTGCTGATGGCCGAGGCGCCGACCTGCGGTGGCTATCCGCGCATCGGGCATGTGATTGCCGTCGACTTGCCACGTCTCGCCCAGCGCCGGCCCGGCGACAGCGTGCGCTTCACGCCGATCTCACTGGATGAAGCGCAAACGCGCTATCTTGAACGCGAACGCGCGCTGCTTGCACTGGCGCGAACCATCAAGGACCGCCTGCAATGAACCGCATCGACCTCAACTGCGACATGGGCGAATCCTTCGGCGCCTGGCGCATGGGCGACGATGCCGGCGTGATGCCGTGGATCACGTCGGCGAACATCGCCTGCGGCTTTCATGCCGGCGATTTTTCCACAATGCACAAGACGGTACTGTTGGCGAAACAGCACGGCGTCGCCATCGGCGCGCATGTGTCACTGCAGGATTTGCAGGGATTCGGCCGCCGCAAGATGAAGGTTTCACCCAATGAAATCCATGCGATGACGCTGTACCAGATCGGCGCACTCGCCGCCTTCGCGCGCGCGGCGGACACGCGGGTCGTACACGTCAAGCCGCACGGTGCGCTGTACAACATGGCCGCGAAGGACGCGAAGCTAGCCGACGCCATCGCGCGCGCGGTGCGTGATTTCGATGCGAAGTTGATCCTGGTCGGACTCGCCGGCAGCGAACTGCCGAAAGCCGGAGGTGCACTTGGCCTGTCCATCGCGCACGAAGCCTTCGCCGATCGCAGCTACGAAGCCGACGGATCGCTCACGCCGCGCGGCACGCAAGGCGCAGTGATCGAAGACGTAGCTGTCGCCGTTGCGCAGGCCGTGAAAATCGCCACACAGGGAAACGTCGACATGCGCAGCGGCGGCACGCTCGCCCTGTGCGCGGACACCATCTGCGTGCACGGCGACCGCCCCGATGCCGCGCGGTTCGCGCAGGCGTTGCATGAAGGACTGGAAGCGGCAGGAATCGCGATTGCGAACAACGCACGCGTCTAGCGATAGTGCTCGCCGGCGCGTTCAGGCTGATACGTGACTTCCTTGATGCGCACGCGCAGCACGCCGCCGCCGGGCCTTGGCCATTCGATCTCGTCGCCCTGCGACAACCCGAGCAAGGCGCTGCCGACCGGCGCGAGGATCGAAATCTTCTCGCCCGACGTATCGATGTCTTTCGGGTAGACCAGCGTGAGCTGGAACTCATCCTGCGAGGATTCGACGGCAAAGCGCACCGTCGAATTCATCGTCACCACGGTGGGCGGAACGTCTTTCGGCGCCACGATCCGCGCGCGCGCCAGTTCCGCTTCCAGATCCTTTTTGCCGGGAAAGGCGGCATCGGGCAGCGCGTCGATCAGCCTTTCCAGCCGTTCGGCGTCCAGCGACGAAATGATCAATTTGGGTTTCTTGAGCATCTTCAGCATCCCGGGTTGCGATGTACGCATCGTGTTGGTCACAGTTTAGCCCAGGCGGCATGAACCGGGGGCGAAACCGCGCAGCGCGTTTACGCTTTTGGCGCGTTTTTTTTCCGGCCGGAACCGGCTTTGCGTTTTTGACCCGATGCCGCAATGGCCCGGTTCGCCCAGACGAGCAGCGTTTCCGCATCGTCGAGCACTTCGGCCGGAACCTCGAACAGTTTGGTGTCCTGAACCTTGCCGTCTTTCTTCGTGTAGGAAAAGCAGCGGCTGCCGAGTTCTTGATACTCCGCGCGCGTGTCCGGGCTGGTCGAGAAATACAGCGTCCCGCCCATGATCATACCAAAGAAGTTCTCGCCCGAGCGCAGTCCGGTTCCGCCGAAGAACGGCGCCGACGACAGCGCCGGCACGCGCGCGAGCTGATCGAGTACGAAGTGTTTGAATTCGTCGCGGGGTTTGGCCATACGCTTATTTTGTAGGGCGGGAGGAGCGCAGCTTATCCCGCCGATTGTTTCGAATCACATCACGGCGGGATGCGCTGCTGCGCGGCTTCTCACGCCCTGCGCGAGCTAAAATCACGAAATTCTATTCATGCAGATTGAGGTGTATGCATATTTTTGACACCAATAACAAAATATTCTCAATATTTTTGAAATGGCTATATCCATTCTGCTCAATCCATTCTAATGGCTGATCTGCGCCTTTAGGATGTGACGTGTATGTCTTAAAAGGAAATAATGCAATTGAAGGAACTTGGCGATGTGCGAGATATGCTTGGCAACCATACGTGCCTGCTGACTTTATTGCACTAGACAAACTATGCATTTTATTTTCTTGAATTTGCGCACTTTGAGCTTTTTCAAAAAGCTTTTCTTCCAAATCGAAAAAGACCAAATTATGAGTCTTCCCAATAAGACATATGGCAGGCAATTCATTTATCGAATAGATGGTTCCTCGCGTTCTTTCATTTTCAATTTTTCTTTCAATTTCATTCCTTTTACAGAAAAACCCTTTGCACTCTCCAGCGCGACTACCCCACCAAGCATTCCTATCAGTATAGTAAGCAAATATTCTCGCCAGATAACAACTCAAAACTATCTCATCTGGGAAGCTAGGCGTTCCATACAATGAAATTTCTTTCCATGATGACGTATTTTGGCTCAATTCGTGAATACCCATCTATCCAAGCTCCTAATACACTCAAAAGTCATTGCAGAAGAGTGCTCTGGCTCACGATTGTCTACTCAAAAACACATGCGTCGCACGCTCACCGGCGACACTCTTCGTGCATTCGTAGCCGAGTGCGCGCCAGTCGAGACCCGAGAACAGCGCTTCGCCACTGCCGAGCAAAACGGGACGCACGGCCAGGTGCAGTTCGTCGATCAGGCGCGCACGCAGGTATTCGCGCACTGTAGCGACGCCGCCGCCGAGACGCACGTCGCGGCCGTTCGCAGCCTCGCGCGCCTGCGCGAGCGCGGACTCGATGCCATCGGTGACGAAATAAAACGTGGTGCCGCCTTTCATCGTCAGCGGCGGTCGCGCGTGATGCGTGAGCACGAACACCGGCACGTGGTACGGCGGCTCTTCGCCCCACCAGCCGCGCCATGATTCGTCCGGCCACGGTCCGCGCACCGGCCCGAACATGTTGCGGCCGAGAATCCACGCACCGAGGTTGTCGAAGCCGCGTTCGGCGATGGCGTTGTCGGTGCCGGTCTCGCCGCCGTCCTTGCCGTGCATCGCGTTCCAGAACCGCGAATGGAAAAACCATTCCATCAATTCCGGCCCGCGCAGGCCGAGCGGATTTTCCAGGCTCTGGTCCGGCCCCGCGGCAAAACCGTCGAGGGAAACCGCGAAACTTCGCACGCACAATTTGGACATCACCTGCCTCCAGACGATCTTCGTTGCTCGTCATTCCGGCAGGGAATGCCGGAATCCAGTCGCCACGGATGGCATCCCTGCAATCTGGATGCCGGCAATCCATGCCGGCATGACGTCAATAATTTAGGAACGCGCTGTAAGCCACCATTCAAAGCGAGCGCCCGTCAAAGTGCTGCACCGGAATCGATGCCAGATCGACGCCTTCGAGACAGCGGATGTTGATCGCGGCCATCATGTCGCCGGTCTTCGGGTTCTTGCCCTCGCCATAGGCGTGGATGCCGCAGGCCGGACAGAAGCGGTGCTTGATCGCGTGCTTGTTGAACGTGTAGGTGCCGGCCGCCTCATCCGGCGTGAGCAGGCGCATATCGCTGCGCGGCACGAACCAGCGCAGCGCGCCTACGCGCTGGCAGATGGAACAGTTGCAGTCCATCGCACCCTTGATTTCGCCTTCAACCTCGAACGCCACCTTGCCGCAATGGCAACTGCCTTGGTACTTCATGGATGCGTCTCCTGCGCTGCTCTGAAGCGCCACCAGTCTATGCCATACTGCCGCGCATGAACTACTGGCCGTTGCTCGGCGTCGCCGTGGTCGTCGCGGGATTCGCGCTGCGCGCCAATCCTGCGCTGGTGGTCGTGGTCGCGGCAATCGTGTCGGCGCTGCTGTCCGGCCTGTCGATCCCCGATCTGCTGGCCCTGCTCGGCGCCAAGTTCATCGACAGCCGCAACCTGCTGGTGCTGCTGCTCACGCTGCCAACGATTGGCCTGCTCGAACACGCGGGTTTGCGCGAGCACGCCGCAAACTGGATTGCGCGCATGCGCAACTTCACGTTCGCGCACCTGCTGATCGGCTATCTCGCGGTACGCCAGATTCTTTCCATGTTCGGCCTGACCGGCATCGCCGGACATGCGCAGACGGTGCGTCCGCTGCTCGCGCCGATGGCGGAAGCGGCAGCGGAAAAGATCGATCCGGACCTTGATCTCGACGAGCGCGTGCGCATCCGCGCGTTCGCCGCGGCGACCGACAACACCGGCCTGTTCTTCGGCGAGGACATCTTCATTGCCTTCGGTGCGGTGCTGCTGATCTACGGTTTCTACGAACAGAACGGCATGGTGCTCGATCCGCGCCGCATCGCGCTGTGGGCAGCGCCGACGGCGATCGCGGCATTCGTGGTGCAGAGCATTCGCGCGATCAAATTCCAGCGGCGGCTGCACACGCAGCGCGATCAAGGACGATCACGAGAATGACGTTCCTTCGCGTCGAATACGTCTACTGGCTATGCGGTCTAGTGCTCGTCGCCTGCGCTCTGCGCGAATTGCGCGCGAAGCGATTCGCGCACGCCACGTTCTGGGGAATCCTCGCCGCGATCTTCCTGCTCGGCGATGCGGTGAAATCCGCCGCCACGCATGGCAGCGTACTGCCGCAGCAACTTGCCGGCATCGGCGTCATCGCTCTGGGACTGATCGCCGGCTTCCTGCGCCGCGCGCCGGTCACAGACTCGGTGCCGGATCGCGAACGCCGCGCCGCCAGCGCCGCGCGCCTCGGCCACCGCCTGTTCGTGCCGGCATTGATCATCCCGTTCGGCACCCTGGTTTTCACGCTGCTGCAACCGTTCGTGCATGTCGGCGGCATCGGCGAACTCGGTCGCGCGGACGCGACCTTGCTCGCGCTCGGACTCGCCTGCATGCTCGCCACGTTCGCGGCGCTCGCGCTCACGCGCGCACGCGCGCACGACGCTATCGCCGAAACCGGACGCCTGCTCGATGCGTTGTCGTGGGCGGCGCTGCTGCCGATGCTGCTGGCCATGCTCGGCGCGGTGTTCGCGGCGACCGGCGTCGGCGAGGCGATCGCACATCTCACCGCCGCAGCTATTCCCGTGCAGTCGCGCCTGGCCTGCGTGCTCGCCTTCGCCGCCGGCATGGTCGCGTTTACGGTGATCATGGGCAATGCCTTCGCCGCGTTTCCGGTGATGATGGCCGGCGTCGGCCTGCCGCTGCTGATCGGCCAGCATCACGCACACGCCGCCGCGCTCGGTGCACTCGGCATGCTTACCGGCTACTGCGGTACCCTGCTCACACCGATGGCCGCGAATTTCAACATCGTGCCGGCCGCACTTCTGGAATTGCGTGATCCCAACGGAGTGATCCGCGCGCAGGTGCCGACGGCGCTGTGGTTGCTGGCAATCAACCTGTTGCTGATCTGGTTTTTTGCATTCTGATGAGCAAGCGCACGCCCGTCGCATTGGTGACCGGATTCGACCCGTTCGGCGGCGAGCCGGTCAATCCTTCGCAGCAAATCGCCGTGGCGCTGCACGGGCAGACCATCGCCGCGCATCGCGTCGTCGGTGCAGTCTTGCCAACCGAATTCGGCGCATCGCTGTCCGCACTGCAACCGCTGCTTCGCCGCCATCGCCCTGCCCTGGTGCTTGCGCTTGGCCAGGCCGGAGGTCGCGAAGGCATCTCGCTGGAGCGAGTCGCCATCAACCTGATCGATGCGCGCATCCCGGACAACACGGGATCGCAGCCAGTCGATGTACGCATCGTGGACAAAGCGGCAAATGCGTATTTTTCCACATTGCCGATCAAGGCCATACTGCAACGATTGCATGCAGCCAACATCCCCGCGGCGCTATCGCAAAGCGCTGGCACATTCGTGTGCAACCAGGTTTTTTTCGGCCTTCAGCACGCGCTGCGGCGGCGCCGCGGCGTTCGCGGCGGCTTTGTGCATGTGCCGTACCTGCCGGAACAGGCAGCACGACACACAGGCGCGCCAGGCATGCCGCTGGAAACGATGATCACCGCGATCCGGCTATGTCTTGAGGTCGCGCTGACGACAACCAGCGACGCACATTACGCCGCCGGCGCGCTGGATTGATCGGCGTTTATTGCGCGGGAGCGGACGGAGCGACAACCGGCGTTGGCACCGTCGGATCGACGAGCGGCTCAAGCTTGCCATGGTCTTCCACCAGAGCATCGAGCTTCTGCGCCTGCGCGGCGATCACGAGCAGGTGCTTTTGTTCCGGCGTCGCGCGGTCGGCATCCTGCAACACGATGCCGGTGATCTTCTTGCTGTCCTTCAAATCGCCAAGGTAACCGTACAGCTCGGCCTTGCCCATGATGAATTCGCCGGTGGAGAACATGTTGTTCTTCGCAGGCCTCACCTGCAGATGTCCATCATCGATGGCATCGCGCGCAAATGCGGCGCCGGCAACGAGCAACGAGGCGGCCATTGCCGCAACTAGCGATTTGTACATGATTGGCTCCTGGGGAAATCCGCTTGCGCGGGGTCATTCGACGACCTGGATCACCTTGAGGTGTCCGTCGTTGTCGCGCACATAGCCGGTGATCTTCAGGTCGCGGCAAATACCGGCGAGCGCGGCCACCTGCCCATTTTTGATCTTTTCCTTTTCGCCGGGCGTGAGCAGGATCGTATGCACCGGCTTGCCGACTTCGGCAAGGTAGCGAAGGTGCCCGGCCAGGTCTTCGCGCGTCAGCGTGGCGCCGTCGTATTCGAACTGGTTGTCCTTGTCCGCCGCCACGGTCAAATCGAACGCCGCCGGCCGGTTCGCGCTCGCGATGTCGGACGTGCCTTCATTGATGGCGTCGCGTCCGCCACACGCGCCGAGCAGCGCAACCAGCAGCAACAGGATCAGCGCCTGCGCGCCACGGAAAATGGAACTTTTACGCATTGTATACTCCTGAATACTCACGCTTTCGGCAGCGTGACACCCTTCTGGCCCTGGTATTTTCCGCCGCGATCGCGGTAACTGGTGCCGCAAACCTCGTCGGATTCGAAAAACAGCATCTGCGCCACGCCTTCGTTCGCGTAGATCCGCGCCGGCAGCGGCGTCGTGTTGGAAAATTCCAGCGTCACGTGGCCTTCCCATTCCGGCTCCAGCGGCGTCACGTTGACGATGATGCCGCAGCGCGCGTATGTGCTCTTGCCAAGGCACACCGTGAGCACGCTGCGCGGAATGCGAAAGTACTCCACCGTGCGCGCCAGCGCAAACGAATTGGGCGGGATGATGCACTCGTCGCCCTTGACGTCGACGAAGCTGCGCGCGTCGAATTCCTTCGGATCGACGATGGTCGAGTTGATGTTGGTGAAGACCTTGAACTCATTCGCGCAGCGCACGTCATAGCCGTAACTCGACGTGCCGTAGGAAATCAGCTTGCCGCCGTTGGCGTTGACGCGCACCTGGGCGGGCTCGAACGGTTCGATCATGCCGTGTTTTTCCGCCATACGGCGGATCCAGTGGTCCGATTTAATGGTCACGAATTGATGCTCATGTATTCTGGATGACGATTTTGGGGAATTGAATGCTCTTGCTGCGTGCGTGCAGCGCCAGTTGCGCCGCAGTCTTGCGCGCGATCTCGCGATACATCGCCGCTATCGTTCCGGCAGGATCGGCCGCGACCGTCGGCGTGCCGCCATCGGCCTGTTCGCGGATATGAATGTCGAGCGGCAGGCTCCCGAGCAGAGGCACGCCGTACTGCGCGGACATGCGCGCGCCGCCACCTTCGCCGAAAATATGTTCGGTGTGGCCGCAGCTGGAGCAGGTGTGCAGCGCCATGTTCTCGACGATGCCGAGCACCGGCACGTCGACTTTCTCGAACATCTTCAGGCCTTTCTTCGCATCGAGCAGGGCGATGTCCTGCGGCGTGGTCACGATCACCGCGCCGGATACCGGCACGCGCTGGCACAGCGTCAACTGGATGTCGCCGGTGCCGGGCGGCAGGTCGATGACGAGGTAATCCAGGTCCACCCAGTTCGTTTCGTTGAGCAGTTGCGTCAGCGCCTGCGTCACCATTGGGCCGCGCCAGATCATCGGCGTGTCCTCGTCGATCATGAAGCCGATCGACATGGCCTGGATGCCGTGCGCGAGCTTCGGCTCGATGCGCTGGCCGTCTTTCGTATCGGGTTTTCCGGAAACGCCGAGCATGCGCGGCATCGACGGGCCATAGATGTCCGCATCGAGCACGCCCACGTGCGCGCCTTCGGCGGCGAGCGCAAGCGCGAGGTTCGCCGCGGTCGTGGACTTGCCCACGCCGCCTTTGCCCGAAGCGACCGCGATGATGTTCTTCACGGCCGGCATCGGCGTGAGGTCTTTCTGCACCTTGTGCGCAAACACGCGCCAACTCACGCCGACTGTCGCATCTGCAATGCCAGCCGCGGCCAGCTTCGCGCGCACGGTTTGCGCCAAAGCATCGACGAAAATCTGTGCCGGATAACCGAGCACGATGTCGACCGCGACCTTGCCGCCGTCCACGCCCACGCCCTTGACCGCGCCGGAAGCCATGAGGTCCTGGCCGGTATGCGGATCGACAATTTCGGCGAGCAGGCGCTCGACCTGTTCTTTGGTCGGCTGGATCATTGTGGGGGTTGGCGCGAAATGATGACCATCTATTGTATCCGAGCACGCAATGCGCCGCATGCAAATGCGTGCGTCCGGCAACACCGCCCCGCATAAGGCAAGAAACACGATTTGCGAGGTGACGGCCCGCTCGCTAAGCTCGGTGGACCGTCCCAGTCTCTCGCGCCGGTACCCGCTGTTGCTCTCCCGGAAACGAATCTTTCTTGTCTCCTACCCGCGCTCGGGCAGCACCCTGGTGCGTAAATATTTCTCGCTACTGCAAGGGCGACCGCAGCCAAGCGTGTACAAAGACGACGTCGTCGACGCATCCGGCGGCCCGCTGACGAACGCCCTGGATGGCCTCGACCTGATCAAGAGCCACCAGATGCCGGGCGGACACGACGACGTCGTTTATCTGGTGCGCGACGGAAGAAACGCCACCCTCTCCTTTCTTTACATGAAATTCCTGTTCGGGAATCACCGCTTTTCCGAACGGCGGGAATTGTACGACGCGTTGCAGTACATCGATGTGGACGAGGGTTCCTGGGCTCGCCATGTGCAGGCAGGCCTGACGCTGGGCAACGGGCGGCGCGTGTCGTTCCTGAAATACGAAGACCTCATCCGGCGACCGGAATGGTTCCTGCGGCAGTTGCTGGAATTCGCCGGCACGCCGGTGCCGCCTTCGCTGCTCGGCGAATGCGTGCGCCTGGAAAAGCAATCCGATGCCTACATGAGGAATCCGTACAACGGCTATTTGTACCGACCATCGCCGGACTCCATCTACGACTTGCTCGTGCGCCATCGCACCGGGGATTACTGGCGCTATCTGTTCGATGCGGCTTCGAAGCGCTATTTCCACGATCAGGGCGGGACGCCATTCCTGCTGCACTTCGGCTATGAAGAATCCTCCGACTGGTGGAAACGACCGTCATTGCCGAGATGACCGGGGATCTCGACCCGCCACCACCTCCCACTGGAACATCGGCTCGATCGTTTATGATGCCCGCATGCGCATTGCCGCCATCGTCCTGCTCGGATTCGCCGCGCACGCGTTCGCGCAAGCGCCAAATGCTTCTCCCGCCGGGCTGTGGCAAACCTTCGACGACGATACGCGCGCGCCAAAAGCTCTGGTCGAAATTGTCGAACGCGCCGGCACGCTGAGCGGACGTATCGTCAAGCTTTTTCCGGCACCGGATGACGACGCCGATCCACGTTGCACGCAATGCGCAGGTGCTCGCCACAATCAGCGGGTGGTCGGCATGACAATCCTTTGGAATTTCCATCGCGACGGCGACGCCTGGGGCGGCGGCGAAGTGCTGGATCCGGAAAGTGGCGACATCTATCGCGCGACCCTGCACTTGCGCGACGACGCCACGCTCGTCGTGCACGGCTACATCGGCATTCCCCTGCTCGGGCGCAGCCAGACCTGGGAACGACAATCCCATTGAACACCCCCTGTGCTAGGCTGCGCGAATTCGTTGCGGGCACAGGGGATGGCGATGGCACAGGGAAAATCATTGGGCCTGCTCGACCTGGTGCTGTTCAACACCGTCGCCGTCGTCGGCCTGCGCTGGGTCGCACTGGCCGGGCATTCCGGTCCGTCATCGCTGACGCTGTGGCTGCTGGCAGCGCTGATCTTCTTCATTCCGCAGGGCCTGTGCGTGATGACACTGTCGTCCGCATTGCCGAAAGACGGCGGCCTGTATGTGTGGATCAGCGAGGCCTTCGGCGAACGCCAGGGTTTCATCGCCGGCTGGGTCTACTGGGCGTCAACCCTGCTGTATTTCCCGACGCTGGCGCTCAGCACCGCCATCTTTGCCTTGTACATCTTCAACGGACGCTTCGTGGAACTGGAACATTCCAGCGCCTACGCCACCGGTGCGTCACTTCTGCTGCTCGCCATTGCGTTGGCGTGCAACACCGTCGGCACCAATGCGGGGCGCTGGCTGCAAAACCTGGGCGGCCTCGCGCAATGGCTGCCTTCGCTGGTGGTGGTGTTCATCGGCACGGTCGCATTGCTTGCGGACGGATCGGCCACGCCGATGCCGGCAGAATCGTTTGCGCCCTCGTTTTCGAACTTCGACACGATCATCTTCTTCGCGCAAATCTGTTTCGCGTTCGCCGGGCTGGAGCTGGCCCTGATCCTCGCCGGCGAAATCCGCGAACCGCGGCGCACGATTCCGCGCGCGCTGCTGATCTCGGGACTGGTCATCGCCGGCATCTACATCCTCAACACGCTGGCCCTGATGTGGGCGCTGCCGCCGGAAAAGATCTCGATCATTGCCGGCATCAACCAGGCCATTGCCACAGCGGGTGCCGCGCACGGCATGCCGTGGCTGGGGTCGCCGGTCGCGCTGCTGATGACACTGGCCGGCATCGGCGGACTCGGCGCGTGGATGATCGGCACCGCGCGCCTGCTGTTCGTCGGCGGCATGGATCGCCTGCTGCCGCCCGCGCTCGCGCGCGTGCATCCGCGCTGGAACACGCCCTATGTCGCGCTGCTGGTGCAGGGCGCACTCGGCGCGCTGTTCATCGTCGCGGCAAACCAGGGGACGTCGGTGCACACGGCCTACCTGATCCTCGTGGATGCCACCGCGATATTGACGTTCATTCCCTACCTTTACCTGTTTGCTGCGGCAATTAAATTGCGCCGTCGCATCGCGCATACGCCCGAAGCGATCGTCGTACCCGGCGGTGCGGCCGGTAGCGTATTCGCCAACGGCATCGGTTTTCTCACCACCGTTGGCGCCATCGCGCTGGCGCTCGTACCACCATCGGATACGAGCGACAAGGCCGACTTCTTCTTCAAGGTCATCGGCGGCGCGATCGGATTCGTGGTCGCCGGATTCGTGCTGTATTGGCTGGCAAAGCGCCGTGCCATGCGATAATCGCGGCATGACCACGCGCGAAATCCTCGTTACTTCCGCCCTGCCTTACGCCAATGGCGCGATTCACCTGGGCCACATGCTCGAGCACATCCAGTCGGATATCTGGGTGCGCGCGATGCGGATGGCCGGGCACACCGTGCACTACGTTTGCGCCGACGACGCCCACGGCAGCGCGATCATGTTGCGCGCGGAGAAGGAAGGGATTACGCCGCAGGCGCTGATCGATGCCGTGTGGAAGGAACACAGCTCGGCATTTCGCGATTTCGGCGTCGCCTACGATCATTACTCGTCCACGCACACCGACGCGAACCGCGAACTGACTGCGCGCATCTGGCTGGCGCTCAAGGCCGCCGGCCACACGCAATCGCGGCCGGTGAAGCAGCTGTACGATCCGGTCAAGGCCATGTTCCTGCCGGATCGCTACATCAAGGGCGAATGTCCGAAGTGCCATTCGAAGGATCAGTACGGCGACGGCTGCGAGGTCTGCGGCACGGCCTACACGCCGGCGGATCTGATCAATCCGTATTCGGTGGTGTCGGGCGCGACGCCGGAACTGAAGGAATCCACGCACTTCTTCGTCAAGCTGGCCGATTTCGAGGTGATGCTCAAAGGCTGGCTCGCGCAGCGCCGCGATGCCGGCGGCTTGCAGGCAGAAGTCGTCAACAAGTTGCAGGAATGGTTCGCCGACGGTCTGCGCAGTTGGGACGTGTCGCGCGACGCACCGTATTTCGGATTCGAGATTCCCGACGCGCCGGGCAAGTTTTTCTACGTCTGGGTCGACGCACCGGTCGGCTACCTCGCCGCGTTCAAGGAATTGTGCGACAGCGGTCGCAATGGACTGAGGCCCGACGATCTGGAACGCTTCATCCGCGCCGATTCGAAAACGGAGATGGTCCACTTCATCGGCAAGGACATCATCTACTTCCATACCCTGTTCTGGCCGGCAATGCTGCACGGCGCCGGCTTGCGCACGCCGAGCGCCGTGAACGTTCACGGCTTCCTCACCGTGAACGGCGCGAAGATGTCCAAGTCGCGCGGCACTTTCATCGAGGCGCGCACGTACCTGGATCACCTGGATCCGGATTACTTGCGCTACTTTTTCGCCACGCAACTTGTTCCCTCCCTGGCCGACGTCGACCTCGACATGAAGGCATTCGAGGATCGCGTCAATTCGCACCTCGTCGGCAAGTGGGTGAACATCGCCAGCCGCTGCGCGGGATTCGTGCACAAATTTTTCGGCGGCAAGCTCGCCGCGCAAATGCCCGCGAGCGAATCCGCCGCCTACGCCGCCGCCGCGCAGAAATTGTCGACGTGCGCCGCGCTGTATGAGGCTCGCGACTACGCCGCCGCGATGCGTGCGATCATCGAAGTCGCCGACGAGGCCAATGCCTACGTCGCCACGAACGCGCCGTGGACGATGGCGAAGGACGAATCCAAACGCGATGCGCTGCATGTCGTCTGCACGCTGGCGATCAATTATTTTCGCCTGCTCACGGTCTGGCTTGCACCGGTTGTGCCGGCCACCGCCGCACGCGCGTTTGCCTTCCTCGGCGAATCTCCCACGCGTTTCGACGCGGCGATCCAGCCCCGCCTTGGCGCATCCATCCGCGAATTTTCCGCGCTCGCAACGCGCATCGACACCAACAAGATCGAAGCCATGATCGAAGCCTCGAAGGAAAATCTGCAAGCCGTCGCTCCGGCGACGCCCGCCGCCCCCACGCCAGCTCCGCAAGCCACGGTCGCAACCATCTCGATCGATGACTTCGCCAAGCTCGACCTGCGCATCGGCACCGTGCTCGAATGCGGTTTCGTTGAAGGCTCGGACAAGCTGCTGCGCTTTCTCCTCGACGCCGGCGATCTTGGCCAGCGCCAGATTTTTTCCGGTATTCGCGCCAGTTACGGCGAGCCCGAAAAACTTGTCGGCCGCAAAGTCGTGTTCATTGCCAACCTCGCGCCGCGCAAGATGCGCTTCGGCGTCTCCGAAGGCATGATCCTTTCTGCGGGCTCCGGCGGCAGCGATCTGCACCTGCTCGATGCCGACGCTGGCGCGAAGTCGGGCATGCCGGTGAAGTAGCGGGTGGATCAACTCGGCATGAATCTCGCCGAACACATCGACGCCCTGCTGCCGCAGACGCAATGCACGCGTTGCGGCTATCCGGCGTGCATGGACTACGCGCACGCAATCGCAAACGATGAGGCCGACATCAACCAATGCCCGCCCGGCGGCGCGGTAGGCATTGCCGCACTGGCCGCGCTGCTCGGACGTGCCGCCAAACCACTGAATCCCGCCAACGGCGTGGAGAAGCCGCGCGAGATCGCATACATCGACGAGGCGGTCTGCATCGGTTGCACCAAATGCATACAGGCATGCCCGGTCGACGCCATCGTCGGCGCGTCTAAGCTCATGCACACGATCCTCGCCGACGAATGCAGCGGCTGCGAGCTGTGCATCGCGCCGTGTCCGGTCGACTGCATCGCCATGATTCCAGCGACTGTTCCGGCTGACGCGGATAAATATCGCGCGCGTTACATGACACACAACGAACGCCGCGCGCGTTGGATTGCCGAACACGCGGCGGAACTGGCCGCGCGCAAGAGCCGTGTCGATACCGGCGACGCTGTCGCCGCGGCGCTGGCGCGTGTGCGGGCGAAGAAGACCGGCGACGCATGAACGCGCAAAAGCGCGCCGAAATCTTCCGCCGTCTGCGCGAGGCGAATCCGAATCCGACGACGGAACTCGAATACGCCACGCCGTTCCAGTTGCTGGTCGCGGTGATGCTGTCGGCGCAGGCCACCGACGTGGGCGTGAACAAGGCCACGCGCAGACTTTTCCACGTGGCCGGCACGGCGCACGCGATCCTCGCTCTCGGCGAGGAAAAGCTGAAGACGCACATTGCCACGATCGGGCTTTTCAACACCAAGGCGAAGAACGTGATCGCCACCTGCGCGATTCTCGTCGATCAACATGGCGGCGAAGTGCCGTGTTCGCGCGAAGCACTCGAAGCCCTGCCCGGCGTCGGCCGCAAGACCGCGAACGTGATCTTGAATACAGCTTTCGGCGAGCCGACCATTGCGGTGGACACGCACATCTTCCGCGTCGCCAATCGCACCGGACTTGCGCCGGGCAAGACCGTGCGCGCGGTCGAGGACAAGCTCGAGAAAACCGTACCGGCCGAATTCAAGCGCGACGCGCACCACTGGCTGATCCTGCATGGGCGTTACGTGTGCAAGGCGCGCAAGCCGGATTGCCCGAACTGCATCATCCGCGACCTGTGCGAATACCGGCACAAGACGCCGGCGGGATAAGCATTCGTCACGCCACTGTCATGCGGGGGGACTATCGTCACGAAACCTCCATATTCGCGAGACAGACCATGCAGAGCCGCACCACCCTTTTTGCGCTCACCCTGTGCGCACTCGGCATCAATGCCCACGCAGACACGTCGTTTTCATCGCTCGACGAATGCATGTCCTACAAGGATTTCGTCGGCCTCGGCCTGGACAAGCTCACGCCGGAACAGCGGCATGGGCTGGATGCCTGGGTTCGCGCGCACGGCGCCACCTGCGCCGTGGCCGCGGCGCCTGCGTCCGCACCGACTGCCGCTGCCAATTCCTTCGCGAAGCCTGAAGCCAAGCGCATCGAAAGCCGCATCGCCGGCGAATTCGACGGTTGGCGCCACGGCACGGTGCTGGTCCTTGAAAACGGCCAGCGCTGGGAAGTGCGCGACGAGGAGCCGGTGAGTGCGCGCCTGCATTCGCCGAAAGTCATCATCGAGCCGGGCCTGCTCAATGGCTGGACGCTCTCGGTCGAAGGCGTCGGCGAACTCGCGCACGTGCTTCCGGCCGAGCGCCATTAAAAAAAATCGCGGCAAAAAAAAACGGGCGCCGTAGCGCCCGTCAACCCCGATCGAGGAGAGTGACCCGATCGTCAGAATGCGATTTCCGCCCACACGCCGATTTCGTTGCTCTTGGTCGTATTGACGGCGTCGGCAAGCTTTTCATGCTTGAACACCGCTGCGAGACGTACGCCCTTGCGCGCATTCCATTCCACGCCGGCGTTGTAGTAGGTGTCCTTGAGTTGCGGATTGATGTCCTTGCTCTGGTTGGCGTGATCGTAACGCGCGAAGACGGAGTATTCCGGTGCGAACTTGTACTGGCCCCAGACCGAATAGCCGTCGGCCGAATCCTTCGGTCCCGTGGTCAGCACGTTGTTCCAGTTGTCCTGACGGAAATATTCGGCACCGAGGCGCAATTGCGGATTGACATAGGCGGCGACGAAGTCCAGGCGGTTCGCCGTGCGCGTGGATCCCGACGGAAGATTCGCCGTGTCCTTGCCCAGTTCGCCGCTGTAGCCGCCGACCGCGAAGGTCAGGCCCGGCAGCGGGGTCACGCCGAAGCGGCCTTCGACGTCGACGCTGTTGCTGCGCGTCGGATTCTTGTAACCGGCGCCGTTGACCACGGCGACGTTGTAGTTCCACAGGTTGTCGCCGCTGCCGAACGCGTGCAGGCCCCAGTCGGACGAGGTGCCGTATTTCAGGCGGTCGGTCAGGGTGTTCTCGACGTAGCGCAGGTTGTACAGGCCTTCGACGAAGGGAATCCACGGCATGTCGTCGGCACCGGCGCGCACCTTGAACGCGTCGCTGAAGTTCGCCTGCACCCATGCTTTCTTCACGAACAGCTGGGTTTCGCCGCTGCTCGCGGTGTAGTTGAAGTCGGTGGTGATGCTGGCGGACCAGAAATCGTCGAACTTGTGGTCGACGGTCAGGTAAAAACGCTTCACGTCCAGGCCGGTGCCGGCATTGGCGGTGTCGCTGCCGTTCTTGGTCTGGTCGAGGTTGGTGAAATCGATGAGGGTCTTTCCGCTCAAAGCGGGGTCGGGCATGGCGGCCGCGTCGGGGGCCGCCGCAGAGGCAAGCAGGACCGCGGCGAGCGCGGCGGCAATCGGGGTATGGCGCATTTTTGTATGACTCCGGCGTGTGATTGCGTGGATGGATGACCTCGCGCGCACCGCGGCGACAACCCATGGCCCCGGTCCACGCAGGTGCGCAGTATCCCCGCCGATTGCTACAGACCCGCGCTAATCCGATTACGGGAATGTGACAGGCCCACAGGATGCGATTTCGATCGTCATGGAACGACGGTTGTCGCCTTACCAGCTCGTGGCGACCGGACTAATCCGCTGAATCCATTGAGTTGATGGCGGCGTTCCCTAGAAAGTGCGGCGGGGACGTGGCCAATACAAGTTGCGCCACCGCCTCGCCGACGGCGCGCGTCGTCGTGAATACAGAGGGGCAAATGGCGCAGCCAAGCGCGAGAAGCGGATCGCCGAGTCGATACGCAAAGCGACGGAAGCGATGCGGCGAGATCTCGCCCTGCACCGGGCGTATCACTCCTGGCCGCAGGCTTGTCGAGGGAATGCCTAGCCCACGGAGCATGAGTTCGGCCTCGCCCTTGATCTTGAAAGGCGCCAACCGGCTTCGCGCATCGGCGCCCATGCCGGAGACATAGATCAGGCGTCCATGCGGATTCGCGGCAGCATACGCGGTCGCCACGCAACGCGTAAGTTCGACCGTCGCTTCGCGATAAGCCCGCGCGCTCATTCCCAAAGGCAGCGGTCCCGCGCAATGGACGCAGGCAGCCAGTCCGCTTAAATCGAATTTGTTCAGGTTGTCGCCGGAGAACGCATCGACCTGGAGAACCCGCACCCGATCATCAGCGATGGCAATCGGCCTGCGCACGAGCAAAACGATCTCGCCAATGCCAGCAGATCGCCGAAGCGATCGGAACACGCCTTGACCGACCAATCCGCTGGCGCCGACGAGCAGGACGCTTTTGACCATGATGGGGTCCTCCGGATGTCGTGTTGCCGCAGGGCCATGCAGGCAGGTGAGCTGATGTCCGTCGCGACGACCGTTTCACACTCCATAATTTCAAACGATCCGCCATTCCACGTGAAGACTGGATGAAGCTAACTGCCAGTCTTCATCTCTTTTTTTGCGTGACCACCGTTTTTCAAGCGTTGCGACATTGCCGGGATGCGTAACCCTTTCGCGAGCGAACGCAGGCATTTCGCATTCGAATCGCCGAGCCGTGATTATTCCGGTCGTGGTTGGGCAAATTTGACGGTTTCTTCATCGCGCCCGGTTCAAAGTACCGTGGTTGTTGCACTTGTCCATTGATCCACGGCGTGTCCGAGCGGCAGTCCGCCTCCCGGCGAGACCAGCCGGTCCGAGCTTGACTTCGGCAATTGAATGGGAACCATCATGCTCCAAACCATGCGGGAAGCACCCTGCCTCAGGCACTTCGGCTCGATGCTCGCGTCGCAGCGAATTCGTGAGCGCCTGAAAGCTTCGGGCGCACGCTTCCACGCCAACGACAATATCGCAGACCACCTCGAACCCGGTGACAGGGAGGAAATCGAGCGCGAAGTGGAGGCCAAGGCGCGGGAAATGCTGCGCGCGCTCGTCATCGACGTGGACAACGACCACAATTCGCGGGATACCGCCAAGCGCCTGGCCAAGATGTTCGTGCGCGAGTTGTTCTGCGGACGCTACGAGCACGCGCCCGCCGTCACCGAGTTCCCGAACGCCGAACGGCTGAACGAACTGATGATCGTCGGGCCCCTCAGCGTGCGCAGTGCCTGCTCGCATCACCTGTGCCCGATAATCGGGCGCATTTGGATCGGCGTGATTCCGAACGCCAGGTCGAACCTGATCGGCTTGTCGAAGTACGCCCGGCTGGTCAACTGGATCATGAGTCGCCCGCAGATCCAGGAGGAAGCGGTCAGCCAGGTCGCCAATTTGCTGGAGCAGCGCCTTGAACCGGACGGGATTGCCGTAGTACTGGAAGCCGACCACTACTGCATGCGCTGGCGAGGCGTGAAGGACGATCAGTCCAGGATGGTGAACAGCGTCATGCGCGGCAGATTCCTGACCGATTCGGCGCTGCGCGGCGAATTCCTGTCATTGCTGCCGCGGAACGCGGCCTGACATGCGCGACGACGCAGTGGCGCATGCCGCACGCGTGCTGCGCAATGGCGGGCTGGTGGCGGTGCCGACGGAAACCGTTTACGGATTGGCTGCCGATGCACGAAACGAAGCGGCGATCAGCCGCATCTTCGCAGTCAAGGGCCGGCCAGCCCGGCATCCCCTGATCGTGCACATTGCCAGCGCTGCCAGCCTCGAAGGCTGGGCGCGCGATGTGCCGCCGATCGCATGGGCTCTGGCGCGCCGATTCTGGCCGGGTCCGCTCACCCTGGTGCTGCGCCGCGCTGCCGGTGTGTCACCGTTGATCACTGGCGGCCAGGATACGGTGCCGTCCGCGTTCCGCGGCACCCGCTCACCTTGGACTTGCTCAAGGCGTTTGACGGCGGGATCGCCGCGCCGTCGGCGAATCCCTTTGGTGCCGTCAGTCCGACCCGTGCCGACGATGTTCGCGAGATGTTCGCCGCATCCGGCGGCGTAGATTACGTCCTCGACGGCGGCGACTGCACACACGGAGTCGAGTCGACGATCCTGGATCTTTCCGGACCTCGACCCGCGTTGCTGCGTCCGGGCGGAATCACCCGCGAGGCACTCGAGAGCCCGACCGGATGCGAACTCGGCGGCGAACGCCCGGATGCACCGCGCGTTCCGGGCCAGCACCCTCGGCATTATTCCCCTCGGGCGAAGGTCACGCTGTCGCAGCCTGCAGACCTCGCTGCATCGGTCGAAGCCGCGCTGGCCCGGGGATTGACGGTCGGAGTGATCACGCCGCAGGGAATCGTGCTGAAGGCCGACGCCCGAATGCTGGCGGTTACGGCGCCGTCCGCGCTCGAGCAGTACGCGCATCGGCTGTACCGGTGGTTCCGGGATTTCGACAACGCACGCTGTGATCTCATATTCGCGACCTTGCCGGACGAGCGCGGCTTGGGCAGCGCGATCGCCGATCGGCTACGGCGAGCTGCCGCGGAAGAGGTTCCGCCGCAATCCTGACGGCCGCGCCGATGGTGCCGACGACCCCGAGCCGCAGGTGGACTGCTTGGTAGGCGGCACACGTCGTCACGGCGAAGCGGCAAGCACCGAGAAGGCTTGCCACGGCGCTACGAAGAAGGCGCAAGCGCTCGGCATACCCAATCCCGCTATCCTCCCGAGCCGCAATTCGCGCAAGCCTTTCCACCCGGGTCGCGCGGCTGCAGCAGGTCCCGGTCGATGCGTGCCGAGGTCCAACCGCGAAGCACGTGGGTGAGTATTTCCAGATCGTTGGCCACGCGCTCTGGATCGCGCGCGATCGCGCTGCCCAACGTGTCCTTGAGCCACCCGCTGAACGCTGGATGATCGAGTATCCAGGCAATGTTTTCTTCCGCCAGGCGGACTCTGGCCTCGCACGTGGCGAGTTCTGTTGTCATGCTGGAATCGTTCATTCAGAAATAGCCCTCGCGTTTTTGCCGTTCGAGCGATCCGCCGGCATCCTGGTCGGCGATCCGGCCTTGCCGCTCGGAGCGCGAAGCCGATTGCGTATCGCGCAGCACTTGGGCCAGATCCGTCGCGCCGGACTCGATCGCACCAGTGACGGGCCAGCAACCCAAGGTGCGAAACCGGACGGTCTTCTCGGTCACGGATTCCCCCGGGCGAAAACGCATGCGCCCCGGGTCATCGACCACGATGAGCGCACCGTCACGTTCCACCGTCGCGCGACGACGGGCGAAGTACAACGGCGCGAGATCGATGCGCCGCCATAGCGCGTATTGCAGCACGTTGAGTTCGGTCCAGTTCGAGATCGGAAAGACCCGAGCGGTTTCCCCCCTTCGCAGGCGCAGGTTGTACACGCCCCACAACTCGGGTCGCTGCCGTCGCGGATCCCAGCCGTGATTCGTGCCGCGGACCGAGACGATGCGTTCCTTGGCGCGGGAACGCTCTTCGTCCCGGCGCGCGCCGCCGATGATCACGTCGAACCCGCCCTCGTCAAGCGCCGATTTCAAGGGCTCCGTGCGCATGACCGTGGTGTAATGGTCGCCGTGTTCGAAGGGATTGATGCCGGCGGCGCGGCCGGCATGGTTGCAGCGAACGATCAGTTCGAACCCAAGCCGCCGGGCGAGCCGGTCCCGAAACTCGAGCAAGGAGCGGAATTCCCAGCTGGAATCGATGTGCAGCAGCGGCAACGGCGGCGGCGCCGGGGAAAATGCCCGGCGCACCAGGTGGGCCAGGATCGTCGAGTCCTTGCCGCCGGAAAACAGCAGCACCGGCCTTTTGGATTGCACGATCGCTTCGCGGAGAACGTGGATCGCCTCGGCTTCCAGTCGATCCAGGTTGGACAGCGCGGCCGCGTCCCGCGCGCTGCCAAAGAGACAATCGACGATGCGTTCGTTGCTCATACGCGACCGTTTCCCGGCGCCCACGCCTGCCAGCACCCATGCCGAAAAAATTCGATTCCGCGATCGGCGAAACGGAACAGGTACAGCCATTGGTTTACGACAAGGTTGCGGACCGTCGTGTGCGCCTGGAGCACGCGCTCGATCATTCCCGCCGGCGCGTCGATGAACACGGAGAGCCGCAAGGGCGCGTGCATCCACCGCGAGCCGTCATGGACGGACTGGCGCGCCAACCCGATCCGCAAGTCTCCGGTATTGCCCTCGAAGACGCCGATCCGTCCGCAGACCACGTTGTGCAGGACCTTGTTGCCGCTGCCTAGGCGTTCGGGATCGACGGTCGAGGCGTAGTACTGCATGTTGATCCAGTGGGCGACCACCATCGGCGCGGTCATGATGAGTTCAAGCACCTTGCCATCGCGATCGTGTGCCCAGGCGTAGTCGTGCAGGAAGCTGCGTCCGTCCAACGCGAGCCCGCGCGTGCGCGAGCGCGGCGCGACGATGAGCGCGGCATTGCCGGCCAACCCCCATTCGGGCCGCGTCTGCGCCCAGTCCGAGGCGCGTCGCCGGATTCGCTTGAGCAGGCGCTCGGGCCGGCTGCAGTTTGCATCCAGACCGAGACTCGGCGCGCGCTCCGCGCGTGTGCGGTGGCCCGCGTCTTCGAAACGGCGTTGCAAATGCTGCAACTCGCGTCTGTGGCTCTCCGGCACCCGTTCGACATCGAACAGTCGCACTTCATCGGTCGTCGTGTTGTGCAGGGCGCCGACGGCCACCGTATCGTCCGGCACTTCGATGCCGCGATCGGCCAGCGCCTTGCGAACGGAAGTATCGTTGATGAGTTCGGCGAGGATGCGCGCGTTGATCTCGCCGGTTTGTCCGCCGCAGGCGCCGCAATCGAGCGCGGCCGCCTGCGGATTGTTGGCGCTCTGGCTGCCGTGTCCCACGAACACGAGAAGGCGCGCGAACCGGCGAGTCAGACTCATCGCGCGCAGGATGCCGGCGACCAGATCCGCCTTGCGCGCGACGGCATCGTTGCCTTCCATGCAGAGCCGCGGTCGCAATCCGCCGGCCCGTTTCGCGTCCAGGCCAAACCACCGGAGCGGCGACGTTTCCGCGCCAAAGTGACGGCGAAGGATCGATGCGGCATAGCCCAGCCCGATGGTTTCCACCAGCGAAAACGCACCGGATGGGGTGCGCAGGAATGGTTGCCATGCGCTTCTTGCGCTGAGATTTCCGCTGCGCTGCCGGACTAGAGCCGCATCGCCGGATGCGCTGCCGGTCGATTCGATCGCTTCGATCGATGGTGCCAGCAGCCCCGGAAGCAGCGGGCGTGGCAGGCGGGTGCCGATCGACGTGAAGCGTATCGGCAAACCGAAGAATCCGGCAAATCCGAGCGTCTCGATTTCGTCATCGACGTGCTCCAGCGCGCGACGGAAGCGCTCCGAGCGGACGTCGATGCAGAACGTGACCTGCGCTGCGGGCCGCGGCGGAAGCGCCTGGCGATCCGGCCCCGCACCGGCCGTGTCGAGGAGATGGATGAGGCGATCCTGGTAGGCGATTTCGTGGGCGCGTTGCCAGACCCGGTCCCATGCACCCGAGGTCACGGTGTTGTTGCGGCGTGCTTGCGACCATGCCTCGTGCCACAGGCCTCCGGCGGATTCGGCGGCGGCGCCGCCATCGTGTAGCAGCGCCTCCCAGCAAACCCGGATCGCAAGCAGCTCGCGAAGATGCGCGTCGTGCTTGCCGGCCAGCCTTGCTTCCCATTCCAGACCGGCGCACCACGACGCCCAGCCGTTGATCCGCCAAAGGCAGAGCTGCATGAAGTCGGCTGCCTCCGCGCGTGGAACTCCCAGCCGGGCAAGCGACCAGCGCATGGCGGCGTCTGCCGTGTCCGGCACGGATCCGGCGCGCGATCGTATTTCGTCGACATGCATGAGCGGCTCTATCGCATGATCCGCGCGAAGCCCGTTCCGCCAACCAACGAAAAGCCCGGTCCGCCGGTCGCGGTGCCAGTCGGCCTGAAGGTCGTCGAAATAGGAAGCGCAGTATTGGCTCACCTGCTGCGTGATCACGTCACGCCATTTGGGACCCGCAGCCATCGTGGACTGCTGGTCGATCCAATCCGACAGCAGGGACAGACCGGAGAGCCTGCGCCGCGGAGATTTCAGTGCATCGACGGCGTCATCGGCCGTTGCCGGGATTTCGTGCTCGGCGGTCGCGCGCATCAAGGACGACTCGTCGATCTCACCGGAGCGCCAGGCGCGCAGGTATTCGTCGGAATCCAGCGCGAACGGCGTCCCGACCCGGTGCCCCAGACTGGCGGCTGCCTGCGCAAGCGGTTGGTCGATGAAACCCCAGTACGGGTTCACGGCAATCTGCCGGTCCAAAGGCCAGCTCGGCGCGATGGTCTTGCAGGCAGCGTCGATGTCGGCATCAAATGAGGGCGCGATTGCAGCCTGGGCGGCGGTGAACGCGTTCATACGGGGCTCCGGCTGGTTTCAAGTTCGCGGTCAACATGGTGTCCGGTATTGCATGCGGGCACGCGCGCAGGCCAGAGCCGGAACGTCAGTCGCGTGAAGCGCTCGTCCAGGTACAGCCCGGAATAGGCCCAGTCGTACAATCCGACGGCCAGACTGCCGGTCGGCCGCAGTGCGACGATGGACTGGGCCACGTACAGCGCCACGAGGACAACGCCGGCGAACAGGGCAAGCGCCGTGCGTGGCGGAGGTGGAACAAGTCCGACGCCCTCGCTCAGCAACCACTGCCAGGCAAAGTAAAGTTGTGCGGCCAACAAGGCAGCCAGCATCCCGCTTGCGGATAGCCTCGACCGGTGGGGGGACGACGGCCACAACAATGTCGCCAGGCCGCACGCGAGGCACATCACCGCGATCCAGGGCAGGGGCTGCAAATGGAAGGCACACTGCCATGCAATGGCCGATCCGGCAGCGATCACTGCCGTAGCGGGCAAGGCGAGAAGAGCCCAGGCCAATGACGGCTTGCGGCGATCGCCAGTCGAATTCGCGACGAGAGATCGGAAGAGCGTCGTGTAGGGAAAGAGTGTAGATCTCGGTGGTCGC
>OEIU01000815.1_pt1 | contig 24890 bp, 21 predicted proteins | sample 1539221 | NCBI WGS metagenome assembly OEIU01 (sample SAMN03792071, study PRJEB22550) | activated sludge metagenome | feature: wastewater treatment plant; material: activated sludge; isolation source: Wastewater treatment plant of a petroleum refinery complex | place: Argentina: Zarate | collected...
GCGTGTTGTTCTTGGTGACGAAATCGGACAGCGCCGCGGCGACGGACGAGCCGTTTCCTTGCGTGATGTAGCGGGCGCCAGCGTCGATCGCCTTCTGCGCCTGCACCAGGCTCTCCTGCGGGTTGGTCTTGTTATCGAGGGGCAGGATCTCGATTTTGCGGCCCAGGATACCGCCCTTGGCGTTGATCTCGTCGGCCAGATACTGGAACGTCTTCAAACCGCCTTCACCGACGCTTGCCCCGCCGCCGGACAACGGATCGATGTAGCCGAACTTGATGGTTTCCTCGGCCCACGCAGCGTGACCGAGCATCGGGACGATCAGGGCGATGGCTAGAGTTAATTTGCGCATTATTCGCTTCCTCGCTGACTATCGACTTTGTTGATGGATGGCCGCAGGTGCGGCACTATTTGGAACGATACTGTGCAGAATAAGTCTTGGCTGACAAGCTCAGAGGCAGGCGCAGCGTTCGGCGAAGATCATGCCAAAATCGTCGAACAGGAAGTTTAGTTCCACTTCCCCGAACTGCAGCGTGAATGATGAGGAGCGCGTCGCGCTCCACGCGGCGATCGGCCGCGCCCCTTCCTTTGAAGATCGCTGCTCGTGAAATTGCCGGAACTGGCCGGTTGGTAAGCATCAGCCGGATTAGTCTCGGGCCGCAGCAATCGAGCGGCCATAGTGAAATCGCTCCCCGGCCTGATATGCTGGCTGCGGCTCTCGTCGATGCCGATCGTCAGCTGGCCGACGCTTCCCGCAGGCCCAGGCAGGCGCGCACGGCGCCTCGCGAACCGTGACATGGCGAAGCGTGGCACGAAACAATCTCGGCGATAGGCCGTCGATCCGGTCCAGTTGCATCACGGTCGTGAAACGGGATTCACCAGGCCTCGCGGCCGGTGCGCCCTGTGCCTTGGGCTTTTTCCGCAAATCCGGATGCCGCATCATAGCGCCACGGCGAAACAATAGTGCCCAACTTCGTCGGCCGCGGCGCGCCACTTGCAATTCTACGCCAGAGCACGCTGTCGTATCCACATGTACGGGACGGTCATGCTCCGCTACTCTCGTCGGGAGCAGGTCGAACGTGGCGCTGAAGGTCCATTCTATCGTGGAGAATACGCACGATTTCGATCGTGCTGTTTGGCGCTGCCCGGTACATCAGGAAATGACTTCCACGACGACCCCGTCGCGCAATATGGAGCGTGCGAAGGCCTGCCATGATGTCGTCACGGGCCTTTGAGCCGGCGGCATCGGGACCGTCGGCGAGTTCGCCAATCGCCCGAACGAGCGTGTCCCGATAGATGCGAGTTTTTCGCGTGCCAAAATTCTCAGCGGTCCATTTGAGGATGTTGGCAAAGTCGAGTTCTGCGGCAGCGCCGAGACGAACGCGCCATCTCCGCTCGGCCATGAGCGCTCTATTCGGCGGTTCGGGAGATGACCTTCTCCGAAAGGTCATTCAAATAGGTTTGCAACTCTTCGACCGACTCAAATTCCTTGAAGTCCCCTCGATCCAACGCGCCGACACCGGCGCGAGCCGCCGCCCGCAGGGCTTTCAGCTTGCCAGCATCCTCCGCTTCGCGCTGCTCCACGAGCCGCAACCCATCGCGCAGCACTTCGCTGGCGTTCTGGTAGCGGCCGGACTTGACGAGGGTCTCAAGGAGTTCTTCCTGACGCTCGGTCAGCACGACATTCCTCGTGGGCACTGGCATCCTCGTTCGAAAGTTGAGCTTATGGCATAATATGCCATGCGATCCCGGGTCACATCAACCTGAATGTTGGCGCGTACCCTTGGCAAGCAGCGCTCTCAACCTGCCCGTAGCGCGGTCGCGTCAAATTCGTTCAGGAGGCAGCATTTCTTGAACTTCCTGCCGCTGCCGCACGGACACGCTTCATTCCGGCCGACTTTCCCGAACGGATTGATCGCCCGATGAGGCGGCACAGGCCTATCAAGCAGGGCTAGCCGACGCTCTGCGTCCCTTTGCGCTTTTGGGCTGAAGCAATACCAACTCGACAGTTCCTCAATGGTGTCGCCAAACAGGCTGAATTCGCCACGTGAGCGATGGGGTAGCGCTGCAGGATCTTCGATTGAAAGCTCGAGGTCCTGCTCGAAATCCTCGAAGGAAAGCCAGGACGGACTTATCAAGCGTCGCGCGAACGCTTGCTCGACGAGCGGCTTGAGTTCGGCAAGGCCCAGCAAGGCAACGGCGCTCTGCCAACCGCTCCAGACGAAGCATTCGGCCTGCGGCTCAAGCTCGGAGTAACAGGCGCGAAGGAACCGGGCGGCTTCTGCGCGCTGCAACCCACCGTAGAACGCCGCCATAGCGACGGCCTCGCACATGCGGGACCGGATGAATTCGTCAGCATTGGCGTCAAGGATGATTTGGTAGAGTGGATCGGGGTCGCCATCAAAAACCGCAGCCATGACGCGGTGCGTGGTCTCAGTGACGGCGCCACCAAAAACTAAGTCGACTTGATCAGGCGGGCAGCGCAGGAGCATCGCCAGCGGTCGGTAGGCCGATTTCTCCCGCCACTCGCCGAGCAGGTGGAACACAAGGAAAATGGCGTCTGGCGGGATCGCTGTGCCATTCGGCACCTGGATTTGCGCGATCGCGTCGAGGAAGATCGGCACTGCAGATGCCCGGTCCGCCCCGGCGGCGCGGAGGGCTTCAACCGGGAGACCCGGCCGGTCGCCTAGTCGGTCGAGAATCTGGGCGGCATCCATGCTCTGCTCGCGAATCGTTCGCCTGCGACGGTCTGAGGATTATTAACAAAGGCGCGCGGGCATGGATGCGTTGCCTGCTGATTTCTCCACAGGCCCCGGTCGGCTGGCGTCGCAGTCCCGAAGTTCGATGGTTGTGGCAGCGAACCGTGGCGTGGGATCGAAAATTCAATCATAGCGCCACAGCGAAGCCATAGTGCCCATCTTCATCGGCCGCGGCGCGCCATTTGCCTGCAAGACGGCGAACGTTGGATGCGGCTGTTCGGCCCGCATCGACCCTTGGCGCGACATCATTTTTACCCTGCGTTGGCGGTTCGGACATGGTCCGCATAGCGATGGCGCCAAAGGCTGACAATCCGCGGCTGGACCCCAACCTCCTTGGCGATCGATCGGGTGCTGCGACCGGCCGCCGCCAAAAGAACGATCCGCGCCCGCTTCAAATCGCGCTGCAACGTCAGCGGTGAGCGGCAACGCTCCTCAAGCACCTTGCGATCCTTCCTCGAAAGGTGGACTTCTCTTGCTTCGGGTATCATCCCGATGTTGAATCATGACTCACTTCCCAGGGAAAGTGGGTGCTAGTCCGCCGGTCGCCGCAGGGAACGTCATTGCGAGCGCAGCGAAGCAATCCATTTTTTCTCTCCGCGGATAGATGGATTGCTCCGCTCTGCTCGCAATGACGGCAGCACGAGCAATTTATTCCAAAGCCGCTCCACCCACTGGCGCTCTTGCAATCCATTTTATATGATGATCATCATCTCAATAAAGCAAAACCGCCATGACCGACCAGACCGCCGTAGTCGCCGCCAGCCCACGCTCGGAGACGTCTTCCACCGCCGCGCAGATCGCCGTTCTGGCGACGCTGGCCGCCACCGGGACGCTCGCTACCAACATCCTGCTACCGTCGCTGCCGCAGATGGCGACGGCGCTGAACGTGACCAGTGCGGCGGTGACCTCGGCGATAACCGTGTTCCTTGCGGTATTCGCGGTCGGCCAGCTCGCGGTCGGGCCGATCTCGGACCGCTACGGCCGGCGCTGGCCCGTCTTGATCGGGTTCGCCGTGTTTTTTGCCGGCAGCGTCTGGTGCGCGCTGGCGACCGACCTGACCAGCCTCCTGGTCGGGCGCGTGGTCCAGGCGGCCGGCGCCTGCGCCACCTCGGTGTTGTCCCGCGCCATCGCCCGCGACATGTATTCCGGCGCGGCGCTGGCCCGCGCCATGGCGCTGATCATGATCGCGATGGCGGCCGCACCGGGCTTCTCGCCGCTGCTCGGCGGCGCGCTCGACCATTATTTCGGCTGGCGCTCCGAATTCGTGCTCGTCGCGGGTTTCGCGGCGCTTGGCGCCACAGCCTTTAGCGCCGTGTTCGGCGAAACCCATCACGCGACGCGCACCCCGCTCGATCCGCTGGCCATCGCCAAAACCTATTTCGGCCTGATCGCCGACCGCCGCTTCGTGGTGCCGGCCGCCACCGTCAGCCTGATCATGGGCGGGCTGTTCTCGATGTTCTCGGCGGCCCCGCGCATCCTGATCGAAACGATGCACCTGACGCCGATCCAGCTCGGCCTGTTCTTCGCCGGCACCGTGCTCATCGTGTTCGCCGCGGGCATGCTCGCGACAAGACTGGCCCCGCGCTACGGGCTCGGCCGCGCGATCCGCGGCGGGCTGTTCGCGGCCGCCACCGGCGGCATCGCGATGCTGCTGGTCTCGCTCTACAGCCCGACCTTGCTGTCCTATCTCGCTGCGCTGAGCGTCTTCCTGCTCGGCATGGGCATCGTCAACCCGCTCGGCACCGCGCAGGCGCTGTCCCCGTTCGGTGACAAGGCGGGCGCGGCGTCCGCGCTGGTCGGCTTCTGGCAGATGATGACGGCCGCGATCGGCGTCTGGCTCGCCGCCACGATCTCGCACGAGGCGCTGTTCGCGCTCGGCGTGGTGCTGACGGTGTTCGCGCTGTCAGCCGTTGCGCTCTACTCGCTGCAAGCAAGGGCGCGCTAGGGTCGCATGAACATGAAATCCGTGTCGGGATCGCAATTGTCGGCGACAAATCGCAGCTCCGACTGAACGTCGGCGACGGACCGGCTCTCGAGATATTTCGCGACCAGGAAGCTGAGCAGCGCCCGGCAAACGCTGTCAGCCCCAAGGCCCGTGCTCTCCGCGTCCGCGATGGCGGCAGAGAAATGACGTGTCGCGATTTCGGTTGCCGACATGCCGGCCTCTCTTGTTTGGCTGTGGACCAGATCGCGACGGCGCTGTGGACGAGAACCTTCAGCGTTTCACGGCGGAAAATCGCGAATACGCCCAGACCGTATGAGGCGCATTGACGTGAATCAAGCCCGCCGCGCCACGCGCGACACAGCGGGGCGCTGCCGCTTCAGGCGGCAAACTGCTGTAGCGAGGGCCAATGGTAATCGGGAAGTCGCAGGGTGTCGGCGATATCCCGGCCGACCGCGATCCGAGCCAGACCGGGAATTGCGAACGCCCTTATCACCTGATTGCGAAACCACAGGCCGCCGGCGGTTGTCGGCGCAAAAGCCGAGGCGAAGCGCTCCGCGCCCTGCTGTTTGGCGCTGATGTAACTGCGCAGCCGCGCCTGGTAGTTGCGGAAGGCCTCTTCGTGACGTCCGCCGGCGCTGGCGAGTTCGCCGGCCAGCACATAGGCAGAAATCATGGCCAGCGCCGAGCCCTGTCCGGCCACCAGCGAAACGCAAAACGCGGCGTCGCCGGCGAGCGCAACGCGGCCTCGCGACCAACTTTCCATCCGGATCTGGCTGACGCGATCGAAATAGAGATCGTCCGTTTCCTGCAGTCGCTCCAGGACCTGCGGACATTCCCATTTCCCTTCGCCATAGATCTTCCGCAGCATGGCCTTCTGCCCATCCAGCGTTCCGGGCAGCGAATCGCCATCCGCCCCGAAGACGAACAGGAACAGCGTCCGGTCGTCGTGCAAAGTGAAGCGACCGAGCATGCGCCCGGGCTGTCCGTACATCAGATACACATCCTCGTCGCGCGACCGATAGCCGGACAGTTCGAACGCGGCGACGACATAGCCAAGATGTTTCTCGAACTCGCGCTGCGGTCCGAACGTCAGGCCGCGAACCGCCGAGTGCAGGCCATCGGCGCCGACAACCAGATCGAACCGTCGTTCGTCACCCTTCTTCAATCGAACCCGTACGCCATCCGGCTGTTGCTGAAGGCCGGCGATCTCGTTGTCGAAAATGACCTCGGTGGTCCCCCTGATCTTCTCGAACAGCAGCCGCGACAGGTCGCTGCGACGGAGCGTCACGTAACGGCCGCCCGTCAATTCCGAAAACACCCTGGTTCCAAATCCGGTTACGCGCCGACCCCTGTCGTCGACAATCCGCACCTCCCGCACATGGTAGCCGACGCGGTTGATCTCCGCGATCAACCCCATGCGCTCGGCAATGTCGTATCCGAGCCCCCAGAAATCGATGACGTAGCCGCCAGTGCGCAGATGGGGCACGCGCTCGATCAGCGTCGGCTCAAAGCCGGCTGCCCTGAGCCAGAACGCGAGCGTCGGTCCGGCGATTCCTGCTCCCGAGATCAATACTGTCTTCATGTCCGGAAACCACAGAGCGCGGGTAATGTGAGGGAGCCCGGTTCACGGACCCATATCCAAAACCCGCAAGCGCTACGATGCGTTCCACCGCGGACGGCATATCCGTTCACATTTCAGTTTGCCAGGTACCGCTCGTACTTCCCCGCCACCACTTCGTCCGCCGTAATATCCGGATCAAGCGTATACAGATCCTGCGCGCGGCCGATGCCGCGCAGCGCGAAGCGGCCGGTGGAAACGAGGTAGTTTCGCCCGGCGGCGTCGAGCCCGTTGCGGAACGCCGATGACATCAGGAGTTCGCGGTCGACCGTGCGGCACATCGAGGCGATGCGGCTGACCTCGTTCACGGCCGGACCCACCACGGTAAAATCGAGCCGGTCGTCGCTGCCGATATTGCCGTAGAAGACCTCACCCTCATGCAGTCCGACATGGGCCGAGGTCACCGGCCTCCCCTCGGCGGCGCGGCGCGCGTTGACCGTCCGCATGTTGCGGCGGAAGCGGTGTTCAGCGCGCAGCGCGGCGCGCTTGGCCTTCGCCATGTTCTCATCGGTGAACATCGCCAGCACGCCGTCGCCGATCAGCTTCAGCACCTCGCCGCCGGCGTCATGGATGGCGTCGATCGAGGCCTGTGCATAGTCGTTGAGGAACGGGATGATCTCGCCGGGGTCGATGCTCTCGCTGATCGCGGTCGAGCCGCGCAGGTCGGAGAACCACAATACCGTGTTGATCCTCTCGGTGACGCCGCGCGTCATCCGTCCGCGCAGCACCTGTTCGGCGGTGTCGCGCCCGAGATAGACGCGGCCGAGCGTCTTGGTGATGTCGGCCTGCGCAGCGGACTTGATCGCCAGCCCCAGCACCGGCACGAGATCGCGCAGCGCCGCCAGCCCCTGCGCGCCAAAGCCCTCGTCGCGACGGGTCACCCAATAGGAATAGACGCAGTCCATCTGCCCCATGGCGCCGGCCTCGCCGAACTGGTGCACATAGGCGACCAGATGCCTGTGGCCCTTGTCGGCGAGTTCGTTGACGAACTTGAAGCGGTTGGTCCCGCCGTCGGCGAGGTCCATCGGCAGCTCCTGCTGGCCGTTTTCGAGCATGTGGTAGAAGATCGAACTGCGCCAGGCTTCCGCGGCTTCGCCCTCATTGGTCGAGCCATATTCGAAGGCGTCGCTTTCGTTGGTCTCGGCATCGTTCCAGCGAAAACCGCGCCCCTCGAAGATCGGATGCAGCGTGTCGATGAACACCATCCCGCGCGACACGTGCAGCCCTTCGGCGCAGCAGCGCTCGCAGAAGCCGCGGACCAAATCGTTTTCGGGCGTGCCGGTGAGGCCCTGGCTGACCAGCCAGTTCGTCAGGCGCAGACGGGGCGTGAGTTCCATGCGGCCATTATGCCGCGCAATCGTGACGGGTGAAAGCCTCGCACCATTCAACCCTTCGCGCGGGTCACCGCCTCGCCGTCCTCCTTGACGAACGACGCGATCGGATTGTCGAGCAGATCGAGCACCAGCTCCGAGGGGCGGCACACCCGCACGCCTTTCGGCGACACCACGATCGGCCGCTGCATCAGGATCGGATGCTCGATCATGAAATCGATCAGCTCGTCGTCGCTCCATTTGGGATCGGCAAGGCCAAGCTCGGCATAGGGCGTGCCCTTTTCGCGCAACAGCTCGCGCGGCGAGATGCCGAGCGCCCCGATCAGTTCGACCAGCCGCGCGCGGCTCGGCGGCGTCTTCAGATATTCGATCACCTCGGGCTCCTCGCCGCTCTGCCGGATCATGGCCAGCGTGTTGCGCGAGGTGCCGCAGGCCGGGTTGTGATAGATCGTGACGGTCATGGCCGGACCTCCTTGATTGCGGTGCCACTGAGCAGCCAGCTCATCACCGCCAGCGCAATGAGCGCACCGCCTGTTTCGGCCGCGATGAAACCGGGCAGGTCCACGGGACGGATCCCCGAAAACGTATTGGTCATCGAGCGGGCGATGGCAACCGCGGGATTGGCGAACGAGGTGGATGCGGTGAACCAATAGGCTGCGGTGATGTAGAGGCCGACCAGCCACGGTATGGCCGCGCTGTTGAATCGGATGCCGCCCAGGATGGTCGCCACCAGCCCGAATGCTGCGACCGCCTCGGCAAACCATTGCGCCCCGCCGGTTCGCATCTTCAGCGACATGTCGATCAAGGGCAGCGCGAACATCGCATGCGCGATCATGGTCCCGGCAATGCCGCCGGCAATCTGCGCCAGGATGTAAAGCAGCGTTTCGCGCGGCGTCAGTTCGCCCTTCAAGGCAAAGACCAGCGATACGACCGGGTTGAAGTGCGCCCCCGAAACGGGTCCGAGAATGGTGATGAGCACCACCAGGATGGCGCCGGTCGGCAGCGTATTGCCGAGCAGCGCCAGCGCGACGTCCCTGGTCAGGGTTTCCGCCATGATGCCGGAGCCGACCACGGTCGCGACCAATAGCGCCGTTCCGAGGCCTTCGGCCGCGAGGCGGCGTGGCAGATCGAATTCAAACATCAGCCCGCCCTGTCCCTGCCAAACGTGGAGCCGTCGCTGCGGCCGATATCGCGCAGCCGCGTTCCAAGCGACAACCGGTCGATGCTTTCGAGCGGCAGGCTCGTGAAAGCGGCGATTCGATTCCTGAGATAGCGAAACGCCGCGACGAAGGCGGCTTCCTTTTCGATGTCCGTCCCCTCGACGGCCGCCGGGTCCTCGATGCCCCAATGCGCGGTCATCGGTTGTCCCGGCCAGACCGGACAGGACTCGCCCGCGGCGTTGTCGCAAACCGTAAAGACGAAATCCATCACGGGTGCGTCACTGCGCGCGAACTCCTCCCAGCTCTTGGAGCGCAATCCGTCCGTGGGATAGTCAAGTCGGTCGAGCACCTTGAGAGCGAATGGATTGACCGTCCCTTTCGGCTGGCTGCCCGCGGAGAAGGCGTGGAAGTTGCGCCGTCCGTCCCTGCGCAGGATCGCTTCCGCCAGAATCGAACGCGCGGTGTTTCCAGTGCAAAGGAAGAGAACGTTATAGATGCGTTCAGACATGTGCCTTCCTCCTCGTCTTTGGCGGACAACAAGGCGCAAGATCTTCGATCAACGGCCCGCATATTTCAGGGCGTCCGTCGCAGCAATCGCGCAGCAAGAACAACACGACCGCTCTGAACGCCGCGAGTTCGGCGCGGTAGACGATCGATCGGCTGACGCGCTGCGTCGTAACCAGTCCGGCACGGGAGAGGATCGCCAGATGGGACGACATCGTGTTCTGAGGCACTGCCATCGTCCTGGCGATATCGCCGGCGGCAAGTCCGTCTGGTTCGTGCTTCGTCAGCAGGCGAAACACTTCGAGCCGCGTCGGCTGGGCAAGCGCCGCCAACGCGAGAATGGCGCGTTCTGATTCCATATATCGAGATATATCGATATATCACCTGCCGTCAATCCGTCCTTATTTCGATAATTCTAGAAATATCGTTGACCGGACTGGATTCCCGTGCGAGCATTTCGTGCATGAAACTCGATGACGCCGCAGCCCACCTCGAAGCGCTGGGAAATCCGACCCGTCTCAAGATCTATCGTGCGCTGATCCGCGCCGGTGGCGCCGGACTGGCGGTAGGCCGGCTGCAAGAGAAGCTGAAAATCGCACCCTCCACCCTCTCCCATCACATCAAGGCGCTGGTGGTCGTTGGCCTCGTGACCCAGGTGCGCGATGCGACGACGCTTGTTTGCCACGCCAATTACGAAGTGATGCGGGAACTCGTGGGTTTTCTGGTCTCCGAATGCTGCACTGAAAGCGCCGAAACACCTGATGCCAAGACCGCGGCATGAATCGCTGCGCTTTGTCGGCCTTATTTCGATATTTCTAGTTCTATAGGAGGACGTGATGAGCCAAGCCAAGTCCGTCGCGATCATCGGAGCCGGCCCGGTCGGCCTTGCCGCCGCCGCCCATGTGCTGGAGCGCGGCCTCGAGCCGATCGTACTGGAGGCCGGCGACAGTGTTGGCCACGCCATGCGGCAATGGGGCCACGTCCAGTTGTTCTCGCCCTGGGAATACAACATCGACAAGGCCGCAGCGCGGCTGCTGGCAGCCGCAGGGTGGAATTCTCCCGAACCGGAGCGCTACCCGACCGGTGCGGAAATGGTTGAGCACTATCTGGAGCCGCTTGCGGACCACACTCCGCTCAAGCAGCGCATCCGCACGTCGAGCCGCGTCACCGGCATCAGCCGCGTCGGCTTCGACAAGATGAAAACAAAAGGCCGAGAAAAGGCGCCGTTCGAAATTCGCTATCAGAACGGGCAAGGTCCGAAAGTCATAAAGGCCGACGCTGTCATCGACGCGTCAGGCACCTGGCATTCACCGAACCCGGCAGGCGCCAACGGCCTTCCCGCCATCGGCGAGAAGGATGTCGGTGGCCGTATCGCATACGGCATGCCCGATCTGCTCGGCAGCGACTGCGCTCGCTATGCCGGCAAGACGGTTGCGGTGCTCGGCGCGGGACATTCCGCGATCGGCACGCTGATCGATCTGGCGAAACTCGCCGAACAGGCGCCGGACACCCGGCCGATCTGGCTGTTGCGCGGCAGCGATCCCGCAAAGGCATTCGGCGGCGGCGCGAACGACAAGCTCGCGGCCCGCGGCGAATTGGGCGCGGCCTTTGCTGCGCTGGTGACGTCGGGCCGTGTCGAGATGGAAAGCGACTTCCGCGTTTCGCACCTGATCGCCGACGGCCCTCGCCTTGTCATCGCAGCGATATCGGGCTGCAGCGCCCGCCGTGTTGCAGCCGATGAATTGATCGTGGCGACCGGCTTCCGGCCCGACCTCGATTTCGTCCGCGAACTGCGCATCCGGCTCGATCCGGCGATCGAATGTCCGGTCGCCCTGGCACCCTTGATCGATCCGAACGAGCATAGCTGCGGCACCGTGCGGCCGCACGGCGCGCGCGAACTGGCGCAGGATGAACCGGGCTTCTATTTCGCCGGCATGAAATCCTACGGCCGCGCACCCACCTTCCTGATGCTCACCGGCTACGAGCAGGTGCGCTCGATTGCCGCCGACATCGCCGGTGACCGCAATGCAGCGGAGCGGGTTGAGCTTGTGCTACCCGAGACCGGCGTCTGCAGCCGCTCGCCGGCAACAGATGCCAGCAATTGCTGCGGCGGTCCTGCATTATCGGATGTTGACGCGTGCTGCGTCGCGGATGAAAAGGCAAAGCAACAGGGAACGACGGGATGCGGCTGCGCATCCTGAAAATGGGGAGTGGACGGGATCGCGTTAGAAGGCCGCTCGGTTATCGTCACGATGTGCGTGGGGCAGCTCGGAAGCTTGCTCCCGCATGTGGTCGTGCCATCGATTCTCGCGGCATTCCTGATTCCGGAATGGCATTTGAGCGGCGCGCAGGCGGGCCTGCTGGCGGGTTCGGGCGCGGCCGGATACATGGTAGCCGTCCCGGTATTGGCGACGCTTACCGACCGCATCGATGCCCGCAGGATACTGATCGCGGGTTCAGCGGTGAGCGCGCTCGGCACGCTGCTGTTCGGCCTGTTCGCCACCGGCCTCTGGTCCGGCGCGCTTTTTAACGCGGTGGCGGGAGTGGGCTTTGCGGGTGCTTACATGCCCGGCCTGAAAGCGCTGACGGACCGTCTCGCGCCGGGCGACTCATCCCGCGCCATCACGCTCTACACGTCGAGCTTCTCGTTCGGTGTCGGCCTGTCATTCATGGTATCGCAACTGGTGGCCGAAGGCTGGGGCTGGCGCAGCGCGTTTCTTGTCACCGCCGCCGGGCCACTGGTGATGCTCACCGCATGCCTGCTGTTGCGGTCGGTGAAGCCGGCGCCGACGTCGGGCCGGCTTCTTGATTTCGCGCCAGTGCTCCACAACCGCCAGGCCATGGGATTTGTGCTCGGCTACGGTGCGCATTGCTTTGAACTGTACGGAATCAGGACCTGGATCGTCGCGTTCTGGACCTTCGTGGCTGCAAAGAGTTCCGCCGCTTCAATCCTGACGCCGATCGTGGTCAGCGTGGTATTCTCCCTGCTCGCCATGCCCGCGAGCATTCTCGGCAACGAATTCGCGCTCAGGTTCGGCCGCCACCGCGCCATTTCGGCCGTGATGTTCGCTTCCGCCGCGGTTGCACTTCTGATCGGTCTTCTCGCCGACAAGCCGCCCTGGCTGCTGCTGCCGCTGATCCTGATCTATGCCGTCACCGTTCCCGCCGATTCAGGCGCGTTGACCTCCGGCATGTCGATGGCGGCGGACCCCAGCCATCGCGGTGCGACGATGGCGATGCATTCGACCGTCGGCTTCAGCCTTTCCGCGCTTGGCGCATGGGCGTTGGGCGTTGCGCTGGACGCTGCGGGTGGACCGCAAAGTGCCTCGGCATGGATGGCTGCATTTTCGGTGCTGGCGGCGGGAATCCTGCTGGGGCCGCTGGCACTTTACTGGTCAAGACGAGAGACGCCGACGTGAACCGCAGCCAGCTTTCCATCATCATCGCGCTCGGCACGACGCAGACGCTGGCCTGGGCATCGAGCTACTATCTGCCGGCCATCCTGGCCGATCCGATCGCGCGCGATCTCGGCGTCTCCTCGAACTGGATCTTTGCCGCGTTCTCGGCATCGCAGGTGATTTCCGCCCTGCTCGCTCCTCGCATTGGACGACAGATCGACCTGGTCGGCGGCCGGTCCGTGCTGTCGATCTCCAACCTGCTGCTGGCGGCGGGTCTCGTGCTGCTCGGCTTCACCACGTCGATACCGCTTCTCGTCGTCGCCTGGCTGCTGCTCGGGGTCGGCATGAGCGCCGGCCTCTACGACGCCGCCTTTGCCGCGCTCGGGCGGATCTATGGCGACGCGGCGCGCCGCTCGATCACCGGAATCACGCTGATCGCGGGTTTTGCCTCGACAGTCGGATGGCCGCTGTCGGCGTGGGGGCTCGAAACCATCGGCTGGCGCAACACCTGCTTCGCCTGGGCGGTGGCGCATATCCTGATCGGGCTGCCGCTCAACCTGTTGATGTTGCCGGCGGTGAAGCGTGCGAAGGCGGTGGCCGCGGCGGTCAAGCCGCATATCCCGATCGACCGCACCATGATCATCCTCGCCTTCGTGTTCGCCGCCGCGTGGACCGTCACCGGCGCGATGGCGGCGCATCTGCCGCGCCTGATGGAGGCGGCTGGAGCTACCACCACGCAGGCGGTGTTCGCCGGCGCGCTGATCGGGCCGTCGCAAGTCGCCGCCCGCATTTTCGAGGCGAGCTTTCTCAGCCGCTATCATCCGCTGGTGTCGACCAGGCTGGCCTGCCTGACGCATCCGATCGGCGCCGCCATCCTCGGCCTCGCCGGCGGCGGCGCGGCCAGCGTGTTCGCGATCTTCCACGGCTCCGGCAACGGCATCCTGACCATTGCCCGCGGCACGCTGCCGCTCGCGATCTTCGGGCCCGAGAATTACGGCTACCGGCTCGGCATCGTCGGCGCGCCAGCGCGAATGGCGCAGGCGGCGGCGCCGCTGCTGTTCGGCCTGCTGATCGAGGCCATGGGCGCGCGGGTCCTGTACGTCTCCTCGGCGCTCAGCATCGCGGCGCTGCTGGCGCTGTTCCTGCTGCGCAAGGAACCGCCACGGCCGGAGCCATGAGCCGAATGCGGACAAGCTCGCCCGTTCATTCGTAATACTCCGGCGACATCTTCAGGCCATCGCGCTGCGCCTTGTCGTGGTTGATCCACAACTGTGCTTTTTCCTTCGTCAGCGTGTCCGAGATCTTCTGCATCGAGGCCAGCGTTGCGTCCTTGCTGGCGTTCATGGTGGGGACGCCGCGATTGTCCCAATTGGCCTTGAAGTGCACGGCATCGCCGGACAGGACGATCGCGCCGGTCCTGGGCAATTTCACCAGCAATGATTGATGCCCGGGCGTGTGCCCCGGCGTGGAAAGGATGGTGATGCTGCCGTCGCCGAACACATCGCGATCGCCTTCCAGTTTGGTCACGGGGTGTTCGGGCTTGAAGCGCGGCTGGTTGTTGGCGCCGGGCCACTCATATTCGGCTTTCTGGACATACAGCATCGTCGTCGGGAACAGCTCGACATTGCCGACATGATCGGGATGCGTATGAGAAACCGCCATCCCCTTGAGGTCGGACGGTTTTACACCGAGCTGATCGAGCTGCGCCGCCAGCGTCTTGGGCCGCCGCCAGTGAATCGCCCGCGGATCGGCCGGCGCAAGGCCGTCAGGCATTGCCGCGACCGCATCGGTGACGCCGGTGTCCCAGAGGAACCAGCCCTGGGCATGCTTGATCAGATAGCAGTTGTCGACGAAGGCCATCGACTTGCCTTCGTTGACGCCGGGCGACCAGCGCGAGATGTCGCCGGCGACGCCTTCGCCGCAATTCAGGATGTAGAGCTTCTCGACGCCCGGACTGCCCGATTGCGCATGGCCGCTACCGATGGATAGCGCACCCGTCAACAGCACCAGAGCAAGATCGATTGTTCGTTTCATGTTGCTTCCTCCGCCATTGACCGACCCGGCTGCTTTGTCCGGCGGCTCAATCTACCTCAGGGACGTCGCAAATCATGACGGCTTACGAATTTTTGATAGCGAGAACCTACGGCTTCTTCACCTCCGACGTCGCGATCCATATGCCCGTGAATACCGCGACGAGGCCGACCACGAGGTTGGGCGTAACGGGCTCGCCGACAAGCTGGGTGGCGAGCAGCGCCGCCGCGACCGGATTGACCGTCATGGTGTTGGCGACGCGCGTCGGCGACGCCCGCTGCAGCGCCAGCACCCACAGGATGAACGCAAGCGCGCCGCCGGCGACACCGAGGTAAAGTCCCGCGATCCATTGCGGCGCTCCGAACTGACTCAAAACCCCGACACCACCGGTGAACGATCCCGCCACGATCAGCGCCACAGCGCCCGTCCCCATGCCGACGGTGAGGAAACCGAGCGCGCTGGAGCGCTGAATGAACGGACGGGACCAGACGTTGTAGAACGCCATGCAGAGCACGGCGCCGGTCATGATCAATTCGCCGCGCCAGGCGCCCGGCGGCGCCGCCGACAATCCGGTCGCGAGCGCGGCGAAGACGCCGAGCACGGCAATGCAGACCCCGATCGATTTCCGTTTCGTCAGCGGCTCGATGCCGAGCAGCGCACCGACCACCATGGTGTGCAGCGGCAGCGTCGCCAGCGCCAGCGAGGCGCGCGCCGCGGTCGTGTAGGACATCGCGATGTTGTAGAGCACGAAGAACACGCCGAAGAAAGCGAAGCCGAGGGCTGCGACCGCAGGCACATCCCGTCGCTTCGGCCATCTCGCCTTGAGCAGCAGCGCTGCCGGCAGCACGCAGCAGAAGCCGATGCCCCAGCGCAGGATCGCCAGCGTGATCGGATCGGTGTTGCCGGCGAGATAGCGCGTGATCGCCGCCGCCGTCCCGCCAAGAGCGCTCGATAGCAACGCGATCGCGACGCCAACCGTCTCGCCCAATGCCGCCTCCCCCCGCACTTGTCTGCCGCAGATATGATCGCAGCCGCATGCGTGGGCGAGTCAAAACTGATGATCACCGTGACTCCCTTCGAACGCTGGCAGCATTTGTCAGCAGCCACCATGGCTACTACTGGCGGCAGCAGCGATCTTCGCGATGGGCGCGCTCGGCGTCAGGGGCGCTCCCGGTCGTTTAGTCGCGCTTTTGCGGCAATTTCAGGTGGTATCCGCCACTTCGGCAAATTAAGCGTCAATCCCTTGGTAAATTTCAATCAATTGTCCCGATCTGGCATAGGGGGCCGTCAAGAAGTTCTTGCGATGAAGGCGGGCGGGAAACCCGGTTTCCCGTGGTTTTGAGGCTCCTGATGGGAGGAGCTTTCAGGCTCTGGAATAGGTTATGAACGAAGCGACCCGCTTGCGCGAACTGGAATCCGAGTGCCGCCAACGCGCACTCAGCGAGCCCGACAAGAAATGGTACTGGCTGGCGCAGGCCGCCAAATACCAGGTACAGGCGAGCCAGCAACTGGCTTTTCATTCGGCAGGCAGCAGCGTGCCCCGCACGCCCGAGATCAAGCTGTCGCAATGGGCGCATACGCGGGACGAGCGGCGCGTGATGGACCCGCTCCCGGACGGACGGAAATCAATCTGGTAGCTGTGCGCCGAAGACGCTGGCTGACTTCCAATGGTCTGCAGAGTCGCAAGCGCAATGACTATCTTCCTGTCGGACCTTTGGTGAGCCTGCCTTCACGCAGCCGCGCTCTACAGCATCAAATTCTCGACGAAAAAAAACTCATCACACGAGCCAATGAAACTCGTGCCATTGGCTCCATTGATTGCCGTCGTAAGCACGCACCCAGAGGTCATCCGGGGTGGTGCCGCCGACAAAGCTGGTGTTCGCAAGTTGAGATGCGGAGACATCGATGTTCTGGTTGGTGCCCTGGGCTGCGCCGCCGATGGCGAAATGACCGCTGGAGCCGCTCGTTGAGGAGTCCCAGAACTGGAAGTTGGTGATGGCGTCACCATCGACGTCAGTTACGGAGAACAGGTTCGAGACGGCTGTTGTCTGGTTTGCGGTCGCGGTGAAGTCTGATCCGGTCACCACCGGCGCGTGATTGGCCGGCGCGTTGACGTGGAACTCCTTCCACGAGCTCCAGGTCGAGCCGTCGAAGGCGCGGACCCACAGATCGTCCGAGCCCGAACCGCTCTGGAATGTGGTGTTCGCCAATTGAGCCGCGCTGACGTCGATATTCTGATTGGTGCCCTGGACGACCCCGCCCACGACAAAATGCCCGCTCGCGGGATCGCTCGTCGAATCCCAAAATTGGTACTGTGTGATGGTGTCGCCATCGGCATCGCTCGCACTGAACAGGCTGGAAGCGGCAATGTTCTGATTGTGGGTGGCCGTGAAATCGGATGCCGTCGCCACCGGCGCATGGTTCACCGGCGGGGTCAGGTGGAACTCCTTCCAGGCGCTCCAGGCGGTCCCGTCGAAGACCTGTACCCAGAGATCGTCGGCAGTGGTGCCGGTCTGGAAGGTGGTTTGCGCGAGCTGCGCGGCGCTGACATTGATGTTCTGATTGGTGCCCTGCACCACGCCGTTGATGGCAAAGTGCCCGCTGCTGGCGTCGGCCGTGGAATCCCAGAAGCGAAAGGCCGTCATCGTGTCGCCATCGCTGTCGGAAGCCGAGAACAGCGAGGATGCCGCAAGCGACGCATTCTTCGCCACCGCCTGGTCCGTCGCCGCAACGACCGGCGCATGGTTCACCGGCGGGGTCAGGTGAAACTCCTTCCAGGCGCTCCAGACGGTCCCGTCAAAGACCTGTACCCAGAGATCGTCGGCAGTGGTGCCGGTCTGGAAGGTGGTTTGCGCCAGCTGCGCGGCGCTAACATTGATGTTCTGATTGGTGCCCTGCACCACCCCGTTGATGGCAAAATGCCCGCTGCCGGCGTCGGCCGTGGAATCCCAGAACCGGTAGGCCGTGATCGTGTCGCCATCGCTGTCGGAAGCCGAGAACAGCGAGGATGCCGCAAGCGACGCATTCTTCGCCACCGCCTGGTCCGTCGCCGCAACGACCGGCGCATGGTTCACCGGCGGGGTCAGGTGAAACTCCTTCCAACCGCTCCATAGTATGCCGTCAAAAACCTGGACCCAGAGATCGTCGGCAGTGGTGCCGGTCTGGAAGGTAGTTTGCGCGAGCTGCGCGGCGCTAACATTGATGTTCTGATTGACGCCCTGAGCCACGCCATTGATGGCAAAGTGCCCGCTGCTGGCGTCGGCCGTGGAATCCCAGAAGCGAAAGGCCGTCATCGCATCGCCATCGCTGTCGGAAGCCGAGAACAGCGAGGATGCCGCAAGCGACGCATTCTTCGCCACCGCCTGGTCCGTCGCCGCAACGACCGGCGCATGGTTCACCGGCGGGGTCAGGTGAAACTCCTTCCAACCGCTCCATAGTATGCCGTCAAAAACCTGGACCCAGAGATCGTCGGCAGTGGTGCCGGTCTGGAAGGTAGTTTGCGCGAGCTGCGCGGCGCTAACATTGATGTTCTGATTGACGCCCTGAGCCACGCCATTGATGGCAAAGTGCCCGCTGCTGGCGTCGGCCGTGGAATCCCAGAAGCGAAAGGCCGTCATCGCATCGCCATCGCTGTCGGAAGCCGAGAACAGCGAGGATGCCGCAAGCGACGCATTTTTTGTCACCGCGCGGTCGGAGGCAGACGCCACCGGGGCTGATTCTGATCTATCGGCAAAGGTAAGCCGTTGTACGTTGGTGAGCCGATCAGCGCCTTCCGGACTGCCGGACCTTAGATCAGTCACCTGGATCACATTGCCGGACTGGCTCACTTGGTATTGAGATAGAGGTCCGGAATAACTAACGGAGTTGAAGCCGGATCCACCATCCAGTACGTCGTTTCCTGCTCCACCGCTCAACGCGTCGTCGCCACCACCGCCGACAATATGATCATTGAACAATGTGCCGTACAGCGTTTCCGACTGCGCACTCCCTTGTTCGAGGTATAGTCCATCACTTGCTAGCCGATAAATGGTTATCGAGCCTGGAATAGTATACTGGTCGTAGCTGACCGTTCGAACCGCGATATAACCTGTCACCGCATTATCGTACACGACCATAGACCCGTCGGGATTGACGGCCAGAATCAAGGTGGTGTGCACGGTACCCGACGTATTCGCATTCCAGTGCATCCGCACGATGTCGCCCGGCTGAACGAGCGTGTGCCAATTTGCCACCGGATTGGGGTCGGATCCGCGATAGACGACCCTCCAAAACCCGCCATCTTCGTTTTGAGTTGGATCATCGCCATTACCCGAATTGACGGGAAGCGTTGCTCCAGTCGCCGCCGCCACGGCTGACGCAATATTGTGACAGTCGTTATCAGCGAAGATCTGATTTCCGTAGAAATTCGCGAAACGATATGCGGTAGCGACGATGTCCGCCGGAGTCGGTTCGCCGTGTCCAGCGACGGGACTAAGGACGTGAGGATCGACCGTGATGGCCGAGTATTGAATATATTCAGAAAAGGGGTCGGCCGCGCCGCCTGCTGGCACAGCAAGATAGGCTAAAGGGCCGATATCGTTTCCAGCCCTAAAAGTAGCCGAGTTTATTGAGCCTCCCGGCACGTAGGTTTGATGATCAAAACCTCCGCCGATGTCTACACCGTTCACAAGCCAGGTTGCGACGGAGGGATTGCTCGGATTCCAATAGCGAAAATTCCACGCCGCGAGCTGTGACGCGGGATAGTACGTAACCCAATAGCTCGACCAATTGGTCGAGCCAAACTGAGAGGTTAAGATACTCGACAGTCCTACGCCTGTACCGGCACTGGCGACGATAGGTAATGGCAACGACCATGTCAGAAAAGTACTCATAAGGAATTTCTCTCAAACAATTCGGCGAAAAAGCCAGAGGTGCCGTCCGAGCTAACGCGGGTGTCCGCAAGCCAAAAGGGCGAGATATCCTTGAGAATAATCCGATAATGGATCACTTCCGCTTCAATTGAGTCAAGCGCCGACGAGGCAAGTTGGCAAAAAAAGTGCCGCGCGGCGGGCTGTTCACCATCCAAGAATGGATCGGTGTTCTCAGCCAAAACTTGCAGTCATGATACAGACGGAAGCGTCTCGTCGCGTTGTCGTGGCTCATTGGCCCGCGGAAGGTGTTCTTGGCGTCTCATTCGGCATCCGGACAGCCTGGCGCTTTGGGAACCGTTGCAATACCGTAGGCCACCCGCCGTAGATCGTTGGACTAGCGGCCCTGCTCTTCCGGCGGCTTGATGTGGCGGAACGAGAGCAGCAGCGCCAGATCGTAGGCGATCTTGAGCGTGCCGCAGACCACCAGCGGCAGACCCGTAAAGGACGTCATCAACAGCGCGCCTGATATGGCCGGGCTGATCGCCGATGCGAGGCTGCGCGGCACCGCGGTGAGGCTGGCGGCCGCGGGCCGTTCGGCCGGCGTCACCACCGCCATAACGTAAGAGGTGCGGGTCGGCACGTCCATCTGCGACAGCGCCGAGCGCAGCAGCAGCAGGCCGAGCGCGACATAGAGGTTCGGCGCGAACGCCGCCAGGATCAGGAAGATGCTGGAAGGAATATGCGTGAACACCATGGTGTTGACGAGGCCGATGCGCCGCGCGATCCAGGCGGCGACCGGATAGGAAAACGCGCTCAGCGTGCCCGACCAGAAGAAGAACAATCCGGCCGCCGAAAGCGAGAGATCGAAGCGCTCGAACAGCCACAGCACCAGCAGCGACTGTGCGACAAAACCACCGGCAAAGGAATCGATGCTGAACAGCGCCGCGAGCTTGTAGACGGTGCCGCGCGACGGCCCGAGCGGCGCCTGCGGCGCCCGCTCCTCGCCGCGGGCATGCGGCACGAAACGATAGAGCGCCACACAGGCGATACCGAGCGCGGCATAGGCGTAGAACATCAGACGGAATGCGCCGAGCTGCGTGCTGCCGCCGTCGACAAGGAAATCGGGCAGCGAGGCCGCGAGCGAGCCGGCTGCGGTGCAGAGCGATCCGATCAGGCTATAGCGCGCGAACACCCGCGTGCGGCGCTCGTCGCTCGCGCTATGCGCCAGCACCGCATGCTCGAGCGGCACCAGCACGCCGAGATCGCCGCCTGACGCGTTGATGGTGCCGACGAAAGCGACGAGCGCAATCAGCGCGAAGTGCTCGACGGCGGGAAAGGCGATGCCGGTCGCCGCCATCAGGCACGCGCCCGATATCAGAAGCGGCTTCAGGTCGTGGCGCGCAGCGGTCCAGCCGGTGATCAGCGTCAGCAGCGCAGTGCCTGATAGCGAGGCCGCCGCGACGATGCCGACCGCGATGGCGTCGTACCCCAGCGCGGTCAAATAGGCCGGCAGGATGATGATGGCAAAACCGTCACCGAAGCCGCGCAAGGCCCGCGCGGCATAGAGTAACCGGATCAGTGCGTCAGCGGTGGAGGGTTTTGGTTCTTGAGCGATATCGGTCACGCTTTCGTCCATGCGCCATCCTCGACTCAGATCGAGTGTGCGCAGAGCTTGGACGAAGGATCGTCTGACGGGGAGCCTGCATCGTCCCCGGTGAAACCAAAGCTAGGGCTGAAATCGATGTGGCACAAGCGCTCGTGTAAGGTGGATAGCGTGCAGAGAAACTCAGCCTGCAAGGTTGACAGGCGAAACAACGCGCGCATAATCAACTGCATGGGGGTTCTGCGATCCCCCCACGAGGCGACATGCCCAAGTATCGCGTCCCGTTTTTACGAGGGCGCTACCATGTCAGCCTACACCACGATTTCCCCAGACAAGCTTTCCAGATTGATCGGTACGGCGAACACGCCCGTCCTGATCGATGTTCGTACCGACGAGGATTTCGCCGCCGACCCGCGGCTGATCCCCGGCGCCATCAGGCGCAGCCACCAGGACGCCGGCGACTGGACCGGCAGTTTTTCCGGCAACTCCGCGATCGTTGTTTGCCTGCGCGGCGCCAAGCTCGCGCAGGGCACCGCAGCCTGGCTGCGGCATGCCGACGTCATCGCCGAAACGCTCGAAGGCGGCTTCGAGGGCTGGAAGGAGGCCAGGCTGCCGCTGCTGGATGCGTCCAAATCGCCGCCACGCGATGCCAAGGGCCGCACCGTGTGGGTGACGCGCGCGCGACCTAAGGTCGACCGCATCGCCTGCCCCTGGCTGATCCGCCGCTTTGTCGATCCGAATGCGGTGTTCCTCTATGTGGCTCCTTCCGAGGTCGTCGCCGTCGGCGAGCGCTTCAACGCCGCGCCCTTCGACATCGAGAACGTGTTCTGGAGCCACCGCGGCGAACTCTGCACCTTCGACGTCATGATCGAGGAGTTCGGGCTCGCGACGCCGCCCTTGCTGCGGCTGGCCGCGATCGTGCGCGGCGCCGACACCGGACGGCCTGATCTCGCGCCGGAAGCGCCGGGGCTGCTTGCCGCCTCGCTCGGCCTGTCGCGCATGTTCGACGACGATCTCGAGCAGCTCGAGGCCGGCATGACGCTGTACGACGCGTTCTATCGCTGGTGCCGCGACGCCACCGGCGAGACGCACAACTGGCCCACCAACAAGGTGAAGCCGTGATGGATGCGACAGTGCACAAGACGATCGATGCCGGCGCAAGCCGGCATCTCGATCACGGCATCAGCTTCGGTGAAGCCTTTCGCGTCTGGCTCCGGGTCGCCCTGCTCAGCTTCGGCGGCCCGGCCGGCCAGATCGCGGCGATGCACCGCATCCTCGTCGAGGAGAAGAACTGGATCTCGGAGAGCCGGTTCCTGCATGCGCTGAACTACTGCATGCTGTTGCCCGGCCCCGAGGCCCAACAGCTCGCGACCTATATCGGCTGGCTGCTGCACAGAACCGCCGGCGGCATAGTCGCGGGCGGCCTGTTCATCGTGCCCGGCGTCGTCGCCATCATGGCACTCAGCTACATCTACGCGGCCTACGGCAATGTCGGCTTCATCGAGGCGCTGTTCTTCGGGCTGAAGGCAGCCGTGCTGGCGATCGTGGTGCAGGCCGTCGTCCGCGTCGGCAAGCGGGCGCTCCGCAACCGGGTGATGATCGCGCTCGCGGCGATCGCCTTCGTTGCGATCTTCTTTTTCAACGTCCCGTTCCCGATCATCATCATCGCGGCCGGCCTGATCGGTTATGTCGGCGCCAAAGTCGGGCGGCCGGAATTCGCCGCGATCGAGCACGGCGGCGGCAAGAAGGCGGCGGCCGTCGACAGCCTGCTCGGCGAGGAATTGCCCGACCACGTCCGTCCCTCGGCGGCACGCGCGCTCCGGATCAGTTCGGTATGGCTGTTGCTGTGGGTAGTTCCAGTCGCGGCGCTGCTGATCGGGCTTGGACAGGCCAACGTGTTCAGCCAGATCGCGCTGTTCTTTTCCAGGATGGCGATGGTGACGTTCGGCGGCGCCTATGCGGTGCTGGCCTATGTCGCCCAGCAGGCGGTGGAACATTATCACTGGCTTGAGCCGCGCGAGATGCTCGACGGGCTCGGCATGGCCGAGACCACGCCGGGACCGCTGATCATGGTGCTGCAGTTCGTCGGCTTCATGGCCGCCTATCGCGATCCCGGCACGCTGTCGCCGATGCTCGCCGCGACGCTCGGCGGACTGCTCGCGACCTGGGTCACGTTCGTCCCATGTTTCCTCTGGATCTTCCTCGGCGCGCCCTACATCGAGACCTTGCGCGGCAACAAGGCGCTCGCGGGCGCGCTGTCAGCGATCACCGCCGCGGTCGTTGGCGTGATCCTGAACCTCTCGATCTGGTTCGGGTTGCACACGCTGTTCCGGCTGACCACGCCCGTGCGCTCGTTCGGCCTGTCGTTCGACATGCCGGTGTGGGGAAGCCTCGATCTCGCCGCCTTCGTACTTGCGGCGGCGGCGGCAACGGCGATCTTCCGCCTCAACGTCGGGATGCTCTGGGTGCTGGCCGGATCGTGCGCGGCGGGCGTGGCGTTGAGGTTGGCGGGAGTGACCTAGCTACACCCGCTCCGCCGGCGCCAGCTTGCAGACGCCGGCTCCCGCCTCGATCTGCAGCGTCGGATGGTGAATGTTGAACCGGCGTGAAAGCTCCTCGCACACCCGGTGCAGGAACGCATCGTCCGTTCCGCCCGGCCGCACCAGATGCGCGGTCAGCGCGGTCTCGTTGGTGCTCATGGCCCAGACATGGAGGTCGTGCACCTCGGCGACGCCTTCGAGGCCGGCGAGATAGTCCCTGACCTCCACCAGCTCGATGCCGCGCGGCACGCCGTCGAGCGCGAGGTTGACACTGTCGCGCGCCAGCCCCCATCCGCTCCAGAACACCACGACGGCGATAACGAGGCTGATCGCGGGATCGAGCCACAGCCACCCCGTCAGCATGATGATGAGCGCCGCCACCACGACGCCGAGCGAAACACCGGCATCCGCCACCATATGTAGATAGGCGCCGCGAATGTTGAGGTCGCCATGGCGGCCGCGCATGAACAGCAGCGCGGTAAAGCCGTTGACGGCGACGCCGAGCGCCGCGACCACCACGATCGTCCAGCCGGCGACCGGCTCGGGGCTGTAGAGCCGGTTGACCGCCTCGACGACGATGCCGCCGACCGCGACCAGCAACAGGCCCGCATTGAACAGTGCCGCGAGGATCGAGGCGCGTCGATAGCCGTAAGTATGCCGCTGCGTCGGTTGCTTCTGCGCCAGCCACGCCGCACCCCATGCCAGGAGCAGCGCGATCACGTCGGAGAGGTTGTGGACGGCGTCGGAGATCAGCGCCAGCGAGTTCGCGGCATAGCCGAAGATCAGCTCGGCAATGACGAAGCCCGCATTGAGCGAGGCGCCGATCGCAAATGCCCAGCCGAAATTATCAGGCGCATGGCTGTGACCGGCGTGCCCATGGGAATGAACATGGGCGTGAGAGTGATTGTCGTGGGCGTGATCGTGCGCCATTCCGCCTCGATGAACTTTCGACGGCGACTTATATAGCGCACGGAATTTCGAATACTATTACAGCCAATCGGCGACTACAAAACCCTCATGGTGAGGAGGCGCTTTAGCGCCGTCTCGAACCATGTGGCCCCGCTGGTGCCGTTCATCCTTCGAGACGGCGCTAGCGCGCCTCCTCAGAGTGTGAGAATCTTTCGGCAACGAGCATTTGCCACGGCCGCGATGCT
>OEIU01000816.1_pt1 | contig 24862 bp, 23 predicted proteins | sample 1539221 | NCBI WGS metagenome assembly OEIU01 (sample SAMN03792071, study PRJEB22550) | activated sludge metagenome | feature: wastewater treatment plant; material: activated sludge; isolation source: Wastewater treatment plant of a petroleum refinery complex | place: Argentina: Zarate | collected...
CGGGCGTCGGCCTGATCTCGCCGCCGCCGCATCACGACATCTATTCGATCGAGGATCTGGCCCAGCTCATCTTCGACCTGAAGAACGTGAACCCGGCCGCGGATGTCTCGGTCAAGCTCGTCTCCGAGATCGGCGTCGGCACGGTCGCGGCCGGCGTCGCCAAGGCGCGGGCCGACCATATCACGGTGTCCGGCTACGAGGGCGGCACGGGCGCGGCGCCCCTCACCTCCATCAAGCATGCGGGCTCGCCCTGGGAACTCGGCCTCGCCGAGACCCATCAGACGCTCGTCCTGAACAAGCTGCGCGGCCGCGTGGCGCTCCAGGCCGACGGCGGCATCCGCACCGGGCGCGACGCGCTCGTCGCCTTCCTGCTCGGGGCGGACGAGATCGGCGTCTCGACCGCGCCGCTCATCGCGGCCGGCTGCATCATGATGCGCAAGTGCCATCTCAACACCTGCCCGGTCGGCGTCGCGACGCAGGACCCGGTGCTGAGGAAGCGCTTCAAGGGCCAGCCCGAGCACGTCGTCAACTACTTCTTCTTCCTGGCCGAGGAGCTGCGCGAGCTGATGGCGCAGATGGGCGTGCGCCGCATCGACGAACTGGTCGGGCGCGTCGATTTCCTCGACCGGGAGACGGCGATCCGGCACTGGAAGGCGAACGGGCTCGATTTCGCCGCCCTGTTCCATCGCCCGCAGGTCCCCGAGGGGACGGCGACGCGCCATGTCGAGCGCCAGCACCATCCGATCGACGACGTGCTCGACCGCAAGCTGATCGCGCAGGCCCGCGCCGCCATCGACGGCGGGGAGCCGGTCGTGATCCGGGCGGCGGTGACCAATGTCGATCGCTCGGTCGGAGCAATGCTCTCCGGCGAGATCGCCAAGGCTTACGGCCATGCCGGGATGCCGGACGACACCGTCACCCTCGAGCTGACCGGCACGGCCGGGCAGAGCTTCGGCGCCTGGCTCGCGGCGGGCGTCACGCTCAGGCTGACGGGCGATGCCAACGACTATGTCGGCAAGGGCCTCTCGGGCGGCAAGCTGATCATCCGGCCCTCGGAGAGCAGCAGGGCGGTGGCCGAAAGGTCGATCGTCGTCGGCAACACGGTGCTCTACGGCGCGATCGCGGGCGAATGCTATTTCCGCGGCGTCGCAGGCGAGCGTTTCGCCGTGCGCAATTCCGGCGCGATCACGGTGGTCGAGGGCACGGGCGATCACGGCTGCGAATACATGACGGGGGGCGTCGTCGTCGTGATCGGCAAGACCGGGCGCAATTTCGCGGCCGGCATGTCGGGCGGCATCGCCTATGTGCTCGACGAGGACGGCACCTTCGCCAAGAGCTGCAACCTCTCCATGGTCGACCTGGAGCCGGTTGAGGAGGAGGAGGACCTGATGCAGCGCCTGCACCAGGCCGGCGACCTCGAGACCAAGGGGCGGATCGACATCCTCTCGGACATGTCGGGCCGCGACGAGGAGCGCCTGACGAACCTCCTCAAGAACCACCTCGCCTATACGGGCTCGGCCAAGGCGAAGGACATCCTGGAGAACTGGGCGGCCTACCGGACGAAGTTCGTCAAGGTGATGCCGGTCGAGTACCGCCGCGCCATCCGCGAGATGGAGCGCGGCCGCCTGCTCCAGGCGGCGGAATAGAAGCCGCCGTCATCCCGGACGTCGCGAAGCGGCGATCCGGGATCGCCGGCGGTTCGGTGTGTTCGATGCGATCAACGGTCCCGGCTCTCCGCTTCGCTGCGGCCGGGATGACGGGTGGATGGAATGGGCAAGATCACGGGCTTCCTCGAATTCGACCGGCAGGAGCAGAAGTATCAGCTCGCCGCCGACCGCATTCGCCATTTCAAGGAATTCACGCTGCCGCTCGACGACGGCGACCTGCGCAAGCAGGCGGCGCGCTGCATGGATTGCGGCATCCCCTATTGCCACGGCCCGACAGGCTGCCCGGTCCACAACCAGATCCCGGACTGGAACGACCTCGTCTATCGCTCCGACTGGCAGGAGGCGTTGCGCAACCTCCATTCCACCAACAACTTCCCCGAATTTACCGGCCGCGTCTGCCCCGCGCCTTGCGAGGAGGCGTGCACGCTCAATCTCGAGAACGAGCCGGTGGCCATCAAGACCATCGAGCAGGCCATCGCGGACAAGGCGTGGGAGAACGGCTGGATCGTGCCGGAAGTGCCGGCCATCCGCACGGGCCGGAAGGTGGCCGTCGTCGGCTCGGGCCCGGCGGGCCTCGCGGCGGCGCAGCAGCTCGCCCGGGCCGGGCATGCGGCGCATGTCTTCGAGCGCGAGGCGAAGGCCGGCGGCCTCCTGCGCTACGGCATTCCCGACTTCAAGATGGAGAAGCGCCATATCGACCGGCGTGTGGCGCAGATGGAGGCCGAGGGCGTCGTCTTCCATTACGGCGTCGATGTGGGGGCGACGCGCAGCCTCGATTCGCTCGTCGAGGAATTCGACGCGGTGCTGATCGCCGGCGGCGCCGAGGACCCGCGCAACCCGCAGCTTCCGGGCCAGGACCTCGAAGGCGTGCATTACGCCATGCCGTTCCTGGCGCAGTCGAACCGCCGCGTCGGCCAGGAGCCGGAGCGCGACGAGGAGCCGATCCTCGCCTCCGGCCGGAACATCGTCGTGATCGGCGGTGGCGACACGGCTTCCGACTGCGTCGGCACCTCGTTCCGGCAGGGTGCGCTCTCGGTGACGCAGCTCGACATCCGCATGCGTCCGCCCGAGCGCGAGGACAAGCTGGTCGTGTGGCCCTATTGGCCGACCAAGATGCGCACCTCCTCTTCCCAGGCCGAGGGCGCCGAGCGCGAGTTCCAGGCCGCGACCTTGCGGCTCGAAGGGCGCCGGGGGAAGGTGTCGGGCGTCGTCTGCGCGCGCGTCGACGAGAAGCGTCGGCCGGTCGCCGGCACCGAGTTCACGCTGCCGGCCGATCTCGTCTTCCTCGCCATCGGCTTCGCCGGGCCGAAGAAGGAGGGGCTGATGGCTGAGGCGGGCTTCGCGACCGACCGGCGCGGCAACATCCTCGCCAACGAGACCGATTATCGCACCTCGCGCGAGAAGGTCTTCGCGGCCGGCGACATCCGGCGCGGGCAATCGCTGGTGGTCTGGGCGATCCGCGAGGGGCGGCAGGCGGCGCGGGCCATCGACGAGGCGCTGATGGGCGCCTCCGTCCTGCCGCGATGAGCGGACCGGACGAGGCGCATCCCGCGAGCCTCGCCGAGGTCGAATCGAATTTCGGCCGCCATCTCGGCCTTCGCCTCGTCAGCGCCGAGCCGGACCGGGTCGTCGCGGAGCTTCTCGTCGGGGAGGAGCATTGCAACCGCAACGGCGTGCTCCATGGCGGCGCCATCATGGCGCTCGCCGACAATACCGGCGGCACCGCGACCCTCATGAACCTCCCGGCGGGAACGGGGACGACGACGATCGAGAGCAAGACCAATTTCTTCGCCGCCATCCGGCTGGGCGAGATCGCCCGCGCCGAATGCACGCCGCTGCATCGCGGCCGCTCGACCCAGGTCTGGCAGACGCGGATCACGCGGCCCGACGGCAAGCTCGCCGCCCTCGTCACGCAGACGCAGATGGTGCTGACGAGAGGGTAGGGCTTCTGCGCGGTGGCCCCCCTTCCACATCGCCTATGGGGTGGCTCGCAGGAAAATCCTCTCCCCGCCAGCGGGGAGAGGTCGAGAGCGCGGCAGCGCTCCGGGTGAGGGGCGCGCACCCGGCAGCGGCGTGTATCCATTGCCCCTCATCCGGTCGCTCTGACGAGCGACTCGACTTCTCTCCGTCTTTGACGGGGAGAAGCAGGAGTGGCTGTACCCTACACCGCGACTCCGTAGAGGTCGTAATCGTCGGTGCGCTCGATCTTGACCGAGACGACGTCCCCGACGCGCACCGGGCGGCGCGACATCACATGGACGGTGCCGTCGATCTCCGGCGCGTCGTAGCGCGAGCGGCCCTTGGCGACGGCTCCCCCCGCCTCGTCGATGATGACGGGCAGGCGCCGGCCGACCTTCCGGGCCAGTTGCCGGCGGCTGATCTCCTGCTGGGTCGCCATGAAGCGCTTCCAGCGGGCCTGCTGCAATTCGGGGGGCACGGGATCGGCGAGGTCGTTGGCCGGCGCGCCGCGCACGGGCTCGTATTTGAAGCAGCCGACGCGGTCGAGCTTCGCCTCGCGCAGCCAGTCGAGCAGAAGCTCGAAATCCTCCTCCGTCTCGCCGGGGAAGCCGACGATGAAGGTCGAGCGGATGGCGAGGTCGGGGCAGATCTCGCGCCAGCGCGCGATCCGGTCCAGCACCTTCTCGGCATGGGCCGGGCGCTTCATCGCCCGCAGCACCTTCGGGGAGGCGTGCTGGAAGGGGATGTCGAGATAGGGCAGCACATGCCCCTCCGCCATGAGCCCGATCACCTCGTCGACATGGGGATAGGGATAGACGTAGTGCAGCCGCACCCAGGCGCCGAGCGAGCCCAATTCGCGGGAAAGGTCGAGGAAGCGGGCGCGGACCTGCCGGTCCTGCCAGGGGCTCTCCCGGTATTTCAGGTCGATCCCGTAGGCGCTCGTGTCCTGCGAGACGACGAGCAGCTCCTTGACGCCTGCCTTCACGAGCTTTTCGGCTTCGCGCAGCACCTCGCCCGCCGGCCGAGAGACGAGGTCGCCGCGCAGCTTCGGGATGATGCAGAAGGTGCAGCGGTTGTTGCAGCCCTCGGAAATCTTCAGATAGGCGTAGTGGCGCGGCGTCAGCTTGATGCCTTGCGGCGGCACGAGGTCGAGGAAGGGATCGTGTCGCGGGGGCGAGGCCTGGTGCACCGCCGCGAGCACGCTCTCGTATTGCTGCGGCCCCGTGATCGCGAGCACCTCGGGATATTGCTCGCGGATGGAATCCGGCTCGGCTCCCATGCAGCCGGTGACGATGACGCGGCCGTTCTCGGCCATGGCCTCGCCGATGGCGCCGAGCGATTCCGCCTTGGCGGAATCGAGGAAGCCGCAGGTATTGACGATGACCACGTCCGCGCCGTCATGGCGCTTGGTGAGTTCGTAGCCTTCGGCCCGCAGCCGCGTGAGGATGCGCTCGGAATCGACCAGCGCCTTCGGGCAGCCGAGCGACACGAAGGAGATTTTCGGGGCGGCCCTGGAATCGGGCTCGCCGGGGGCGGCTTTCATGGCGGCGGGTTCCGGGAGGGACGCGCAAGCGCGCAGGCCCGCGCGGCGATGAGCGGGCAGGCCGCCCGCTCATAAAGCCTTCCCGCCGCTGAGGGAAGCGCCGCCCAACGGCGCGGCCCCGGGCGGCGATGGGCGGGCAGGCCGCCCGCTCATAAAGCCTTCCCGCCGCTGAGGGAAGCGCCGCCCGTGCGTGCTCAGTGCGGCAGGTTCGGCACGAGGTTCAGCAGCATCACCATGACGAGGCCGACGATCGCCACGATCGACTGGATGATCGAGATGGTCCAGGTCGCCTCGCTCATGGTCATGCCGAAGGATTCCTTCACGAACCAGAAGCCGGCATGGTTGGCGTAGTTGAAGAAGAGCGAGCCCGAGCCGATCGCGATGGCGAGGAGGGCGAGGTTGACCGCGGGATCCGCAGCCGCAAGGGGCGCGAGGAGGCCGGCCGCGCCGACGATGCCGACCGTCGCCGAGCCGGTCGAGACCGAGAGCAGCATCGCGATCAGCCAGCCGAGGGGAAGCGCGGGCAGCGAGAAGTAATGCGCCAGATGCACGATGGCCTCGCCGACCTTGGCGCGCACCAGCACCTGCTGGAACGCGCCGCCGCCGCCGATGATGAGCAGGATGCCGGCGATCGGCTTGAGGCTCGCGCCGAGCGATTCGCGCAGATGATCGCGGTCTCCGCTGCGGAGGTAGACGAGCATGATGCAGGCGAAGATGACGCTGGCCAGCATCGCGATGACCGGCTTGCCGAGGAAGGAGAGGATCTCGGTCACGAAGGCGCCCTTCGGCAGGGCGGCATCGGCGATGGTGTGGGCCAGCATGAGGAGCGCCGGCATGAGGACCGCCAGCAGGCCGAGCCCGACGCTCGGGGGCTCGACGCCCGGCTTCGGCGCATGGGTATATTGCTCGAGAAGGGCTTCGTCGGGCCGCACTGTGAGGCGCGGGGCGATGAAATGCCCGTAGATCGGCCCGCCGAGCGCGATGGCCGGGATCGCGGCGATGAAGCCGAGGAGCATGGTCGGGCCGACATTGGCCTTGAGGGCCGCGATCGCCGTCAGCGGCCCCGGATGCGGCGGCACCATGCCGTGCATGGCCGCAAGGGCGGCGATGGCCGGCACCCCCATCAGGACGTAGGGCGAGCCCTTCACATGGCCGCCCCGCTCGAGCTTGCGGGCGACCGAGAAGATCAGCGGCAGAAGCACGACGAGGCCGACCTCGAAGAACATCGGGATGCCGACGATGAAGGCGGCGAGGGCCATCGCCCAGGGAAGGGCACGCTCGGAGGCGCGCGCCGTGATCGCGTTCGCAATCGTTTCCGTGACGCCCGTATCGGAGAGGATCTTACCCAGCATCGCGCCGAGCGCGATGACGAGGCCCGCATCCCCCAGCGTATGGCCCGCGCCGGCCGAGATCGCCTTGGCGATGTCGCCGGGGACGAGGCCGGCCGCGAATCCCACGGCGACCGCCGAGAGCAGAAGCGCAAGGAGGGGATGGAGCCTGATTTTCGAGACGATCAGTCCGACGAGGAAGAGGACGCCGAAAAGTGCTGTGAGCAACAGCCGGATATCTGTTTCCGACATGGCGTGCCCTCCCGCTTGTTGGCGCCACGCCTACGCCCCGAGAAGGGGGAGAGGCAAGACGGGAATTGCGGCGGATCAAGAATTCTCCCCTGCCGGGGCGAGCGGCGCCGGGCGGCGCGGCGAGGATTGCCGCCGTTGCCGCCGCGGCGCAATAAGCCTTTGCCGGGAGCGGCAAGGGAGTTGATCCAAAGTGAGCGCACACACGACCGTGAAGCGGGTGACGGCGCCCGAGATCCGGGCCCGCAAGGGGGGCGCCCCCATCGTGATGCTGACGGCCTACAGCGCGCTCACCGCGCGGCTCGTGGATCCGCATGCGGACATGATTCTCGTGGGCGACAGCCTCGCGATGGTCGAGCACGGCATGGAATCGACGCTCGGCGCGACGCTCGACCTGATGATCCTGCACGGGAAGAGCGTCATGCGCGGATCGAGCCGGGCGCTCGTCGTCGTGGACATGCCCTTCGGCAGCTACGAGGCGGAGCCGCGGCAAGCGTTCCACAGCGCCGCGCGCATTCTCGCCGAGACCGGCTGCACCGCCGTCAAGCTCGAAGGGGGCGCGACGATGGCCGAGACCATCGCCTTCCTCACGTCCCGCGGCATTCCCGTGGTCGCCCATATCGGGCTGACGCCGCAATCGGTCATGGCCTTCGGCGGCTTCAAGACCCAGGGCAGGGAGCGCGCCGGCTGGGCTGCGATCGAGGCGGATGCCGTCGCCGTCGCCCGGGCCGGAGCCTTCGCGATGGTGGTGGAGGGGGTGGTCGAGCCCCTGGCGGCGCAGATCACGCAGGCCGTTCCCGTGCCGACGATCGGCATCGGCGCCTCGGCGCGCTGCGACGGGCAGGTGCTGGTCCTCGAGGACATGCTCGGCTTCTCCGCGCGCGTCCCCCGCTTCGTGCGCCGCTTCGGCGATCTCGGCGCGGCGGCCGACCGGGCGATCGCCGATTACGCCCGGGCCGTGGCGGACAGGAGCTTTCCCGGCCCCGAGCACGTCTACAAGCCGAAGGACTGAGAGGGTTATCTTAGCTCGAAATGGGTCGGGTCCTTCCTGCGGCGCCAGTTGCCGCCCCAGGAGAGGGGCACGCCGAGATCGCGGGAGGCCCGCATCACGGCCGAGGCGACGCGCGATTGCAGCGCGGGGGAGAAGGTGACGCGGCCGCTTTCGTCGAGCGGCCACAGGTCGACCGCCTTGCCTTCGAGATGCTTGCGCAGGCTCGGGCTCGCCGCGAAGGGATGGGCGCGAGGGGACCAGCCCCAGGCTTCGGCCTGGCGCTGCTGCTCCCAGCTCCGGGTGCCCGAGCCGACGACGAAATGCAGCCCCGGATTGTCCCTCAGCGCCTTGCGGACGACCGCCGAGAGCGGCGGCAGCACGCTGGCGAGGTTGCGCTCGTGATTGCCGATCGGGTCCGGGTTCCAGGCATTGAACATCGGGATCTGTCGCCGGCCGCGATCGTCGACGGGCGGGATGTTCGCGTAGACGTCGTTCGGGCCGTAGCCCTGCGCGGCGGCGAGCGCCGCCGGGGCGAGGCAGAGGGCGGCGAGCAGGAGCGGCCGGGCGAGAGAAGAGCGAGTCATGGGAACGCGCCGCTCTGGCGGGGAATTTCGGCAGGGTGGTGGCGATGGTGCGGACGGCGGGGATCGAACCCGCACGGGCTGAGCCCGAGGGATTTTAAGTCCCTTGCGTCTACCGGTTTCGCCACGTCCGCGTACGGCAAGCGTTAGGCCGTCCGCTCGGGTGCTGTCCAGCCGTAGAGCCACGCATGGCGTTCGCGCATCCCCTCCGGCCCGAGGCGGCGCATGACCGCGTCGCGGGCGAGGGCGACGAGGCCGCCGGCATGATAGGCGCGCCCGTTCCTCGCGGCCGCCTCCTGGACCCGGCGAACGCGCGGCAGGCGCGCTGTCTCGTAGGCCCGCAGCGCCGCCGGCACCTGCGCGGCGTCCTCGCCGAGGAGGGCCGCAAGCTGCGCCGCATCCTCGATCGCGAGCGCGCCGCCCTGGGCGAGGAAGGGCAGGACCGGATGGCCGGCATCGCCGGCAAGGGCGATCCGGCCGCGCGCGAGGATTCTCGCGGAATGCTCGAAGAGCGACCATGCCGACCAGCCCGGCGCCCCGGCGGCGAGGCGCCGCAGGCCCGGCTCGGCATCCGCGAGGGCGCGCGCGATCTCGCCGGGATCGGCCTCGCGAGACCAGCCTTCCTCCGGCATCCGCCGCCGGGAGACGACGACGAGATTGAGGGCCCGCCCCGCCGCCACCGGATAGAGCACGACATGCCCGCCCCGGCCGAGCCACAGCCCCGTCTCGTCCGCCCCGAGGCCGGCGGGGCGCGCGTCGGCGGGAAGCGTCGCGCGATAGGCGGCATAGCCGGAATAGGCGGGCGGGCGGGTCTCGCCGAGCGCGGCCCGCGTCCGCGACCAGACGCCGTCTGCGCCGATGACGAGATCGACGGCCAGCGAGCCCGTTTGCCCCCCCGCCGATTCGCCCCTGATCTCGGCCTCGCCGGCCCCGTTCGCGACCTGCTGCGCGCCCCGGCCGACGAGGAGGCGGATATCGGTGCGCGCCCGCACCGCATCGAGAAGGGCGGTGTGCAGGTCGGCGCGGGCGATGGCGAGGTAGGGCGCGCCGAACCGCTCGCGCATCGTGGCCCCGAGCGCGACCCGGCCGATCTCGGCGCCGCGCCGGAGCGAGCGGATGCGGATGCCGCCCGGCTCGCAGCCATGGCGCTGGAGCGCGGGGCCGAGGCCGAGGCCGAAGAGGATCCGCGTCGCGTTGGGAGAGAGCTGGATACCCGCTCCCGTCTCGCCGAATCCCGTGCGGCGCTCGAGGAGCGTGATCTCGTGGCCGCGGCCCGACAGCGCGAGCGCGCTCGTGAGGCCGGCGATCCCGGCGCCGACGATGGCGATTCTCATGGATGTCCCGCAGGTCTTCCGGGTGGCGATTCGGCCCGCCGCGCTCATGCCATCTTCGGGCCGGCGCGGGAACGGCGCTCGCCATCGCCGCCCGCCCGCCCTATAACAGGCGCGGACCCCGCGCGGCTTTCGGCCCCGCGGGCTTCTTCCGTTGCCCACCCATCTTCACCGGCCGCCATCCCCGCGGCCCGCATGCGACATGGCCCGACCGAAAATCTCCCTTGCGGGCCCGATCGCCCGCGCGCTCGACATCCTGAAGGGCGGGCGCGGCGTGACGCTCGCCGGCGTCCCGGACGGGTTCGACGCGCTCCTGATCGCCGACCTCACGCGGCTCCTGTCCCAGACGGCTGACGGGGCGGCGGTGCTGATGCATGTCGCCCGCGACGGCCAGCGCCGCCAGGCGCTGGAAAGCGCGCTGCGGTTCCTCGCCCCCGAGATCGAGGTGCTGCATTTCCCCGCCTGGGATTGCCAGCCCTATGACCGCGTCTCGCCCACGAGCACGGCGACCTCGGGGCGGATGACGGCGCTTGCGCGCCTCGCCCGCTCGCGCACCTCGGAGGAGAAGCCGCGCATCCTCTCGACGACGGCCAATGCCGTGGTCCAGCGCGTGCCGCCGCGCGCCAGGATCGCGGCCGAGACCTTCTCGGCCGCGCCGGGCAATGCGGTGAAGGTCGAGCAACTGGTCGCCTGGCTCGAAGCCAACGGCTCGACGCGCGCGGGCACCGTGCGCGAGCCCGGCGAATATGCCGCGCGCGGCGGCATCGTCGATCTCTTTCCGCCGGGGCTGCCCGCGCCCGTGCGCCTCGACTTCTTCGGCGACACGCTCGAATCGATCCGCCCCTTCGATCCCGAGACGCAGCGCTCGACGGGCCAGCTCCGCTCGCTCGACCTCGTGCCGGTCTCCGAGGTGCAGATCACGACCGAATCGATCCGCCGCTTCCGGCAGGCCTATGTGGCCGCCTTCGGCGCCCCGCAGCGCGACGACCGCCTCTACGAGGCGGTGAGCGAGGGACGGCGCTATCCGGGGCTCGAACATTGGCTGCCGCTCTTCCACGAGCGGCTCGACACGCTCTTCGACTACCTGCCGGGCGTGCCGGTGATCTTCGACGCCTTGGTCGAGGACGCTGCGGGCGAGCGCCTCGCCCAGGTGCAGGATTACTACGAGGCCCGCGCCTCCGCGATGGGGCAGGGGGAGGGCGGGGCGCCCTACAAGCCGCTCAAGCCCGACCGACTCTATGTCTCGCCGGAGGAATGGGCGCGGATCCTGCGCGACCTGCCGCTCGCCCGCCTGACGCCGTTCTCCGAGGCGGAGGGAGGGGATCGCGCCGTCATCGACCTCGAGGCGCGGCGCGGCCGCAATTTCATCGCCGAGCGGGCCGATCCGAACGCCAACGTCTTCGAGGCTGCCGCCCAGCACATCAAGGCGCTCCAGGCCGAGAAGAAGCGGGTCGTCGTCGCCGCGTGGTCCGAGGGCTCGCGCGAGCGCCTCGGCCACGTGCTGGAGGATCACGGCATCGCCGCGCAGCCCGTGGCGCGGCTGGCCGACACCCTCGCCCTCCCGCGCAACAAGGCCGTGCTCGCCGTCTGGGGCACCGAATCCGGCTTCGAGGCGGGGGATCTCGCCGTCATCGGCGAGCAGGACATCCTCGGCGACCGCCTCGTGCGCCAGAAACGCACGGCGCGGCGTCCGCAGGATTTCCTGGCCGAGGTCGCGGCGCTGACACCGGGCGATCTCGTCGTCCATGTCGATCACGGCATCGGCCGGTTCGGGGGACTGCGCTCGATCGAGGCGGCGGGAGCGCCGCACGACTGCCTCGAAATCACCTATGCCGGGGAGGCCCGGCTCTTCCTGCCGGTCGAGAATATCGAGCTTCTGAGCCGCTACGGCTCCGAGGAAACCGAGGTCCAGTTGGACAAGCTCGGCGGCGGGGGATGGCAGGCCCGCAAGGCCAAGATGAAGCAGCGCATCCGCGAGATGGCGGGGCAGCTCATCAAGATCGCCGCCCAGCGCTTCCTCAAGCCGGCGCCCAAGATCACGACGCCGGAAGGGCTCTACGACGAATTCGCCGCCCGCTTCCCCTACGAGGAGACGGACGACCAGTTGAACGCCATCGAGGCGGTGCTCGGCGACCTCGCGGCCGGCCGGCCCATGGACCGCCTCGTCTGCGGCGATGTCGGCTTCGGCAAGACGGAGGTCGCGCTGCGCGCCGCCTTCGCGGTCGCGATGTCGGGGCGGCAGGTGGCCGTGGTCGTGCCGACGACGCTGCTCGCGCGCCAGCACTACAAGAACTTCGCCGAGCGCTTCCGCGGCCTGCCCGTGAACGTCGCCCATGCCTCGCGCTTCGTCTCCTCGGGCGAGCTGAAGGCGGTGAAGAGCGGGCTTGCGGAGGGCACGGTCGATATCGTGGTCGGCACCCATGCGCTGCTCGGCAAGGCGATGCAGTTCAAGGATCTCGGCCTGATCATCGTGGACGAGGAGCAGCATTTCGGCGTCGCCCACAAGGAGCGGCTGAAGGAATTACGGGCCGAGGTCCACGTCCTGACGCTGACCGCGACGCCGATCCCGCGCACGCTCCAGCTTGCGCTCACGGGCGTGCGGGAACTCTCGATCATCGCGACCCCGCCGGTGGACCGGCTCGCCGTCCGCACCTTCGTCACGCCCTTCGACGCGCTCTCGATCCGCGAGGCGCTGCTGCGCGAGCGCTATCGCGGGGGGCAGGCTTTCTACGTCGTGCCGCGCATCACGGATCTTGCCGAGATCCGCGAGTTCCTCGGCCGCGAGGTGCCGGAGGTGAGCGTCGCGGTGGCCCATGGCCAGATGGCCGCGACCCAGCTCGAAGAGGTGATGAGCGCCTTCTACGACGGCAAGTTCGACGTGCTGCTCTCGACCACCATCGTCGAATCGGGCCTCGACATCCCGACCGCCAACACCCTCGTCGTGCATCGGGCGGACATGTTCGGCCTCGCCCAGCTCTACCAGCTCCGCGGCCGCGTCGGGCGCTCGAAGACGCGCGCCTATGCGCTCTTCACCGTGCCGGAGAACAGGCCGCTGACGGTCCAGGCGGACCGGCGGCTGAAGGTGCTGCAATCGCTCGATTCGCTCGGGGCCGGCTTCCAGCTCGCGACCCACGATCTCGACATCCGCGGCGCCGGCAACCTCCTCGGCGACGAGCAGTCCGGCCATATCAAGGAGGTCGGCTACGAACTCTACCAGCAGATGCTGGAGGATGCGATCGAGCAGCTCAAGGCGGGGATCGACGATCCGCCGCCCGAGCAATGGTCGCCGACGATTGCGGTCGGCGCGCCGGTCACGATCCCGGAGAGCTTCGTCGAGGACTTGCAGCTTCGGCTCGGCCTCTACCGGCGCCTTTCGACCTTCGAGACCGAGGAGGAGATCGCCGCCTTCCGGGCCGAGCTGGTGGATCGCTTCGGCAAGCTGCCCAAGGAGATCGACCAGCTCCTTCTCGTGGTCGGCATCAAGGTCCTGTGCCGGCAGGCCAATATCGAGCGCGTCGAGGGCGGGCCGAAGGGCATCATCGTGTCCTTCCGCGAGGGCCAGTTCGCCAATCCGGCCGGGCTCGTCTCCTATGTCGCCGAGCAGGGCAGCTTCGCGAAGGTGCGGCCGGACATGAAGATCGTGTTCCTGCGCGACGTCGAGGACGTCGAGCGCCGGCTCGGCACGACGCGGCGGCTCGTCAGGGATCTCGTGGCGGTGTCTAAGGGCGAGAAGGTCTCGGCCCTGAAGGAGCAGGTCCGGCCGGCCGCCAAGCCCGTGTCGGGAGCCAAGCCCGCGCCTGTCGCGAAGCCCGCTCTCAGGCCGGCCCTCAGGCCCGGCTTCAAGCCTCCTGGCCGCTCAAAGCCTGGGGGCCGATCTCGGTTCTGAGGATGCCGGAGAGGCCGCCGGCGCTGAGGGCGGCGTCCCGGCTCCATTCGATCACGGGGACGCCGATGGTGCGCTCGCTGCGGCGCAGGGCCCGGGCGAATTCGCGCAGGCTCGCCAGGCGGCCGTTATGGCGGTTGGAAATGTCGATGAAGATGGCGGAGGGCCGCTCGATCACGTCGAGCACCGCCTCCGCGGCTTCCATGGAGGTCGTCACGCTCGCGAGGCCCAGCTCGGCAAGCTCGGTCGACAGGAGGTCGGTCTCGGCGCGATGCCCGCTATCGACCACGAGGACTTTCCGCAAGGCGTTCATGGTGCCACGCACATAAACTCGTCCCGCATTGCAGTGCCATCCTGCTACTGAACCGTCACTGAACGGTCAAGGTCGGGCGGCGGCGCTTTCCGGGCTGGCCAAGAGTTCGCAAAGCGGTTAACGACCTGCGCGAACTGTCATGCGTTCGCCTCATTCGAAGAGGATGGACGGGCGAAGCAGCGCCGCCTCGCCGGCTTCCGGCCGTCAACCCGACAAAGGATAAAGGGATGTTTTCAGCGATCCGTCTCGCATGCGTGTCCGCCGCGCTGGCGGCCGGCGTGAGCGGCGCGGCCATGGCGCAGGGGAAGGGCAAGCCGGCTCATCCCGCCCCGCAGCCGGCCCAGCCCGCCCAGCCGGCCCAGCCCGCCCCATCTGCGGAGACCGGCCCGCTGCTCGTGCAGGTCAAGCCCGAGCCCTCCCAGACCGACTGGACGAAGGTCTGCGGCAAGGACCCGTCCTCGGGCGCCGAGGTCTGCTATACGACGCGCGACTTCGTTTCCGACCAGGGGCAGCCGGTCCTCGCCGCGGCGGTCTATGACGTGAAGGGGCCCCAGTCCCAGAAGATCGTCCGCTTCCTGATGCCGCTCGGCCTGCTCCTGCGTCCCGGCATCCGCTTCGCCGTCGACCAGAATCCGCCCGCCGCGGGCGCCTATACGATCTGCTTCCCGAACGGCTGCTTCGCCGAGGCGACCGGCTTGAAGGACGACTTCGCCAACGCGCTGCGCAAGGGCACCCACATCAATGTGAGCGTCCAGAACCAGGTCGGCCGGGAGGTGACCTTCCAGGTGCCGCTCGCGGGCTTCGGCAAGGCGTTCGACGGCGCGCCGATCGACCCGAAGGTGCTCGAAGAGCAGCAGCGCCGGCTCCAGGAGGAGCTCCAGAAGCGCAGCGACGACCTGCGCAAGCAGCTCGAGCGGCAGCAGCAGGGCCAGGCCGGCGCTCCCGCTCCGGCCGCCGGCACCCCCGCTCCCGCGCCGAAATAGGCGCGGGAACCCGGCAAGGAATCAAGAAAGAAGCCGGCGAGCCGCAAGGCCGCCGGCTTCTTTCTTTCGTGCCGGATGCCGGACGGGGTGTCTCAGGCGGCCGCGTCGTGCCAGAGGCAGGATTCGGGCTCGGCCTCTCCGTCGGAAAGACTCGCCTTGAATTTGTACAAGGTCCCGCAATAGGAACATATGGCCTCGTCCTCCACTCCCATGTCGATGAAGATATGGGGATGGTCGAGGGGAGGTGTCGCCCCGATGCACATGAACTCCCGCGAGCCCACGTAAATCACCCTCACACCCGGATCGTTGTGGAAATGCGGAACGCCCGAAGAAGCCATCTCGCCCTCGATGCTGTGCCGCCGGGGCGGCTCGGCGCTGTCTCGCATGGGCGGGCGCGGCGGGCAATGGCCTCGCTGCCCGAGGCCGCGCGATGAACGCCCTCGTGCCGCGGCTCGCCCGGCTGAAGGGAGCCGAAATCGCCTTCATCGACCTGCCGCCGGAAGGCGAGGGGAGCGGCGATCCGATCCTGCTCATTCACGGCTTCGGCTCCACGCACGGCGTCAACTGGGTGGGGCCGAGCTGGACCAAGACGCTGACGCGGGCCGGCTACCGCGTCATTGCCCTGGACAATCGCGGGCACGGCCGCAGCCAGAAATTCTACGACCCGGCCGATTACGACACCGCCCTCATGGCCGCCGATGCACGCGACCTGCTCGATCACCTCGGCATCGCGCGGGCGGACGTCATGGGCTATTCGATGGGCGCGCGCATCACGGCCTTCTTTTCGCTCACCTATCCCGAGCGGGTCCGGTCGTGCCTGCTGGGCGGCCTCGGCATTCATCTCGTCGAGGGCGTCGGGCTGCCGATCGGCATCGCGGATGCGATGGAGGCGCCCTCGCTCGAGGGGCTCACCGATCCGACCCAGCGGATGTTCCGCGCCTTCGCCGATGCGAACAGGCAGGACCTCAAGGCCCTCGCCGCCTGCATCCGCGGCACGCGGCAGACCCTCACGCGGGAAGAGGTCGGGCAGATCCGCGCGCCGGTTCTCGTCTCGGTCGGCACGACCGACGCGATCGCAGGCTCCCCCGCCCCGCTCGCCGCGCTGATGCCGAATGCCCGCGCGCTCGACATTCCGAACCGCGACCACAACCTCGCCGTGGGTGACAGAACGCACAAGGCGGGTGTCCTGGAGTTCCTGTCCGAGCGTCCGTGAGGACGCGGCAGGCGCTTCGGAGTTCGAAAGTCGTCGTCTCCGTGCTAGAACGGCGACAACGGCATTCGTCTCTTCCGCCCGGGCGGTGGAGAGGAATGCGCCCTTGTCCGCCGCCGCCCGCCTCGCAGGCCCGGGCCGTGAAAGGATCGTCATGTCGCACCTGCTTTCCCGCCGCGGGGTCGATGTCGCCGGCATCGTCGATCCGGTCTGGGCCCGCATCCGCGAGGATGCCGAGACGATCGTCAGGACGGAGCCGTCGCTCGCGACCTTCATCGTCTCGACGATCCTCAACCAGGACAGCCTCGAAGCCGCCGTCATCCACCGCGTCGCGAGCCGGCTCGGCCACCCGGCCATGCCCTCCGACCTGATCGCGCAGACCTATCGGGGCTTCGCGGAGGAGGATCGCGGCCTCGGCGAGGCGTTCAGGGCCGACATCCTCGCGGTGGCCGATCGCGATCCGGCCTGCTCGCGGCTGATCGAGCCGGTGCTCTATTTCAAGGGCTTCCACGCCATCCAGACCTATCGGCTGGCCCATGCGCTGTGGAATTCGGGCCGCCGCGACCTCGCGCTCTATTTCCAGAGCCGGGCCTCGGAGGTCTTCCAGTGCGACATCCATCCGGCCGCGCGGATCGGTCGGGGCATTTTCCTCGACCACGCGACGGGGCTCGTGGTCGGCCAGACGGCGGTGATCGGGGACGATGTCTCGATGCTCCACGGCGTGACGCTGGGCGGCACGGGCAAGGAGAAGGCCGACCGCCATCCGAAGATCGGCCACGGGGTTCTCATCGGCGCGGGCGCCAAGATCCTCGGCAACATCAAGGTCGGCTGCTGCTCGCGCGTGGCGGCGGGCTCCGTCGTCCTGGACGAGGTGCCGCCGAAGACCACCGTGGCGGGCGTCCCGGCCCGCGTCGTCGGCACGGCGGGCTGCGCCGAGCCGGCGCGCACCATGGACCAGATTCTTTCGGCCAAGGCCGAAAGCTGACATTGCGGGGTTGCGGCGCGCTTCCGGTTCGTGGCAAGCCGCGCCCCTGCCCATGGCGTGATGACGCCTCGTTGAGGCGTCATCACGCTATGTCCTTTTATTTCAGCATGATCTTTTCCAAAAACCGGTATCCACTTTTTGGGATCATGCTCTGAGCTGGAGTTCACGTGGACAAGACCGAACTGGCGAAGCTGGAGCGCTTCCTGCGGCGCACCTTCGCGAATCATTCCATCCGCGTCGCGGCCCGTCCGAAGAAGAAGGATTCGGCCGAGGTCTATGTCGGCGAGGAATTCATCGGCGTGATCTTCCTCGACGACGAGGACGGCGATCGCTCCTTCAATTTCCAGATGGCGATCCTGGCCGAGGATCTGGACGCGTAGGGCGGCCCTGCGGCCTGTCCTTGCGGAAGGTGGCGAGCGCGGCGCCGGCGAGAAGCAGGCAGGCGCCGCCGATCTCGACGGGGCCGATCTCCTCCCCGAAGGCGAGCTTGCCGGCGACGAGGGCGACGACCGGGGAGACGAAGGCGTAGAGCCCCGCCCGCGCCGTCCCCCAGGACACCATCAGCCGCAGATAGAGCGTGTAGGCGACGATCGTCCCGGCGACGGACAGGAAGGCGAGGCTGAGAAGCACGCGCCATCCGGCGAGGGCCTCGAAGGCTTGCGCGTCCGGCGCCTCGATCGCGACGCTCGCGGCGAGAAGAAGCAGGCCGCCGGCCAGCGCATGCAGGCAGGTCAGCGTCATGGCCTCGAGATCGCGCAGCAGCGGGCGCGCCACGACGCTGCCGACGCAATAGCAGAGGCTGCCGACCACGATCGCGGTGAGCCCGAGGAGGTCGATCCGGCCGGAGCCGAGCCGGGTCCAGTAGATCGCGAGGAGGCCCGCGAGGCCGAGCGCCAGGGCGCCGGCCAGCCGCCAGGAAGCCCGCTCCTCGCCCGTGAGGATGGCGAGCCCGGACAGGCCCACCGGAATGACGGACAGGTTGACCAGCCCGGCAAGGCCCGAAGGCGTGCTCCGCAGCCCCCAGAAGAGGAGGCCGTAGGCGAGCCCGATCATGAGGGCGGCCGAGACGAGCACCCGGGGCAGGAGGTCCCGGCGGCAGGCCCGCGCGAGCCCTTTCGCGGCGGGCGCGAGGAGCGCGAAGACGAGAAGGTAGCGCAAGGCCGAGACGAGAAGCGGGGGCACCTCCTGCACGGCGATGCGCGCGGCGGCGAAGGTCGTGCCCCAGATCACCGAGACGAGGACGAAGGAAAGGACGGGACCGGCCGTCATGCGCGCTCTTCCTGCGGCGCGGCGGCAGGCCGCCGCTCCAGATCGGGACAATCCGAGGGCAAGGCGAATTAACCTTTCGGGAAGGATCCGCTTCACGGACCGGGCGGATCAGGCGAGAACCATGCCGGGAGGTCTGCGTCATGTCGATCGGTCCGGGGAGCCTCGACATCCTGCGCGCGCTCATGCTGGGCTTCGCTTTCGCGGGCCTCGTCGCGAGTACCTACGAGATGCTGGCGGGCCGGCGGCTCGGCTTCGGCCTCCTGCGCGGCGGCGGCATGGCCGCGGTGGCGGCCGTGCCGATCCTGCTCTTCGCCGCGCCCTTCGTCATCATGCGCAATCTCCTCCGGGACCGGACCGGCGGGTCTCCCTCGCCCGGCTTCCCCGCGCCCAGGCTGGAGGGGGGTCTGGGGGTCCCCCCCCGCCCGCCCCGCGCCCCCGCGGCGATGCGCCTCCTCGGCGCTTGACAGGTCCGGGGCATCGGCCTTCCCTCCCGGTGACAGGAGGAACGCCTTGCCCATCTACAGCCTCGACGGAATCAGCCCTGAGCTTCCCGACGACGCGGCCTATTGGGTCGCTCCCGACGCCCATGTGATGGGCGCGGTGCATCTGGCGCGCGATGTCGGGATCTGGTTCGGTGCGGTCCTGCGCGGCGACAACGAGCCCATCACGATCGGGGAGGGGAGCAACATCCAGGAAGGGGCGATGCTCCATACCGACATGGGTTTCCCGATGACGATCGGCGCCCATTGCACGATCGGCCATCACGCGATCCTGCACGGCTGCACGCTCGGGGACGGCGTGCTCGTGGGCATGGGGGCGACGGTGCTGAACGGAGCGCGAATCGGGGCGGGCTCGCTCGTCGGCGCGAATGCGCTCGTCACGGAAGGCAAGGCGTTTCCCGACCGTTCGCTCATCGTCGGCTCGCCCGCCAAGGCCGTGCGGCAGCTCGACGACGCCACCGTCGAGGGATTGCTGCGCGGGGCGGCGGGCTATGTCCGCAACTGGAAGCGCTTCGCCGCCGGCATGAAGCGGCTCGATTAGAGAAGCCTTCGCAAGGTCCATGGCGCCGCCCCGATGGGCCATGAGAAAGAACCCCTCTACCGGCGCGTGAACACGCGGACCCGCGGCGTCGCCCATGGCGGCGGCGACTACAGGTGGTCGCGCCATGCGCGGCGGGAGGACCGGGCAAGCCGCGGGGCGATGGGGAGCCACCAGAGGCAGGGGCTCGACTACACTCCGCTCTTCCGCTTCCTGCTGTCGCGCGTCGGCGGCGACTGGACGCAGGTCCACCGCGAGGCCGTCTCCCGGCTCGACCGCGCCGAGCCGATCTTCTGGCTGGTCGCGCGCTCGGAAGCGGAGCGCCAGCCCTATGTCAGGATCGGCGGCACGTCGTATTTCAACGGTCTTTTCGTCGATGACGACAACCGGCTGTGCCTCGTCGATCCCGATCTCAGGATCGAGGACCTGACGCCGAGCTGCGCCTGCTGCACGCATACCCTCAACGGCGTGCCCTTCGTGCGCCGCTACGAAGGGGGGTAAGCCACACTCTCAGGCGCGGTCGTAGATCACGCGCGCCCTGATCGTGCCTTCCAGAGCGCGGATGTCCTTGAGGATGGCATCCGTCTCCTGGCCGGTGCCGTCGGATTCGATGACCACGTATCCGATCTCGCCATCCGTCTGGAAATATTGCGAGGCGATGTTGATGCCGCGGCTGGCGAAGAGATGGTTCAGGCGTTGCAGGTTGCCGGGCACGTTGGCCTGGACCTGCATGAAGCGCGTGCCGATGGGGCGCGGGGGCAATTGCACCTGCGGGAAATTCACCGCCCCGACCGTGGCGCCCGTATCGGAGTAGTCGATCAGCTTCCTTGCGACCTCGGTGCCGATGCGCTCCTGCGCCTCCTCGGTCGAGCCGCCGACATGGGGCGTCAGGATCACGTTCGGGATCCCCTGGAGGGGCGTCACGAAAGGGTCGTTGTTCGAGGCGGGCTCCTTCGGGAAGACGTCGACCGCCGCGCCCGCGAGGCGGCCCTCCTTCAATGCGCCGGCCAGCGCGTCGAGATCGACGACGGTGCCGCGCGAATTGTTGATCAGGAAGGAGCCGGGCTTCATGGCCGCGATCTGGTCCGGGCCGATCATGCCAGCCGTCGCGGGCGTCTCCGGCACGTGCAGGCTGACGATGTCGCTCTTCTCCAGAAGCTCCCTCAGCGACGGCACCGATTCTGTGTTGCCGTGCCGCAGCTTGTCGGTGTGGTCGTAGTAGATCACCCGCATGCCGAGCGCCTCGGCGAGGTTCGAGAGCTGGCTGCCGATATTGCCGTAGCCGACGATGCCCAACGTCTTGCCGCGCACCTCGTAGCTGCCCGAGGCGGACTTGTCCCACTGGCCCCGATGGGCGGCCTGCGACCTGTCGGGGATGCGGCGCAGCAGCATCACGATCTCGCCGATGACCAGCTCGGCGACGCTGCGGGTATTCGAGAAGGGGGCGTTGAAGACGGGGATGCCGCGCCGGCGCGCGGCGCCGAGATCCACCTGGTTGGTGCCGACCGAGAAGCAGCCGAGGGTGAAGAGCCTCGGCGCCACGGCGAAGACCGGCTCGGTCATCTGCGTGCGCGAGCGGATGCCGAGGATGCGCACGTCGGCGAGCGCCTTCTCCAGCGCCTCCGCGTCGAGCGCCTTCGGCAGCCGCTCGAGGTTGCGGTAGCCGGCCGCGACGAACAGCTCGGCGGCGGCATCGTTTACGCCCTCCAGGAGGAGAACGCGGATCTTGTCCTTGGGAAGCGAGAGGCGATCGGACATGGGAGGCATCCAGGGAATGCCCCGCGCCTTATCGGGCCGCCTCGCCGAGGTCCAGCGCGCCGAAGCACGGACCGGCCGCGACAAGGGCTCGCCCCGGCGGGAGGAGGTTCGTAGAATGCCCCGCGCCCCCGCGAGGCGGGGCGATCAGGCGGGAAAGCGATGGGATCGACAGAGATCTGGCGGATGTCCGCGAGCGAGCAAGCGCAGGCCATCCGCTGCGGCGAGATCGGCACGGTGGAGGCGGTCGGGGCGGCGATCGGCCGGCTGGACGCGATGAACGGCGCGCTCAACGCGGTCGTCGTGGATTTGCGCGAGGAGGCGCTCGCGGCCGCGCGCGAGGCCGATGCCGCCCGTGCGCGTGGGGACGAACTCGGCCCGCTGCACGGCGTCCCGGTCACCATCAAGATCAATGTGGATTTCACCGGCCAGGCCAATTCGAACGGCGTGCCCGGCCTCCTGGGGCTCGTGGCGCGCGACGATTCGCCGATCGTGCGGAACTGGCGGCGGGCCGGGGCGATCGCCATCGGCCAGACCAACACGCCTGAATTCTCGATGCGGGTGATGACGGAGAACCCGATCTACGGCCGCACCCTCAATCCGTGGGATCCCTCGATCACCTGCGGCGGGTCCTCGGGCGGGGCCCCCCCCTCGGTCGCGGCGGGGATCGGCGCCCTGGCCCACGGCAACGACATCGGCGGCTCGCTGCGCTCGCCGGCCTTCGCCTGCGGCGTGTCCACGATCAAGCCGACGACGGGGAGGGTGCCGGCCTATAACGGCACCGCGACCTCCGAGCGGCCGATGCTCGCGCAGATCACCTCGTCCCAGGGGCCGATCGCGCGCGAGGTCCGCGATGTCCGCCTCGGCCTGCAGGCGATGATCGCGCGCGATCCGCGCGATCCCTGGCACGTGCCGCTGCCTTTCGACGGGCCCGCGCTGGAGGGCCCCCTCAAGGTGGCGGTGGCCGAGGTGCCCGAGGGCTTTTCCGCCCATCCGGCCGTGCTCGCCGCCGTCGAGGACGCGGCGCGGATGCTGGCCGATGCGGGCTACGTGGTCGAGCGGGTGAAGACGCCCGACATCGTCCGCCCGCTCGAATTGTGGTTCGACCTCATCCCGGCCGAGATGCGGGAATTGCAGCTCGGCGCCTATCGCAGCATGGCCACGCCCGAGATGAACCGCATCGTCGACCAGTATTTCGAGATGTGCCATGCGCGCGATCTCAAGAGCTTCATGGCGGCGAGCGCCGAGCGCACCGGCCATATCCGCAACTGGATGCTGTTCCTCGAGCGCTACCCGCTGGTGCTGACGCCGCTCTGCCTCGAGCCCTCGCTCGCGCCGGATGCGGATTTGCAGGGGCCGGGGGCGGTCGAGCGGGTCTTCCGCTCCTTCCTGTTCCAGACGGGCCTCAACACGCTCGCGCTGCCCTGCGCCGTGGTGCCGACCGGATTGCACGAGGGCCGGCCGATCGGCGTGCAGCTCGTCGCGAGCCGCTTCCGCGAGGACGTGGCGCTCGCCGCCGCCGAGGCGATCGAGGACCGGGCCGGCGTGCTGGCGAGGCGGCTCTGGGACAGGGAGGCGTGAGGGGGCGCCTCGCCGCCTGCCCTATTCGAGGTGGGAGGCGGCGCGCATCCTGGCATAGGCTTTCGCGCGGGCCTGGCCGGCGAGCGAGGCGCTCGCCTCCTCCAGCACCCGCAGCACGCGCAGGCCCTCGCGCCCGTCCGTCAGCGGCGTCTCGCCGGAGCGGATGCAGGACAGGAAATGCAGGCATTCGCGCTTGAGCGGCTCGCCGGGCTCCACCGCGACCGGCTCGGGCTCTCCCTTCTCCTGGAACGGCTGGCCGTCCCGCTCGCCGAAACGATGGCGGTAGAGGACGAGCTTCGTCTCCCAGGGCTGGAGATCGTCGAAGACCGCCATCGCCTCCTCGCCGATCACGACGAGGCGCTGCTCCTTGAAGGGATGCAGCCAGGAGACGCGGATCTCGGCCGCCCGGCCGTCGGGGAAGTCCATCGCGACATGGGTCGTGTCGGCGATGGTGGGATGCGTGTGCCAGCCGCCCGTGGCGGAGACGCTGCACGGCGCCTCGCCCATGAGCCGCAGGATCATCGAGACGTCGTGGGTGCCGAGCGCATGCAGCGCATCCTCCTCGCGGCGGATGCGGCCGAGATCCATGCGATGCGACACGCAGGAGAGGATGCGCCCGAGCCGCCCCTCCCGCACGAGGTCGGCCAGGGCCACGAAGGCCGGATGGTAATGCAGGATATGGCCGATCATGAGTCGCCTTTCCGCCTTGTCGGCGAGGGCGATCAGTTCCTCGCCCTGGCGGCTGTTCAGGGCGAGCGGCTTCTCGACGAAGAGATGCTTGCCCGCCTCCAGCGCCTGCCGGCCGAGAGGCAGGTTCTGCGAGGGAGGGAGGGCGAAGGCGACGCCCTCGATGGCCGGATCGGCGAGGACGTCCTCGAAGCTGCGCACCGGCACGCCGTGCTGCCCGGCGATCCGGGCCGCCACCTCGGGATCCTTGTCCACGACCGCCGCGAGGGAGCCGATCTCGGCATGGTTGCGGGCGTGGTTCCTGCCCCAGATGCCGACGCCGACCACGGCGACCTTCGGGATATCGTTCGCTGCCATTCGCGGCGTGGACCTCAGTCTCTGTCGAGGAGGGGGCCATAGGCCCCCCTCCCGGACCATGCAAGCCGGCGGCGCCCGTCAGCGTCCCGGCGGCAGGGGCGAATCGTCGATCCTGGAGATGAAGTCGAAGCGGCCGTAGCGCTTGAACCAGTCCGAATGGGCGCGGCACAGGGCGATGGCTTCCGAGAGCGGCCGATCCGCCGGGACCAGGGCCGAGACGGCAGTGCGCCGGTCGAAGGCCGCGAGGTCCTCGGCCGAGGCGCGCTTCGCCTCGAGCTGCGCCCGAGCCCGCGCGACCATGCGCGTCCAGTATCGCTGCGCGCTCTCGAAGGCCGCCGGATCGAGGCTCGTGCAGGTGAGGAAGACCCTGTTCTCCTCGATCGCCCGCGCGAGCCGCGGCTCGATCCGCTCGAGCGGGCCATCGGCGAAGGCGGCGGACACCGCCGCGACGGCGGCCCAGAGGAGCGTCGCCAGCCACCACATTCGGATCATGCCGCCCTGGCGAGGACGCCGCGCCCGGCCCGGCCCATGTCCCGCGCGACGCCCGCCGGCATCGCGGCGGCGTCCTCCCCGGCGAGATCGGTGACGGGCCCTCCCGTGCTCATCGGCATGCCTCCTCGTCACCGGATTAAAGCGAGGGGGACGCGGGGGGAAGCCCGGCGGCGCGCTCCCGCGATCGTCCCTCTCCGCCGTTTGGGTCTTAAGGCGGAATCGGCTAGAAGCCGGCCAACTTTTCCCTCTGGTGACTTCTCTTGGCCGACAACGACGATCCGCCTCCCGGCGCGGGCGATGCCCCCGGGGGCCCGAGCGATCCTTCCGACATCAAGCCGATCTCGATCACGGACGAGATGAAGCGCTCCTATCTCGATTACGCCATGAGCGTGATCGTGAGCCGGGCGCTGCCGGATGCGCGCGACGGCCTCAAGCCCGTGCACCGACGCATCCTGTTCTCGATGAGCGAGAGCAACTACACGCCGGACCGCTCCTACAACAAATCCGCCCGCGTCACGGGCGACACCATGGGCAAGTACCACCCGCACGGGAACCTCGCCATCTACGACGCGCTGGTGCGCATGGCGCAGCCCTTCTCGATGCGGCTGCCGCTGATCGACGGGCAGGGCAATTTCGGCTCGGTCGACGGCGATCCGCCGG
>OEIU01000817.1_pt1 | contig 24849 bp, 25 predicted proteins | sample 1539221 | NCBI WGS metagenome assembly OEIU01 (sample SAMN03792071, study PRJEB22550) | activated sludge metagenome | feature: wastewater treatment plant; material: activated sludge; isolation source: Wastewater treatment plant of a petroleum refinery complex | place: Argentina: Zarate | collected...
GGGGGGTGGGGGGGGGGGGGGGTGGGGGGGGGGGGGGGGGGGGGGGGGGGGGGGGTTTGGGGTTACTTGCCGAAGACCGTCTCGGCCAGTCCGGCGGAGAGCAGGTCCACGATGCGCTTGGCGATGTCGGTGGTGGGGCGGAGGTCCCAGCCCCGGTCGAAGGCCGCCACGCGGGTGCTGCGGCCCTGCTCGGTGAGGCTCAACTTGGAGATGCGGCTGTCGCCGAGTTCCCAGTCGCGGTTGAGGGCGTGGACGGGGAAGACCAGGGCGCAGAAGTCGTGGCCGGCGATGGTGCCCGTGGCCCAGGTCCCGGTGCCCGCGTACCGGCGGTCGGTCTTGGCGACCTTGAGCGTGGCGAGCATCTCATCCGGCTCGGTGGGGATGCGGGGGAGAACCTGCCGCCCCTTGGCGACGGCGGTCGCCAGCCCGTCCCACTCCTCGTCGGTGAGCATGTCGTCGGCGCGGGCCGAGAGCATCATCTCGGCGGCATCGAGCAGAGCGTTCAGGGCGTCGGTCGCGTTCGCGGGGGTGTTCTTGGCGGGCATGGTCGTGTTCTCCTTCGTGGTTAGGGGGTGGTGCAGTGGTGGTTCAGCAGCCCGCGACCCGCTCCATCTCGCGGAGCACGTCGTGGATCATCGAGTTGGTGGCGTTGGCGTTGCCGCGCTTGTCGGTGCCGCAGACCACCTTGGCGACCTCGACGGCCTGGGCGAAGCGGCGCGCGTCGTCATCATCGCGGGCGATGTGGGCGATGCAGATGTCCTGCACGCCCGCGTGGCGGGTGCGCTGCTGGATGGTGGCCTCGGCCCCGCGCTGCGTGCGGCTGATCCGAACCTCCTGGTCGATCCCCTCGATGACGACGGTCTTGATGAACATTGGCGTGCTCCTTCGCGGGGTTCTCGCCCGCGTTGACGACATGAAGCCATGCCGGTGCCCCGCTTGCAAGGCGTCGGCGCGGACTTGGCGGGATGTCCGGCAGATCAAGGGAATGCCTTGTTTTCCAGAGGCGGCGATGTTCCCCATCCTCATGTGGATGGGGTCACGCAGGGGATGTCCTGCCCACGCGGGCGAGCGCACCGCAGCGCACGGCCCGCCCACCCCCGCCACGTTCACGCCCGTCGCCCAACGTTGGCCCGCGTCGCAGCCGGTGCGAGAGTTGGGGGAACCAACCGCCCCAACCGCCCAACCGCCCACGCTGGCCCCGACCCTGCGAAATCGAACGATCCAAAAACGCCACGACCGATCCCGATGGCAGGATCGGCCGCAACATGCTTCCCGTCGGTCACGGGGACGGGATGCGAAACACTCGCTCAGGAGAGAGCGCTGAAGGCCCAGCATCGGCCGCGGAAGGGCTGGGCTTGATGTGAAGCGAAAAGATCCGGCGCGGGACAATCGTGGTCCCCGCCGATATCTCTTTGAGCGCGGCGCACCGAGCCTAACAGACAGTGTGGCTCAACGCAAGTGCAAAGCAGGTACATCGGAATCACCTTCATGGGCGTCGCGTCACATAACTACCGGTGTATGCATGTCCACGCCGCTCCCGCCGGGGCCTACCGTTCGCTACGCCCCACCCATGACGATGAGGCGAAGGAGATATGTATGTCCAAAAGAGGCAACACAAGTGGAACCAAGGCCCCCCGCGCCGGGCGCGGGCTGGGCGGACTCTCGGTGTCGGATCTGCGGAAGGAACTGGCCAAGCGCGAGCGCCGCGTGGGCGCGCTGCTCCGCAAGCGCGAGCGGATCATGGCCAAGGTACGGAGCCTGGACGCGACGATCGCCGAGCACGGCGGGTCGGCCCGCGCCGGCGGCCTGGCGATCCGCCGCCGCCCCAAGAACGACATGAACCTGGTGGACGCGCTGGCCAAGGTGCTCGACGGCAAGACCATGTCGGTGACCGAGGTGTCGCAGGCGGTGCAGGACTTCGGCTACAAGACCACGTCCCCATCGTTCCGCACCATCGTGAACCAGACGCTCATCAACAGCGGGAAGTTCAAGCGGGTCGCGCGAGGGCAGTACACGGCGAAGTGAACCGGGCTTCGCGGCAGCACGCAAAGCTAAGGTGCTTGGCGAGATCGCCGCCTGGGTGATCGCCTTGCTGGCCTACTCGATCTTGCGGATCTTCTTGGCGTTGTTGTTGGAAACCTGCTGCCCCGTCTCCGGGTCGCGATGCGTTCCTTTGTCCTCGCAATCCTGGGTGTAGGTCTTCTCGACCTCATACCAGCCGGTCGGGATGGGCGACTCCTCGCACACGGTCATGGTGGTCACGGGGAGCTCGGAGACTTTCTGCAAGAGCCATCCGTTCTTGCGGGTCTCCGGGGGCATGTGCAGGCAGATTGACTCCCTGAGGATGACGAAGCCGTCCGGCGGTGCTTTCCACGGGCGCTGATACAACGCCTTCATTTGCACGACGCCCGTTGCGGCAGGCTCGGTCCTCCAGGCGTTCTGGTCGGTCGGCGGGGCCGGCGCGGGGGGATTGCACTTCGAGCAGTGCCCTTGGCCTACATAAACCAGCGGGTCGGGCAACGGTGGAAGCGGCGTGGTGGTGAGCGCCGGTTTACACACGTCATCGTCGCAGGTGTCCGCCGCTGCTGGAAAGGAATCCGCGATCCGGTCGGGCGCGGGCCGCGGGCCAAAGACCGGAGTGCGAACCGGCTCGCTTGCCGCTTGGTCGCTCCCGCAGCCCACGAGCAATGTAGCGAGCACGCAGAGACCGATGGCCTTCAAGTTCATGGGAAAGTCCTTTCGGGAAAACGTACGCGGGCGGGCTCGGCGGAGGGAGTTCGAGATGGCGGTTTGTCGCGCCGCACGCAGCGCGGTTTCACGATCACGGCGCACGTGGAAGCGATGGACGCAACCGCATCTCGACAGGGACAGTCCGAGTTCTGTCCCCGTTCGGCAAGAACGGCCTTGCCGCCAGCGCCAGAAGGGGGTACCTCAATCAATTAGCGCAACGCTTTGGCCGCGGAACGTAGCGGCCCATGCGATCTCGCCGGGGGGCGGGGGCAGGAGGCCCCGCCGATGACCAGTCCCAGCCGCCGCCCCAAGCCCCGCCGCCGACTCCCGCCGGAGGTCCTCTCCCCCGACGAGGTCGCCGCCCTCATCGCCGCCGCCGGGGACTCGTACACCCAGGTCCGCACCCGCGCCCTCATCGCCGTGCTGTACCGATCCGGCCTGCGCATCGCCGAGGCGCTGGCGCTCTACCCCAAGGACGTGGACCCGGAGCGATCATCTATACGGGTGCTGCGGGGCAAGGGCGGCAAGTCCCGCACCGTCGGCATCGACGCGGGCGGGCTGGCGATGCTCACCCCGTGGCTGGAACGCCGCGCCCGCATGGGCTTCAACGGCGTCCATCCCCTGTTCTGCTCGGCCTGGGGCCAGCCCCTCACCACCGGGTACATCCGCCGCATGCTCCCCGCCCTGGCCCGCCGCGCCGGCATCGCCAAGCGCGTGCACGCCCACGGCCTGCGCCACACTCACGCGGCCGAACTCCGCGAGGAGGGGGTGGACATTGGGGTGATCTCCAAGCAACTCGGGCACACGGACATCAGCACAACGGCCAGATACCTGGACCACATTGCCCCTTGGGCGGTGGTGGAGACGGTTCGGGCGCGACATTGGAACCCCGTCGCATCAGCGATCATTCCGTCTGCGTAGTTCGCGGTGAATCTCATCCCACAGCCCGGCTGCGTGTAGGTTGCGCCTTGCTTTTTCGATTCGCTCCTCTTGCTCCGTGGCATCATCGCACCCATCGCCATTACTCTTGCGCCAGACGACTCGCGATTGCTTGGTCAAGGGCCATGGGCGGATGCTCCCGAAGCATGCATCGGTCAAGCCTCTCGGATCAAATGGACGCGCAGGGTCCGGATGGAGTACCCCGCGAACGACGCACTCGGGCGGTCGAAGTCCAAAGCCACCGACTAGGACGCCAGAAATATGGCGACGCAAAGGGAGATTGGTGCGCGTGGCAAAAAAGAGCGAGTGATCAAACGTGGCCTCGTTTCTGATCGGACCGACGGAATCGCCGGTCAGACGATTGATCGTGGACGTGATCACGCTTGACCCGATGAGGAGTTCTTCAAGGTGGTGAGTTTGCAAGCCGATCGCGCTCACCTCCCAGTGGAGCGTCGTGACAAATACCAAGACAGGTACCGTGTGTCCCGAGACTTGCTTTGCTTTGCTGACAATTTCCTGTTTGATCGCCGCCGTGGCAGTGCCGTAATACTTCGGTCCGGTGTGTTTGCTGGAGTGGGAGAGTCCTGTTCGGTCTGAGGCGGTCGGAATGGTGATTGTGGTGACCTCTACGAGAAACGACGCACCGTTGCCAACGCATCGAAAATCGGCTCCCCCATGAGCGTCGGACTCGTTCAGTTCAATACTGTCACATCGCGGGTCCAGCCAGTTCCAAGCAGCCGCCTCGCCCACTGCTCCTTCGACGTGAATCGAACTCGGGCTCTCCAGCCGAGAGAGGAATCTCTTGCAGGCGCTCGGGCGCTGCGCTTCGAGCCACTTGCGATAGGCGATGATCACTTCCCTGTATGCATCGAGTCGGACCATACGACCGAGTGTACCGGCCCGGAGCGATCGCACCAACGGTGCCGCCGGTCACTTCTTCAACTCCCCCGCAATCGCCCCAAACTGATCCAGCGCCGTCTGAAGATCATCCGCGATCTCCTGCGCCAGCACATCGGGCTCCGGCAGATCATCCCCATCCGCCAGCGACTTGTCCTTGAGCCAGAAGATGTCCAGGTTCGCCTTGTCACGCTTCATCAGCTCTTCGTACTCGAACGCACGCCAGCGACCTTCGGGGCCGGCGCCCTTGGCCCCCTTGCCGCCGCCCCCCTCGGCCTCCGCCCACGTCGCCTTCCGCGTGTGCCGCCCATCCGGCTTGTAGCACGCCACGAACTCGTCCAGATCCGCCCGCTTCAGCGGCCGCTCCTTCTGGGTGAAGTGCATGTTTGTCCGCAGGTCGTAGACCCACAGCTTCTTCGTCCACGGCGCTTCCTGGGCCGGCTTGGCGTCGAAGAACAGCACGTTCGCCTTGACGCCCTGCGCGTAGAAGATGCCCGTGGGCAGGCGCAGCAACGTGTGCACGTCGAACTGGCGCAGCAGGTTCCGCCGCACCGTCTCCCCCGCGCCGCCCTCGAAGAGCACGTTGTCCGGCACCACCACCGCCGCGCGGCCGTTCACCTTCAGCAGCGTCTTGACGTGCTGCACGAAGTTGAGCTGTTTGTTCTTCGTGGTCGTCCAGAAGTCCTGCCGCTCGTAGGAGTGCTCTTCCTTCTCCAGGTCGCCGTCCTCGCCGACGATTGAGATGCTGCTTTTCTTGCCGAAGGGCGGGTTGGTCAGGATCATGCTGAACCGCTCGCCGGGGTCGCTGGCCAAAGAGTCCACGCCGCTCTTCACCGGGCAGGGGTCCGCATCGATCCCGTGCAGGTACAGGTTCATGATGCACAGCCGCGCCGTCGCCGCGACCAGTTCCCAGGCGTGCACGAAGTTCTTCTTCAGGTGCTTCTTCTGATCCGGGTCCAGATCCTTGCCGTGGTGGTCCACCACGTACTTGTGGGCCGCCAGCAGGAACCCGCCCGTGCCCGCGGCCGGGTCGCACACCGTGTCGTCCGGCCCCGGCCGCATGACATCCACGATCGCCTTGATCAGCTCCCGCGGCGTGAAATACTGCCCCGCGCCCTTGGGGCTCTCCGCGGCCGAGCGGGCCAGCAGCCCCTCATAAATGTCCCCCTTGATGTCCGAGTCCATCTTCGTCCACTGCTCGGCCCCGATCAGGTCCACGATCAGCCGCTTGAGCGTGGCCGGGTTCTGGATCTCCATCCGGGCCTTCTTGAAGATTTCCCCCAACATCCCCGGCTTGTTCCCCAGCGTCTCCAGCACGAGCCGGTAGTGCGTCTCCAGCTCCGCGCCATCGAGCTTGAGCAGCGACTCCCACGACCACTTCGCCGGGACGATCGGCGGCCGGTTGTACGGCGGCCGCGTCATCTCGTCGGCCATCTTCAAGAAGAGCAGGAACGTGATCTGCTCCGTGTACGCCATGTACGACAGCCCATCGTCCCGCAGGACGTGGGCGTAGTTCCAGGCTTTGTTGACGATCTGGGAGGTGTCAGGAGGCATTCGGTTTCCGGTCGAAGCAGATGCGTTCGACAAGTCTCGCGTCGTGCAACGGGTCAAAGTCCTTGTCAGTCGTGAGCAGGATCGCGCGGCCGACGCGCGCCGTCGCGGCGATCCACAAGTCGTTGTCGCCGATGGCACGCCCATTCGACTTGGCGAACAGTTTGAGTTCCGCGTAACCATCCAAGATCAGAGGATCGTCGATCCCGACCGTCACAAGACTGTCGAGCGACGCGATCGCCTTGCCTTCTGCCTCGGCGCCCCACTTGCGTCCGCGCACAAACGTCCGAACCTCCCCGTGCGTGACAATCGAAACGAGCGGGCGAACAGGGGATGCACGGATGCCGGTGCGCTTGTCGATGCGATCGGCCAACTCCCCGCCCCACGACAGCGCGGCGACGACGCCGGTATCAAGCAAATACAAGGGGGCGGGAGGGCTGCTCAACTCAACTCCTCCACGGCCTGCATCAACTCTTCCTCCGTTCCCTCTTTGGGCCACCGTCCCCAGATCGCGTTCACGCCAGTGGTCTCGGTCTGACGTTGCCGCAGGACTGCTCCGTTGAGCGAGCGACCCAGCGGGACAGGCAGTTTGGTGAAGAGCGCATCCTCTTTTCTGGCCGGAGCGATCGCGGTGGTGTCCACCCGCAGGAGGCCGCCGGAAGGACGGAACACCGCATCGCCCTCGATCACCACGGCCTTGTTGAGATACTCAGCCAACGTGATCACGGTCTGCCCGGTCCACACGGCCCGTAATCGCTCGCCCTGATCCAGCATCAACTCGAACACCCGATCGCTCACCCGGATCATGTCCAACGTGCCCGAGATGCGCACCCGTCGCGGGCGCGGCGTCTCAGATACCAGCGACTTGGCAGTCTCTGTCAGCAGCGGATCGATTGTCTCCCGATGCCCCTTCGTCAGGTGGTGTCCCCCGAGCGTGAGCCGATTCAGTCCACGTCCGAGGATCGAATCAAACCCAGCGACACGACCGAGCAAGTCCGAGTCAAACCGCTCGCTCTCGGTCTTGCGCTCGCGGATGTCGGCGAGCATCCCACCGATCAGATCGAAGGCGGTGTCGTCGGGCTTCGGACCGTCGTTCCAAAGGAACCCCTGCTCGAACAGTCGCGGCGCGGCGGCGCCGAGGGTCGGAAGGCGGAAGAGAAGTCGCGTTGATCCATCCGGGCCTTTCTCTTGCCCCCCGTGGAGCACTTCCCACGCGGACTGGAGCTCCTTGATTGGCCGTCCCACACGCCTGCTCGTCCGGAGCACGCTCATCCGCACGGTCTGGATGACCATCGGGCGTACTCGGGTCAGCACGCCGCCGACCAGTTCGGGCAGCGCGTACTGCCCCCTGCATCCGGGGCCTTCAAGATCGATATGGTGGTCTACCAACTGCACGGCGCACCTCCGAACATTGACCGTAGGTGTCATTGTATTCGGACGGTTCGCGGCGCGGGCTGTCGAAGCGGACGACCGCCGCACATGCGCTCGGGGCAGTTATCCGGCCCTGCGCGGCGCTCAAGCGGGCCGGAGGAGCCGCAAAACCTCGTGGTTAACGAGAAAAACCACGTGGATAAATCAAAAAACCATGCGGTAGAACTCGCGCACCACATGGTGGAACGAAAAAACCATGCGGTGGGAGAGAAGAACCACGTGGTAAAACTCCTCAACCACGTGGTAAGACGATTTCTCCACGCCGAAAAACTCCCCGACCACGCCGGGAATCTCTCGCACCGGGCTGTGATGCGGTTATCAGACACGGGCGCGGCTCCTGCGCATTGGGGGTTTGGCCGGTGCGGGGGGCTTGCCGTTGGTCGCGGGCTTGATGCGTTCGAGGAGCGCGGCGGCGGGCTCGTCGGTCGGGTCCTGCTCGACGAGTTTGCCCTCGAAGGCGCGCTTGAGGATGGCTTGGCGGAGGCGGGCGGCGCGCTGGAGGGCGTGCTCGACCTGCGTCTCGGCGGCGTCGGCGACGGAGAGGCGGCGATCGACCTCGGCCACGATCTCGGCCTGTTCGGCGAGCGGCGGGATCGGGACGGGGAGCCTGCACACCTTGGTGACGCTGAGTGTGTAGAGCCCGCTCGTCGAAGCGGCCTCGGCCATCACTCGCTTCGCGCCGTTCGGCGAGTTCCAGTACATGTTGACGAAGCCCGTCAGCACGCCGAGGGGTCGGACCCGGATGATGTGGTTCTGATGAACGCAGTTCGGAATCTCGCCGCGCCAGATGGCGCTCCGACCAATCTCCGTCAAACTGCCGTTCCCCTCCACGATCAGCAGGTCATTGGGTTCCAGTCGCAGCCGTTCGAGTTCGCCGGGGAACAACTCGAACTTCTCCATGTCATCGAGCAGCAGCTGATCTCGTCGCACGTTGGCGACCCGTAGATATGGAAAGGCGTTCTTGACCGGAGCCCGCTTCGGTTGCTTCTGTATGCCACCCTGAACGTCCGCGATCCGATCGATGTTCGACCAAGACCACCCGGGCGGCAGCGATCCGAGCCCGTCGGTCAGTGCCGCCGACGAATCCTCGAAGCTTTCCTTCCACCCCTTCGGCGGTGTCTTCCCCGACTCCTTGAACTTGCGGAGTTGGTCCTGCTCCCACTTGGCGCGGCGTTCGGCGAGAATGCGTTCGAGGAGTTTGGCGGCGGGTTCGGTGGCCGGGTGCCGCGTGCGCCATTCCTCGGTCAGACGCCCCTCGACGGCGGCTTTGAGCACGGCCGCGCGGTACCGCTTCAGGTTCGCCCTCACCCGCTCCAGCGCGGCCACGCCCGCGTCGAGGTCGGAGAAGAGTTCCTCGATCTTGGCGACGATGCGATCTTGCTCAGGGCGGGGCGCTACACGAAGTTCGATCCGACCCAAAGTCTTCAGGTAAACACCCTTCTGGGCCGTTCCACGAGCATCCTGTTCAAGCTTGCGCTGAATGTCCGGGGATTGCAGCTGGTACATGCAGAAGCGCGGTTGCAATGCCAAGGGCTTGAGCACCGCGACGCTGCGCTGCAAAGTGACGGTTTCAAGCGACTCGGGAACGACAGCGGCTCGGCCGATGGTTCCCACGATCGTCAGCAAGACATCTCCGGGTCGCACTCGCGTTCGCGCGTCCTCAGCGGCGAACGCTTCCGGCGTGATGAACCGCCCGTCGAGGCTGATCGTTCCGTTCCCGATGTTCTTCGCGCTGAGCATGGGACGGCCGGTCGCCTGCTTTGCGGGCGGGAGGTGCGATCCGTCCACCAGCTTCTCACATAGCCGAGAGAGGGGCGCGACGGTCCAACTGCGTGGCATGCGATCTGGATCGCTCATGCCACCAACCTCTCATTCATCTCGCTCAGCAGCGTCGGCAGCGACTCGCCGAAGACCTCGTACGCCGCGCCCAGCCCGCCCATCTGCTTGAAGGGCACATCCTCCAGCGCCTCGGCATCGATGGCCAGCGATGCGGCGATGTGGTCCTTGATGGCGTCCAGCCACTTCCGCTGCTGAGGCGCGAACGTGATCCCGGCCTTCGCCTTCTCCGCCAGCCACGCCGCGTACCGCTCCTCCACCACCTCCTCAACCGGCACCAGCGGCGTGCGGCCATCGATCGCGTGCTTCACCAGCGCGATCAGGTCCACCAGTTGCCTGCCACCTGCACCCTTGGCTTTGACCGCCTCCGGCTCAGCCGCCTCAAACGCCTGCCAGAGTCGTCCGACCGTCTCCGGCTTCCGCGCATCCACATAGAACGGCGGCACGCCGAGCTTCAGGGCCAGGTCCTTCACCTGCCCGTACCGCAGCCCCGCCCGGTACGGCCGGCTATAGAGGATGCGGATCGCCTCGATCTCATCCTTGTGCTCCTCGATGAACGCCTTGAAGGAGGTGACGACCGAGCGGGCCTTGGCCAGCGCGGCCGCGTCGAAGCCCGAGCGCAGAAGCGTGTCCCGGTTGACTTCGTCGAAGACCTGCTCGGCGGCGGCCTTCACGCGCAGGATGGTGTTGCGGAGTTTGGGATTGAGGAAGGGCTTGAGGGCCGCGGTCATGGCCGCGCGTTCGACGGGGTCGATCTGCTGCTCGGTGGGTTCCTGCCCCGGAGGCAGGTTCAGCGCCTTGGCGTTCGTGTCGGTGTCGATACTGGCGAGCAGCGTCGCGGCGAGCGCGGCGGGGGAATGGCCCCCGGCGGCCTCGGTGACCTCGGCCCGGCGGTCCTCATCGAGTTCCCGATCCAGCCGGGCCAGCCGGGCCGCGAGCGTGGAGACGATGTCGGCGCTGACGGCGCCGGCGGCGACGGTGTTCAGGATCTTCTCCAGCGCGATCGAGGGCTGGCGGTCGAGCGGCTTGGAGAGGGTCTTCTCGGATTCGGTGACGCCGACGGCATCGACGATGACGAAGTGGGTCTTGTTGCCCCCCGGAGCATCCGGCGTCACGGCCTGGAGCGCATCGGAGGAGATGATGCGGCAGCCGCGCCCCTTCATCTGCTCGAAGTAGGCCGCCGAGGCGATGTTCCGCATGAACAGCAGGCACTCCAGCGGCTTGACATCGGTGCCGGTGGCGATCATGTCCACGGTGACGGCGACGCGGGGGAAGTAGGAGTTTCGGAACTCGTTGAGCAGTTCCTCGGGCTTCTTGCCCGTGGACTTGCTGGTGATCTTCTGGCAGAACTCGTTCCCCTTGCCGAACTCCTCCCGGATGATGCGGGTGACATCGTCGGCGTGCAGGTCGGTCTTGGCGAAGACCAGGGTCTTGGGGCACTCGGTGCGGCCGGGGAAGATCTCGGGGAGGCTGTTCTTGAAGGTCTGGATGACCAGCCGGATCTGGCTCTCGTTGACAACATCCCGGTCGAGTTGCGTGCCGGTGTACGGCACATCATCGTCGAGGGCCGCGTACCGCTTCTTGCGGGTCGAGCGGTCGCGCCGGGGGACGAGGTAGTCGGGGTTCTTGGCGAGGGTCGCCCCGTCCTTGGTGACCTGGGTCTCGATGCGATAGACCGTGTAGCCGACATTCACCCCATCGATCACCGCCTGCTCGTGGGTGTATTCCATGACCAGGTTGCCGTTGAAGAAGCCAATGGTCTGGGCGCTGGGCGTGGCGGTCAGGCCGATCAGGAAGGCGTCGTAGTACTCCAGCACCTGCCGCCAGACGTTGTAGATGGAGCGGTGGCACTCATCCACGATGATGAAGTCGAAGAACTCGGGCGGGTACTTGTCGTTGTAGACAACGGGGAGGGGTTCCTTGACCAACTTCTCGGCCGCGCCCTCGAACATGGACGCCTCCTCGCCGGACTCGTCGAACTCTTCCTCGCCCTTCAGGATCGAATACAGCCGCTGGATCGTGGTGATGACCACCTTCGCGGCCGGGTCGATGGTGTTCTTCTTCAGATGCTGGACGCCGAACTCCTCGGTGAAGGTGTACTGGTTGTACGGCGAGGCGAACTGTTGGAACTCGTTGAGCGTCTGGCGGCCCAGGTTGTTCCGGTCCACCAGGAACAGCACCCGCTTGGCCTGGCCGAACTTGATCAGGCGGTAGGCGATGTTGCAGGCCGTGAACGTCTTGCCCGCGCCCATGACCATCTGGATGAGCGAGCGGGGATGCCCGGCCGCGAGCGACTTCTCCAGATTCTCGATGGCCGTGACCTGCTTCTCCCAGAGCTTGGAGGTATCCAGCGCGGGCATGTGCTGGAGGTTGAATCGGAGTTGGTGGTCGAGTCCGGCCAGCCGAGCCAGTTCCTCCGGGCGATGGAAGGCAAAGACCTCTCGGCTGCGGGGTTCCGGGTCGAGGTTGCTGGTGAACTGCGTGACGGTGCCGGTGGACTCGTAGGCGAACGGGAGGGGGGTGCCGTCGGGCGTCCAGCGGGGCAGACCCGCCGGGAGCCCGGTCAGGTACTTGGCGGACTGGGTTTCCACGCCCCGGAGAGTGTGGCCTTCAGGCTTGGCCTCGACCACCCCGATGACCTTGCCGGAGACGTACAGCAGGTAGTCGGCGAACCCGGTCTTGAGGGGGAACTCACGGACGGCCACGCCGGGGCCGGCCCCAATGTTCATCTCGGTGAAGTCTTGGACCGTCCACCCACACTGCCCCAGCAGGCGATCGATCGTCTGGCGGGCGAGTTGTTCGGGGGTGGGTTTGGGCACGACAGAGTGGGCGGCGGGGCGGTAGGGGGAGCATTAGACTACCACACCCCGCCCCGGGATGCGCCCAAACATCGGAAATGGTGGTTGGGGGGGAGGCACGGTTAGAACATGAGAATCACCCTCGCCCGCCGCGTCAGAATCATCGAACGCCGCGAAGCCGACCGGCCCCCCGACCCGGCCACCCTGTGCCCGGTGGCGTGGACGGCTCGGTTCGAGGCCCACCGGCCGGAGAACGCCACAGCTCTGGCGGCGGCGCGGCGGTACGAGACGACCTGCAAGAGCGAGCACCTGGGCCACGTCGCCATGGGCCTGTACTTGGAGGCGGGGTTCGATACCTGGGACGGCAAGAACGTCACCATGCCGCCATCGCCCACCGATGCGCAGGCGGAGGCCAACAGGGTGTTGGAGCAGCTTCTCGCGTGCTCCAATGTATATCAGGCAGAGACCAACGACCGGTTTCCCATGCCCTACTGGGGGATTTGAGGCTCTCCCGGACCAGCCGATGGGTCATAATCACCCAGTCGCAGGGTCGGGTCATCGGAGTGCGCCGGGGCGGGTGGTGACAGCAGGCAGGCCTGTTGACGGCGCGCCGATCCCGTCCACACTCGGAGGACGTGCACGGATGCCGACCAAGCGCAAGACCAACAAGCGAAGCCACGGGCCGAAGACGCCGGATCAACGCACACCAAAGCTCAGGGCGGTGTTCGACGGGAACGGGCAAGAGATCCCCATCATCCACGGGCGGGCTGGGGGGACGGTCGTCAGCGTGCCGCGGGGGCAACAGTGCCGCCCACCGCTGGAAGACAACGGCGAAGCGGATGAGTCCTTGACCACGATCCAACCCGGCGATCCGTCCATGGCGAAAAACCCGATCCTCCGCCTCCTCGACGGGCTCACGCTGGTATGTGTGGGGCTGCGCTCGGTGGTGGTGTGCCACGAGCCCGTTGTGGAAGCACGGCAGAGGGCGTACACGGCGTGCGAGCGGACGATCCATTGGCAGAGCGCCGAGGGATTCAAGGAAGCGGTTGAGGCGTTGGAGCGGCTGGGTTCCACAGTTCCCGACGCGAACATCCCCGCACAGGTGTACGAGGCCGCTGGCGCGGCGATCTATCGCTGCCACCAAGCGCGTCAACGCATCGAGGTGGCGCTTTGGGTCGGAGGGGCGGGAATCCTGGATGCAGCCGGCGGCACCGGCGGCTTCGGACGCTCGCTCCACATCAGCAAGCTTTCTCAGCGGCTGGACCGGGCGCTCGGCCAACTCGAACTCGGGCTAATCGCGGACCTTGCGAAGATCGACCAGGATGTCCAGGAGTGCCGCACGCTCCGCGAGCAGTTCGAAGAGGTTCGGATCGAGCTCGAGGCGGCCGTCAAGCTGAAGGGGCTCTCTGGGCGTGCGGAGGCACCCACGAACGCACCCCCCAACGACCCTCCGTCGATTCGAGTTGAACTGGAGACAAGCACCGTTTGGGTGGGGACGAAGCGGTACCCGGTTCGGGCGCGGGCGGCTCAGCTGGCGTCGAAGATCATCGAGGCGAAGGGCCATCCGGTGTCGGGCACGAAGCTGTGCCTGCCGGGAAAGCCCAACGAGCGCATCGATCGGGAGCTCAACACACTGCCCGACGAGGTCCGATGCCACTTCGAGGGCCGACGGGGTTTGGGGTACTGGCACAAGGTGGAATAACTACGGCGCAGGCGCGCCGTTGCTGCGCCACGGGCCGGAGCGGCACAGTTGTCTGTTCAAACCACGCGCGATGGTGCGTGTGGCTTCAACAGGAAGCACTGCCATGCCCACGTCCCGACCGTCAAACCCAGAATCGCTGTCCCCCTCCGCAAGCGAGCCCCTGCTCATCGACGCTAGGAGGGCCGCCAACACCCTCGGCATCTCCACGCGCAAGTTGTGGCAGATGACGGCGGAGTTCGAGATCCCGTGCACCCGCATCGGCACGAGGAACCTGTACTCACCGGATGCGCTGCGTGCCTGGATCGCCAAGAAGTCGCGCGGCGGCGAGGAGTGATTCCTGCCCGCCATGGTGGTCGGCGTCGCATCCAGCACCGAAAGGGTCGTACTGTGTCGAGGGTCCTTGGTCATTCCGACAGCGAGGCGCACGGCGGCAGCGTCGCTGGTGGCCTCACCGGCCCGCTGCGGTGGCTCTGGGCGATTGCCAACAGCGACCTGGATAGAACGGAGAAGCACGTCTGCACGATGCTGCTCTGCTGGGCGAACTTTGACACCGGGGAGGCGTGGCCCGCGCTGGCGTCGTTGGCCGAGGCGTGCTCGATGAATCCGAATGCCCTCCGTCGCGTGCTGAAAAGGCTTGTCGTCGAGCAGGTGCTCGTGTTCGTTGAAACCACCAGGGGCGGAGTCGATGCCGCGGGCCGTGGGAAGACTAATCGGGTTCGATTGATGATCGATCGGCTGTTGTCCCGCGGAGCCAACGTCGCGGCGGACCCGAACCCCCGCGCCGCGCGGGGGTTGGTTACGCCCGAACCCCCGCGCCCGGTGCGTCAAACCCCCGCGCCCGATGCGTTGAACCCCCGCGCAGCGCGGGGGGAACAGACCAATGAACAGACCAACCAACAAACCACCACCACAACCACGCTCGCGGTTGCCAGAAACCCCGACCGGGACCGCGAAGGCGGACACGATGAGGGTGGTGGCGGTGGTGGTCGGTGTGCCGTGGGGGGGAGGGCGGACCTCGCGGACCGGCTGGTCAAGGCGGGCGTGAACCGATCGGAGGCGGGTCGTCTGGCGGCGTTGCCGCGCGTGACCGACGACCTCGTGGCGTTTGTGTGCAAGCAGGCCCAGAAGCCGAGCGTGAAGCACCCCGGCAAACTCATCGCGGGACTGCTGCGAAAGCCCCTCGAGGAACTCGACGGGTGGGAGGGGTTCCGAAAGAAGCGGCTGCGTCAGCGCACCGGGGCGTACGAGCGGGTGCTCCGACAGGGCGGTAGCACGACGAAGGACAAGGAGGGCGAGATGCGCGCCGTCGTAGACCTGATCGACGCGGCGTGGATCGACTACGCCGACCTCGCCGAGCGCGGGCCCCTGCTGCACGACGAGGTGTGCGATGATCGCCCCGATGTGGCCGCGCTATTCGACCGCGTGGTGGCCGCGGCACGACAGCATGCAGAACAGTCACCCCCACGCCTTGAAGCATGCCCCGATGACGGCCTTCAGTGCCAAAGGGACCAGCGCCAGCCCCATGCTGGCAAGGAGGTCCCGTGGCCAGCGTGATCCGAGATCCCAAGGGCTTGAAGCGTGTGCAGTGGTGCGTGGCGGGCGGCGAGCGGCGGACGCTGCGGCTGGGCAGCGTCTCGGTCCGGCAGGCCGAAGCCGTCCGCGTCCGCATCGAGCAGGTGCTCGCGGCCCGGTCCACGGGCGTGATGGACTGCGAGGCCACCAAGTGGCTCGAGTCCCTCGACGACGACATGCACGGCAAACTCTCCCGCCTGGGGCTGGTTCCGCCCCGCGAGCGCAACGTCGCCACCGTCGGGGGCCTGCTGGCCGCGTACTTCGAGAACCTCAACGTCAAGCCGGGCACGCGGCGAACCTACGAGCAGACCCGCACGAGCCTGGAGGCCCACTTCGGGAAGGCGACGGCGCTGTCGGCGGTTACCCCGCTGGCCTGCGACCAGTGGCGGCAGACCATGGTCAAGGCCGAACTCGCCCCGCCGACGATCGCCAAGCGGGTCAAGACCGCCCGGCAGATCTTCAAGCAGGCCATCCGGTGGAAGTTGGCGACCGAGAACCCGCTGGCGGACGTGAAGGCCGGTGCCACGGTCAACCGAAGCCGGATGTTCTTCGTCACCCGCGAGGCCATGGACCGGGTGCTCGACGCCTGCCCGGACATCGAGTGGCGGCTCATCTTCGCCATGGCCCGGTACGGGGGCGTGCGGGCACCGAGCGAACTGCTGCCGCTCACCTGGCAGGATGTGGACTTCGACCGGGGCCAGATCCGCATCCGCTCGTCCAAGACCGAGGCGTATGAGGGGAAGGACGAGAGGCTGCTGCCGATGTTCCCAGAACTACGGAGCCTGCTGCTCGAGGCGTTCGCGCAGGCCGAGGAGGGGGCCGAGCGTGTGATCACCAGGCATCTCCACTGCGGGACCAACCTGCGGACGCGGGCCAACGCGATCATCCGCCGCGCGGGGTTGATCCCGTGGCCTAAGACGTTCGTGAACATGCGGTCCAGCCGCGCGACCGAGTTGGCCGAGCGGTTCCCGCAGGCGGTGCTGACGGCATGGCTGGGGCACTCGGCGGAGGTCTCGGTCCGGCACTATCAGCAGGTCCTGCCCGAGCACCATGCACGGGCCGTGGCGGGCGACGGGGCGGCCAGGGGCGGGGCGGCGAGGAGTGGGGGAGTGGCGGGGGCGGCGGCTCGGAACGCGGCGTAGGCCAACGTCGGGCCACCAACGGGAACGGGGCGGGAGCGGGCACGAGGGCGACGCCTTGATCGCCGCAACCGCGACCAACCGATCCGCAGGAGTTCGAATCCCGGGCGGGATTCGAACGAGCGTCGGCGACGCAGAAAGCGACGCTCCATGTGCGGTTTTGAGCGTCGGCGGCGCAGAAAGCGGCGCAGCAACCAGCCGCACCGGAGCGCACCAGCGTGCAAATCGTTCGAGGAACCTTGGGGGTCTGCGCTTGGGTGCGCAAAACTGCAACGCCCTGCACTCTGGTGCAGGGCGTTGGAATGACCCCATGGGGATTCGAACCCCAGTTTCTAGGATGAGAACCTAGCGTCCTAGACCAGGCTAGACGATGGGGCCAACGGGTATTGGGGCGATGCCGGAGCGCTCCGGAATCGACGCCATCTGCCTAGGACTGCCACCAAGATAGGCCCGCATCGGCCGCTAGGCCAGCGCCAGAGCCCGTCGCAACTGGGCCAGCGCGTGCACCGCGGCCTCTTCCTGCGATCGGCTTACCACCGCGCCCGCGATGGTCGCCGAGCCGGCCTCCCGCCACTCCGCCGCGTGGACATTGAACTGGGCGTTGTGCGTGAGCGAGAGATCAAAGCCCGCCGCGGCGAACTCCTGACGCACCCGTCCGACCGTCGGATACGCCCGGCCGGTGCCATCGAACGAGCACCCCGCAGAATCCAATCCCGACCAGCCGGTCGCCAGCAACTCGTCGAGCGCGATGGTGATGCCCATGGTCGTCCTCTCGGCTTGTCCCACCCGCAGACGCTCGCCTGGGCGCCAGTCATGGCGCCGCGCGACGAGGCGAAGTGTAGGAATGCGACGCCGGGCCGATCGCCCCGACCCTTCCCGAGTTCCAGACCCGCGGCCGACCGCCCAAACCGGGCAGATCCCCCGGTTTCACACGATTTCCTTGATCTGGAACCGCTTCACGCCGCGCGGCCCGCGGACGGAGATGACCTCGCCCACCCGGGCCTTGAGCAGGGCATCACCGAACGGGCTGTTCACGGTGGCCTCGGTGATCTCACCCGTGGGCGCGCCGCCGGCCGACTCGCCGACGAGGCGGAATACCTCGATCTCGTCGACCTCCTCGGTCACGGCCCCGCTGTCGTCAACGCGAACCTCGACGATCCGCACCGTTGCGCCGACGAACACCACGCCCGAGGCCTTGTGCGAGTCGTCGACCACCTGCACGATGGTCAGTCGTTCGGTGAGCCGGCGGATCTCAGCCTCCTGCATCCCCTGTTCTTCGCGGGCGGCGTGGTAGTCCGCGTTCTCGCGCAGGTCGCCAAGCTCGCGGGCCTCGGCGATGCGCTTGGACAGCGCGGGGCGATTCGCGACCAGCGCGGCGAGCTTCGCTTCGAGTCCGATTTTCTCTTCCTGGGTGACCATTTCCATGACGAAACTCCAATGGGCATTCGTGCCGACGGCTCGCCATCGACCGAACGAAATACGCGCGGGTGTTGGGTATCGGCCCGCGTGGCCTGAAAAGACCCCGGACTGGTGGGGGTGCGGTATCTGAATTTAGGCCGCTCGCCTCGTCCGGCCAAGGGCCGACCGAATCCACGCGACCACCCAGAGTACCACGCCCACTGCGGCCACCACGCCGATCGACTCCCATTGCCCGATGCTGATGGGCCCCTGCGGCCCGGAGAGCCCCACGCCCGTCAGCGCGGGAATGCCCGTGAGCGGAGAGATCATCGGCAGCCAGGCGGGGCTCGGCCGGTTCGCGAACGCCAGCCCGAGCGAACACATCGGGCCAAGCCCGACGGCGATCACAATGACGGCCATCCACAGCGACCGCGCGGCCAAACGTGGGTCGCGGGGCTCGACCACCGGCGCACCGCTCAGCGCGCACGCCTGCAGTCCACCCGAGAGCATGACCCACGCCGCGATCATCGCCGCCACGCCCGCCACGATCACTAGCGGCCAGTTCGCCAGCACCACCAGCGGCCAGAGCACGAACTGGATCGGCAGCAGGATCACAAACACGTCGGCGAGCACATGCCCCACGACCGAGCCCCGCGGCGACATCTGGCTCAGTCGCACCATCGGCCAGAGCACCGTGGCCCCGAGCGCGACGACCACCAGCATGATCCGCGCCGCCGGGCCGTACGACCCCGCCGACACCGACGCGAAGCGGGCCACCCACAGGATGCTCCCCGCCACGGCGATGAGCACGTAGATCGTCCACCCCAGCGCGAACAGGCGAGGCTCGCCGCGCCGATGGGCCCACGGATCCGCGGGACGCGCTCGCGGAGTCGGCAAGGGCGGTGGGGGGGGGGCCACCCCGGGCGGCGCGGGTTCCTCGCTCGCGCCGGGCATCGGCGGGATCTCGCCGCCCTGGAGCCCCTCGCCGCTCACCTCGACCCCGGCTTCTTCGCCCTCGCCCTGTCACCCTTCTTCGCGTCCGGCGGGTTCTGCCGCGATCGGGCCATCACGCCCGTGGTGTCGCGCACGTACACCCCGTCGAGCAGGCGCACATCCAGCACCGCCCGCCCGGCGTCCACGCGCCCGTGCTGGCGGTAGATCTCGCCCAGCCGGGCCAGTTTCGCCGCGGGCGCGGCCTGCCCGGGGTTGAACTCGTCCAGCGGCCCGCCCCAGATGATCCTGTTGCCCAGCTCCGTGACGAGCACCAGCGTGCGATTCGCCCCGTAGTCGGTCACGTCCACGGCCGCGATCTGCTCCGCGCACGCGAGCGTCGAGACATAGTCGAGCAGCCGCAGCCCGGCCTGCACCTCGCCCCCCAGCCACGCCTGGCCCGGCTCCGGCGCGGGGCTCGCCACGCCGATGAGCGCCTTGTACCCCGACGCCTCCGGCGGATACCGCACCGGCAGCACCTCGCCGGCGGAGGTGACGAGCACATCCTGTCCGCCGCTCCGCACCGCCGCGGCGGGGATCCGCCACGTCCCGTTCACGCGCACCAGCCCGTCCGCCTCTCGCACCAGCCGCAGGTCATCGCGGAACCAGCCCGTGCGGGCCAGGTCCTCGCGGGCGGTCTCCAGGCTGTCGCGATCGAACGGATCGCTCGAGAGCGATCCGAGCACGGTCTGTTCCAAGCCGGATCGGATCTGCGCGTTCACCCACGTCATGGGCTCGGGTCGGCCGGCGACCTCCGCCGAGGAAAACCCGGCCAGCGGCGGCCAGGTGAACCGCACCTTCGGGGGCGCACTGGTCAGGTGCGAGGCCCGGGCCTGCAGCGGCCCGAAACTCGCCCCCAGCGCCACGATCACGCCCACGCTCAGCAGCGTCGCGATCCATCCCGAGGTCTGCCGGTACGCACCAGCCACCCGGGACCACACCGATGGGGGGCGATGGGCGGCGGAAGAGATGTCGGTTTCGGACTCGGCCATGGGATAGCGGCGCACCCGCGGGGCGCGCCAGAGAAGTTATCGACCATCGCGCCGCTTCGCACCCCTTTTTCCCTCCCCTCCCGCCCGGTCTACACCCGTCCGTGATCACGCACGGCCATCTCCACCAGGCGGCCACACAGAACCGGCATGTCCATCCCCGCGTGCCGCGCCGCCATGGGCACCAGCGAGTGGTCGGTAAACCCAGGGATCGTGTTGATCTCCAGAAACCACGCCGTCGCCCCGGGTCCATCCCCGTCGAGCATGAAATCCGCCCTCGCCAGATGCCGCACGCCCATCGCCTGAGCCAGCGCGGCCGTCTGGGCCTGGATCGTCTTGGTCACCTCGCCGGGCAGATTCGGTGCAACAACATACCGCGTGTCGTTGCGGGTGTACTTGGCCTCGTAGTCGTAGAGCCCCTCGGCCGGGGTGATCTCGATCACCGGCAGCGGCTCCCCGTCGATGATCCCGACGGTCAGTTCCCGAGCCTTCTTCCCCCCCGGGCGCGAGGCGCACGCCTCGATCATGGAGACCCGCCCCGGGTACCCCGACGCTCCGCGCCGGGCTTCTTCTCGAATGGTGCCCACCGCCCTCGCCCACTCCCCGGCGGTGGTGCACACAAACAGCCCCACCGTGGACCCCTCGTGCACCGGCTTGATGATCACCGGAAATGCCAGGGGGCACGCCTCATCGCGAACATCCAGCACGCGGCACGCGGGCGTCGGAATGCCGAGCGTCACCGCCGTGAACTTGGTCGCGATCTTGTCCATCGCGTGCCGCGCGGCCTGGGCCCTGCACCCGACAAACGGCCGCCCATCGGCCTCGAGCAGGTCCTGCAGCGGCCCCCCCTCGCCCCATCCCCCGTGGAGTGCGGGGAAGATCACATCCCCCGGGAGGGCCTTGAGATGATCGCCCGTGACTTTGTCGATCGTTTCGTTGCGCACGCCGGCGAAGGTCCCCGAGGCCGTGAGGGCCTGTGCGATGAAGCGGGCCGACTTGATCGAGACCTCGCGCTCCGAGTCCGGGCCGCCGCCGAGAACGAGCACGCTCTGCTTGCCACCCATCGCGCACATCCTTGCCCGCACGGTCGGTCAGGCCGACCTGCGCCACACGACCACCTCCGGCACGAGTTCCACGCCGAAGGACTCGCGAACCCGGCGCTTCACCTGATCCATCAGGTCGATCACGTGCCGGGCCGTCGCGGTCTTCATGTCGGCCACGATAAAGTTCCCATGCCGCTGGCTCACGCTCGCCCCGCCGACGCTCGTCCCCTTGCACCCGGCCTTGTCGATGAGCATCCCGGCCGACACGCGGGCCCCCTTGGCCCCGATGTCCTTGAGGTCCTCGGCCAGCGTCGGGTTCTTGAACACGCACCCAGCGCTCCGCTCGCCCATCGGCTGGCTCTTGGCCTTGCAGGCCATGACGTCCTTGTGGCGCGTCCGCAGGGCCGCCGGGTCTGTGGGAAACAGGGCCAGTTCCACGTGCGTGATGATCGCATCGTCGAGGCCGCTGTGCCGGTACGAGAACCCGATCTGCTTGCGCGTCAGCGTGAACTCGCTCCCATCCCGCCGCAGCCCGTGCACGCGCCAGACCACATCCGCGATCTGCCCGAACGTCCCGCCCGCGTTCATGCGAACGGCCCCGCCGATGGTCGCGGGAATCCCGCCCAGCCCCTCCAGCCCGCCCAGCCCCAGCCGCACCGACTCGGTGATCATCTTGGGCAGGTTCGCCCCCGCCCCGGCCACGACCGTCCCCGCTTCCCTGTCCCACTTGGCGCCCGCGAACGACGGCGCACTCAAGGAGACCACCAGGTTCCCCACGCCTCCATCATCCACAAGCAGGTTGGCCCCATCGCCGAGCACCAGCAACCCGGGATCCATCGCCAGGCATTGCTTGAGTTGCTCCACGGTGTGCGGCTTGGCCATCTGGTCCGCGCCCCCGCCGATGCCGAACCACGTCGGGATCGGAGCATCTTTCGCCACAACAACATCGGCCAGTGCGGTCATGGCTTCACCCCCATCGTCTGTCCCGCCTTCAGGAACCCGCGCCCGATCGCGTCCACCGGCCCCGCCCCCATCACGATCAGCACATCCCCGGGCCGGCACACGATCTCCAGTTGCTCCACGATCGCCTCGAACGGGTGCAGGTGCATCGCCTGCACGCCCTTCTGCCGGAGCAGGTCCACCAGATCCGTGGACGTCACCTTGGCCCGCTCCTCCTGCGAGTCGCGAACGAAATAGATCTCCGGCACGATCACGATGTCCGCCGCGGAGAACGCGCTGGCGAACTCCTTGAGCAGGTGCCTCGTCCGGCTGTGCTGGTGCGGCTGGAACACACAGATCAGCCGCCCATGCCGCTCGTGGGGCTTCTCAAACTCCCGCATCGCCCGCAGCGTCGTCTCCACCTCGGTCGGGTGGTGGCCGTAGTCGTCGTACACCTTCACCGGGCCGCGCGTCCCGTCGGCATCCCCCGGCATCGCCCGCGTGCCCAGCAACTGCATCCGCCGATCCAGCCCGGTGAACCTGTTGATCGCCGGCCCGAGCACATCCGGGTCCGCCCCTGCCCACAACGCCAGCACGCACGCCGTCGCCGCGTTCATCGCGTTGTGGTCCCCCGGCAGCGGCGTCACCCACGCGGCCACCAGCCCCTCGCCCTTCCGGACCAGCCCCGTCCTTCTCGTCCGGGCGTCGTACGTCACCGACCAGTCCGCGCTGGGCGACCATCCGATCGTCTCGACGGCACACTCCAGCCCCCCCGTCACCTCGCGCCGGTGCGCGTTCTGCTCGGCGATGAGCAGCTTCCCCCCCCCTCCCCCGGCCGAGGCCGGCGGCAGCAACTTCGCGAACACGTGGAACGACTTGATGACTTCCTCGAGCGACCCGTACATGTCGAGGTGGTCCGCCTCGACGCTCGTGACCACCGCGTACCTCGGCGAGTAGTTGTGGAACGACCGGTTGAACTCGCACGCCTCCACGACCAGCAGCCCCGGCTCCCCCGCGTGCCGACCGCTGGCGATCGTCTGCGACCCGAGGCGGAACCCGCCGCCGAGTTGGGCGCAGTTGGCCCCGACGATGACGTTCGGGTCCAAACCGCTCTCGCCCAGGATGAACCCCAGCATCGCCGTCGTCGTGCTCTTCCCGTGCGTCCCCGCCACGCACACGCCCGTCATCCCCACCATCGCCCACCCGAGGGCCTCGGCGTACGACAGGTGCGGGATCCCCCGATGCTGGGCCTCGAGGATCTGCGGATGATCCGGCCGGATCGCGGCCGAGGCCACGACCAGCTCCGTCTCCTCCGGGAGCCATTGCTTCGACTGGTCGAATCCGACCGCGATCCCTTCCTTCTCCAAGGTCTCGGTGAACGGCGAGGGCGCCTTGTCCGACCCGGAGACGATTCCCCCCCGCGTCTTGAGCATCCGGGCCAAGCCGGAGACGCCGCACCCGCCGATCCCGACCATGTACACGTGCCGCCCCCGCACATCGAGCGGCCCGGCCCGGTCCGCATCCGCAAACGCGTTCGGGGCGACCTGGATGGGTCTGGACTGAACTGGCAGGGTGGGAGCGGGGGGCATGAAGATGGAAGAGGACGCCACGCCCAGACGGATGGGCGGCGAGGACGGATCGACGGTCGTGCGCATTGCCGACTTCATCGGATTGTTTGCACGCCGATCGTGAAGCAAGGAGCCGCCTGTCGCTTGCTCTCTCTCCCATGCTCCCCCGCTCCGCTGCCCGGCCCAGCAGGGGAGCATGGGAGCAGAGGGACCAGGGGAGCAATACCCTCTTGCGATGTCCTCACCCCAACCGCTTCCCTACAAACTCGCCTGCCTCTGCGATCTCCGCGACAAGGACGGCCGCGTGCTCCTGCTCCGGCGCGTCAAGGCCCCCAACCAGGGCCTCTGCTCCCCCATCGGCGGGAAGCTCGACATGCACACGGGCGAGAGCCCGGCCCGGTGCGCCCAGCGCGAGATCGAGGAGGAGGCCGGCATCCACGTCCCCATCGACCGCCTGCACCTGCTCGGCCTGATCTCCGAGCGGGCCTACGAGGGCACCGGCCACTGGCTCCTGTTCTACTACCGCGTCCTCGGCCCCGTCGAGGTCACGCGCACCAGCCTCAACGAGGGCACCCTCGAGTGGTTCCACGAGCACGAGATCGACGCGGGGGGGCTTCCACTGCCCGACTCCGACCGCAAGATCATCTGGCCTATGGTCCGCCGGTGCGAGAAGAAGTACGACCCGGGCAAACCCGTCTCGCACACCAATCGCCCCGGCTTCTTCGCCCTGCACATCGACTGTGGAGAAAGCGGCGAGATGACCTGGGCGGTGGAGCAGGTCGAAGAGTAATCAGCGCCGAGGGGGCGGCGCACCCCGCCGGTGGATTGCCAGGTTTCCGGTGTCTCCCATGCCCATCGACAACGCCACCCTCCTCAAACGCACCCCCCCGCCCCCCCCACCCCCCCAGCGTCGCCCGCGTCCGTGGTGGGTCGCCCCGCTGATCTTCATCGTCGGCGCGGCCGTCTTCTCCACCGCCGCGCGGCTCGCCTGGGGCGACTTGCTCCTCACCCGCATCGTCGTCGTCGCCCTCATGGGCTTCGCCGCGCTCTTTGCGCTCTGGCGGATGCTCATCGGCTGGCAGGAGGGCGGCCTCCTGGGCGTGTTGTATCGCCGGAAGCACCCGACGGGCACCATGCTCGCGGGCGATGAGGAGCGCGACGGGGTCGTCAACGCCCTCTGGGTCCTCGCGTGCCTGGCGGTCATGGTCTCGTTCGCGCTCTGGGTCGCCGCGCCCGGCGCCTTCGCCAAGGGGCCGGCCGCGACCCCGCCCGCGCCGCAGGGCCGGAAGTGAGATCGACCCCCGTCGAACCGACCCGGGGCCGTCCT
>OEIU01000818.1_pt1 | contig 24833 bp, 14 predicted proteins | sample 1539221 | NCBI WGS metagenome assembly OEIU01 (sample SAMN03792071, study PRJEB22550) | activated sludge metagenome | feature: wastewater treatment plant; material: activated sludge; isolation source: Wastewater treatment plant of a petroleum refinery complex | place: Argentina: Zarate | collected...
AGCTTCTGGCTGCGCTCGTTGGCGCCGTAGCGCTCCTTCATCGCCACCGCCCAGATGCGGCGCGCGACGCGGCCCATCACCGTGTATTCCGGGTCCATGCCGTTGCTGAAGAAGAACGACAGGTTCGGCGCGAAGTCGTCGATGTTCATCCCGCGCGCAAGGTAGTACTCGACAATCGTAAAACCGTTACTCAGCGTGAACGCGAGCTGCGAGATCGGATTCGCGCCGGCCTCGGCGATGTGATAGCCCGAGATCGACACCGAATAGAAATTGCGCACCTTGTGATCGACGAAATACTGCTGGATGTCGCCCATCATGCGCAGCGCGAATTCGGTGGAGAAGATGCAGGTGTTCTGCGCCTGGTCCTCCTTGAGAATGTCCGCCTGCACGGTGCCGCGCACGGCGGCGAGCGTCGCCGCCTTGATCTTCGCGTACGTCTCCGCATCGACGAGTTGGTCGCCGGTGACGCCAAGCAGGCCGAGCCCGAGGCCGTCGTTGCCGTCCGGCAGCGGACCGGAATACGTCGGGCGTTTCCTGCCTTTGTACAGTTCTTCGATTTTCGCGTGCGCGGCATCCCAGCGTTTCTGGTCTTCGCGCAGGTATTTCTCCACGTTCTGATCGATCGCCGTGTTCATGAACATGGCGAGGATGATCGGCGCGGGGCCGTTGATCGTCATCGACACGGACGTGGTCGGCGACGACAGATCGAAGCCGGAGTACAGCTTCTTCATGTCGTCCAGGGTCGGGATGTTGACGCCGGAGTTGCCGATCTTGCCGTAGATGTCCGGGCGCGGATGCGGGTCTTCGCCGTAGAGCGTGACCGAGTCGAACGCGGTGGACAGGCGCGTGGCCTTTTGTCCCTGCGACAGATAGTGGAAACGCCGGTTCGTGCGCTCGGGCGTGCCCTCGCCCGCGAACATGCGCAGCGGATCCTCGCCGGTGCGGCGGTAGGGATAGATGCCGCCGGTGTAGGGATAGGCACCCGGCAGGTTTTCCTTCATCAGGAAGGTGAGCAATTCGCCCCAGCTCGTGTACGTGGGCGCCGCGATCTTCGGCACCTTCTGGTGCGACAGCGATTCGACATAGTTGTCGCCCTCGACCGCCTTGCCGCGCACTTCGTACAGATAATGCGGATCGGTGATGGATTTCAGCCGCGCCGGCCACTCGCGCAGCAGGTGGATCGCCTCGGAAGACAGCGACTTGACCGCGTCGTTGTAGCGCTGGCGCAGGGTTACGAGCGAGCGGTCGTCGCCGCTCAAATCTTCCGGCGCGTACAAATCCAGTTCGCGGTGTAGCTGCGCATCGCCGATCTCGCGCAGCGACTCCCAGAAACTCTGCGCGCGATTCGCGGCTTCGGCCTGCTTGCCGATCGCGGAATTGATGCCGCGCCCCTGCTCGGCAATTTCGGCGAGATAGCGCACGCGAGCGCCTGGAATCAGCACGGTGGCGCGCGGTTCTTTCAGCGTGGTATCGACGGCCGGCGTCCACTTTTCGGCGGGCAGATGCAGTTTGTCGCGCAGCAGGCGGCACAGGTTCGCAAACATCCAGGTCATGCCCGGATCGTTGAACTGGCTGGCGATGGTCGGATACACCGGCACTTCGTCATCCGGCAATTTGAACGCGATGCGGTTGCGCCGCCACTGCTTGCGCACGTCGCGCAGCGCGTCCTCGGCGCCGCGGCGGTCGTATTTGTTGAGCACGACCAGATCGGCGAAATCGACCATGTCGATCTTCTCGAGCTGCGATGCCGCGCCGTAATCGCTGGTCATCACGTACATCGGGAAATCGACCAGGTCGACGATCTCCGAATCAGACTGACCAATGCCGGCGGTCTCGACGATGACGAGGTCATAGCCCTGCCCTTTCAGGAAACCGATGCAATCCTTGAGCACGATGCTGGTCGCCGCGTGCTGGCGGCGCGTGGCCATCGAGCGCATATAGACGCGATGGCTGCGCAGCGAGTTCATGCGGATGCGGTCGCCCAACAATGCGCCACCCGAGCGACGTCTGGTAGGATCGACCGCGAGCACGGCGATGCGCATGTGCGGGAAGGCGTGCAGGAAGCGCAGCACCAATTCATCGACGACACTGGATTTGCCCGCGCCGCCGGTGCCGGTGATGCCGAGCACGGGCGTCTTGCCGCCGGCGAGCTGCCACTCCTTGCGCAGGCGCGTGAGCTCCGCATCGTCGAATGCGCCTTCTTCGATCGCGGTGAGCATCTTGCCGACCGAAATTTCGTCATCCAGCGCGACCTTGGCCGGACGCGCGGACGGCAGCCGATGCTCGTTCGCGCGCCGCACCACGTCTTCGATCATGTGCACCAGACCCATGTGCATGCCGTCGTTCGGGTGGTAGATGCGCTCCACGCCGTAGGCCTGTAGCTGCGCAATTTCCTCCGGCGTGATCGTGCCGCCGCCGCCGCCGAAGACACGGATGTGCGATGCACCGCGCTCTTTCAGCATGTCTACCATGTACTTGAAGTATTCGACGTGGCCGCCCTGGTACGAGGACAGCGCGATACCGTCGGCGTCTTCCTGCAAGGCGGCGCGCACCACGTCCTCGACGCTGCGGTTGTGGCCGAGATGCACGACTTCCACGCCCTGCGCCTGGATCAGGCGGCGCATGATGTTGATCGCCGCGTCGTGGCCGTCGAACAGGCTCGCGGCAGTGACGAAGCGCAGCGGTGTCGATTCGGTGGATGGCGCGTTGGCGGGCAGGTTCTTGGCAGTGGTGCTCATGGCGGACTTCTCAATGGAATCGACGAATTGTAACGCCGAAGCCGCGTCCGTTCGCGGCCAGGCGCTAGCCGCCACGCTTCCTGCTAAAATGTGCGGCTGACATTGCGGAGATTCCAATGATTTTCGACACCATCGCCAATACCGGCCACGAACAGGTCGTGTTCTGCCAGAGCAAGGACGCGGGCCTGAAGGCCATCATCGCCATCCACAACACCGTGCTCGGACCGGCACTGGGCGGCCTGCGCATGTGGCCGTACAAGAACGAGCAGGAAGCGCTGAACGACGTGCTGCGCCTGTCGCGTGGCATGACTTTCAAGAACGCGGTGGCGGGCCTGAACATCGGCGGTGGCAAGGCCGTGATCATCGGCGATCCGGCCAAGGACAAGTCCGAGGCGCTGTTCCGCGCGTTCGGCCGTTTCGTGAATTCGCTCAACGGCCGCTACATCACCGCCGAAGACGTCGGCATTGACGTCAACGACATGGAATGGGTGTTCCGCGAAACCGAATTCGTTACCGGCGTGCATCAGGTGCATGGCGGGTCGGGAGATCCCTCTCCGTTCACCGCCTACGGCACATTGCAGGGCCTGATGGCCGCGCTGCATGCCAAATATGGCGAGGAAGACGTCGGCAAGCGCAGCTTTGCCGTGCAGGGCGCCGGCCATGTCGGCATGGAATTCATCAAGCTGCTGCGCGAACAGGGTGCGAAGGTTTTTGTCACCGACATCAACCCGGAACTGGTCAAGCGCGCGGTCGACGAATTCGGCTGCACGGCGGTGGGTCTGGACGAAATCTACGACGTCGACGCCGATGTCTATTCGCCGTGCGCGCTCGGCGGCACGGTCAACGAGAAAACCTTGCCGCGCCTGAAGGCGAAGATCATTTGCGGTGCGGCCAACAACCAGCTGGCGACCGATGCGATCGGTGATGAACTCGACAAGCGTGGCATCCTGTACGCCCCCGACTACGCCGTGAACGCCGGCGGCGTAATGAACGTGTCGCTCGAAATCGACGGCTACAACCGCGAGCGCGCCATGCGCATGATGCGCACGATCTATCACAATGTCGGCCGCATCTTCCAGATCGCCAAGCGCGACGGCATCCCGACCTACAAGGCTGCCGACCGCATGGCCGAAGAGCGCATCGCGGCGATCGGCAAGATCAAGTTGCCGCATATGGGCAATAATGGGCCGCGGTTTCTGGGGCGTATGCGGGGACATTAAGGAAAGCTCATGCGCGCGTTTTCCCTCGGCGAAGAAATCGACCTGCTGCGCGAGAGCGTTCGTGCATTCGCGGACAAGGAAATTGCGCCACGCGCGGATCTGATCGACCGCGAGAACGCGTTCCCGCACGATCTGTGGGGCAAGTTCGGCGAGATGGGCTTGCTCGGCATCACCGTACCGGAGGAATACGGTGGTTCCGGGATGGGCTATCTCGCGCATCTGGTTGCGATGGAGGAAATCTCGCGCGCGTCCGGTTCGGTGGGCCTGTCGTATGGCGCGCATTCGAACCTGTGCGTCAACAACATCCTGCATAACGCCAGTGCGGTACAGAAGCAGAAATATCTGCCGAAACTGTGCAGCGGCGAATTCGTCGGCGCGCTGGCAATGAGCGAACCGGGCGCCGGCTCCGACGTAGTCGGTTCGATGACCTGCAAGGCCGAGAAGAATGGCGACGCCTGGATCGCCAACGGCAACAAGATGTGGATCACGAACGGGCCGGATGCCGACGTGCTGCTGGTTTACATGCGCACCGCCGACAAGCGCGCCGGCAGCCGTTGCATGACCGCGTTCATCATCGAAAAGGGAATGCAGGGATTCTCGACCGCGCAAAAACTCGACAAGCTTGGCATGCGCGGCTCCAACACCTGCGAGCTGGTGTTCGAAAACTGCACGATTCCCGACGCCAACCGCGTCGGTGAAGTCAACGAAGGCGTGCGCGTGCTGATGAGCGGCCTGGACACCGAGCGCCTGGTGCTCTCGGGCGGCCCTATCGGTCTCATGCAGGCGGCTCTGGACATCACCCTGCCCTACGTGCGCGAACGCCGGCAGTTCAACGCGCCGATCGGCACCTTCGGGATCATGCAGGCCAAGGTCGCCGACATGTACACGCAGCTGCAGTCCTCACGCGCCTATGCCTACATGGTGGCGAAGGATTTTGACAACGGGGTCAAATCCCGCGTCGATCCGGCCTCGTGCCTGCTGCAGGCTTCGCAAAACGCCGTGCAGGTCGGGCTGGAAGCGATCCAGGCGCTCGGCGGCAATGGCTACATCAACGAGTATCCGGCCGGTCGCATCCTGCGCGACGCCAAACTCTATGAAATCGGCGCCGGCACCAACGAAATCCGGCGCATGCTGATCGGCCGCGAGCTGTTCCACGGCAAGTGGTGAGGGAGACGCGCCGGCACTGATCGCGTCATGCAAGAGCGGGCGTTTTCACGCCCGGACAAAGCTTGCCAAGATGCGCCGGTTCTGCGCTACACTCGATCCATCCACGAACGGGGGTGGATCATGAACGCTCTCAGCAGCACGTTTAACGTCAGGGACGCCCCCCGGGCACCACCCTGGAAAGTGCTGATTGTCGACGACGAGCCTGAGGTGCATGCGGTCACACGTCTGGTTCTCGGCAGCTTTCGTTTCGCTGACCGCCCGCTCCAGTTTCTCAACGCAACCACCGCGGCCCAGGCCGAAACCATGCTGCGCGAGAACCCGGACATCGCCGTAATGCTGCTCGACGTGGTGATGGAAACCGATCGCGCCGGCCTCGACCTCGTGCGCACGGTGCGCGAGCGCCACGGCAATCATTTTGTCCGCATCGTGTTGCGCACCGGCCAGCCCGGGCAGGCGCCCGAACAGCATGTCATCGCCAATTACGACATCAACGACTACAAGGAAAAGACCGAGCTCACCGCGCAGAAGCTCGCCACGACCATGTTTGCGGCGTTGCGCAGTTATCGCGACATGCGCACGATCGAAGCCAGCCGACGCGGGTTGGAACGCGTCATCGACGCATCCACCTACATTTTTTCACACGAACACTCGCAGCGTTTTGCGCTCGCGGCGATGGAGCAGATTGCCGACCTGATCGGCGGAACGCGCGGCGTACTGCTGTGCCGCGTGCCCAGCGCGGATACCGCGCCGCAGCACTTGCCGGTTGCCGCCGCGACCGGCGCCTACCGCGGCATGGCCGGACACAATGCCGACGAAAAACTCCCGCCGAAACTCAGCGCCGCGTTACGCCATGCGACGGCCAACCGCCAACACATTTTCGACGACGACCACTTCGTCCTGTTCGTCGGTGACGCGCGCGCACACGAAAACCTGGTCTATCTGGGTGAAAGCCTGTCGGCCAACGAACTCACGCACCGCCTGCTCGAGGTGTTCGCGACCAATGTGTCGGTCGCCTATGAGAACCTGCACCTGAATCGCGACTTGCTAGACAGCCAGCTCGAGATGGTGCACCTGCTGGCTGGCGCCGCGGAAACACGTTCGTGGGAAACCGCCAATCATGTCAGGCGCGTGGGCATGATCACGGAAATGCTCGGTCAGTTCTACGGACTCGATGAAAAGACCACCGACGCGCTGCGCACGGCATCGCCGCTGCACGACATCGGCAAGATCGGCATCCCCGACGCGATCCTCAACAAGCCCGGCCCGCATACCCCTGACGAAACCGTGGTCATGCGCACCCACGCCGAACTCGGCGCGCGGCTGCTGTCGGTGTCGCAGCGCCCGTTGCTCAGGCTCGCTGCCGAGATCGCAATGACGCATCACGAAAACTGGGATGGTTCCGGTTATCCGCGCGGCTTGAGCGGCGAAGCGATTCCCATCGGCGGGCGCCTCGCCGAGCGTGGCGATGTGGTCGCCGCACCCGGCAGCCGGCCCGCCCGAGCAGAGCCCCCGCCCCCGCAAGCCATTCGCGCGTTCATAGTGGAACAAAGCGGCATCAAATTTGAGCCGCGGCTTGTCGAGCTTCTGTTCGAGAACTGGGATCGCATCCAGACCGTGCGCGCACAGCTGCCCGACTGAAATCCGCGCGCCTCATGCTCCGCCCATCGGCAGGAAGATTTCGAACAGGGCGCCCTCTCCGGGACTGCTTACCACGCGAATGCTGCCCTTGAGCAATTGCGTGACCAGGTTGTAGACCACGTGCAATCCGAGCCCGGATCCACCCTCACTGCGGCGGGTCGTGAAAAACGGCTCGAAAATGCGCGCACTGATTTCCGTGCTCATGCCGGCGCCATCATCACGGTAGGTCAATTCGACCACGTTGCCATTTTGCTGCGCGCCGATGGCGATGGTACCGGCCGCGCCGTGCGGATAGGCATGGTGCAATGAATTCATGACCAGATTACTGACGATCTGGTACAGCGCGCCCGGGTAAGTATCGAGCGTTATCGGATCCGGGCAGACAACGCGGACAACATGGGATGTCTTCTTGAGGCTCGGGCCCAGTGAGGTCAGGATCTCGTTCAAATAGGCGCAGAGTTCGATCGTGCGACGCTCTTCGGTTGCCTGATCGACCGCGACCTGCTTGAAACTCTTGATCAGGCGATCCGCGCGCTGCAGGTTGCGCAGGATAATTTCAGAGCTTTCGCCGATCAGTTCCGAAATCGCCGACCACTCCGCCGGACCGAGCGTGGGCATCCGCGCCAGACGCATCGATTCTTCGCGCAGATGCGACGCAGCAGTGACGGTTACGCCCAGCGGCGTATTGATCTCGTGTGCAATGCCGGCCACGAGTCCGCCAAGCGCTGCCATTTTTTCCGATTCGAGCAATTGGCGCTGGGCCTGAGTCAGCTGTTGCAGGGTTTGCCGCAACTCGGCATTCGCACGGCGCACATCGGCAGTACGCGAGTCCACGCGCGATTCGAGTTCCTCGTTCAATTTGCGCAGTGATTCCTCGGCGCGTTTCAATGTGGTGATGTCTTGGGTAGTGCCCACGATGCGCACGGCGCGATGGTTGGCGTCACGCTCGACCACGCGCCCGCGCGTGAGCAGCCAGCGCCATTCGCCGCCAACATCCTGCGTGCGATAGCTGACTTCGATGAATTCACTTTTGCCCTTGACGTGGGCCGCCACTTCGCGCAGGAACGCGGGCAAGTCATCGGGATGCACATAGGGTTGGTAGTCCGAGATGGTCTGGGCCGCCGCCTCCTCGGTGACGCGCAGGTTCGGCAAACGGTTCTCGCGCAGGAACGACCCATTGCGCAGGTCAATGTCCCACAACTCGCCGCCACTGCCCCACAGCGCATATTTCAGACGCTCGGCACTCGCCCGGATCGCCTCGCGTGCCTGTTCCTGTTGATGCCAGTTGGCGCGTGTTCGCCACATGCCGACGAAGATCAGCAGTGCCAGCACGGCGCAGTACCCGGTGATGGCAGACGCCGACAGCCACGCCGCACGCTGGACATGCACCGCCATCTGCGCCTCGCGCGAATTCCAGGCAAACCCTGCACGGCGCGCACGCACACGCAAAAGATAGTCGCCCGCGCCCAGGTCCGTGTACATCGCAAAGCGCCGCGATGCACCGGTGTCGATCCACTGCTCGTCGTGGCCCTGCAGCAGGTACGAGTATTCGACCGATTTCGGGTCAGCGAATCCGAACGCGCTGAACTCGAAGCCGATGTTGCGCTGGCGATTGCTGAACGTCGCGGTGCCGCCATTCCACGGCGCCTGTTGCAGCGGTGAATCGGCATCCTGCCAGTGCAAGGCAACTGGCTGGTTGTTGAGCAGCACGGCAGTGAGAACCGGCGCCGGGATTGGCGCGGGAATCACTTGCAACGGATCGAACAGCGTCGCGCCCGACAGCCCGCCGAAAAGAATGCGGCGATCGGGAAGCACGGTGGCGACATTGATGTAGTAGCCCTGCAACAAGGTGCCGTCGGACGGTCCGAAATTGGCGATGTGGCCGCTGCCCGGATCGTAACGGCTGATGCCGGCGGTCGTGCTGATCCACAACGCATGGCGGGCGTCCTCTACGCTGCTGCCGATCGCGTCCGCGCCCAGGCCCTCGGCCGCCGCAATGGTCTCGAATTTCGGGTTTGCATACGTACCCGGAAGCATATGGTTCATGCCGCCGCCCTGCGTGCCGATCCAGATTTCGCCACGGCTGTCCTGCAAGAACGTCGTTATCGTGTCGCTGCTCAGCGAACTCGGGTCCAGTGGATTTGCACGGAAATGATGAAACTCTCCGCTCGTGCGGTCGTACCGGTCCAGGCCGCCAGGGCGCAGCGCCACCCAGATGGCGCCTTGTGCATCTTCGAGCATGCTCGCGACCGGGCCAAAACCGATACTTTTTTGCGGATTCGCCAGGTCGTGATGGTGATGTCGAAAGCGCGTGCAGCCAGCACATAGCTCGTCCAGGCCCGCATCGGCCGTGCCGATCCACAGCGTACCTTCGCGATCTTCCATGGCGAACAGCAGGTCGTCGCTGGCCAGACTGCCCGGATCTTTCTCATCGTGGTGGAATCGGACGAAGGAAGTACTGCCCTGTGCCTTCCGCACCAGGCCTCCGCCCGCAGTGGCGATCCACAGGTTGCCTTCGCGACCGCGCGTGATCTGTTCGATCAGCGCGACCGGCAAGGCGGCAGGATTGGCGTCGTCCGCGGGCAGATGTTCGGTGATGCCAACGGCGGGATTGAAGCGCACCAGACCGCCCCCGCTCGGCAAGCCCAGCCAGATCGTCCCGTCCGGGTTCGCCAGCGCAGACACCACCGCACTGACCGGCAAGGTACGCGCATCGCCAGGCACCGAACGCAGGCTTTCGAAAACCTCCGTACGCAACTCGTGCACGCTGATGCCGTTGTTCCACGACCCGGCCCAGACCAGCCCATCGCGGTCGACCAACACGGTTTCCTGACGGTCCGCGGCGAGGCTGCGCGGGTTGGCCGGATCGTACCGGAACTGGTCGATGTGACCGCCGTCGGGATCCACGCGCAGCAGTCCATTGGCCTTGGTCGCCACCCACAGACGCCCGCGCTCGTCGAACTGCAACTCTCGCAACTCGTCCCCCGGCAAGGCATGCGCCGCATCAGCGCCCCGGTGATACCTCAGCAGCGGGGTTCCCGAAGCGGAAAACCGGTACAAACCCGATGCCGTGGTGGTTACCCACAGGTCACCACCCGGGGCGAACGCGAGCGAGCGGACGTCGAGCGAACTTGCCGGATCGAAGCGGACTTCGCGCAAGTCGCCAGCGTCCGGATTGCATCGCCACAAGCCATCCCTGCTGCCAATGAACACCGTGCCATCGCGCGCCTGGCGCAACACGCGCACATTGGCGAGCATGGCAAGACTTCCTAATGGCGAATCCTTGAACCGGTTACCGTTCCGGTCCAGCCACTGCAGTTGCCCGGCCGTGCTGGCAACCCACAGGCGGTTGCGCTGATCGATCAGCAAGGCGGTGATGTGTTCTGCCGCATTGTTACCCGGTGACAAGGGATCCAGGGTGTAGGACTGGAATCGATCCAGTACCGGATCATAGCGATCCAGTCCACCGGCCTGGGTGCCGACCCACAGTGAGCCATCCTTGTCCGCCGCGAGTGCCGTGATGACGCTGTCGCTCAGTGACCAGGGCTTGCCGCGGACATGCTTGTAGACCTTGAAGCCGTAGCCGTCGAAACGGTTCAAGCCATCCTGTGTTCCGATCCATAGAAAGCCGGTACTGTCCTGCGCCATGGCCATCGCCGTGGCTTGCGACAGGCCATCGCTGGTGCTGTAAGTGCGAAAGCGCACGTCGATGACGCCGGGCACGCCGGCGCATGCCAGCTGCGCCACCAGCAAGCCGATGATCGCCGTGAAAACCCGGTGTGGAAGCCCCCTGCCCGCCATATAACAGGCAGGCTACGCGCCGACAACCGCCGGCGCAAGCGCCTGCACCAGCGCGCACGACTGGAAAAATCCACATTGCAACAAGGTGGATAGTGTGAATATTCTAGCGTCGGCGTACACACTGCCCGCATCCGGTCGTGGTCCGGTTCGCACTTTCATTGGAGGAGGGAAACATGAGCAAGTCCAAACCGAAGGCAAAGCCGGCCAAGCCGAAGGCCGCGAAATCCAGGACCGCCAAGCCGGCCACAACCAAAAGCAAAGCCGCACCGGCGCGCAAGCCAACACCGGCCCCGAAGTTGGCCAAGCAGGGCAAGAGCGCGCCGAAGCTTGCATCGAAGCCATCCAAACCGGCAGCTGCGCCCAGCGGCAAGTCGATCATGGAATCAGCGCAGCAAATCTGGCTCGCCGGTCTTGGCGCATTCGCCAAGGCCCAGGAACAAGGAGGTGCGGTATTCGATACCCTGCTCAAGGAAGGCAGCAACATCGAGCGCACCACGCGCAAACTCGCCAGCGGCAAAGTCGATGACGTGCGCGGCGCCGTAGAAAACGGGGTCACCCAGGTGCGCGAGCGCACCCAGGAAACCTGGGACCGGCTGGAACAGGTTTTCGAAGACCGCGTCTCGCGCGCGCTGGCCAAGCTCGGCGTGCCCGGCAAGAAGGAACTTGACGACTTGCTCAAGCGCGTGGACGAGCTAAATCGTGATGTGCGCAAGATCACTGGCGGCGTGCGTCCGGCGCTGACCCAGGTCATGAACAACACCGTGCGTCGTGCCCGCGATGACCTGTCGGATCTCGCGCGCGAACTCGAAGAGGCGCAGCTTGCCGCGAAACAGACCGTGAAACGTACCGTCGCCCAGTTCAAGAAGGGGGTCAATCCCGCACGCCGCTGATCGTTTAAGCCCGCCAGCCGCAACGAAGCCGAAGGATCCCTCCCCCCAAGGCTTTGGCTGGCGGGTTCTTTCCGGAACCCAAGCCGAACCTGCTGCGCTCGACATCTCGCACGACGGCAGTGCTCGGAATCCTCATTTACATCTGAGTAAACTCCGATTCCTGTGCGCTGGCGTCGTGCGACCTGTCATCGCTCGCGACGGTTCTGCTTGGATTCCGCATTCCGGAGTTCGGGCGGGCGAGGCATCCTGCCTCGCGAAAGTCCACAGTCATGCGTCGACTCAATGCGCAGGCATGACTTCTGTCGTGTTGCCTCGCCATTCGCACTGAACGATCATGCCGGTCTTGCCTCGTTGGGGAAGCCGCATGTTCCGAATCCGCATTGCATTCGCGTCGCTCATCCTTGCCGCCGCATCGGCAACTGCCGCCGATATAGCCCAATTCGGCAACTTGCACTGGCGTCTGGTCGGGCCATTCCGCGGCGGCCGCGTTCTCGCCGTCACCGGCGACACGACGGATGCACAGCATTTCTATTTCGGCGCGGTCAACGGCGGCGTGTGGGAAACCCACGATGCAGGCCGCACCTGGAATCCAATTTTCGACAGCCAGCCGGTCGGCTCCATCGGCGCGATCGCGCTGGCACCTTCCGACCAGAAAACCATTTACGTCGGCAGCGGCGAAGCCGACATGCGTTCGGATATCTCACAGGGCGACGGCATGTACAAATCCGTCGACGGCGGAAAGTCATGGTCTCACATCGGCCTGACCGATACCCAGCAGATCGAGCGGATTCTTGTCGATCCGCGCGATGCGAGGCATGTTTACGTCGCCGCGCTGGGTCATCCGTACGGACCGAACGAACAGCGCGGAATTTTCGAATCGCGCGATGGCGGTGCGAACTGGAAAAAAATCCTCGGTCCGAATGCCGATACCGGGGCCATCGACCTTGCGTTAGAGCCGGGAAATATTTCCACTATCTACGCTGCGCTGTGGCAGACACGACGTCCGCCGTGGAACATCTATCCGCCGTCCAACGGTCCAGGCTCGGGCTTGTACAAATCAACGGACGGAGGTGCGCACTGGTCGCATATCGAAGGTCATGGATTCGCCTCGGGCACGCTCGGCCGCATCGGCATCGCGATTTCCAAAGCGGCACCCAAACGCGTATACGCCATCGTCGACGGCGACCAGGGCGGTTTGTACCGGTCCGACGATGCCGGCGCGAACTGGGTCAAAACGACCGGCGACGCCCGCATCTGGCAGCGCGGCTGGTACTTCGGCGAGATCGCGGCCGATCCCCAAAACGCCGATCGCATCTACGCAATGAACACCATCGTATTGCGCTCGGATGATGGCGGCAAGACCTTCATCGCGCTCAAGGGTGATCCCACCGGCGACGATTTCCACGCACTGTGGATCGATCCGAACGACTCGAATCGGCAAATCCTCGGTGTCGATCAAGGCGCGCTCGTCACTTTGAACGGCGGCACGACGTGGAGCTCGTGGTACAACCAACCGACCGCAGAGGTCTACCATGTCACGACCGACAACCGCTTCCCGTACTGGGTTTACGGTGCGCAACAGGATTCCGGCGCGCTTGGCCTGCCCAGCCGCGGCGGCAGCGGCGACGGCATCACGATGCGCGAATTCGCCGAAGTCGCAGCCGGCGGCGAAAGCGACAATATCGCACCCGACCCGGACGATCCGCAGACGGTATTTGGCGGACGCGTGGACAAACTCGACCTGCGCACGCAACAGGTGCGCAATGTCGATCCCACCTTGGCATTACCGAGCCTGTACCGTGGTACATGGACGCTGCCGCTGGTGTTTTCCCCGCGCGACAAACATGTCCTGTTCTTCGCCAACCAGCGCGTGTACCGCACTGCCGATGGCGGCGAACACTGGCAACCGATCAGCCCTGACCTCACGCGCGAGGATCCGGGCGTGCCGAAGACTCTCGATGCCGTCACCGCCGCTGACAATCTTGGCCAGGGACCACGGCGCGGCGTGGTGTATGCGCTCGCGCCCTCGCCCGCCGCCGACGGCATGATCTGGGCCGGCACGGATGATGGCCTGGTCTGGCGCACACGCGACGGTGGCGCGCATTGGGACAACGTCACCCCGAAGGCGCTCATGTCCTGGTCCAAGGTCGGCATCATCGACGCATCGCCCTTCGAAGCAGACAGCGCGTACGCCGCTGTCGATCGACACCGTCTCAACGACCAGACACCTTACATCTACCGCACCCACGACGGCGGCAAGAGTTGGCAACTCATCGTGACCGGCATCCCGGCCAATCAATCGGTGAATGTCGTGCGCGCCGACAAGATTCGCAAAGGCTTGCTGTATGCCGGCACCGAACGCGGCGTTTATCTTTCCTTCGACGATGGTGATCACTGGCAGCCGCTGCAACGCAACCTGCCGGTGACGTCGGTACGCGACATCGCGATCCACAATGCCGACCTGGTGCTCGCCACCCACGGCCGCGGCATCTGGATCATGGACGACGTATCCAGCCTGCGTCAGCTCGATGCAGATGCGGACAACGCGAATTTTCGACTGTTCAAGCCCGAATCCGCCTATCGCATTCGCTTGCCCGAATTCACCGGCACGCCGATGCCCAAGGACGAGCCGATGGCGTCCAATCCACCACTAGGCGCATATCTGGAATACACATTGAAAACATCGCCCAAGTTATCAATTGATCTGGATATTTTTGATTCGAATAACCGGCTCGTCCGGCACTATTCCAGCGCGGATGCCATACCGCCAAACGATCCGAAAAAACTGCCTGTTGCGCCGGAATGGGTACAAACTCCAAGCAGTCTGTCCGTGCAGCCTGGAACGCATCGCTTCGTCTGGCCCTTGCGTTATCCGGCCCCCGTCAATGGTGGCAAGGCAGACCCGTGGGCCGATGGACTGTGGGCGCCGCCCGGCACGTACCGTGTGGTGTTGGCAGTGGATGGCGTCAAACGTGAGCAGCCCTTGCAGGTGCTGGCCGATCCGCGCGTCAACCTGCCTGCATCGGCGTACGCGGAGCAGTTCGCACTGGCGCAGGCGATACAAGCGCAAAGCGCGCGCGTGACAACGGCATCGCGTCAGACCGGTGCGCTTCTGCGGGCGCTGGGGCAAATCCACGATGCCGAATCGGGACGCGAAATTGCGGCATTGGGCGCGCGCGCGCGTGAACTCGATGGTTCACGCGAGGCGTCCAATCCCTTCAATGCCTGGGCATATCCGGCGCGCGATACGCGCAATTTCAAATTCCTTGCCGATGCCTTGGCCAAACTGCAAGGCGCAGTGGCAGGCGCCGATGCCGCACCGTCCATTGATGCGCAGGATGGGTTCAAGGCACTGGTGCCGATGGTCGAAGCAACCCTGAAGTCATGGAACGAACTCAAGACGCGCGACCTGGCGGCGTTGAATGCGAAGTTGAAGGCGGCGGGGAAGACACCAATCGATCTGCACGAAATCAACTGAACCGTCATCCCGGCAGGGAATGCCGGGATCCAGTTGCCATGGACGGCGCGATACGATGAAGTTCCCACATCCTTGTGTTCTGGATTCCGGCAATCCATGCCGGAATGACGAACGTACTTACCAATGCACGCCCCGCATCAACGAAGCAAACGCCACCTGCTCGCTGGTCGGCTGCGCATCCAGCTCGCCGCGACCTTTCATGCCCTTGGCCGCAGCCGAATCCGGGAACAGCCGAAACGCCGTGTTCATCAGGATTTCGTAGGCGCGCGGCGCCAATGCATAGAAAATCTGCGCAAACGTGCCCAGACGCGTGGCCATGCGCACCGGACGCTCGATGATGGCCTCGACAATCATGTCGGCGGCCTCGTCAGGCGATAGCGTCGGCACCGATTCGTACATCTTGGTCGGCGCAATCATCGGCGTCTTCACCAACGGCATGTTGATGGTGGTGAAATTGATGCCGTTGTCGGAAAACTCGGCCTGCGCACAGCGCGAAAATGCATCCAGCGCCGCCTTCGACGACACATAGGCGGAAAAACGCGGCGCATTGGTCAGCACGCCGATGGATGAAATGTTGATGATATGCCCGCGATGGCGCGCAGCCATGCCGGGCAAAAATCCCATGATCAGGCGCAGCGAACCAAAATAGTTGAGCTGCATGGTGCGTTCGAAATCGTGGAAGCGGTCGTAACTGGATGCAATCGCGCGCCGGATCGAGCGTCCGGCGTTGTTGATCAGGATGTCCACGCCCTTGTGCTCGGCAAGCACTTTCTGCACCAGCTCGTCGCAGGATTTTTGTTCCGCAAGGTCGGCGACATAGGTGTGGCACACGCCGCCGGCATCGACGATTTCCTTGCGCGTGGCGTTCAGTTCATCCTCACCGCGTGCGCAAATCAACACCTTGGCGCCAGCACCTGCGATCTTCAGCGCCGCCGCCTTGCCGATGCCGGAAGAGCCGCCGGTGATCAGCACGATGCGTCCGCGCACCTTGCCCGACAGGGAGTGATCGACGAAAAGATCCGGATCGAGGTGGCGCTCCCAGTAATCCCACAGCCGCCATGCGTAATCGTGCAGATCGGGCACGTGAATCTTCGTGCCCTTGAGCGCGCGCTCGGTCTCGCGGCAGTCGAAGCGCGTCGGATAGTTGATCATGCGCATCGCCGCAGCGGGAATGCCTAGATCGCGCAGCACCGCACCGGTGAAGCGCTTGACCGGCGGCAGGCCGGCCAGTGCCTGCTTGATCATCGGCGGGATGAAACCGAACATGCGCGCATCGATGCGCATGGTCATCTGCGGGGCGTGGCCGGCGCGGGCAAAAATGTTGAGCACCTCGCCGATGCGCCGCGGCGCCGGATCGGTCAAATGGAAACAACCGCCATCCAGCCCCGGTTTGTGCGCGATGTGGTCCATCGCCGCGACGACGAAATCCACCGGCACCATGTTCACGCGTCCGCCTTCCAGACCGATGGTAGGCATCCACGCCGGCAGCGCTTCGCGCAGCTTCTTCAGCGCGCGGAAGAAATAGTACGGCCCGTCGATCTTGTCGATCTCACCGGTTTTTGAGCTGCCCAACACGATCGCCGGGCGGTAAATGCGATGCTTGACCTTCGCCTCGCGCACCAGCGCTTCAGCCTCGTGCTTGGTGCGGAAATACGGATGCTCGAGGTTTTCGGCCTCGGCAAACATGTCCTCGCGGAATACGCCGGGATACAATCCGGCGACGGCGATGGAACTGGCGTAATGGAAGCAACCAGCCTTCAGCGCAGCGGCGAGTTCAAGCGCGTGCCGCGTACCCTCGACATTCGCCGCGATCTGGCTGTCCGCATCGGCGGCGAGGTCGTAAATCGCGGCGAGATGGAAGAAATGCTTCGCCTTTCCCGCCAATGCCTTGCGCTGCGCCGGCGACAGGCCGAGCATCGGCTTGGTTACGTCGCCAATAACCGGAAACAGACGCTTGCCTTCTGCGCCGAAGCGCGCGCGCAAATCCTCGAACTTCTTCTGCGAGCCCTTGCGCACCAGGCAATGCACATCGCCCTTGCGCGCAAGCAGGTGTTCCAGCAGATGGCGGCCGATGAAGCCGGTCGCGCCCGTCACGAAATAGGTCATGGCTTTTATCCCCGCGATGCAGGACGCAAAGATAGCAAAGCCAACGCACGTTTGACACGCTCGGCCGCTTTTGCCATTGTCCACCGCCGCAGCCGCACGCATTGCCACGGGGAACGACATGGCCGACCTCAAAACCAAGTTCGCGCAAGCCGCCGAGGACATCAAGAAGCTCGACGAACGCCCTGACAACGACACCTTGCTGAAACTCTACGCGCTGTTCAAGCAGGGTTCCGACGGCGACGTATCCGGCCCGAAGCCAGGTTTCTTCGATTTCGTCGGCACCGCCAAATACGAGGCCTGGGCCAAGCTCAAGGGCATGAAGGCCGACGAGGCGATGCAGAAATACGTCGACCTGGTCAAGAAATTGCGCGGCTGACGGCCTGCCCGCGGCGATGGCGGCGAACCAGACTCGCGAACGCATCCTCGACACCGCCCTGGCGATGTTCAACGCGCAGGGTGAGCCGAATGTCACGACCAATCACATCGCCGACGAACTCGGGATCAGCCCGGGCAACCTGTACTACCACTACCGCAACAAGGACGACATCGTCGAACGCCTGTTCGTGCGTTACGAGGCGCGCATGGACGATGCGCTGTCGGTTCCCGAAGGCCGCCTGCCGAACCTCGAGGATGTCTGGCTGCAACTGCACCTGGTCTTCGAGTGCATGTGGGAATACCGGTTCCTGTACCGCGATCTCGTCGACATCCTTGCGCGCAACCGCAAGCTGCGGCAGCGTTTTGCACGCATTCTGAATCGCGCCGCGGCCAGCGCGGAAGCCGTGCTCAAGGGCCTGGCGCGCGCTGAAGTCCTGCGCGCGACGCCGGACGAGATCCACGCCACGGCTGAAAATGTCCTGCTGGTCGCAACCTTCTGGCTCAACTACCACGCGGTGCGCGGCGCGAATCCCGAGCCGGCCCAGAACGACCTGAGCCACGGCATCTACCAGGTGATGCTGCTGATCGCGCCGTTCCTGCGCGATGCCGAGCGCGCGCACCTGAACACGCTCGCGCAGGCGTATCGCGGATAAAAAAACGGCCGCACACGGCGGCCGCAAGTTCGTTGGAGTGCGAATTCGCTTATTTCGCGGCCTTGAGCTGGCGGCTCAACGCGCTCATGCGCTGACTCAATGCTTCGATATCGGACTTCGACGGCACGCCGAGCTTGTCCAGCGCCAGCGCAACGCCACGTTCGAGCAACGCGCCGATCTTCTTGGCATTGTCGCGCGCGTGCATGCGCAATGGGGCAACCGCGCCCTTCAACTGGGCCTGTGCATCGGCGCTCACCTCACGCGCGAGCCGCTGCGCGCGAGCCTGGAAATCGCGGCCTTCGGCGGCGAGTCCGGCGAGCAACTCGGTGCCGCGCTTCTGCGCGATGGAAACCGCGCCGAGTCCGGCGAGCCACAGGTCGTGTGCCTTGTCGGCGGAAGATGTCGTCTGATTCTTGTTGCGCTTGCTAGCCATGCTCTGCCTCTTGGTGATGAATCCGCCGCGCTGCGGCGTTGAGGCAAATCTAGCCGCGCCGGCTAGAACAAACACACTACTGACGATCGCACTAGCCCAAATCGAAGAAATCGACCACGCCGGTTTCCAGCGAATACTCCGCACCGACCACGCGAAAGCCCTTCTGCTCGATCAGGTTTTCCATGAGTTCCGAGCCATGGCGCAAGTGGTTGGTCGAGGCGCGGATGTTGGCACGCACCGCTTCGCGGCTCAGCGCATCAAGGTCGTGGCGCAATTCCGTGTTCATCAGCGGCAGCACGCTCGGTCGCACGCGATTGACGATGGACATCAGGTTTGGCGACTGCGAACCGCCGGGGCGCGTCAAGTCGTCGACGGTCGCCGCGATTGCGCCGCACTGGGTGTGGCCGAGCACCACGACCAGCGGCGTACCGAAAAACGCGGCGGCGAATTCGACGCTGCCGACCAGCGATGGGGCGATGATGTTGCCGGCGACGCGGATCACGAACAGGTCGCCCAGGCCTTGGTCGAAGACGATCTCGACCGGTACGCGCGAATCCGAACAGCCCAGGATGGTCGCAAAAGGCTCCTGCCCCGTTGCCAATTCCCGGCGCAGTGTTTTGCTTCCTTGCTGGCTGCCATTTGCCTGTTCCGAGACGAAGCGACGGTTGCCTTCGCGCAGGCGGTCTAAGGCTTCGGTTGCAGAAATCATGGGTGCGTGCGCCCTTTCATCGTGGCCGGATCTGGTTGCGTTCCTGCTTGCGGTCCCAGGCGCGCAGTTCGTCACGCAGATGCGCGATGCGCTGGCGACCAAGCGCGTTGCGCTCCTCGTCGAGCACGCGCCCGTCGAGCAGTTCCGCCAAGCGTTGCGCCGTGGGCAACATCGCTTCCCATGCGTCGAGCGCCGGCATCGGGCCGGGCAGGGTCATGAAGAAACTCACGCCCGGCGTACGCAGGGATTCAATCTGGGTCATGTCAAAGCTGCCGGGCTTGACCATGTTCGCCATGCTGAACACCGGACCCGCCTCCGGTTTCCCTGAAATCAGGCGGTGAAAGATGCCGAGATCACCGAAATCGAGTCCCGCTTTTTCGGCTGCAACGACGAGATCAGGACCATGGAAATCCGCTTCCGGCGGCGCGGCGACAAAAAGCGTGACGATACGCTCGATCGGCAAATCCGGGCGCACGCCCGCAGCCGGTTTGCTGGAAACAGCCGCCTCGCCTTCGCTGCGTTTGGCGGCGATTTCCGAGCCGAGGCGCTGCAACTCCTCGCGCATCCCCACGGCCAGTTCGCCCTGCTCCGCTTCAACCGGATCATCGCCTTCGCCGAACGTCGGTTCGATGCGCTCGCCCGACTCACGCGAGGCGACCATGCGCCTCCCCTGCCTGGGCTTTTTCGGGCGTCCGAACCAGTAGATCGACGCGAACACGATCGCGCCGAAGATGGCAATTGGAATTCCGACGGATGCATTCCAGCTCATGCGCGTCTCCGGGTGGCTAGGCGGCGCCGGCCAGTTTAGCCGCTTCGGCCAGATCCACCTGCACCAGGCGCGACACGCCCGGCTCGCGCATGGTCACGCCGCACAACTGCATTGCCGCTTCCATCGTCGCCTTGTTGTGGGTGACGAACAGGAACTGCACGCGCTCACTCATCTCGGTGACGAGCTGCGAGAAACGGCCGACGTTGGCTTCATCGAGCGGTGCGTCGACCTCATCGAGCAGGCAGAACGGGGCCGGATTGAGACGGAAAATCGCGAACACGAGCGCGACCGCGGACAGCGCCTTTTCGCCGCCGGACAGCAGCGAGATATTGGTCACGCGCTTGCCCGGTGGACGCGCCATGATCGACACACCGGCGTCGAGTAGATCTTCGCCAGTGAGTTCGAGGAACGCATGGCCGCCGCCGAACAGGCGCGGGAACAGTTCCTGCAAACCCGTGTTGACGCGGTCGAAGGTTTCCTTGAAACGCTGGCGCGTCTCGCGGTCGATCTTCTTGATCGCACCTTCGAGGGTTTCCAGCGCGGTGTTGAGGTCGGTGAGCTGCGCGTCGAGATAGGTCTTGCGCTGCGACTGTTCCTCGTACTCGGAAATCGCGGCGAGGTTGACCGGCTCCAGGCGTTTGATCTTGGCGTCCAGAACTTCGAGTTGTTGTTCCCACTCGGCAGGTTCCGCGCCAGCCGGCAGCGCATCTAGCACGACTTGCAGTTCGTGTCCGGCAGCGGCGATCGCTTCCTGCAACTGCTGCGCGCGCATCTGCAGGCCCTGATGCGTCAGGCGGCGTTCGGCATGCGCCTCGCGGTGCTGGCCGAGCAGATGTTCGATGCGATGGCGTTCGGTTTCGTAACCGCGGAATTCGTTGTCACGCTCTTCCACACCCTTGCGCGCCTCGACCAGTTGCTTGTCCACGAGCAGGCGCTGGTTGAGGTAGGTCTGACGTTCGGCCTCGAGGCCGGCCATCGGTGCGTGGCTGGATTCAAGCTGTTGCGCGATCTCGGATTTGCGCGCCTCTAGCTGGGCCAGCTGGCTACTCATGCGCAACAGCGCCTGTTCGAGCGCCGCCACGCCGGTGCGCTTGGATTCGATGCCGAGCGCGTGCTGGTGCGCCTGCTCAGCAGCCTCGCGCGCGTTCATGCGCGCTTCCTCGCGCGCCTCGAGCAGGCGTCGGCGTTCGCCATCCAGATGCTGGCGCCGCTGCTCCTGTTCGCCCATGTGCGCTACGGCCGTTTCGAGCCGCGCGCGCGCTTCGCGTGTCGCGGCTTCGTCGGCCTGCGTGCGCACCTGCAGCGCGGCGATTTCCTCGTCGATCTTGACCACACGCGTGCGCGCGGTCTCGATGCGGCCAGCATGGCTTTGCATCTGTCCGGCCAGTTCGGCAACACGGCGATGTGCCGTGTAAAGCTCGCGCTGTGCGTCGTCGCGTGCGCTTTCCGCCTCCGCCTTGCGCGATTTGATCGCGTCGATCTCGGCGGTGAGCTGATCCACGCGTGCCTGCGCTTGCGCAATATCGCCGCGCAAACCCTGGATTTCACGCCCGCCCGCGAGCATGCCCGCCTGCGCTCCACCGCCGCGCAGCACACGCGCATAGCCCGAGCCGAGCCATTCGCCGGCGGGCGTGATCACCGATTCATGCGCCGCAAGATTCGCCGCGATACGGCGTGCTTCGTCCAGCGATTGGGCCGCCCGCACCTGCGACAAGACATCGATCGCCGCCTGCGGACCGCGCACCTGCGCAGCCAGCGTGCCCGCCTGCGCGATGCCGGCCTCGCGCGTCGCGATCAGGGCAAGATCGGCCTCGCGCACACTGGCCAAATCGCCGGCATGATCGTGCGGCGCATCGGCCAGGACGCCTTCGAGCAAGCCGCCGAGTACGGTTTCCACCGCCGATTCCCAGCCGGCTTCGACCTGCAGGACTTCGCCGAGACGGCGCGACTTGTCCAAGCCGAGTTTCGCCAGCCATTCGCTGGCGGCGGATTTTTCTTGGCCGAGCGCCGCGTGCTGCAGGGCTTCGAGCGATGCCAGGCGTCCCTTCAGACCTTGCAGACGTGTGCGCGCCTCGTTCAGGGCGGTGGCATTCGCGCGTTCGGTTTCCAGCACCTGCTCATGTGCACCGCGCCGCTCGTCGAGCAGGCGCGTGTGCGATTCGACGGTCTGCTTGTGCGCATTGTGCTCGGCGGTGATCTTGCCGAGTTGCTCGGTCAGCGCATCGAAATCCGCGCCCTGACGTTCGTTGCGCAAGGTTTCCAGACGGCGCGCGGTCTCCATCGCCTGCTTGTCGAGATAATCCAGGCGCGTGCGCTCGACTTCGGCTTCCTTCGACGCTTCGCCGGAGGATTTGGCATAGGTGTCCCACTGCGTCTGCCACTCGGCGAGTTTGGCCTCCGCATCGCGCTGGGTTTCGGCCGTCTTCGTCGCCGCTTCGTTCAGCGCCGCCAACCTGGGCTCGCCTTCGGCCAGCGCCGCACGCAGCAGTTCGATCTGCTGCTGGTCGCCACCGATGTGCTCGCCGAGTTCTGCGAGCGCCTTTTCGGTTTCCTCGCGCGCGCGCTCCAGGCGTTCGTGCAGTTCCTTGTTGTGCTGGATCTGCTGCTCGACACGCGCGATTTCGCCACCGATGCGATAGACCTCGCCCTGCACCTGGTTCAGATGATCCGTCGCGGCCTGGTGCTTTTCGCGGTGCGCTTCGATCTGCGCCTCGACCTGACGCTGTTCGGCAACCATGCCTTCGATGGCGATGTCAGCCTGCGCCAGCGCGTGGTGATGTTCGTCGATTTCGCCGGCGATGGCGCGGTAATGCAAGCCGCGCAATTCCGATTCGCGCCGGCCGTGTTCGGCCTTGAGCTCCTGCCAGCGCGCGGCGGCCTTGGCTTGCCGGTTGAGGTGATCGAGCTGCTTGTCGACTTCCTCGCGCACGTCGTTCAGGCGTTCGAGGTTCTCGCGCGTGGCCTTGATGCGGCTTTCGGTTTCCTTGCGGCGTTCCTTGTACTTGGAAATGCCGGCGGCTTCTTCCAGGTGCCCGCGCAATTCGTCCGGGTGCGCGGAAATGATCTCCGAGATCATGCCCTGCTCGATGATCGAATAGCTGCGTGCGCCAAGGCCCGTGCCGAGGAACAAATCGGTGATGTCGCGGCGACGGCAGCGCGCGCCATTGAGGAAATACTGCGACTGGCCGTCGCGGCTGGCCTGACGCCTGACCGAAATTTCGTTGTACTTCGCATACTCGCCGACGACGAGGCCGTCGGAGTTGTCGAAGATGAGTTCCACCGACGCCGTGCCAACCGGCTTGCGGCCGGTCGATCCGGAGAAGATCACGTCGCTGAGCGAATCCCCGCGCAGGCGCGTCGGCGCGCTCTCGCCCATCACCCAGCGGATCGCATCGATGATGTTGGATTTGCCGCAACCGTTCGGACCGACCACTCCGGTCATGTTGGTCGGCAGGTGCAGCACGGTCGGATCGACGAAGGATTTGAATCCGGACAGCTTGATCGTGGTCAGGCGCATTGATGTACTTCGTGGGATTCCATTCAAGATTGCCGCGGCATCGCATTGTCCGGCGCACAGGCTTGCGCTAAGGTGCGCGCCCACGCAAGAAAGCCGCAGCAGGAGTAAGTGCCGTGTCCACCGCGCCCAGCAAGACCCTGGAAACGTTCGCGAACCCGGAACCGGGCCGCGATTATACCATCCGCATGCGCATTCCCGAGTTCACCTGCCTGTGCCCTAAAACCGGCCAGCCGGACTTCGCGACCCTGCACCTGGAATACGTGCCGGACAAGACCTGCGTGGAGCTGAAATCGCTCAAACTTTACGTGTGGAGCTTCCGTAACGAAGGCGCATTCCACGAAGCCGTGACCAATCGTATCCTCGGTGATCTGGTGCGGGCAACCAAGCCGCGATTCATGCGCCTTTCCGCCGAATTCGGCGTGCGCGGCGGCATCTACACCACCGTAGTGGCCGAACATCGCGCGCGCAACTGGAAACCGATGGCGGCAGTCGCTCTGCCCTAGCCCTTCTTCGCCGGCGTCACCGCCCCCGAAGTCGAAACTTCCGGTTTCGCCGGTGGCGTCGCGCCGGGCGGGTATTCGACCTTCGCCTGCTCGCGCAGCTTATCCAGCCGTTCGCGGCCGATCTTGATCTGCAGGCTGCGGCGAATGCCTTCCTTGACCTGATCGAATTCCGGCGGCGAATACGGATTGGCGATATCGCGGTGGATGACATGCCAGCCGAATTCGGTCTTGATCGGGACCTTGGTGGTTTCGCCATTGCCCAGACCGGCAAGCGTCTTGGCCAGGTCCGGCGGCAGCTGATCCGGCAGCACGCGCGAAAACGCGCGCGCCTGCTTGGCCTTGCCGCGCCACTTGTCGAATACCTTCGCAAACGGCATTCCGGAAACGATGTCGTCCTCGGCCTTGAGCGCGTCGTCTTCGTCAGCGAACAAAAGCTGGCTGAAGTCGTAGGCAACCTTGCCCGAGCGCGCGACCTGATTGTCGTATTCGGCCTTGAGCATGGTGTCATTGATCGGCGTGCGCTGCTGGAATTGAACCAGCGCCGCATCCGCCACGCCTTGCAATCGCGCCGCTTCGACGCGCGACTGGTAGCCCGGATCCGCCGCCAGGTTTTCCTTCTGCGCCGCTTGCGCCAGCAGGATGAGGTCCGTGGTCAGGGTCAATGCCTGCTCGCGCTGCTTGGGTTGCTTCACATCGAGGCGATGCGCTTCGGCGACGGCATCTACCAGGCTCGCCGGAATCGGCGTTCCATTCACGGTCTCGGCCAGGGGCGTGCCGCCCGGAAGCTGCACGATGCGGTTATCGGATCCGTGCGAGGAGCAGCCGGCAATGGCAAC
>OEIU01000819.1_pt1 | contig 24824 bp, 31 predicted proteins | sample 1539221 | NCBI WGS metagenome assembly OEIU01 (sample SAMN03792071, study PRJEB22550) | activated sludge metagenome | feature: wastewater treatment plant; material: activated sludge; isolation source: Wastewater treatment plant of a petroleum refinery complex | place: Argentina: Zarate | collected...
ACGAAGCGCGCCGCCTTGATGCTGCTCTTGATGTCCAGGCAGCCGGCCAGCACCATCGGGTTGTTGGCGACGATGCCGACCGTCGAGCCTTCCATGCGCGCGAAGCCGATGACGATGTTCTTCGCGTAGTCGGGCTGCAGTTCGAAGAAGTCGCCGTCGTCCGCCACCTTGGCGATCAGCTCCTTGATGTCGTAGGCCTTGTTCGGGTTGTCGGGCACCAGCGTGTCGAGCGACAGGTCGGCCCGGTCGGCGCTGTCGGCGCCGCGGCGCACCGGCGGCTTGTCGCGGTTGTTCAGCGGCAGGTAGTTGAAGAAGCGGCGCAGCATCAAGATCGCTTCGACATCGTTGTCGAAGGCCAGGTCGGCCACGCCGCTCTTGGTCGTGTGCGGCGTCGCGCCGCCCAGCTCCTCGGCCGTGACCTCCTCGTGCGTCACGGTCTTCACCACCTCGGGGCCGGTGACGAACATGTACGAGCTGTCCTTGACCATGAAGATGAAGTCGGTCATCGCCGGGCTGTAGACCGCGCCGCCGGCGCAGGGCCCCATGATCATGCTGATCTGCGGCACCACGCCGCTGGCCATGACGTTGCGCTGGAAGACTTCGGCATAACCGCCCAGCGAGGCCACGCCTTCCTGGATGCGCGCGCCGCCGGAGTCGTTCAGGCCGATGACCGGCGCGCCGACCTTCATCGCCTGGTCCATCACCTTGCAGATCTTCTCGGCGTGCGCCTCGGACAGCGCGCCGCCGAAGACGGTGAAGTCCTGGCTGAAGACGAACACCAGCCGGCCGTTGATCATGCCGTAGCCGGTGACCACGCCGTCGCCGGGCGGCTTGTTGTCCTGCATGCCGAAGTCGGCGCAGCGGTGTTCGACGAACATGTCCCATTCCTCGAAGCTGCCGGGGTCGAGCAGCAGCTCCAGCCGCTCGCGCGCGCTCAGCTTGCCCTTGGCGTGCTGGGCTTCGATGCGCTTGGCGCCGCCGCCCAGGCGGGCCGCGTCGCGCTTGCGTTCGAGCTGATCAATGATGTCGTGCATGGGAGACCTCGGTGGATTCGGCCGACGGGCCGCTTGGTTCGGCCGCGGCGAGCGCCAGCCCGACCGCGTCCTGAAGGATCAGCAGATGGCGCCGCCAGCCGCGCCGCCCGCGCGCGCGGTCCAGCGGCAGGCGCCGCAGCCAGCGCAGACGCCGTGCGCTGCGCTGCACCTGCAGTCGCACCGCGGCGCTGTCCTGTGCCAGCGCCTCGCGCAGCAGCGGCGCCAGCGTCGCGGTGCGCGCCAGCCAGGCCGGAGCCAGTTCGCGCGCCGTCGAATGCAGATAGGCCAGCCAGTCGCGCGCCTGCGCCTGTTCGAGCGGCATCACTTCGAGCGGATCGTCCTCGAAGTCGATCATCGCCAGCGCGTCGCCGTGCACGACGAAGTTGCGCGTGAAGGCCTGGCTCAGCGCCTGGCCGCACTGGTGCACGGCCACCAGGCTGTGCAGTCCGCGCTGCCACCACACGAGCGCCGCTTCGTCGTCCTGGTGCAGCAGGCGGTCCAGCGTCTGCGCGCCCAGCCAGCGCTGCACGAAATAGTCGCCGGCCACGTGCAGCACCTCGGGCACCGGCAGCCCGGCGGCGCCCAGCGCGCGCAGCCGGCGCACCTCGATCGCCTGCGCACGCGCGCCGCCGTGCGCCGGCGCGGCGCGCAGCAGCGGCTCGCCGAGCGCCGTGGCCGCCGCATTCAGCAGCCGGTAGCGCCAGGCCGGGCGCGGCGCGCGCTGGCCCTTGACCACCACGTCGCCGACGCTGGTGCCGCGCACGACTTCGGTGCGGCGCGCACGCCATCCGCTGCTGGCGCCGATGCGCTGCAGATCGTCCGGGGTCACGGCGACGCCTCCGCTGCCGCGGCGGCCGCTTCGCCGAGGCCCATCGCCTGCAGCAGGCGGCGCGCCGCCACCGACGGCAGCAACTGCCCCGCTTCGACCTGCTGCAGCACCTGCGGCAGGGCTTGGCGCACCTGCCCATGTCGGCGAAAGGCCGCGCGCAGGCCGGCGTCGATGCGCTCCCACATCCACGCCTTGTTCTGCTGCAGCCGCCGCGCCGCCAGGCGGCCCGAGGCCGATTGCAATTCGCGGAAGCGCGATACCGCCGCCCAGAATGCGTCCAGACCCTGCGCCTTCAACGCACTGAGCTGCAGCACCTGCGGCTGCCACAGCGCGGCATCGTGCGCGGCGTGTGCCGGGTCGCCATGCTGGCCGAACAGGCGCAGCGCCGAGCTGATCTGCGCGCGCGCACGCGTCGCCGCATCGGGGTCGATATCGGCCTTGTTGATGGCCACCAGGTCGGCCAGTTCCATCACGCCCTTCTTGATGGCCTGCAGGTCGTCGCCGGCATTGGGCAGCTGCAGCAGCACGAACATGTCGGTCATGCCCGCCACCGCGGTCTCGCTCTGGCCAACGCCCACCGTCTCGACGATGACGATGTCGTAGCCGGCGGCTTCAGCCACCAGCATGGCTTCGCGCGTCTTCTCGGCCACACCGCCCAGCGTGCCGGAGGACGGGCTCGGGCGGATGAACGCGCGCTCGTGCACCGACAGCTGCTCCATGCGCGTCTTGTCGCCGAGGATCGAGCCGCCCGAGACGCTGCTGGACGGATCCACCGCCAGCACCGCGACGCGATGGCCCTGCGCCGTCAGCCACAGCCCCAGTGCCTCGATGAAGGTGCTCTTGCCCACGCCGGGCACGCCGCTGATGCCCAGCCGGAACGCGCCGCCAGCCCGCGGCAGCAGCGCATCCAGCAGCGCATCGGCGCGCTGGCGGTGATCGGCGCGCGTCGATTCGAGCAGCGTGATCGCCTTGGCCATGGCGCGGCGCTGGCGCATCGGCGCATCGCGGTCGAGCACGGCAGCGCACAGCGCGGCGTCTTCGGGCGCGAGCGAGTGCGGGCACGGGTGCGGGCTCATTACTGGATCTCGAAGGCACGGCCGTCGGGTAGGCGGTAGCGCGAGAAGTCGCGCACGTCCAGGGTCCAGATGCGCGTCACACCGGATTCACCCGCCAGCCAGTACAGCGACGCATCCGCCAGGTCCATCTCGGTGCGCGGCTGCTGGGTGTATTGCGCGATCCAGGGGCACATGTCCAGCAGGTCGGCGGCATCGAAGGGGAAGACCTGGACGCCGCCGACACCAACCCATTGCAGCAAGGCCAGGCGGTAGCGCGGCCCCAGCAGATGGCTGGCCTCGGCAACGCAAGGCCAGGTCGTGTGCAGTTGAACCGGGCTGCGGGCATCGAGCATGCTGCGCTGGAACTGCGCGTGAAAGCGGTCGCCCGGCGAAAACAGCGCCACCATCGGGCCGGCATCGAGCAGGCAGACCTTCAAGCCGGCTTCCCTTTGGCCGCTTCGCGTTGCGCCAGGTAGGCGGCGTAGTCGTCCTGCTGCTGCTCGTAGGCCGCCCGCAGGCTCTTGCGCAGCGCCGCCTTGTGGGCCGGCAGTTCGTCGTCGGGAGTGCCGCTGCCTACGTCGTAGTGCGCGGCCTCTTCCATCACCTTGTGATAGAGCAGCGCCGGATCCTTGCGCCCCAGGGCGCGCTCCACCGCGTCGATGATGAACTGCGACTTGGTGATGCCCTGCCGCCTGGCGGCGAGCTCCAGCTCCTTCTCCATCAAAGGGTCCATGCGGACGGATACGGCCATGCTGTGCTTTCTCGGGTGAATACAGTAATACTGTATCACACCAGATTCTTCAGGCCGCCTGCATCTTGCGGATCTGCTCCAGCACGTCCTTCGCGCTCGCCGGGATCGGCGTGCCGGGGCCGTAGATGCCCTTGACGCCGGCGTCGTAGAGGAAGTCGTAGTCCTGCCGCGGCACGACGCCGCCGACGAAGACCACGATGTCGTCGGCACCTTGCTTCTTCAGCGCCTCGATGATCGCCGGCACCAGCGTCTTGTGGCCGGCGGCCAGCGTGCTGACGCCCACCGCGTGCACGTCGTTCTCGATCGCCTGGCGCGCGCATTCCTCCGGCGTCTGGAACAGCGGGCCGATGTCGACGTCAAAGCCCAGGTCGGCAAAGGCGGTGGCCACGACCTTGGCGCCACGGTCGTGCCCGTCCTGGCCGAGCTTGGCGATCATCACGCGCGGGCGGCGGCCGGCTTCTTCAGCGAAGGCGGCGATCTCGGCCTTCAGCTTGTCCCACCCTTCGGCGGAATCGTAGGCGGCTGCATACACACCGGTCACCTTCTGGATGTCGGCGCGGTGGCGCCCGAAAACCTGCTCCAGCGCGTCGCTGATCTCGCCGACCGTCGCGCGCGCGCGTACCGCGTCGATGCTCAACGCCAGCAGATTGCCCTGGCCGGAACGCGCGGCGGCGGTCAGCGCCTGCAGCGCCGAGCGCACGCGCCGGCCGTCGCGCGTGGCCTTGATTCTCTGCAGCCGCGCGATCTGGCCTTCGCGCACCTTGAGGTTGTCGACCTCGAGGATGTCGATCCGGTCGTGCTCGGTCAGCTTGTATTTGTTGACGCCGACGATCACGTCCTTGCCGGAATCGATGCGCGCCTGCTTCTCGGCGGCGCTGGCCTCAATCTTCAGCTTGGCCCAGCCGGAATCGACGGCGCGCGTCATGCCGCCCATCGATTCGACTTCCTCGATGACTTCCCAGGCCTTGTCCGCCATGTCCTGCGTCAGCTTCTCCATCAGGTAGCTGCCGGCCCACGGATCGACGACGTTGGTGATGTGCGTCTCCTCCTGCAGGATCAGCTGCGTGTTGCGCGCGATGCGCGCGCTGAACTCGGTGGGCAGCGCGATGGCCTCGTCGAAGCTGTTGGTGTGCAGGCTCTGCGTGCCGCCGAAGACCGCGGCCATCGCCTCGATGGTGGTGCGCACCACGTTGTTGTACGGGTCCTGCTCGGTCAGACTCCAGCCGCTGGTCTGGCAGTGGGTGCGCAGCATCAGGCTCTTGGCCTTCTTCGCGCCGAAGCCGCTCATGATGCGGTGCCACAGCAGCCGCGCGGCGCGCATCTTGGCGATCTCCAGATAGAAGTTCATGCCGATGGCCCAGAAGAAGCTCAGGCGTCCGGCGAACTCGTCCACGTCCAGGCCCTTGGCCAGCGCGGTCTTCACGTATTCCTTGCCGTCGGCCAGCGTGAAGGCCAGCTCCAGCGCCTGGTTGGCGCCGGCCTCCTGCATGTGGTAGCCCGAGATGCTGATCGAGTTGAACTTCGGCATGTGCTTGGCCGTGTACTCGATGATGTCGCCGATGATGCGCATGCTCGGCGCGGGCGGGTAGATGTAGGTATTGCGGACCATGAACTCCTTGAGGATGTCGTTCTGGATGGTCCCGCTCAACTGCTCCTGCTTCACGCCTTGCTCTTCGGCCGCGACCACGTAGCCGGCCAGCACCGGCAGCACCGCGCCGTTCATCGTCATCGACACGCTCACCTTGTCGAGCGGAATGCCGTCGAACAGGATCTTCATGTCCTCGACGCTGTCGATCGCTACGCCGGCCTTGCCGACGTCGCCGGTGACGCGCGCATGGTCGCTGTCGTAGCCGCGGTGCGTGGCCAGGTCGAAGGCCACGCTGACGCCCTGGCCGCCGGCGGCCAGGTTCTTGCGATAGAAGGCGTTGCTGTCCTCGGCGGTGGAAAAGCCCGCGTACTGGCGGATGGTCCACGGCCGCACCGCGTACATCGTCGCCTGCGGGCCGCGCACGAAGGGGGCGAAGCCGGGCAGCGTGTCGGTGTGTTGCAGCCCGGCCAGGTCGGCCGCGGTGTACAGCGGCTTGACGGTGATGCCTTCGGGCGTGTGCCAGCTCAGCGCCTGCAGCTCGCCGCCGGGCGCCGACTTGGCTGCGGCCTGCGCCCAGGCCGCGAGTTCGGCATCGCTGGCCGGCTTGGAAACGGAAACGGGTTCGCTCATGTACTTCTCCGCTTGCTGCGCTGTTCGGGCGTCACCGCCCTGCCCGCCCGGGCCTGCTCGGCGCGGTTCCGCCCGCGCCGCCGAGTGTCGCGCAAAACACCGGCGCTGCGCCTCTCGCGCGAGGGCCCGGCGCGATGCCGGCGGCGGCTGCCGTCGGCCGTCCGGTGCCGTATTATGCATAATTATGAATTCAAAACTGAGCTGCCGCTGACATGAACGCCTCGACCGCGCTGGCGCCGCGTGCGCTGTACCAGGAAGTCGCCGACCGGCTGCGCCAGCAGATCTACAGCCGCGCGCTCGAGCCGGGCAGCTGGATCGACGAGATGAAGCTGGCGCAGGCCTTCGGCATCAGCCGCACGCCGCTGCGCGAGGCGCTGAAGGTGCTGGCCGTCGAAGGCCTGGTGACGATGAAGCTGCGCCGCGGCGCCTATGTCACCGAGGTCTCGCGCGACGATGTGGCGCAGGTCTACCACCTGCTCGCGCTGCTGGAAAGCGACGCCGCCGCCACCGTGGCCGAACGCGCCGGCGACGCGCAGCGCATGCAGCTGCAGCAGCTGCATGCGCGGCTGGAGAAGCAGGTGCGCCAGCGCGACGCCTTCTTCGCCGCCAACGAGCAGTTCCACACGGCGCTGCTCGAGATCGCCGGCAACCGCTGGGCGCGGCAGATCGTCGACGACCTGCGCAAGGTGATGAAGCTCAACCGCCACCACTCGCTGTTCAAGCAGGGGCGGCTGAGCGATTCGCTGGCCGAGCACCGCGCGCTGATGGACGCGATCGAGGCCCGCGACGCCGAGCGCGCGCGTGCGCTGATGCGCGCACACTTCGAGCATGGACTGGAAGCAGCCGCCTGAGGGCACGGCTCAGGCGAGCGCTCGACACAGGCGTGCGTGACCTGCGCGTGCCCGGGGACTTGGCGGTCTGCCCAGGCCGCACCCCCATGGCCGGCGCCAGGCGCCGCTCGGCCTGCTGTCGGCCTCCGGGCCCTCGCCGGGGCCCTCGCCGAGTAGTGCCATCGTGGCAGCCCGCCGTTAGACTCGCGCCGATGAGCCCGACCCCAGCCGCGCCGCCGGCCACGCCTTACGGCACGCTGCCGCCCGCCTCGCCGCCGGCGCAGCGCAAGCCCTTGTCCTTGCCGCGTCTGGCCGACATGCACGCGCGCGGCGAGAAGATCGTCATGCTCACCGCCTACGACGCCACGTTCGCCGCGATGGCCGACGCCGCCGGCGTCGAATGCATCCTGGTGGGCGACTCGCTGGGCATGGTCTGCCAGGGCCTGCACAGCACGGTGGGCGTGACGCTGGAGACGATGCGCTATCACACCGAGAGCGTGTTCCGCGGCCTGCAGCGGGTGCAGGGCACGGCCTGGCTGGTGGCCGACCTGCCGTTCGGCAGCTACCACGAGTCGCGCGAGCAAGCGCTGCGCAGCGCGGTGGTGTTGATACAGGCCGGCGCCCACATGGTCAAGCTCGAAGGCGGCGGCTGGACCACCGAGACCGTGCGCTTCCTGGTCGAGCGCGGCATTCCGGTGTGCGCCCACCTGGGGCTGACGCCGCAGACCGTGCACGCGCTGGGCGGCTACCGCGTGCAGGGCCGCGACGAGCGCGCCGCCGAGCAGCTGCGCCGCGACGCCCACGCGCTGCAGGACGCCGGCGCCGCGATGCTGGTGCTGGAGATGGTGCCGGCGGCGCTGTCGGCGCGGCTGACCCAGGAGCTCGACCGCTGCGCCACCATCGGCATCGGTGCCGGCGGCGGCACCGCCGGCCAGGTGCTGGTGCTGCACGACATGCTGGGCATCAACCTGGGCAAGATGCCCAGGTTCGTCCGCAACTTCATGGACGGCGCGCCCGGCGTCGCCGCCGCGATGGCCGCCTACGTCAAGGCGGTCAAGGACGGCAGCTTCCCGGTCGAAAGCCAACACGCCTGGTAGACCCCGTCTCCTCGCCCTTTTCGCCATGCAGATCGCCCGCACCCTTCCCGAGCTGCGCGAGTTGCTGGCCGGCCGCGGCCGCGCCGCCTTCGTGCCCACCATGGGCAACCTGCACGACGGCCACCTGAGCCTGGTGCACGCCGCCAAGCCGCTGGGCGACGTGACGGTGGCCAGCATCTTCGTCAACCGCCTGCAGTTCCTGCCGCACGAGGACTTCGACACCTATCCGCGCACCTGGGATGCCGACCGGGAGAAGCTGGCCGCGGCAGGCTGCGACATCGTCTTCGCCCCCGGCGAGCGCGCGCTCTACCCCGAGCCGCAGACCTTCAAGGTGAGCCCCGACCCGGTGTTGGCCGACATCCTGGAAGGCAGCGTCCGCCCGGGCTTCTTCACCGGCGTCTGCACGGTGGTGATGAAGCTGTTCCAGTGCGTGCAGCCGCGCTTCGCGGTCTTCGGCAAGAAGGACTACCAGCAGCTGATGGTGGTGCGGCAGATGGTGCGGCAGTTCGCACTGCCGATCGAGATCGTGGGCCTGGCCACCGCGCGCGCCGAAGACGGGCTGGCGCTGTCCTCGCGCAACGGCTACCTCGACGCCGGGCAGCGCGCCGAGGCGGTGTGGCTGTCCAGGACCTTGCAGGCCATGGCCCAGGCCGTGCGCGCCGGCGAGCGCGACTTCGCGGCGGTCGAGGCGCGCGCAGCGGCATCGCTGGCCGCGCGCGGCTGGCTGCCCGACTACCTGGTGCTGCGCCGCCGCGCCGACCTGCAGCCCGCCGCCCCGGGCGACGCCCTGGTCGCGCTGGCCGCGGCCCGCCTGGGCGGCACGCGGCTGATCGACAACCTCGAGATCGACGCCTGAGCACCGTCCTGCGCGGCGGCACCGCCGCCGGGACCGCCGCCACGCCAGGACCTTGTCCGCTTCACCGCTGCCGCTTCCGGCGGAGCAGGCGCCGCAGCCCGTCGGCTTGCACGCGCATCCAACACGCCTACAATGCGCTTCATCCGCACATCACATTAACATGTCGAGCGCATGGAACTGAAGACCGCCCGGCTCACGCTGCTGATCGATCCGGCCAAGAAGGCGGCCTTCGAGGCGCTGTGCGCGCGGCAGGACCTGACGCCGTCGCAGGTGGTGCGCCAGCTGATCCGCGACTACCTGGCGCAGCACGGCGCGAGCTACGTGCCCAGCGGGGCTGCAAAGGCGCCGCCGCGCCGCGGCCGGCGGCCCTGAGGCGCGCGAGGCCGCGGCCGTGGACATCCCGCTGCACCGCTTCCGCCCGCGCCTGCTGGATGCTTTGCGCGGCTACAACGGCGCGCTGCTGGCGCGCGACATCGGCGCCGGGCTCACGGTGGGCGTGGTCGCGCTGCCGCTGGCGATGGCCTTCGCGATCGCCAGCGGCGTCAAGCCCGAAGCCGGCATCTTCACCGCCATCATCGCCGGCTTCCTGATCAGCGCGCTGGGCGGCTCCCACGTGCAGATCGGCGGGCCGGCCGGCGCCTTCATCGTCATCGTCTACGGCATCGTTGAACGCTACGGCCTGGCCAACCTGCTGATCTCGACCGTGCTGGCCGGCGGCGTGCTGTTCGCGATGGGATTGTTCAAGCTCGGCGCGCTGGTGCGCTACGTGCCGGTGCCGATCATCATCGGCTTCACCAACGGCATCGCGGTGCTGATCGCGCTGTCGCAGGTGAAGGATCTGCTCGGCCTGCACATCCCGAAGATGCCTTCGGACTTCTTCGCGCAGATCCAGGCGCTGTGGCTGCACCGGGACAGCTTCAACCCGGCGGCGCTGGCGATCGGAGCGGCCTGCCTGGCGCTGGTGGCGCTGTGGCCCAAGTCCTACACGATGCCGGAGCATCCCACCGGGCTGTGGGGCAGGCTGTGGCGGCTCAGCGCGCACCTGCCGGGCACGATCATCGCGCTGGTCGGCGCCACGCTCGCCACCGCGCTGCTCGGCCTGCCGGTGGAGACCATCGGCTCGCGCTTCGGCGGCATCCCGCAGTCGCTGCCGGCCTTCGAGCTGCCCGAGCTCAGCTGGTCCACCGCCAAGCAGCTGCTGATCCCGACGCTGACGATCGCGATGCTCGGCGCGATCGAGTCGCTGCTGTGCGCGCGCGTGGCCGACAACGCCGCCGACTTTCCGCGCCACGACCCGAACCAGGAGCTGATGGCGCAGGGCGTGGCCAACTTCGTCGTGCCCTTCTTCGGCGGCATCCCGGCCACCGGCACGATCGCGCGCACCGTCACCAACGTGCGCGCCGGCGCGGCCTCGCCTGTCGCCGGCATCGTGCATGCGCTGACGCTGCTGGCGGTGGTGCTGCTGGCCGCGCCGCTGGCGGTGCACGTGCCGCTGGCGGCGCTGGCCGGCATCCTGCTGTTCGTCGCCTGGAACATGGGCGAATGGCACGAGTTCGCGCGGCTCAAGCACTTCAGCCCGCAGTACCGGATGATCCTGGTCGGCACCTTCGTGCTCACTGTGGTCTTCGACCTGACGGTGGCGGTCGAGGTCGGCCTGGTGCTGGCCTGCGTGTTCTTCATCTACCGCATGAGCACGCTGTTCAGCGTGCGCCCGCACGGCACCGACGACGTGCCCGCCGGCGTGTTCGTGTTCGAGCTCTACGGCTCGCTGTTCTTCGGCGCGGTCGGCAAGATCGAGGCGCTGCCCGCGCAATTGCCCGAGGGCACGCGCGCGGTGGTGCTGGAGATGCACCGTCTGATCTCGATGGACACCTCGGGGCTGGAGGCGCTGCAGCAACTGCACCGTATGCTCGAACGCCGCGGCGTCGCGCTGGTGCTGGCCAACGTCAACGAGCAGCCGCTGTCGCTGATGCGCCGCTCGGGCTTCGAGGCGGTGATCGGCGCCGATGCCATCGTGCCGAACGTGGACGCAGCGATGGACCCGTTCCGGCCCGGCGCGGACTGAGCGCCTTCAGTTGCCGCCGCCCGGCGGCGGAGCCGATCGGCCACGAAGAACGACACGAGGCATCGGCGCAGCCATCGGCGTAGACCGATCGGCACAAACGCGGGTAAACCCTTACACTGCGCGCGCTCACGCGCCCATGTGGGTGCGCACAGGAGATGAGTTGATCGACAGCGACGGCGCCATCGCCGGACCAGGGCTGCAGGAACGCAGGCTGCAGGGCATGCGCTTGCACATGATCGATTCGAGCCATGCCGCTGGCCTGCAGCGCAGCGAAACCCAGCGGCCCGCCTACGGCCCGTTTCTCCGGATGCTGCGCCGCCAAGGGCACGAGCGCGCGCATGCCTGGTTGGCCGAGGCCATCGGCGGCGCCGGTCGACGCTCGTCGATCGACATGCCGCAGCGCGCCGCCTGAAGAGCCCGGCGCCGCAACGACCCCATGGCAAGACGCACACCCGGCTCCCCTTGGGTCAAGCTCTTCGCGCGCAATCTGAAGTCAGCAGCGCGCAGCAACGCACGCATCGGCAAGCGCGTCCTGAACCAGGCCATCGAGACCGGGATGCAGGCACTGAAGCCGCCGCCCGGCCCGGGCGACTGGATCGCGGGTGTGGCCATCGGCATCGCCGGAGCGCGCCGGTTCCGGCTCTATCGACCGCCTGGCGTCAAGTTCGGCGAGCGGCTGCCGCTGATGGTGATGCTGCACGGTTGCGCTCAGGACGCACGCAGCTTTGCCGTCAGCACGCGCATGAACCGGGTAGCGGCGCGCCACCGGTTCGCTGTGCTCTATCCGGAGCAGGACCGCCTGGCCAATGCCCAGGGCTGCTGGAACTGGTTCGACACCCGCTCCGGCAAGGCCCAGGGCGAAGCGAGCCTGATCATGAAGGCCATCGACCAGGTGTGCCTGCTCTATCCGCTGGACCGCACGCGCGTCGCCGTGGCCGGCCTGTCGGCGGGGGCCAGCATGGCGGCCTTTCTGGCCACTCGGCACTCCGAACGCTTCAAAGCGGTGGTCATGCATTCTGGAGTTCCGCCGGGCAGCGCCCGATCGACGATCAGTGCGCTCGGCGCCATGCGCGGCCGCCGCGCTTCGGCGTTGTCGGAGGCCAGCGGCGGCGCGGCGGCGTGGCCGCCTTTGATGGTGATCCACGGCGGCATCGATCCGGTGGTGTCGGTCAGCAACGGACGCGCCGCGCTGCAGTTGTGGGCCGACGCCTGCGGCGCGCAGGCGGGTGCGACGCGCCGCGTGCAGCGCGGCCAACGCCATCCAATGGCAGTCACCGACTGCACACGGGGGCGCCGCATCGTGGCCACCCTGGTCGAGGTGGGCCGCCTGGGGCACGCCTGGAGCGGCGGCGCACCGAGCCAGCCGTTCAGCGACGCACGCGGACCCGATGCCTCCGGCATGGCCTGGGCCTTTGCCGCCAGGCAGTTTCGCCGTTCGAGCACCTGATTCGGACACGCCCCGCGGACGCCGATGGGACGCCACCGCGCGGCGACGGGCCGGCGCGCGTCTACGATGCGCACGGGCCCGGATCGACTGGGCCGAAACCCACAGCGGAGGACCGCTTCATGACCGATTCCAAGGCCCTCCCTATGGCGCCATCGGCGTCGGCGTGGCGCTCGGCCTGCTGATCGGCTTCCTGGCCGCGCGCGGGCACTGAAGCCGCGCGCGCCACGTCCGCGCGCGCTGCGGGGGCTGCGCTCGGAGCGCCCTCAGTACCGCTCCGGCACGAACATCTGCGCCGGCACCGGGTGCCGGATGTAGTCGGGGTGGCGCACGCGCGCCGGCAGCGTCACCGGCGGCTTGTCGATCTCCTCGTAGGGCATCAGCGACAGCAGATGCCCGATGCAGTTCAGCCGCGCCTTCTTCTTGTCGACCGCCTGCACCACCCACCACGGGGCTTCGGCAATGTGCGTGCGTTCGAGCATCGTCTCCTTGGCCTTGGTGTACTCCTCCCAGCGGCGGCGGCTCTCCAGGTCCATCGGGCTCAGCTTCCATTGCTTCAGCGGATCGTGGATGCGGCCCAGGAAGCGCAGGTGCTGCTCGTCGCCGGTGATGGAGAACCAGTACTTGACCAGCTGGATGCCCGAGCGCACGAGCATGCGCTCGAACTCGGGCACCGAGCGGAAGAACTCCTCGGCCTCGGCGTCGCTGCAAAAGCCCACCTGATCAGCGAGCAACCTCAGCAGTCCTCAGGGCACGCTCACCGGACGGTGGTGCGGCGACGAGGGCGCTGAGCAGGTGAGACAGGATGATCTTCATGTCGAAGCGATGGTTGAAGCGGAACTGGAACTCGGCGAGGCAGCGGTGGGCGTATTTGGCGAAGGCGAACGCGTGGTAGGTGCCGCTGATGGCCGTCTTCAGGTTGCCCAGCAGCGTGTTGACCCACTTGAACTGCGGCAGCGCCATGCTGGCCTTGCCGCCGCCGGTGACGATGCGCTCGTGCTCGGCGCCGACCAGGGTGGCTGCACCGAAGCACCACAACCCGTCGCTGACGACGGTGGCCGACGGCGCGATGTGGCTGGCGGCAAACGCGGCCATCGCCTCGTTGGTCGGTGGCTGCTGGTTCAAGCACACGTACAGCGGGCGGCACTCTGCAGTGGTCTGCACCGCCGCGACGAAAGGCACCTTGTTGTCCGAGCCGCGGCCGGCCTTGCCGCCGCTGAGCTCGCCGCCGAGGTAGGCGTCGTCGATCTCGATGCGTCCGCCGAGCTCTCGATCCTGCTCGGCCAGGCGCATGGCCTGCATGGTCGGCCTCGGATCTCAATGCCGCCGAGCTGCAGACCTTCGCGCAACTCGTGCGCGAGCGCATGGCCGCGGCAGCGCCGAGGGGCCGTTGACGCGTGCGCGGCGAGGTCATCGGCCGCGCCCGCGGCGCGAGCGCGATCCATGCGGGCCGCAGCGGTGTCGGCGCGCACCTTTCACCCCGTGATCAGCGGCGGCGGACGGCCGTCCTCACCGCTTCAGTCCCAGAACGGCCGCGCCCGGCGCAGCCTGGCCAGCACCGCGACGCAACGCGCGATGGCATCGTCGCGCTCGTGCGCCAGCCAGCCGAGCGCGAACATGGCCATCGGATCGTCGCCCGCGGGGTCCTTGAACAGCGCACGCGCCACGCACACGTCGTTGAAGTCTCCCAACGCCTCCTGCGCCGGCGCCAGGCGCTTCAGGAAATCGCGCAGCCGGCGCTCGCGGAACAGCGCAGCGGCGAACTCGCTCAGGTAACGCAGCCGCTTGACGCGCTTGCGCAGCCGGTGGCGCGCGGCGTCGTCGAGCGCGTCGAAGCGCGCGGCGTCGCGCCGCACCTGCTTGAACAGCCGCGCCAGGCGCTGCTGCACCGCCGGCGCGAAGGCCTGCGGCGAAACCTCGGAGCCGGCGGCAAAGGCCAGCAGCTGCAGCCACAGCAGCGTCGTCGCGTTCTCGCGCAGCGCGACCTGCGCGGCCGGCTCGGGCTCGATCACCGGCAGCTGCAGATCGCCGGCGCCGGCCTTGTGCAGCGCCGGCAGCAGCGTCTGCGCCAGTGCGTCGCGGTCGCGCGCGCTGCCGAGTCGGGCGAACAGCGCACCCAGGGCCTCGCCCCACTCGGGCGACACCTGCGGCGACAGCGGGCCCAGTTCGCGCAGCGCGGTGCGCAGCCGGCGCAGGCCGACACGCAGCTGGTGCAGGTGCTCGGGCTCGGTGTCGGCTTCGTGCGCCAGATCGGAGGCGTTCCCGAGCACCTGCTGCAGGCAGTTGGCGACGATCTGGCGCATTGCGCCCGCGCAGTCCACGTCCGCGGCCAGCGCCAGCGGACGCGCTTTGGCCGGAGCGCCGAGCCGCATGCCGCGCGCCAGCCGCTCGCCGCGTTCGGCCTTGGTGCGGGTGTCCAGCGTCAGGCTGAAGCGCTGCACCCAGCGCCCGGCCAGCGCCGCCAGCGCGGCCGGCTCGCCGGACTTCAATTCGAACTCCAGCTCGCACAGCGGCCAGCGCCGCCCGTCCGCGGTCAGCGCGCCCTGGTCGAAGGCCAGCTCGACCACGCAGCCGGGCGCACGCAACAGCCGCCGCGTGCGCGTGACCTCGGTGCCGTAGATGGCCTGCAGCTCGCCGTCGCCCAACGCCTGGCGCAGCGCGCCGCCGGCCGGGGTGCCGTCGTGCAGGGCCGGGTCGGCCAGCGGCTGCACGCCCGGCGGCACACGCAGCGGCACCTCGTGCTCCAAGCGCTGCCAGATGCCGTCGCCTGCGCCCTTGAGCGTCTGCACCCAGCGGCGGCCCTCCTTGCGCACGCGCAGTGCCAGCCCGGCGCGGCCGAGCCGGCGATCGGCGGTGTCGAAGTAGCGCGCACGCAGCGCGATGCGCGCGGCCGTCTGGGTGGCCACGGCCCGGCCCAGCGCCGCATGCCGCGCCGCCGGCACCTGGAACTTCAGCTCGATCTCGGTCATGTGCAGGGCGGCCCGCTAAAATCTGCCGGTTCCATTTTCGCAGCACCGCCCATCATGTCCATCTTCGCGCGCGCGCCCTACAAGTCCGAGGTGTCGATGTTCATCGACGAGCTCAAGGCCAGGAAGCCCACGCTCGAAGCCGAACAGCGCGCCGGCCGCGCGCTGCTGTGGGACCGCGCGCTGGACCGCCAGGCGCTGGCCGACTGGAGCGAGTCGCGCGTGCCGCAGCAGCCCTACGTCTACCAGACGAAAACCGACTGATTTGGGTGCTGAAGAAGCTCTGTCGCTGGCCGAAGCCGCGGCGCCGCCCTCGCCCGAGGTAGTCGACCAGGTGGCGCTGGCGCGGCTGTACGGCGAGCCGCTGTTCAAGCTGCCGCAAGACCTGTACATCCCGCCCGATGCGCTGGAGGTCTTCCTCGAAGCCTTCGAAGGCCCGCTGGACCTGCTGCTGTACCTGATCCGGCGCCAGAACTTCAACATCCTCGACATCCCGCTGGCCGACGTGACGCGCCAGTACCTGGACTACGTCGAACAGATCCGGCGGCGCAACCTCGAGCTGGCCAGCGAATACCTGCTGATGGCGGCGATGCTCATCGAGATCAAGTCGCGCATGCTGCTGCCGCCGAAGAAGACGGCCGACGGCGCCGAGGTCGCCGACCCGCGCGCCGAACTCGTGCGCCGGCTGCTCGAATACGAACAGATGAAGCTGGCCGCGGCCCGGCTCGACGAGTTGCCGCTGCTGGGCCGCGACTTCCTGCGCGCGCAGGTGACCATCGAACAGCCGCTCGAGCCGCGCTTTCCCGAGGTCAGCGCCGGCGACCTGCGCGAGGCTTGGGCTGCGATCCTGAAGCGCGCCAAGCTCAACCAGCATCACAAGATCACGCGCGAGCAGCTGTCGGTGCGCGAGCACATGAGCCTGGTGCTGAAGCGGCTGCAGGGCCGGCGCTTCGTCGAGTTCCACGAGCTGTTCGAGCCCTCGCGGGGCCTGGGCGTGCTGGTCGTGACCTTCATCGCCATGCTCGAGCTGTCGCGCGAGAGCCTGCTCGAGGTGACGCAGGCTGAAGCCTTCGCGCCGATCTACGTGCGCCTGGCCTACACGCCGAGCTGAAGCGCCCGCGGGGCGCGCCCGTTGCCCGCTCGTTGCGCGCCCGTTGCGCTCATTCCGACATCACGAAGTGCACCGCCAGCGCCAGCGCGACCGCGGCGAGCAGGAAGTTCAACCAGACGCCGAGTTGCGTCGAGTAGCCGCGCGGCACTTCCTTCTCGCCCAGCTGGCGCAGCACGCTGCGGAACTGCAGCGCCGACAGCACCGCCACGGCCGCGCCCATCAGCAGCAGCAGCACGCCCAGCCACAGCGAGAAACCGCGCTGCGGCAGCGACAGCGGCTGGCCGCTGACCATGCGCAGGAACAGCCCGAAGCGTTCGACGACGAAGCCGAAGCCCATCAGGGCGATCGCCGTGCGCTGCCAGGCGAGCAGCGTGCGTTCGGCGGCGAAGAGCACGCGCGGGTCGTCGAGGTAGGACATCGAGGCAGGCGGTCGGGCGGCACAGGCGGATTGCGCTATTCTCGACCCTCGACCGCTTTCATGAACGGCAGGACAGACGCATGGGCAAGATGGTGGAGTTCAAGCGCCCCGACGGGCAGGCCGTGCAGGGCTATCTGGCCGAACCGGTCAACGCCGGCGGCGCGCCGGGCGTGGTCGTGATCCAGGAATGGTGGGGGCTGAACGCGCAGATCCGCGGCGTCGCCGACCGTTATGCCGAAGCCGGCTATGTGGCGCTGGTGCCCGACCTGTACCGCGGCAAGTCCACGGTCGAGGCGGCCGAGGCCGAACACCTGATGACCCACTTGAACTTCGGCGACGCCGCCGGGCAGGACGTGCGCGGCGCCGTGCAATACCTGAAGGCACGCGGCGCGAAAGCGGGCATCAACGGCTACTGCATGGGCGGCGCACTGACGCTGCTGGCCGCGGTGCACGTGCCCGAGGCCGATGCCGCCGTGGCGCACTACGGCTACCCGCCGCTGGAATACATCGACGCCGCGAAGATCCACATGCCGCTGATGGGCCACTGGGCGCTGCAGGACGCCTTCTTCGCCATCGCCGGCGTCGATGCGCTGGAGCAAAAGCTCGCGGCCGCGGGCGTGAGCTTCGAGTTCCACCGCTACCAGGCCAAGCACGCCTTCGCCAACCAAACGCAGCTGCCGCCCGGCTGCCCACCCAGCAACGAATACAACCCGGCCGCCGCGGCCACGGCCTGGCAGCGCACGCTGGCCTTCTTCGGCCAGCATTTGCGCTGACGATGCGCGCCGGCCCGTCCTACTTGGTCAGCACGCGCAGCATGAAGTCGGCGAACCGGCCGTAGGGCGGCATCAGGAACTTCAGGCTCGAATAGCGCGCCTGGTAGAACACCGGGCGCAGCTTCGAGAAGGTCTCGAAGCCTTCGCGGCCGTGGTAGTGGCCCATGCCCGAGGCGCCGACGCCACCGAAGGGCAGGTCGTGCTGGCCGACGTGGAACAGCGCGTCGTTGACCGACACGCCGCCGGACATCACGTGGTCCAGCACCTTCTGCACGCTTCTCGCGTCGTGGCTGAACGGATACACCGCCAGCGGCCGCGGCCCGGCGTTGATGCGCGCGATCACCGCGTCCACCGACTCGTAGCCGCGCAGCGGCAAGATCGGGCCGAAGATCTCGCGCTGCAGCAGCAGGCTGTCGTCGGGCGCGTCGAGCACGATGTGCGGCGCGATCTTGCGCGTGGTGCGGTCGTGCGCGGGCCCCGGCACCAGCTGCACCAGTGTCGCGCCGCGTTGGCGCGCGTCGTCCAGCGCGTGCACCAGCCGGTCGAATGAACGCTCGTCGATGACCGACGTGAAGTCCGGCGAATCAATCCGCGGATAGCGCTGCGGCACGATCTCTCGCGCCAGTTGCACGAACTCGGCCACGCGCGGCGCCGGCAGCCAGGCATGGTCGACCGTGGTGCAGATCTGCCCGGCGTTGAGCAGCTTGGCGAACAGGATGCGCTCGGCCGCGGTGCGCAGCGGGTAGTCGTCGAAGACGATGGCCGGCGCCTTGCCGCCGAGTTCCAGCGTCACCGGGCAGAGGTTGCGCGCCGCCGCCGCCATCACCGCGCGGCCGGTGGTGCCCGAGCCGGTGAACAGCAGATGATCGAAAGGCAGCTTCGAGAACTCGATGCCGACGCCGCCGGTCTCGTCGAAGAACTGCAGCTTGTCGGCCGGGAAGTAGGCCGGCATGCGCTCGATCAGCAGCCTGGCCAGGTGGCGCGAGTTCTCGCTCATCTTGACCATCGCGCGGTTGCCGGCGGCGAAGATGTAGTTCAGCGGGATCAGGCTCAGATTCAGCGGGAAGTTCCACGGCACGATCACGCCGACCACGCCCAGCGGCTGCGGCACGACGCGGTTGCGCGCGCCGAAAAAGGTGCGCCAGTCGACTTCGCGGCGCTGCGGCTGCATCCAGCGCTTCAGGTGCTGCAGCGTGTGCTCGATGCCGTCGAGCACCGGGAAGATCTCGGCCAGCAGCGTCTCGTGCCGCGAGCGGTGGCCGTAGTCGGCGCTGATGGCGTCGATCAGCGCCGGCTTATGCTCGCGCACGAAGCGCTGCAGCGTGCGCAGGTCGGCGCGGCGCTCGGCCAGCGTCGGCACCGGATGCGCAAGGTAGGCCTGGCGCTGCAGTGCCAGCGCGTCGGCCAGACGCTGCACGGCGGCCGCGTCGGCCAGGTTCAGGGTCATGTCGTTCATGGCGTGGGCTTTGGCGCGCCGCCGCGGCGGCGGCGAAGGCCGCATTGTCGGGCCAATGCCGGGCGGCCGGGCGCGTCAACGCCGCTGCCGCGGCGCAGCGGCGTCGTGCGCGCCGCTCGTCTTCGGCTGCGTTCAGGCGCGCGCTTCGCGCTCGCGACGGCTCTCGCAGGCGATGCAGCGCAGCGCCCAGGGCTCGACCTTCAGACGGTCGAAGGCGATCACCTCACCGCAGTCGGCGCACTCGCCGTAGCGCTCTTCCTTCAGCCGCAGCAGCGCCGCGCTGACCGCACCCAGCTCGCTGAGCCCGCGGTCGCCGAGCGCCAGATCCATCTCGCGATCGGCCTCGCGGTGCGAGACGTCGTCGCTGTCCTGGCGCAGCAGCTCGCGCGCATGTTCGACGCGCGACAGGCCGCCGTGGTGCTCGGCGAGCTGGCGATCCAGTTCGTTCTGCCGGCGGATCAATTCGGATTCGAGCAGGGCGCGCTGGCCTGCGGTGAGGTGCGTGCTCACGGGTTGCCTGTCGTTCGGTGGCTTCGATGACCGTCATTGTGTAGCCGCCGGCGGGTGCCGCCTTGCGTTCGGTCAATCGGCGCCCTGCGCGTCCGGCCCCGCGCCTGTCTGCTCATGCCGCTGCGGACCGGTATCCGCGTTCTCGATTTCGGCCGCTTCATCGCCGGCCCCTGCTGCGCCGCGCTGCTCGGCGACCTGGGCACCGACGCGATCCGCATCGAGCGCGTCGAAGGCGGCGAGAACCGCTGCGTGCCGGCTGCCACCGAGGCCGGCGAGGGCGGGCTGTACCTGCAGATGAACCGCAACAAGCGCGGCCTGACGCTGGATCTGGGGCACGACGACGGGCGGCGCATCGTGCGCCAGCTGGTCGCCGGCGCCGGCCACGCTGAAGCAGCTGGGGCTGGACTACGCCACGCTGTAGGCGCCGACCCCGCGCCTCGTGCTCGCCACGGTCAACGCCTACGGCCCCGGCGGGCCGTACAGCGAGCGGCCCGGCTTCAATGCGATCGGCCAGGCGATGAGCGGCGCGATGTACCTGCAGCGCCAGCCCGGCGCGCCGGCGCGCGCCGCCGTGCCCTATGTGGACCTGAGCACCGCGCAGGCGCTGGCCATGGGCGTGCTGGCCGCGCTGTGGTCGCGCGAGCGCAGCGGCCGTGGCCAGCAGGTCGAAGGCTCGCTGCAGCGCAGCGCGCTGGTGATGGGCAATGCGGCGATCACCGAGCAGCCCTTGCGCGCGCCCGACCGCGTGCCGCAGGGCAACCGCGGCTTCACTGCCGCGCCCAGCGATGCGTTCCGCGCACGCGGCGGTTGGCTGATGGTGCCGACCGTCGGCCGGCCGATGTTCGAACGCTGGTGCAAGCTGATCGGCCGGCCCGAGCTGGTCGCCGCGCTTCGCCGACGACGCCCGGCGCGGCGCCCGCAGCCGCGAAATCAGCGCGCTGATGAACGATTGGTGCGCACGCGCAACCGCGACGAGCCGCTGCACGCGCTGGCGCGCGCCAGGATCCCGGCCGCGCCGGTACTGAGCCCGCAGCAGGCGCTGGACGACCCGCACATCCGCGCCGCCGGGCTGCGCGCACGGCGCGTGGTGTAGATGCACTGGGCCATGGCGGCGGCGTGGCCGCGCGAGTGGGTCCAGATCTACCCGGTGCTGGACGGGCTGCCGCCGCCGCTGCATGCCGGCGGGCGGGCCGAGCTGCAGGAGCTGAACGTGCCGGCCGGCACGCTGCTGTTCGAAGAGCAGGCGCCCTGCCAGGGCTTCCCGCTGGTGCTGGCGAGCGAGGTGCGCGTGGCGCACGGCTCGCCGCGGGCGGCGCTCGCTGGAGGCGGTGGCCTTCCAGCGCCTGGCCGCGGCTTCCAGGCTGGGTGACCCAGGTTGCAGACCCGCGAGTCGCGGCCTCCGACACTGGGGCCATGCCGCACCGTTGCGGCGGCCTCGACCGGAGTCGCTGATGAAGACCAACGAAGGAACCATCGACCGCGTGCTGCGCGTGCTCGCCGGCCTGATCCTGATCGCGCTGACGCTCACCGGCACCATCGGCGCCTGGGGCTGGATCGGCGTGCTGCCGATCGTCACCGGGCTGGCCGGCTGGTGCCCGGCCTACAGCTTGCTGGGCATCAAGACCTGCCCGATGAAGCCGCGCTGACTTCCACATTCAGGCGGCGCGTGCGGCGCTGCGCCGCGGCAGGCGGCGGCCGGCGACGACGCGCCAGCCGCGGTGGCGCAGATCAAGCCGCCGTCGTCGGCGGCTTGTGTTCGCGCGTCAGGTGCGCCGACGAGGTGGCCGTGGCCACCAGCTCGCCCTTGTCCGCATACAGCTCGGCCTTCAGGAAGGCCACGCTGCGGCCCGCCTTCAGGATCGAGCCGACGGCGATGAAGTCGCCGGCGCGCGCCGGGCGCAGGAAGCTGACGTTGATGTCGATCGACGACACGCGCACCTTGAAGTGCTCGGCCGCCAGCACCACGTGTGCCATCGGCGCGTCGAGCATCGCGGTGATGAAGCCGCCCTGCACGATGTCCACCGTGTGGCAGAACTCCAGGCCGATGCGAAAGGCCATGCGCAGCTCGCGCTTCTCGGCCGCATAACCGACCACGCGGCCCTGCAGCGTCTTGATCACCGCCGGCTGCATGGCGTTCATCTGTTCGACGATGTCGTCGCTGGGGGTCATGCGCGCTCCTGCGTTGGCGTCTCGTGGGCGATGGGCGGCCGATGCTACGATGAAGCGCAGCCGCCACGAGCCCGGAGCGCCGCATGCAGACCCCCGCGACCATCGAACGCTGGCACCAGTTGGTGAACAACCGCGACATGCACGCGCTGCGCGAACTGCTGGCTGACGACGTGGTCTTCGTCTCGCCGGTGGTGCATACGCCGCAGGCCGGCCGCGCCATCACGCAGGCCTACCTGCAGGCCGCGCTGCAGGTGCTGAACAACGGCAGCTTCCGCTACCTGAACCAGTGGTTCGGCGCCGATTCGGCGGTGCTGGAATTCGAATGCGAGGTCGAAGGCATCAGCGTCAACGGCATCGACATGATTCACTGGAACGCCGTCGGCCGCATCGACCGCTTCAAGGTCATGGTGCGGCCGCTGAAGGCCGTCAACAAGCTGCACGAGACGATGGGCCGCGAGCTGCAGCGCGCGGCGCAGCCGTAGCCGAATCCGGCGAACCGGCCGCCCCCGGGGCAACCCGGTAACGCATCGATGCAGGCAGCTGGTAGGTTCCGGGGAACAAACAACCCCAACCCGAGGAGCCTGCATGATCTCGTCATCGCTCGAGCGATTTCTTCGAGCCGCCGCCGTCGCGGCGGCTGCCGTTGCCGCACTGCCGGCCCAGGCTGCGTACAGCAGCATCGTGTTCTTCGGCGACAGCCTGTCCGACACCGGCAACATCTGGTACGCCACCGGAGGCCCGAACGGCGGACTTCCGCCAGCGCCGTACTACCAGGGCACCCAGGGGGCCGCGCCCGACCGCACCGGCGGCCAGTGGTCCGACTACCTCGGCCCATCGTGGCCGACGGTGTTCGCCGCGAAGTTCGGCCTGCTGGCCACGCCCTCGATCGCCGGCGGCAACAACTACGCCTGGGGCGGCGCCCGCACGGGCGTCAACCCGACCGCCGGCGACGCGCCATGGCTCGACCAGCAGGTCGGCCAGTACCTCTTCGGCAACCAGGCGAACAACACCACGCTGTACTCGGTCATGATCGGCGGCAACGATGTCGCCAACAATCTCGCCTCGCCGAACACGGTGGCCGGCATCAACAGCATCATCGGCTCGCTGACCGGCCTCTACAACGCCGGAGGCCGGCAGTTCCTGGTTGCCAACGTGCCCGACATCGGCGCCACGCCGGAGTTCCAGGGCCGCGACGCCGCCATGCCGGGCATCGCGGCACTGGCCTCGGCGTTGACCCTGCAGTGGAACCTGGCGCTCGAAACGGCCCTCGATTCGCTGGCCCTGCCGGGTGCGTCGATCGGCTTTCTCGACTTGTACGCGCTCGGCAAGGATCCGGTGCTGCTGGCGGGCTACGCCAACACCACCGACGCCTGTCTGACGTCGGCCAGCCTGTGCCCGGATCCGAGTCAGTACTTCTACTGGGACAGCTTCCACCCGACCTCGCGCACACACGCGGTCATCGCCGACTTTGCGGCGCGCGCCGTGCCCGAGCCGCAGACCGCCCTGCTGATCGCCGCGGGCCTGATGGCCCTGGCATGGAGCCGCCGCCGTCACGCCGCCTGACCGCATGCGCGAGCCCGGCCGGAAGCATCCGGGCTCGGCATCGCCGCCGGATGCCTGAGCAGGACTCCACCGCATGAGCACCGAGCACAGTGTCCGCACCGAGGCCAACGGCCCGGTGCTCACGATCACTCTCGACCGCGCTCATTGCCGCAACGCCGTCGACGGCCCGACGGCCTTGGCCCTGCGCGCCGCCTTCGAGGCCTTCGAGGCCGACGAGCGCGCGCAGGTCGCGGTCTTCACCGGCGCCGGCGGCCACTTCTGCGCCGGTGCCGACCTCGCGGCGCTGGGCGACCCGGCGCGCCGCAACCCGGTCGAGCCCAGCGGCACCGCGCCGGGGCCGATGGGGCCGACGCGCATTGCCTTCAGCAAGCCGGTGATCGCCGCCATCGAGGGCTATGCGGTGGCCGGCGGGCTCGAGCTGGCGCTGATGTGCGACCTGCGCGTGGCCGCGCGCGGCGCCGTCTTCGGCGTGTTCTGCCGCCGCTGGGGCGTGCCGCTGATCGACGGCGGCACGGTGCGGCTGCCGCGCATCGTCGGCATGGGCCGGGCGCTGGACATGATCCTCAGCGGCCGGCCGGTCGCCGCCGAAGAGGCGCTGGCCATCGGCCTGGCCACGCAGCTGGTCGACGACGGCCAGGCGCTGGCCGCTGCGCAGGCGCTGGCGGCGCAGATCGCCGCCTTTCCCCAGCAGTGCCTGCTGGCCGACCGTGCGTCGGCCTACGGGCAGTGGGATCTGCCGCTGGCCGAGGCGCTGCGGCGCGAAGGCGCCGACGGCTGGCCGGTGATCGCCGCCGAAGCGGTGGCCGGCGCGGCGCGTTTTGCCGCCGGAGCCGGGCGGCACGGCCGCTTCGGCGATGGCTGACTACGGCGGCCCGGCGGCGCTGGCGCGGCGCTTCACGCTGGCCGGCACCGATGCGGCCTTCATCGACGACCCCTACCCCACCTACGCAGCGCTGCGCGAGCACGACCCGGTGCACCCGCTCGGCGCGGACAGCCGGCTGCTGACGCGCTGCGGCGACGTGCTCGCCGCCTATCGCGAGCCGTGGCTGTCGCCGGGCAAGAAGCGCGAGTTCGCGCCGAAGTTCGGCGCCACGCCGCTGTACGAGCACCACACGCACAGCCTGGCGTTCAACGACCCGCCGCTGCACACGCGCGTGCGCGGGCTGCTGCTCGGCGCACTGAACCCGCAGGCCATCGCGCACATGGAAGCCGGTGTCGCGGCGCTGCTCGATGCGCTGCTCGACCGGCTGCGGTTGCGCGGCACGCCGCAGCGCGACCGGCGCATCCGCTTGCGCGGCGGGCGCACGCTGCCGGCAGCGCTCGGCTGAACGTGGCCGAAGCCTTCAAGCACCTGATCAACGCCGGCACGGTGCGCGAGGCCGCGACGCAGCTGCGCCGCGCCTGGCCGGCTTTCGACGCCGCGCGCTTCGAAGCGCTGGCGCTGGAGGGGCTCGACGCACTGGAGTTCAAGGCGCGCGCGATGCACTTGTGCGCCGCGCTGCAAGCCACGCTGCCGGAAGACTTCGCGCAGGCGGCCGACATCATCGAAGCTGCGCTCGCGCCGCCCGGCATCGGCGACGATTTGTCGCAGCTGCGCAGCACGCCGCAGGGGCTAGTGCAGTGCTCCACGCTGTGCGGCACTTAAGAAAACCGATGGATTTGTCGTCCTGGCTAGGCGC